>Ga0306920_100000056_pt1 | contig 152119 bp, 124 predicted proteins | sample flu12Cox44000170_FD_204666 | JGI IMG/M metagenome (GOLD analysis project Ga0306920, IMG submission 204666) | Lab enrichment of tropical soil microbial communities from Luquillo Experimental Forest, Puerto Rico - flux4day.12C.oxic.44.000.170 (v2)... | ecosystem: Environmental > Terrestrial >...
GTACGGCGCCCCCGCGGCCGCGCTCCCGGAAGCGCCCGAGCGCCTCAAGGGCCTCGCCGCCGCCGACTCGGTCGCCCTCGATCCGCACAAGTGGCTGTACGCTCCCGTCGAGGCGGGGTGCGTCCTCGTGCGCGAGCCGCGGCATCTGAGCGATGCGTTCGCCTACCATCCGGTCTATTACCGCTTCCGGGAAGAGGACGAAGAGCCGCCGCTGAACTACCACGAGATGGGGTTTCAGAACTCCCGCGGGTTCCGGGCCCTCAAGGTGTGGCTCGGGCTCCTCCAGGCCGGCCGCGACGGACATGTCCGGATGATCCGTGACGACATCGCGCTCGCGGCGCGAATGTTCGAGGCGGTCCGCGCCCATCCCGAGCTCGAGGCGGTCACGTGCGGCCTGAGCATCGCGACCTTCCGGTACGTTCCTCCCGGCCTGACGGGCGATCCCGTCGAGACCGCCCGCTACCTCGACGATCTCAATCGCGAGATCCTTGTCCGGCTCCAGCGGGAGGGCGAGATCTTCGTCTCGAACGCGGTCGTTGGCGGCCGCTTCCTTCTGCGCGCTTGCATCGTGAACTTCCGCACGACGGAGGCGGACGTCCTCGCGGTCCCCGAGGTCGTCGTGCGCGCCGGCCGGGCCGCGGACCGGGAGATGCGCGATGCGGCGAGCGGATTGAATGCATAGTGGTTCCGAGATTCTCCAGGTTTCGGCGTCCGGTGTCCGTCCGCGAGTGGACGCGGCGGACGGACACTGGACACTGAAACCGCGGGAAACCAAGCTCCGAGAAGCGGCACGGCGGTTGCCCTGGCCATTCGGCTGTGGACTGGCCAGATGTTCCTGTCGAGAGCATTCCGCCGGATGAGTTCCAGCCGGCGTTTTGCCCTCGTCCCGACTGCGTCCAGCACCGGGTCGATCCCGGTGCATTCCGTGTGCGGCGCCTGACACGGACCTACACCCGAAAGTGCGACGGACGCGTGGTTCCGAACTTCATCTGCCGCGCCTGCAAGCACGGTTTCTCGCTGCAGAGCTTCGCCGCGAGCTATTTTCTCAAGCGCCCCGAGCTCACCGTCCCGATCGCCCAGGGAATCGTCAACGGCGCCGCGCATCGCCAAGTCGCGCGGATGGCGGGGTGTGTTCACAGCACGGTCACCAAGCGCGTGCGCCGGCTCGGCCGGCATGCGCAATTGCTCCAGCAGATTCTGCTGAACGCGCTCCCCCGCGTCGACGAGCCAGTAAACTACGACGACTTCGAGACATTCACCGGCTCCCAGTACTTCCCGTGCGGCATCGGCATGAGCATCGGCCATCACTCGTGGTTCCAGTACACCCTGGGATATGCACCCCATCGGCGCACCGGAATCCTCTCCCCGGCGCAGCGCCGCAAGCGGGACCAACTCGAGGTGACGTTCGGCAAGCCTCCCAGGGACGCCTATGCCCACTCCCTCACGAAACAGCTTGATTCTCTGGCTCCCTGGCTCACCGGAGCGGTTCCGACCTTGATCTCCGATGAGATGAAAGCGTACGGGAGGGCTCTTGCGAGGCATTCCCTAGGAGATCGAATCCGACATCTAATCTTCCCGAACCCGAAGCGAGGACCCAAAGGGTCCCCGCGTACTCCAAAGGCGATCGCCCGGGATCGCGCGATGCATCCGATCGACGCGCTTCACGGCTTCACGCGGCATTCGGTCAAGTCTCAAGCCCGGGAATCGATCTCGTTCGGACGGCGGGTCGAAGGACAGCTCGAGCGGCTGTACCTGTTTGCGGTGTTCCGGAACCTCGTAAAGCGACGCTCCGAGCGACAGCCAGTGCGCACGACGCCGGCGATGTGGCTGGGGCTGACGAGCCAGATCTGGACGTGGGAGCGCGTGTTCGCCAAGCGGCTGCAGCCATCGCGCATCGAGGGCGGTGTGCCCTGGCCCGAGCTCTACCGGCGAGAGATGCGCACCCCGATCCTCGCCGGGCTCCCACCCCATGCGCTGAAGCTCGCCTACTGATCCCGATCCGGAGTCCCGGCGGACTTGCGGCCGTCGGCTCGAAGCGGCAGCCCGGAGAATCTCGGAACCACTATGGATAGAATGCGGCGATGGACCGGCCGTACGTCACGATGAACATGGCGATGACGGTGGACGGGAAGATCACCTCCGCCGCCCGCGAGGATCCCGCGTTCACGTCGCGCCAGGACAAGCGGATGATGGATCGCTACCGCGCCGAGGCGGATGCGATCCTTGTCGGGGCCGGAACGCTCCGGGCCGACGATCCCCCGCTCCACGTCCGCGATCCCGGAATGCTCGAATACCGCGCCGCGCTGGGAAAGCCGGACGGACTCCTGAACGTCCTCGTCACCGCGAGCGCCTCCGTCGATCCGGAGTCGCGCTTCTTCCGGACCGCCGGAGCGGCCGGATGCATCGTCGCGACCGTGGAGGACGCCCCGGCCGACCGGGTCGAAGCGCTCCGCAGGGTCTCCGACGTGTGGACGCTGGGACGCGGCGCGGTCGATCTCCGGGCGCTCCTGGTCCGGCTCCGCGCGCGCGGGGTCGAGCGCCTCCTCGTCGAGGGCGGCGGCGAGACAAACTGGGGGTTCGTCCGGGACGGCCTCCTCGACGAGATCTACGTCACCATCGCACCGTCGGTCCTCGGCGGGCGCGACGCCCCCACGCTGTGCGAGGGCGAGGGGCTCGCGATGGCTCACCAGCTCCGCCTCGAGCTGTTCGCCTCGGAGATCATCGACGGCGAGATCTTCTGCCGCTACCGCGTGCTCCGATGACCGATCGCGCGGCGGTCGCAGACTCGCTCGAGGAGATCGGGCTGCTGCTCGAGCTTCTCGGCGAGAACCCGTTCAAGACCCGCGCGTACGCGAACGCCGCGCGGGTGCTCCGCGGGCTCGACACCGATCTGGGCGAGCTGGTGCGCACCAGGCGCCTCGGGGATCTCAAGGGGTTCGGACCCGCTCTCGTCGAGAAGATCTCGACGCTCGTGAGGACCGGCGAGCTGTCCTACCTGACCGGGCTCCGGAAGCAGGTTCCCCCGGGGCTTCTCGAATGGCTCGCGATCCCGGGGCTCGGCCCGAAGAAGGCCCGGATGCTCCACCTGACGCTGGGAATCGCGACGCTCGACGAGCTCGAAGCGGCGGCGAAAGCGGGAAAGCTGCGCACGATCGACGGGTTCGGGCCCGCCAGCGAGAAGAAGATCCTGGACGGGATCGCCCGCGTGCGCGCGCACTCGGGCCGGTACCTCCGGAACGTCGTCCTCGCCGAGGCCGAGCGCCTCCTCACCCGCGTCGCCGCGGTCCGCGGGGTCGGGCAGGCGGCGATCGCCGGATCCGTCCGCCGTGGCGCCGAGACCTCGAAGGACATCGACCTCGTCGTCACTGCGAAGGACGGCGAGGCGGTGATGGACGCGTTCACCTCGGACCCCGGTGTCGCGGAGGTGACGGGGCGCGGACCCACGAAGTCCAGCGTGCGCCTCGCGGGCGGGCCGGGCGCCGATCTTCGCGTCGTGCCTCCCGAATCGTACCCGTTCGCGCTGCTCTATTTCACCGGCAGCAAGGCGCACAACATCGCGATTCGGGGGCGCGCGCAGAAGATGGGGCTCCGCCTCAACGAGTACGCGCTCGTCCGCGAGTCCGATCTGAAGCCGGTGCCGTGCAGGGACGAGGCCGCGATCTACAAGACGCTCGGGCTCGCCTGGGTCCCCCCCGAGCTGCGCGAGGACCGGGGCGAGATCGAGGCGGCCGAGACCGGGACCCTCCCCGACCTGATCGAGGCGTCCGACCTCGAGGGCATCCTGCACTGCCACTCCACCTGGTCGGACGGCTCCGCCTCGATCGCGGAGATGGCGGAGGCGGCGCGCGCGCTCGGGATGAGCTATCTCGGCCTGTGCGACCACTCGCGCTCCGCGGCGTACGCGAACGGACTTTCGATCGAGCGAGTCCGCGAGCAGCACGCCGAGATCGATGCGCTCAACGCCACGCTCGGCGGATCGTTCCGCGTCCTCAAGGGGATCGAGGTCGACATCCTCGCCGACGGCGCGCTCGACTACCCCGACGCCGTGCTCGAGAGCTTCGACCTGGTCGTCGCCTCCGTGCACAGCCGGTTCAACCTCACCTCCGGGGAGCAGACCGCGCGGATGATCCGCGCGATCCGCAGCGGGCACGTCGATATCGTCGGCCATCCCACCGGGCGCCTCCTGCTCACGCGCGACCCGTACCCGCTCGACCTGTTCGCCGTCCTCGACGCCGCCGCGGAGGCCGGCGTCGCCGTCGAGATCAACGCCCACCCGCAGCGGCTCGACCTCGACCCAGCGGCCCTCCGGCACGGGCTTGCCCGGGGGATGAAGACCGCCATCGACCCCGATGCCCATGCCCCCTCGGAGCTGTCCTACGTGTCGTTCGGGATCGACACCGCGCGCCGCGGCTGGGCGCGCGCGGACGACGTCTTGAATGCCCGGCCTCTCGCGACGCTGCTCGACTGGCTCGCCTACCGCCGGAAGCACGCCCGCGCATGACACGCCGCTCCAAGGAGCGTCCCGAAGCCAAGAGAGCGCGTGTCGCGCGCCTCGTCGCGGGGCTGCGCGCGCTCTACCCCGATGCGGACTGCGAGCTGACGCACCGGAGCGCGCTCGAGCTGCTGGTCGCGACGATCCTGTCGGCGCAGTGCACCGATGAACGGGTGAACAAGGTCACGCCCGCGCTGTTCGCACGTTACAAGACGGCCGCGGACTACGCCAGCGCGGACCCCCGCGAGCTCGAGACTCTCATTCACTCGACGGGATTCTTCCGCAACAAGGCGAAATCGATCATCGGACTCGGAAAGGCGCTTGCCGAGCGGCACGGCGGGCACGTTCCGGATACCATGGAGGAGCTCGTCACGCTCCCGGGAATCGGGCGCAAGACGGCGAACGTCCTGCTGTGCGCGTGGTTCCGCCGACCCGCGGTCCCCGTGGACACTCACGTGCAGCGTCTTGCGGGGCGCCTCGGCCTCACGGACGAGACCGCGCCCGAGAAGATCGAGGCCGCAATCCAGTCTCTCGTGCCCGAGAGCGACTGGAGCTTCACCGCCACCGCGCTGATCTGGCACGGCCGCCGCGTCTGCGCCGCGCGGCACCCCGCTTGCGATCGGTGCACGCTCCGTCCCGACTGTCCGTACCCCGCTTGACGGGCGGCGCTCGCGGACTACGTTCGCTATAGTGACGAACGTCCGTTCACGGTCGGGAGGATGGGGTTGCGACTGACCACACGCTTCAAGACGATCGGCGGAGACGAGTTGTACGAGCGTCTCGCCCTCGGCGAGTCGATGTGCATCCTCGATGTCCGCACGGACTCCGAATTCGCCGAGGCCCACATCCCCGGCTCGATCCTCGTGCCGCTGCACGAGTTGCCGACGCGGTTCCAGGAGCTCCCGAACGGCGGGACGCCGATCGCGGTCGTCTGCGAGTACGGCATGCGCAGCGCGAGCGCGTGCGGCTTTCTCGCGGAGCGCGGGTTCGACGTCCTCTACAACCTTGGCCGCGGCCTCGGGGACTGGCCGGGCCCGCTCGCGGCGGGCCTGAACGGCTCGCATCAGACGCACCTCCTGGTCGCGCCCACGCCCTGGCTCGTGGAGGCCTTCCAGCACCTCCCCAAGGGGCTCGCCCTCGATCTGGCGATGGGGAACGGGCGGAACGCGATCTACCTCGCCACGCGCGGTTTCGACGTCGACGGGGTCGACGTCGATCCCGACGTCGTCGCCCAGGCGCGCGCGACGGCGCGCCGCTTCCACGCCCCCATTCGCGCGGTGGTCGGCAACGTCGAGGACGGGACGTACATCATCCCGATGGAAGCCTACGACGTAATCACGGTCTTCAATTACCTCCACCGGCCGCTCTTCCGCGACATCAAGGACGGGCTGAAGCCCGGGGGCGTCGCCGTGTTCCAGACCTACCTCGAGGACCAGATCCAGTTCGGCAAGCCCACGAACCCGGCGCACCTGCTCCGGCGCGGCGAGCTCGAGGAGGTCTTCGCGGACTTCGAGATCCTCCGCGTGAAGGAGCGGATCGACTCGGCGGTCCCCGGCGGAAAGCCCTGTGCGCTCGCGGGGATCGTCGCCCGCAAGCCGGCGTAGCGCAGACCCGCGCACCGGCGCGCGCCCTCGCCGCGCGCTAGCATCTCGGCATGGCCGGCTCGCGGCTCGTTCCGGTGTTCCCCCTTCCGGACGTCGTGTTCTTTCCCCGGACGACGCTCCCGCTTCACGTGTTCGAGCGGCGCTACCGCCGCATGGTCGAGGACGTGCTCGCCGCCGACGGGCGCCTCGCCGTCGCCCTGCTCGCGAAGGGGTGGGAGGCCGATTACGACGGAAGCCCCGCGTACCACGAGATCGCGACGATCGGCCGGATCGAGGACCTCGAGCGGACGCCGGACGGCCGGTTCCTCTTCCGTCTGGTCGGCGAGGCCCGGGTGCGTCTCGGCACGGTCGCCTCGGGTACGCCCTACCGCACCGCCAGCGCGACGGCAATCCCCGAGAGGGCCCTCGACGAGCGGGAGGCCTCCGTGCGGCAGGCCAACCTCGCTCTGCTGGCCTCGCAGGGGCTCCTGGTGCGCGAGCTCTCGCGGGGCGAGGTCCCGGGGATCGTCCTCGACGAGAGCCTGAGCTTCGAGGAGACGTTGAACGGCATCTGCGCGAGCCTTCCGACGGAGGCGGCGATCCGTCAGAACCTGCTCGAGCTGGACGACCTGCCCACCCGGCAGCGTGAAGCCGCCCGGATCCTCGACGAGCTGCTCCGGCGCGTGCTCCACCTGAAGTCCCTGCGCTCGCGGGACGAGGGGCCGAGCGGGTTGAACTGAGGTCAGCCGCCGATCTGGTGCATCGTCCGGACGAGCGGGATCGCGCGCCGCGATTCGAGGATGTCGAGCGCCCCGCCGCGCCCCTTGCGCCGCACCGCGCCTTCGATCGCGGCGGCGATCTCGGCGTCCGGAGCACCCGCGCGCAGGAGCCGCTTGAGGTCGACCTCGCGGTCGTCGTAGAGGCAGACGCGCAGCTTCCCGTCGCTCGTGAGCCGGATCCGGCCGCACGTGCCGCAAAACGGGGCCGTGACCGAGTCGATGAACCCGACGGACCCGGATCCGTCGGCGTAGCGCCACCGCGCGGCCGGTGCGTGCGGGTCTGCCGCGGGATCGGGGAGAATCGGCCACACGGCGGAGATCCGGCGGCGCACGGAATCTCCCGTGATCACGCGCTCGCGGCTCCAGGCGTGGTCGTTTCCGAGGGGCATCATCTCGATGAAGCGGACCTCGATCCCGCGCTCGCGGCCGAAGCCGGCGAGCGCGACCGCCTCGTCGTCGTTGATCCCCGCCAGCAGCACGGCGTTCAGCTTGATCGGAGCCAGGCCGGCGGCCGCCGCCGCGTCGAGGCCGCGGAGCACGTCGGCGAGCCGGTCGCGTCCGGTCAGCTCCACGAACCGCGCCGGGTCCAGCGAGTCGAGGCTGACGTTGATCCGGCGCAAGCCCGCCGCCGCGAGATCGCGCGCGAGCGGGGCGAGGAGCACGCCGTTGGTCGTCAGCGAGACGTCGTCGATGCCGGGGACGGCGGTCAGCCGCGCGATCAGGCGGGGCAGCTCGCGGCGGACGAGCGGCTCGCCTCCCGTGATCCTCAGCTTGCGGACGCCGCCGGCGGCCGCGACGCGGACGAGGCGCTCGATCTCCTCGAACGAGAGGATCTCGCTCTTCGGGAACCAGTCGGGCTCCTCGGGCATGCAATAGGCGCAGCGCAGGTTGCAACGATCCGTGACGGAAACGCGAAGATCGTCGTGAACGCGCCCGAACGAGTCGACGAATGACAACACGGCCCTCTTGCCCGCGTATTATAGACACCCAAGGAATCGCCGGAATTGGCGGCACGAACCGTGCAAGGGGAAACCACGGAACCTCGTCGTGCGTCTCATCAAGGGATAGGGAGATCTCGGGCGTGAGTGAGTCGGTCACGGTCGCGAAGCCCGCGGCAGGGGCTTCCGGCCGGGGGAGCGCGGTGCCGGCGCCGTCGGCCGCGTCGCCGAGCACGGCGCGCGCCTGGGGGTTCATCCTGTCGTGGGCGCTCGGCTGGGGCCTCGTCGGCCTCTCCGTCGCCGCCGGGATCGCGTTCTCGCGAGGCACCTCCGAGCTCCGGCCGCTGCTGATCTCGAGCGTGCTCTTCGCGCAGGTGGTCGGCTTCACGGCGCTCGTCTCCGCGCGCCTGGTCTTTCCCTTCTACGCCCGCCTTCCCCTGGCCCTGCGCGGCGTGCTCCAGGTGCTCACGCTGGTCACCGGGACGGTCGCGGGATCCGCCGCGATCGTGCTCGCCCAGCCGCTCTACCTGCTCGCGAACTTCCGGATCGTCGCCGTGATCATCCTGATCAACGCGGTGCTCGCCGTGATGGTCGGCATCGTGCTGCACACCTACGACGCGATGCGCCGACAGCTCGAGGCGAACTTCCGCGCGCTGCGGGCCAAGGAGGCCCTCGAGCGCGAGGTCGAGATCGCGCGTGAGGTGCAGCGCGAGCTGCTTCCCCGCGCCGCCCCCGTCGTGGCCGGCCTCGAGCTCGCGGGGGTCTGCCTGCCCGCCGTGGGTGTCGGCGGGGACTATTACGACTACCTCCCGCTGGCGAACGACCGCATCGGGCTCGTGATCGCCGACGTCTCCGGCAAGGGCATCCCCGCGGCGCTTCTGATGGCGGGGCTGCAGGCCACGGTCCGGAGCCTGGCGCTCCCCGGCGTCGCGCCGAGCGAGGTCTGCCGCCGCCTGAACGACCTGCTGCACGAGACGACCTCCGCGGCCCGATACGCGACCCTGTTCGTCGGCTTCTACGATCCGTGCGACAGGACCTTGACGTACACGAACGCCGGCCACTTTCCGCCGCTGCACCTCGGCGGCCCGGGCCCGGGGCGCCTCTCGCAGGGGGGACTGCCGATCGGCCTCATGCCCGGGTCGCTCTACGGCGAGGGACGGCGCGAGCTCGGAGTCGGCGATCTCGTCGTGCTCTTCACCGACGGGGCGGTCGAGCAGCCGAACGGCGACGGGGAGGAGTTCGGGGAGGGGCGCCTCGTCGAGATCCTGCTCCGCGAGCGCGAGGCCCCGCTCGCCGAGATCCTGGCGACCGTCACCGACGAGATCCGCGCGTGGAGCGGGGGCGGCACGCCGCACGACGACATCACGCTCGTCCTGGCGCGCGTGCGATGAGGCGGCACGGCACCTTCTCCCTCCCCGTGCAGGTCCTGCTGTGGGCCGCCGGCAGCTCCGCGGCCGGAGCGGTCGTCGGGCTCGTCGTCGGGATGTTCCGGGACAAGCCGCTCGATGCCCCTCTGTTCATGGTGAGCATCCTGTTCGGCAACGTCGTCGGGCTGACGGTGTTCGTCTGCTCGGTGGCCCTCTACCCGGTCCTGCGCGGCCTCTCCCCGATCGTGCGCACGCTGGTTCTGGGCGTGGGCCTCGTGTCGGGATCGGTGGCCGGCACCGCGCTGGTCGCCGCGCGGTACCCGTTCTTCGTCCTCTCCGATCCGCGGCAATCGCTCGCGGTCTTCGCGCTCAACGGGGTCCTGGCGTTGATCGTCGGCGGCCTCGCCCACGCCTACGAGGGGATGCGGTGGCGGCTCGCCGAGTCGCTTCGCGAGGTGGAGGAGGTCCGCCTGGTCGAGGCGGAGCTCCACGAGCAGGCCGCGAAGGCGGAGCTCGCGGCCCTCCAGGCGCGCATCAATCCGCACTTCTTCTTCAACACGCTCAACACGATCTCCGCGCTCCTCTCCGAGGACCCGGCAAAGGCCGACGAGGTCGTCCAGATCCTCGCCGGGCTCTTCCGCTACACGTTCAAGGCGGCGCACGCCGTCGCCGTGCCGCTCCACGAGGAGCTGGAGTTCGTGGAGGGGTATCTCGCCGTCGAGAAGGCCCGCTTCGGGGAGCGACTCCGGGTGACCTGGGCGATCGATCCGCGCGCCCGCGGCGCGCGGGTTCCGGGGCTGATCCTGCAGCCGCTCGTCGAGAATGCCGTCGGGCACGGCGTGGCCCCGATGCCCGGAGGGGGGACGGTGCGGATCGGGGCGTCGCTCGCGGAGGGACGCCTGGTCGTCGAGGTGGAGGACGACGGGCCGGGCCTGCGCCGGGAACCTGCCTCGCTGATCCGGGACGACCACGGCCTCGGGAACGTCCGGCGGCGCATCGCGACGACGACGCAGGAGCGCGGCGTGCTGGAGCTCCTGCCCGCGCCGAAGGGTCGTGGGACCCTGGCGCGTATCGTCCTGCCCGCCGGGGAGAGCGCCGAGGCCGCCGATGCGGCCGCCCCCGCCGGCGCGGTGGAGCGCCGCGCATGAGCCTGCGCGTGGCGATCGTGGACGACGAGAAGCCTGCGCGGGACCGGCTGCGGCGCATGCTCGCCTCGATCCCCGACCTCACGGTCGTCGGCGAGGCGGGAGACGTCGCGAGCGCCGTGGAGCTCACCGACCGGGAAAAGCCCGATCTCCTGCTCCTGGACGTCCAGATGCCGGGCGGGGACGGCTTCGAGGTGCTGCGGCGCGTCGCGCGCCTCCCCCTCGTCGTCTTCATCACGGCGTTCGACCATTACGCCGTCCGGGCCTTCGAGGTGAAATCGCTCGACTACCTGCTCAAGCCGGTGCCCAAGGACCGGCTCGCGGAAGCGGTCGAGCGCGCCCGCAGAGCGGCCGATGGCGGCCGCACGCCCCCGGCGGACATGATGCGCCTGCTCGAGGAGATCCGCGCCGGACTGCCGGCCGCGGTCGAGGCCGCCACGGCACGTCCGGCGCCCAGCCGGATTCCCGCCAAGCGAGGGGCCAAGATCCTCCTACTCGACCCGGCCGACGTGATCTGGTTCGAGTCCGAGGGGGAGCTCGTGCACGCCCGGACCGCCGACGCGCGCGCCTTGGTCGAGCGGTCCCTGGGGGAGCTCGAGGAGCTCCTGGCGGGCTCGTTCTTCCGGATCCACCGGAGCTACCTCGTCAATCTCTCGCGCATCGGCGCGATCGTCCCGGAGGACGGCGGGACCTACCGGGTGGTGATGAAAGACGAGTCCCTGACCCCCCTCCCCCTCTCCCGCCGGCAGGCCCAAAAGCTGCGGGAGATCATCCCGTGGTAGGGACCGGTCAACCGGCCGAATCGACCGTTCGCAGCGGATCGGTGGCGTCCGGGCCCGACGCGACGTTACAACCGGCATCGAAAGGAGAGGAGGCCGGCACCATGAGGGCCATCGCCGCAGCCAGCCGCGCGTCGGTCGTCGCGATGCTCCTCCTCGCCCTGTCCCTGGGGGTTCCGGCGTGGGCGGCCGCAGCCAAGTCGAGCGCCAAGGCGCCGCAGACCCCGCCGGCTCCGCAAACTGACGAGGAGCCTGGACACCCGGCGATCCCCGAGCCCCCCGAGCCCCCGATGCCTCCCGATCTCCCCCACCCCCCCGACGGCGCCCATCTCGACGTCGGCGGATACACCCTGCGTGCCGGTCAGACCCACGTCGGTGACCTGCTCAAGGCCGGCCCGTCCGTGAGCATCGAGGGAATGCAGAAAGGGGACGTCTACGCCGGCGGGCCGCTCATCCAGATCACGGGCGTGGTCGACGGGGACGCGTTCCTCGGCGGCACCGAGGTCTCGATCACCGGCGAGGTCAAGAAGTCGGTTCGCGTCGGAGCCACGAACACGCGGGTCGACGGGACGGTCGGCGGCAATCTCCAGTGCGCCGGCGCGCAGGTGACGATCGGGCGCAACGCCAGGATCCGCGGCAACCTCACGGTCTACAGCTCCCAGCTCCTGTTCGAGGGAAAGGTCGACGGCGCGTTCAAGTTCAAGGGCGGCACCGCCACCGTCGCCGGAAAGGTCGGAAGCAACGCGGAGATAACGGCGGACTCCATCGAGATCGACCCCGGGGCGCACATCGACGGCAACCTCGACTACCAGACGCGCGAGCGCCTGGGGGACGACGTGAAGAAGGTCGTCGCCGGGAAGGTCTCCTACAACGAGAGGCGCGCCGACGACGAGGACGAGTCCGACGAGAAGCCGTCCAGGCTCCGCAAGTCGTTCGGCGTGACCTCCTGGGTCGCGTTCCTGACCGCGTCGTTCCTGTTCGGCTGCGCGATGATCGCGATCTTCCGGCGCCACGAGGAGGAGGTCGTCGGGACGATCCGGCGTGACCCGCTCCGGTGCTTCGGGATCGGCTTCGTCTCGGTGCTCGTGACGATCGCGGTCTGCCTCTCCGGAATCCTGCTGATCACGATCCCCTTCATCGCGATGTACGGGATCGCCTACCTGATCCTCTGGTATCTGGCGCGCGTTCCGGTGGCGCTCTGGCTCGGCCGGACGATGCTCCGTCCGTTGAACCTGTCCGTGGGGCCGTACCTGGCCCTCCTCGCCGGGCTGATCCCGCTCCACCTGCTGTTCGCCATCCCGTACTTCGGCTTCCTGGTCCACTGGATCCTGGTGCCGCTCCTCGGCATCGGCGCGATGCTCACGATGTACCTCGGTTACCGGCAGACCCAGCGCGCGGCCACCGTGGCGGCCGTTCCGGCCCCCGACCTCCCCCCCGCCGCTCCCCTGGCGTCGTAACCGACTCCGTCGGGGCGTCGGGAGTCTGGCCTTCGCCGTGAGGCTCTGCGATCATGGCCGCCGATGGAGAAGGCGTACAAGAACTCCGACTTCCTCATGTCGCGCGACGCGCGAGCCCTGAGGATCCTCAGCGAGTACCTCGAGCCGCAATCGCGCTTCGCCCGCTACAAGATCGCCGACACGGTCGTCTTCTTCGGCTCGGCGCGCGCGCTGCCGATGGAACAGGCGGAGGAGGCGCTCGCCAACGCGAGGGCGTCCGGGAACCCCGGGGCGGTCGCGAGCGCCGAGCAGGGCTTGCGCCTCGCGCGTCACTACGAGGACGCGCGCACGCTGGCGCGCCTGATGACCGAGTGGTCGAAGTCGCTCTCGCGGACCTCGCGACGGTACATCGTCTGCTCCGGCGGGGGCCCCGGGATCATGGAGGCCGCGAACCGGGGCGCCTCGGAAGGCGCGGGGATCTCGATCGGCCTCGGGATCTCGCTCCCGTTCGAGGCGGCCTCGAACCCCTACATCACCCGCGAGCTCGGATTCGAGTTCCACTACTTCTTCATGCGCAAGTTCTGGTTCGTCTATCTCGCGAAGGCCCTCGTCGTCTTTCCCGGCGGCTTCGGCACGATGGACGAGTTCTTCGAGCTCCTCACCCTTGTCCAGACCCACAAGAGCAGCAAGAAGATGCCGATCGTGCTGTACGGCAAGGATTTCTGGGGAGAGGTGTTCAACTTCGACGCGCTGCTGCGCTGGGGCACGATCTCCCCGGGCGACCTGTCCCTGTTCCACGTCGCCGATTCGCCGGAGGAGGCGTTCGCCTATCTCCGCGGCGAGTTGAACGCGCTGTACGGCGACAAGGATGCCGAGGGAGGGTCGATCTGACGACCGGAGCCTTCCCGTGCCGTCGCTGCGGCTGAGCGCGTTCCGCGCCCTCGCCACGGCGCGCCTCGCCGTGCGCCGGCGGTTCCGTCAGGACGAGGGCGCCTACGCCGTCGGGTTGACGATCGCCGTCGGCTGCCTCGGGGCCTTGGCCGCCGTCGCCGTGCGCTACGTCGTGGTCGCCGTTCAGTGGCTCGCCCTGCACAACGCCGACGAGCCGCTCCGGGCGGCCCGCGCGCTGGGCTTCCCGATGATCGTGGTCGTCCCCGCGGCGGGAGGCGTCCTGTACGGCCTCATCCTCCGCATGCTCCGCCCTGGACGCGGCGGCGAGGGAACCTCCGAGATCATGGAAGCGGTCTCGCTCCGGGGAGCCGCGCGTATCGACCTGGACCACACCTGGCGGAAGTCCCTCGCCTCGGCCTGCCTCAACGCGCTGGGGGGGTCGATCGGCCGCGAGGGGCCAATCGTGCAGCTCGGCGCCGCCTCGGCCTCGCGCCTGGCGGGGGCGTTCCGCGTTCCGGTGGAGCGGCGGCGCGTGCTGATCGGTTGCGGCGCCGCGGCGGGCATGGCGGCGGCGTACAACGCGCCGATCGGCGCCGCGATGTTCGTCATGGAAGTCGTCCACGGGAACTTCGCGCTCGAGATCTTCGGACCCGTCGCGCTCGCGTCGGTGACGGCGACCATGGTCTCCTGGGGCGCGTTCGGCTCGGCGCCGCTGTACCCGGTGCCGCTCGAGTCGCCGCCGTCGCTGCTGGCGCTCCCGCTGTTCGCGGTCCTCGGCGCGCTGCTCGCCTGGACGGGGCTCGTATTCCGCAGCGCCATCGAGGCGGCGGAGGCGGTCTTCCGCCGCATCCGTATCCCGATCGAGGCGAAGGCGGGCCTGGGCGGCGTGCTCGTGGGCCTGATCGCGTGGGGAATCCCGGAGGTCTGGGGGAACGGGTACGACGGGGTGCGCGAGGTGCTCGCCGGATCGATGCTCCCGCGCATCCTCCTCCCGCTCCTGCTCGCGAAGATCGTCGCCACCTCGACGACGCTCGGCTCGGGCGGGTCGGGAGGGGTCTTCACCCCCGCCCTGCTGATCGGCGCGGCCGGCGGCGGCCTGTTCGGCATCGGCGCCGACACACTCTTCCCCGCCCTCCACGTCGCCCCGGTCTTCTTCGTGCTCGGCGGAATGACCGCCGCGATCGCCTCGACGACCTTCGCGCCGATCACCGCGCTGATCATCGTCTTCGAGATGTGCCAGAGCTACGGGGCCGTGATGCCGCTGGCGATCGTCACGGTCAGCGCGACGTGGGTGGCGCGGAGCCTCCGACGGGACTCGATCTACACCGAGTCGCTGCGGCGCCGCGGCATCGACTTCGACGTCGCTTTCGAGCAGATGGCGCTGGCGTCGCTTCGGGCCGAAGACCTGATCCGCAAGGACCCGCTGACGGTCCCCTCGACGGCGCCGCTCGGGCAGGTCCTCGACCTGTTCGCGGGAAGCCGGACGAGCGCGATCTACGTGCTCCGCCCGGACGGACGCCTGCTGGGGGCGATCGACCTGCGCGACGCGTTCCAGGTCGCCGGAGAGGCGCGCCTGCGCGACAGCCTGCTCGCCGTGGATCTGGTGCGCGACGTCCCGCGCGTGACCCCGCGCGCGCCCCTCGACGAGGTCATGCGGAAATTCTCTCAGCTCGAGCTCGCGCAGCTTCCCGTGGTGGGCGTGCACGACCCCGACGTTCTCGTCGGCACGGTCTTGCGCCGCGACGTCGTGCAGGCGCTCGACCGCGAGGTCCTGCGGCGGCGGATGGTGCTCGCGCAGTACCTCGGCGCGCGCGTGCCCGCCGAGGAAGCCGGCGCGCACCGGGAGGGCGACCTCGCCATCCGCGAGGCCCCGGTGCCCGAGCGCTGGATCGGCCGGTCGTTCCGCGACGCCGACACCTTCCGCGCCGACGGGGTCTTCGTCCTGGCGATCCGCCGCGACGACGGCGATGCCGTCCGCGAGATCACGCCCGTGCCGGTCGAGCGGCTCTTCGAGGCCGGCGACCGCGTCGTCCTCCTGGGCACCAAGTCCGCGCTCGATCTCGCGGCGGGCGTCCCGGCCGGATCGGTCTGATATCCTCGCGCCCCTCATGCTCGCCGCCGTGGAACCGGTGTTGGTACCGCTCGGCCTGCGCCTGTCTCCGTGGAGCGTCGCCCCGTTCGTCGCGACCCTCGTTTCGCTGGCGGTCTTCCCCGTGGCGGCGCCGCGGCTCTGGCACGCGCATTTCCCCAAGATCGTTCTCGCGATCGCCCTGACGTTCGTCCTCCCCTTCCTCGCGCTGTTCGGCGGGGAGGCGGCGCACGAGCTGGGGCACATCCTGCTCGCGGACTACGTCTCGTTCCTCGTCATCATCATCGGCCTGTACGCGATCTCGGGGGGAATGCTCGTCCGCGGCGAGATCCGGGGCGGCCCGCGCACGAACACCGCGCTGCTCGCGCTCGGGACGCTGATGGCGTCGGTTGCGGGCACGACCGGCGCGTCGATGATCCTCATCCGTCCGATCCTGAACGCGAACGCCCATCGGACGCGCCGCGCGCACATCGTCGTCTTCTTCATCTTCCTCGTGGCGAACATCGGAGGCTGCCTGACCCCGCTGGGGGACCCGCCGCTGTTCCTCGGCTTCCTCGCGGGCGTCCCGTTCTTCTGGACCCTGCACCTGGCTCCCCAGCTCGCTGTGCTCGCGACGATCCTGCTGGCCGTCTTCTACGCGATCGACCGCTCGCTGTCGCGCCGCGAGGGGGCGGCGGCCGCCCCCGCCAGAGCACCGGGCGCGCGGCTCCGTCTCGACGGGAAGCGCAACCTGGCGCTGCTCGCGATCGTCGTCGGGGCGGTCGCCCTGTCGGGCTTCTGGCATCCCGGCAAGGCATCGGTCCTCGGCATCGGGCTGCCGGTCGAGGGCCTGGTCCGCGACGCGATCATCCTGGGATGCGCGCTCGTCTCGCTCCTGTGGACCCCGCGGAGCCTCCGGGCCGACAACGCCTTCGGGTGGGAGCCGGTGCGCGAGGTGGCGATCGTCTTCGCCGGGGTCTTCGTCACGATCCTGCCCGTGCTCGCGATCCTGAAGACGGGACCGCAAGGGCCGTTTGCTCCGCTTTTCCGCGTGCTCGACGCCCCGTGGCAGTACTTCTGGGCCACGGGCGTGCTCTCGTCCTTCCTCGACAACGCGCCGAGCTACCTGGCGATGCTCGGAACGCAGATCGAGACCTTCCACGGCGACCTCGCGCCCCGGCTCGGCGCGGCGGCGCTCTCCGCCTCCCATCCGCGGTTCCTCTCGGCGGTCTCGGCCGCCGCGGTGTTCATGGGCGGCGTGACCTACATCGGGAACGCTCCGAATTTCATGGTCAAGACGATCGCGGAGCAAGCCGGCGTCGAGATGCCGACCTTCCTCGGCTACATCGTCCGCTGGTCGCTCCCGATCCTGGGACCCGTGTTCGTCCTCCTGACCATCCTCTTCTTCCGGTAGGCCGGCGATGGGAGCGACGGTGCGGAGCGTGGAGGCCGGAAGCGACGACGCGGGACGGACCGTCCAGCGCGTCCTCCACGACCGGCTCGGCGTCTCGAACGCCGAGGCCAAGGGGCTGATCGCCGCCGGGTGCGTGCGGCGCAACGGACGGAGAGTGGACAAGCCGGACACGAGGGTGGCCGCTTCGGACCGGATCGAGGTCGCGGCGGAAGCCGGGCGGCGGTATGCCGCGGTCGCTCCGGTCCGACGCGCGGGAGACGGGTACCGCGTCCTCCACGAGGACGACGATCTCGTCGTGGTCGACAAGGAGGCCGGGGTCCTGACCGTCCCCGCGGGAACGGCCGACGGGAGCTCGCTCGTCGAGCGGCTGCTCGCCGCCTACCGCAAGCGAGGGCACCGCGATCCGGTGCTTCGCGTCGTGCACCGCATCGACCGGTACACCTCCGGCCTCGTGGTCTTCGCCCGCTCGCACCCCGCCCTGCTCGAGCTCAAGCGCCAGTTCAAGGCGCGCAGCCCGGAGCGGATCTATCTCGCCGTCGCCGAGGGCGACGTGACGCCGGACCGCGGCCGCTACGAGCACGATCTCGAGGAGGACGCGAAGAGCCTCAAGGTGCGTGTCGTCCGCGGCGGAAGACGCACGGCCCAGCGCGCGACGCTCGGGTACCGCGTTCTCGAGCGCTTGCCGCGCGCGACCTTCGTGGAGGTCGCGCTCGAGACGGGGCGCCGGAACCAGATCCGCGTGCAGTTCGCCGAAGAGGGGCATCCGCTGATCGGCGATCGCGCCTACGGCCGGCCCTCCCCGCTGATCGCGCGCGTCGCCCTCCACGCGCACCGTCTCGCGTTCACCTCACCCCGCGGCTGCAGGCCGCTCCGCTTCGAGTCTCCGCTCCCCGGCGACATCCGGCGGCTCCTTCGGGAGCTTCGGGGACATACTGCTTTTTGATGCCTGGGGACATTCCCTTCTTCTTGCGAGGCTCCCCGGATACCGCCTCGCTGCGAAGAATGGGAATGTCCTATGGATCAAGAAGCGGAGTGTGCCCGTTACTCCGCGAACAGGACCAGGACGCCGGTGTAGGTGAAGAGGTGGTTCGCGCCGCGAAGCGGAGCGATCTCGGCGTTGCAGAAGAACCCGAGGACCGGAACGTCGGGCAGGATGCGCGCGATCAGCGTCGCGTCGACGCTCTCGTTGCCGTAGAGCGTCCGTCCGCGCGCGACGCAATCGAAGTAGAAGCCGAACCGGTACCCTCCCGGCGGAGCGGCCTCCGCCGTGCGCCGGATCATGGACTCCGCGTCGTCCCGCGCCCCCTCCGGCTCGCGCAGCGCGAACAGGATCGACTGCCCATCCTCGAGCTCGGCCGCGACGGCGAGGACGCCCGTGTCGGGGTCGACGGCGACGATGTTGCGCACGAGGTACTCGCCGGGGCGCACGATCGTGTCCCCGGGCTCTGGCAGGAGCGCGATCGCGACCGATTCGAGCGCCTCCTCGGGCTTCTGCTCCCGCAGAGACTCGGGCAGCATGCGCCGGAGCGCATCGAGAGCGGGGACCCCCTCGACCTCGAGCAGGATGTTCTCGTGCGCGCTCGTCACCCGCTGCGGAGGACCGAGCGCCTTGCACCCCTGGGTGACCGCCACGAGATGGCGGAACGATCCGCCGAGGCGGAGCCCAGAGACCGAGCCGAACGCCGCCTCCTGGCCGCTGAACTGAAAAGTGGCAGCGGTCGGGCTCGTCGTCGACGAGGCGCCCCCGGCGACCGGAATCGCGCCGAGGGTCGCGTCGAGGCCCTGGAGCAGCCGGTCGGGGCGGACCACGAACGGGTCCGGCCAGACGAGCACGATGTCCTGGCTCTCGCGCGAGCCGGCCAGCCGCTGCCCGATCTGCAGCGCGACCGTGAGACCCTGGTCCCCCGCGTCGCGGAACAGGAACGGGGTCGCGCGAAGCTGGTCGGAGCGCACGGCGAGCACACCGAGCGACGGGCCGTCCTCCGACTCCCGTCCGCTGACGATGACCCCGGCCGCCGAGCAACCGGTCACGTACGGCGTTCCGGTCGTCCTCTCGACCGCCGCGAGCATCTCCGGGATCGCATCGCCGTGCTCCGCGGTGGCGAAGACCACGGCGAAGTCGGCCGGGGCCCCGTCGAGAGGACCCATGGCCCTCCCTGCGGCCTCCGCGGCCGCAAGCGCGGTGCTGGTTCCCGTCGAAAGACCCGCCCCTGCCTTGATCATGCGTCTCGTCTTCGCCTTCGGGGGTGCGCGATGCGCACGCACTGTAGCAAACCGCGAGTGCTGAGGTTTGATACGAGCCTCTCCTGCTCGTATATTCGACCTGTTCCGTCCGAGCATCCCCTCCGGAGAGCGTCGTGAAGAGCCGCCTTGCCGCCCTCGGCCTCGCCTTGTTGCTCGCGCCGCCGTTTGCGCGGGCGGCGCGCGCCGACGAGAGCACGCCCCCGCCGGACGACCCGTTCCCCTGCCCCGCCTCTTTCCGCGAAGGCGTCGATTTCTGGAAGAAGGTCTGGGGAACGTGGAGCCTCTCCCAGGTCGTGCTCCACGACACCGAGCACCCCTCGATCGTCTACGAGGTCTTCGAGCTCCCCCCGCCCGCCGGCGACGTCTACACGGACGCGCAGCGCGCATTCGTCAAGCAACATCGCGAGGCGTTCGCGGAGAAGCTCCGCGGGATCGCCTCCCGGGCCGCGGCCGGCGAGGCTCTGACCGACGACGAGAAGGCGATCGTGCTGACGATCACCCAGACCGCCGGGTCCGGCGGCCTCACCGGGGCGGCCGACCGCCTTCGCTCGCAGCGCGGGCTCCGCGAGAGGTTCCGGCGCGGGCTCGAGATCAGCGGCCGTTACCGCGAGGCCTTCGCCGCGATCTTCCGCGAAGCCGGCTTGCCGGAGGGGCTCGCCGATCTCCCGCACGTCGAATCGTCGTTCCAGACAGCCGCGCGCTCGTCCGCGGGCGCGGTCGGCGTGTGGCAGTTCACGCGCCCGGCGGCGCGGAAGTTCATGGTGGTCGCGCCCGGGATCGACGAGAGGCTCGATCCGGTCGCCGCGGCCCGCGGCGCCGCGCGTTACCTGGCCAGCGCCTACGCCGACCTCGGCTCGTGGCCGCTCGCGATCACCGCGTACAACCACGGCGTCGAGGGGATGCGCGCCGCGAAGGACCGGTTCGGAACCGATTTCGAGAAGATCCTCGCCGAGTACGACGGCCGGACGTTCGGCTTCGCGTCGAAGAACTTCTACAAGGAATTCCTCGCCGCGCGCGAGATCGTCGCGAGCCCGGCGACGTACTTCCCCGAAGGGGTCCAGCCCGAGGTCCCGCTCGCGCAGGACCGGCTCACGCTCGACCGCCCGAGCGCGCCGGGCACGCTGTCGGCCCGATACGAGGTCCCGCTCGACACGCTCGCCGCAATGAACCCGGGCTGGACCAAGCGGGCGCTCGCGGGCCGCGCGGAGCTTCCCGCGGGGACGACCGTGTGGCTTCCGGAGGGAACGCTGATCGCCGCGGCGGAAGCCCCGAAGCCGAAGCACCGCCCGGCGCCGGCGGCCGCCGCGAGCACCGAGGTCGCCGCCGAGCCGGCCACGACCGCCGCAGCGTCAACGGCCGCCGTGGCGTCCACGACCGCCGGGCACGACGGCCTCGTCGTCCACGTGGTGAAGAAGGGCGAGACCCTGTTCCGCATCGCCTCGCATTACGGCGTCTCGATGGTCAACCTCCTCTCCGAGAACGGGCTCCATTCCGACGCCGTGATACGCCCCGGGCAGCACATTCGGATCCCGCCCGTCCACTGAGCTTGCAGGGGGCTCGCTGCGGCCCGTACACTGCCCGCCGGATGAGCGAGCCTCGCTACACGAACCGCGGCTTCGGGCTCAAGCAGGTCATCGGCGGCCACGTCGAGCGCGACTACGCGAGCCCCCTCGTCGACCGGATGCGCGCCGAAGGGTTCGCTCTGCGCGCGGGAGAGCTCACGTTCCGCCTCGCGCAGGAATTCGGGTTCTGCTACGGGGTCGACCGGGCGATCGAGTACGCGTACGAAACGCGGGAGAAGTTTCCCGGCCGCCGCCTGTTCATCACCGGGGAAATCATCCACAACCCGCGCGTCAACGGACGACTGACCGAGATGGGAATTCGCTTTCTCGAGGGACCCGAGGGATGCGGGTACTCGGATCTCGCGGCGGACGACGTGGTGCTGCTCCCCGCGTTCGGCGTTCCGGTCGAGACGATGGGGCGCTTGAGGACCCTCGGCTGCCTCGTCGTCGACACCACCTGCGGCTCCGTGCTCAACGTCTGGAAGAACGTCGAGCGGTACGCGAAGGAAGGGTTCACGTCCCTCATCCACGGAAAGTGGGACCACGAGGAGACGAAGGCGACGGCCTCGCGGGCGCTGCTCCACCCGGGCGGGGCGTACATCGTCGTGCGCGACCTGGACGAGGCGAAGGCGGTCGCCGCGCACATCGAGCACGGCGGGGACGGCGCAGCGCTCGCGGCCCGCTTCGCGAAGGCCGCGTCGCCCGGGTTCGACCCGGATCGTGATCTCGGCAGGCTCGGCTGTGCGAACCAGACGACGATGCTCTCGAGCGAGTCGCTCGCGGTCGCCGAGACCGTGCGCGCTGCGATGGTGCGCCGGTTCGGGGCGGACGAGGCCGCCGCACGCTTCCGCGCGTTCGACACGATCTGCTCGGCGACGCAGGAGCGTCAGGACGCGCTCCACGCCCTGCTCGACGCGCACCGGCTCGACCTCCTGCTCGTGATCGGAGGGTACAACTCGTCCAACACGACGCACCTGCTCGAGATCGGTCTCGATAAGGGCGTTCCGACGTTCCACGTCCAGGACGCCGCGGGCCTTCTCGACCTCGAGCGGGTGCGACACCAGCCGCTCCACGCCCGGGAACCCGTCGACTCGCGCGGCTGGCTGCGCGCGGGGCCGATGTCGATCGGAGTGACCGCGGGCGCCTCGACCCCCAACGGCGAGATCGAGACGGTGATCCGGCGCGTGGCGGCGCTGCGGGGCGTTCCGATCGCGTGAACCGGCCGCGGCGCGTGCTATCGTCCACGATCCGGTGATCTCATGAAACCCCGAACGCTCCACACCGCGAAGAGGCCGCCGAGGCGACAGGCCGGCGGATCGCCCGCGACCTGGAAGCGCCCGAGCGGGCGCCCGTCGCCGCGCCTGCCCGTGGTCGACCGCCAGGGGCCGCTCCACGCGGAGATCGTCGTCGTCGGGAGGGAGCTGCTCCGCGGCCTGGTAGACGATGCAGTCGGCCGCCGGATCGCGGGCGAGCTGACGCGCCGCGGCGCCCTCGTCCACCGGGTCACGATCGTCGACGATCTCGAGCGGTCGATCGCCGCCGCGGTGACGGAGGCGCTCGGCCGCGGCGTCCAGCTCGTGGTGACGACCGGAGGCCTCGGTCCCGCCGAGGACGACCGCACGGTCGCCGGAGTTTCGCAGGCGCTCGGCCTGCCGCTGACGATGAGCCCGCCGGCGCGCGACCTCGTCGACTCCGCATATCGTCGATTGAAAGAGGCGGGGGTCGTGTCGAGCGCGGGCATGAGCGCAGCGCGCGAGAAGATGTGCTTCCTTCCCATCGGCGGCGAGGCGCTCCCGAACGCGAAGGGCGTCGCCCCGGGAGTCCTCCTGCGCCTGACCGGCGGGGGCGCCGTCGTTTGCCTCCCCGGACGCCCGGACGAGTCGATGCCGGTGGTCGACGAGGCCCTGGCGCGTCTCAAGGACATCATCCCGATGCGCGCGTCGGCCGTGCGCGACCTCGAGGCGCCCACCTCCGACGAGTCCGCGCTCCGCCCGCTCCTCGACCGGGTCGCCTCCGAGCACCCCGGCGTGTGGGTCAAGTCCCATCCCGCGTCCGGTCGCCGCAAGGACCCGACGCGGATCACCCTGCAATCGTTCGCGGCCACTCAGAGGGAGGCCGACGCGCTCGTCGACGGCGCGCTCCGGCGCCTGCTGGCGCTCGCCGGCAATCGCTGAACGGTCGCCCCATGACGAGGGTCCCATGTCGCGAGTCCTCCGCTCGATCGCCGCGGCGGCGATGATCACGTCTGTCGCCGCCGCAGCCGCCCCGCCCAAGCCGGCGATCCCGCCGTCCGTGGTCGACGACACTGTCAAGGCGATCGTGGCCAAGCACGGAGAGGCGTCCGAGGCCGCGGCGCGGCGCGGGGTCGCCCAGGTGGCCGCCCGCTGGTTCGCCGAGGACGGAGACGCGGCGGCCTTCGCGGCGTTCTGCACCGAGCGGTTCGCGGCGGACGACGCGGCGCGCCAGGCGATCTTCGACCGGCTCGAGACGGTGCTCGAGCAGGTGGACGGCCGGCTCCACGAGATCCGGCGGATGGTGCTGACACCGCAGGACCTCGACACAGGTCCCGTCTCGGATCTCGACCTGGCCCTGGGCGACCTCGATCTCGCCGCGCACGTCGACGACGATCTGTTCAAGACCAAGGTGGCCTTCACAGCGCTCCTCAACTTCCCGGTCCACACGCTCTCGGAGCGGCTCGCGCAGGGTCCGTCCTGGAGCCGCGAGGAGTGGGCGCGCTCGCGGATGATGGACCGGTTCGACGTGCGCCTCCCCGCGGCCGTCGCCCAGGAGGCGGCGAAGCCGTTCACCGCGGCGGAGCAATACATCGCCAACTACGACATCCACACGGGCCGCCTCGTCGGTGACGACGGAGCGTCCCTCGGCTTCCCCGCCGACCAGAAGCTCATCACGCACTGGGGCCTGCGCGACGAGCTGAAGTCCCACTACGGCGAGGGAAAAGCCGGGCTCGCCAAGCAGCGCGCGATCCAGAAGGTCATGGAGCGGATCGTGCGGCAGGAGATCCCGGAAGCGGTGATCGGCAACCCCGATGTGACCTGGAACCCGTTCACGAACGCCGTGCGACCGGCGAAGCCGGGATCCACGAACGCCGTTGCCGCGGATCGCGAGCCGGACACGCGCTACGCGAAGCTGCTGGACACGTTTCGCGGGGTCCGGCTGGTCGATCCCTACTGCCCCACCGCGCCGACGTACATCCAGCGCAAGTTCGAGATGGACCGGCAGGTCCCCGAGAAAGAAGTCGAAGCCCTGCTCGTCTCCGTACTCACCTCGCAGGAGGTCAAGGACCTGGCGGTTCGGATCCGCAAGGATCTCGGGCGGCCGCTCGAGCCGTTCGACATCTGGTACGCGGGGTTCTCCTCGCGCGCCGGGAAGTCCGAGGCGGAGCTCGACGCGATCACGAGGGCGAAGTATCCGACCGTCGCCTCCTTCCAGGCCGGTCTGCCCGCGATCCTCACGGGCTTGGGTTTCACGCCCGAGAAGGCCTCGTGGCTGTCCGACCGGATCGTCGTCGACCCCTCGCGCGGCGCCGGGCACGCGATGGGCGCCGAGCGCCGCGAGGACAAGGCGCACCTGCGCACGCGGATCCCGGACGGCGGCATGCTCTACAAGGGGTACAACATCGCCGTCCACGAGCTCGGCCACAACGTCGAGCAGTCGTTCTCGCTCGGCGAGATCGATTACTGGTTCCTGCACGGCGTCCCGAACAACGCGTTCACCGAGGCGCTGGCGTTCACGTTCCAGGCGCGCGATCTCGAGCTGCTCGGCCTGTCGAGCGCCGGCGACGAGGAGCGGCGGAAGAACGAGGCGCTCGGGGATCTCTGGTCCACTTACGAGATCGGCGGCGTGTCGCTCGTCGACATGGGCGTCTGGCGGTGGATGTACGCGCACCCCGACGCGACGCCCGCGCAGCTCCGCGAGGCGACGCTCTCGATCGCGCGCGACGTCTGGAACAAGTACTACGCTCCGATCTTCGGCGTGAAGGACGTCGAGATCCTGGCGATCTACTCGCACATGATTTCGTACGGGCTCTACCTCCCCGACTACGCGCTCGGCCACATCATCGCGTTCCAGACGGCGCAGGTGCTGCGCACGGGGAGCTTCGGCGCGGAGTTCGAGCGCGTCGCGAAGCAGGGGCGTCTGACGCCGGACGCGTGGATGCGAGGGGCCGTCGGCGGGCCGCTGTCGGCGAAGGCGTTGCTCGATGCGGCGCGCGAGGCGATGCGCTGAGAATCCCGGCTACACGCGCGGGGCGAAATCGCGTCGGCCGATCCCGTACACGCCGAGCGCCAGGAGCAACAGGGTCCAGCAAGCACGGTAGGCAATGACTTCGAGAATGGGCCCGCTGGATTGCGCGGTTCCCTGGATCGCGGCTTCGATCAGTTCGTTCTGTCTCGAGAGCATCGGAATGAACCAGCACACGATGTTGACCAGCTTCGCCCCGAGCCCCCCGATCTCATCGGAGTAGCCGAAGCCAGCGGCAAGGAGGGCGGCGAAGCCCGCGAGTGCGGCGTAAGCCGGCGGCAAGATCGCGCCCAGCGCCGCGAATCCCGCCAGCACGACGAGTTGACCGAGGCAGAGAGCGATCAAGCCGAAGACCGGGAGGACGTGAATCCGGCCCTCGAGCCACCCGGCCCACCCCAGGAGCAGTCCGGACCGAACGAGCTCGAGCGCGAAGATCGTCACGCTTGACGCCGCCCAGCCGGTCAGGAAGAGCCGTGCGCGCGACACCGGCCGCGAGAGGATTCCGAAGATCGTCCCGGCGCGAACGTCCGCACCGATCTGGTTCGCGCCGAGAAACACGACGAGGAGCAGCATGACGACCTCGTACCCCTGAGTCGCATCGAAAGCCTTGGTTCGGAGGAACGCCACCTTTTCGAGGGCGTCGCCCTGCGCCTCGTACTCCGAAACGACCACGATCATCGGCAAGGCCATGAACAGGAGCGCGAAGAGGCCGCCGGCGAGGAAGACCCTCCCGGCCGCAAGCCGGGCCAGCTCGCGCCGGAACAACGCCGCTGCGCTTCCACTCATGACGCCGCGTCTCCCGCCGAAGTCAACCGGAGGAACGCGGCCTCGAGACTCGGACGCTCCGGTGTGACCGAGACGATGTGGGCGCCGTTCCCGGCGAGTCTCTCGAGGATCCGGTCCTGGACCCGAGGATCGGCAACCGCGAGGCGATGGACCGCCGCCGATCCCGGCTGCGGCTCGCGCGCGACGCCGAGCTCGCCCAGGAACGGGTCGAACCGCTCCCCGTGCTCATCGTGGAAGATGACCGTGCTGCCTTCCGCTCCCGTCCCGAAGGAGGCCAGCGGCGCGTCCGCCACGACCCTCCCACGAGTTGAGGATCAGGACGCGATCCGCGACCGCCTCGACGTCGGACAGGATGTGTGTCGAAAAGAGCGTCGTCTTGCCACGGTCCCGGCGTCCCCGCAAGAGATCGCGGACGGCAAGCCGCGTCGACGGGTCCATGCCCGACATCGGCTCGTCGAGTATCAAGATTTCGGGATCGCCGAGAAGCGCCTGGGCGAGTCCGATTCGCTGGGTCATCCCCTTCGAGTACGCTCCGACGCGCTTCCCCGCGGCGGAGGTGAGGTCGACATCCTTCAGCGCGGCGTCCACGCGCTGCTCCCGCCCTTCGATCCCTCGTCCCGAGAGCGCATCGAACCGCCGCAGGAGGGCGCGCCCCGTCGAGAACCGGTCGAACGCGAAGACCTCCGGTAGGAATCCGACACTTTCTCTCGCCTCGGGTGCCATCGGAGAGCGGCCTGCGAGGAGAGCGCGCCCTCGTGACGGGAACAAGAATCCAAGCAGGATATGAACGGTCGTCGACTTGCCTGCCCCGTTCGGTCCCAGGAAACCGTGAATCTCTCCGGGCGGAAGTGCGAAGCTCACGGAGTCGAGCGCAGTTTTCTTCCGCATGAGGAAACCATCGCGAAAGTCCTTTCCGAGGTCTTCGGCGACGAGTTGTGCGGCGCTCATGATGGATTCTTTCCGCCGGCCCCCTGCGGCAGCTTGCTCAGCACCGACCAAAGCCTGGATGCCCCATATTCCTTGTACCCCACCTGCGCGTCCAGGATCTCTCCCTTCGGTGAGATCACGTACGTCGTCGGAAACGCGCTGACTTTCCACAGTTCTGCGATCTTGCCGTCCTCGTCGAGGGCGAACAGCGCGCCGCCGTATCGTGTGTCTTTCAGGAGCGGACGCACCACCCCGGCAGCGTCCTTGAAGTTCACCGCTAGATAGACGAGTTCCACTCTGTGCTTCTTGTCGCCATTCCACTCCTGGACGAATTTTGCCAGCTCGGGCATCTCGACGCGGCACGGCAGGCACCAGGAGGCCCAGAAAGACACGACGACTGCCTTCCCCGCCAGGGCCGAGAGCTGCACCGTCTTTCCGTCGGGCGTGGCCGCGTTCAGCTCGGGTGCCGGCGCGTTCGTCGGCAACAGCGAGGATTCCGCCTTGGGAAGCTGAAGCCGCGCAACCAGACGGTACTGCAGGACGCCCGTCGCGATGGCGATCACGGCAAGGATCCCAACCGAGGCGCGACGAATACCTTGCCGATCTAGGATCGCCCGCTCCCGAACGCGCGCGCGGCGTTGACCAGCACCGCGAGCTTCGCGCGGACGACTGATTCCGGTAGACCGCGGAAGCCGCCATCCGGCACGGCCCACAACCGATCGGACGCGATCAGTGCCGCCGCCCGCCGCAGGCGCTCGCTGACCTGTTCGACCGCCTCGACCCGCGTCTCGAGCGTGTCGACGACGCCGACGCCGAGAAAGCGGCCCGCTGGAAGCGCCACGGCGAGGCTCTCGAGCCCGGCCCCTTCAGAGTGGGCCGCCGCGACGAGAAGACCGTCCGCGGGCAGCGAGGCGAGCGCCGCGCCGTCCCTCTCGAGGTCGGCGTACCCCAGGTAGACCCAGGTCCGCGCGCGGCCGGCCGCGGGGCTGAGAACGCTCTCCAGAGCTTCCGCGAGCAGCGGCAGCTCCGCGGGGACGGCTCCAGCCGCGGGCTCGTCGATCTGGATCTCGGCGGCGCCGGCCGTGACGAGGTCCGCCACCTCCGCGCGGACGATCTCGACGAACGCTTCGCACGCCTTGCGCCGCGAGCCGTAGTGCTCGTCGAAGGAGCTGTCCATCAGCGTGTACGGCCCGGGAAGCACCGCCTTCACGGCGGTTCCGGTCAGGCCGCTCGCGAAACGCCAGCGATCGGCCGCGGTGCCGCCGGCGCGGACGATCGGTCCGACGATCCTCGGTTTCCGCACGTACCGGTCGCCGACGACGCGTACCCACCCTGCGATCTCGATCCCGCCGAGGCGCTCGGCGAATCCGGCCACCGGATCGACGCGCTCCATCTCGCCGTCGACGAAGAGATGAATGCCGGCCTCCTCCTGCTGCGCGATCGCGCGCCGCGCGGCGTCCTCCTCGGCGGCGCGCAGCATGCCGGCGTCGATTTCCCCCTCGTTGAATTGGCGCCGCGCCTCCTGGAGCGCCGCCGGCTGCGGGAACGATCCGATCGTCGTGGTCAGGAGCGCCATGACCACTCCCGTTCGAGCTTCTCCTTGAGATAGCGGGCCTGCAGGAGCTTGTCGAACGCCTCGTCCCGCGGGATGAGCTCGAGCGAGCACTGCGGGCCGACCATCACGTCCCGCGCCATCAGCGATGCGCGGTACGGGACGAGCCGCTCGGCCACCTCCTGCGCCGTCTCGATGCGCGTCGTGCGCGCATCGAACAGGCCGAGGTGCACGCCGCGCCCCGACGGAAGCTCGGCCAGAAGCGGCCAGTTGCCCGGCCCATGCACCATGTCGAGGCCGAGGTGCGTTCCGGGAAGTTGGGACGTCCCTCCGACGCCGAGCGCCGAGAGATCGCCGAAGTACGTCGAGAGGATCGTCGTGGCCCCGTCCCCGGCCGCGGCGAAGATCGTCCGTGCGGATTCGGCGACGAGATCGACGTCCTCCGGATGGCGGCACAAGACCGGCTCGTCGAGCTGGAGGATCCTCACTCCCACGTTCGCCAGATCGCGCGCTTCGTCGGCGAGCGCGCCGGCGAGGGCCGCCGCGAGCGTCTCGAGCTTGCCGTAGTGGCGATCCTTCGCCGCGCGGGCGAAGGTGACGGCTCCGGGGAGGACGGCCTTCAGCGCCTTCGGGCGGACCTCGAACGCCTTGTGCGCGTCGCGCACCGCGATCGGCTCCCGCCGGGAGACGGCGCCCACCACGATCGGCGTCCGGTCGAACAGTCCGGTCTCGAACCAGCGCGCGAGCCCACCGAGTGCCACGCCTTCGAGCCGGGCGGCGAAGTGGGAATTCGGGCCGCTCCACCGTACGAGGCCGTCGGTCACGACGTCGAGGAACGCGCGGCTCTGCTCGGCGACGACGAGCGTCGCGACCTCGTCCTCGATCCGGCGGACGTCCTCCTCGGTGGCGCGTCCCGCGTCGCGCTCCTCGGCGATCGAACGGAGCTGCTGGTCCCAGGCGAAATCGCCGATCCGCGGGTAGGCGGAATGGACGGCGGAGCGGATCATGGGGACCTCACGGGCCTGCTATCTTCACCGGCTCCGGGCAGCGGCGCAATTGTCTCTTGGTTTACCTCTCGCGCAGCACGAAGCCGAAGGTCTCGCCGACCCGGCAGGCCTTGACCGCGATCGCGTTGGACCCCGCGTCGAAGTGGACCGGTATCGCGATCTCGCCGTTCGTTGCCCCCACCGCGAGGGTCGCCCCATCCCCGGCCCTGGAACGGCCGAACAGGGCGTCGAGCGAGATCGCCGGGGTCCGGTACGGAGACCGTGAGAAAACAAGGTGGCCGTTCACGTAGAGCTTGACCTCGTCGTCGGTGGTCAGGCCGATCGTCGCGTCCCGCGCCGCTTCGCTCGGCACCGACGTCGTCGCCACCGCGCAGGCGTCGCGGGCGCCGGGCGGAACGCCGCCGAGGCGGGCGAGGTCGACGAAGCCCTGTCCCGACGGCGGCGCGTTGCCGCGGGTCGCGGCCGGGCCTCCGGGCTCGCCCTCGAGAGGTTCGTCGAATCCGACGCGATGCGGATCCGGACGGACTCCCGCGATCGCGAAGCCGCCGATCGTCTTGCCGTCGTCGTCGAGCCGGAAGACGACGGCGTTCGGGTCGGACCAGACCTCCGTGAAGCGCGGATCGCGCCGCGCCAGCCTCAGGAAGCTCACGTAGCGCCGCGGCACGAACGCATGGCGGCACCGAAACGTCTCCCGGACGGGAGCCCAGGCGTCCCTCACGGTCCCGTGCGCCAGATCCTCCCAGAGGCGGCAGCGCTCGGGGCTCGTCGCCCAGAAGAACGTCGCGTCCTGGCCGATCAGGTACCTGTGCGTCGTGTCCTCGAAGAACAGCTCGGGGAACTCGTCCCAGCCGAGGTGAAAGATCGTCTCGTCCGCCGGCACGTTCGCCTTCATCCAGCGCGCCGCGGCCCGCCACCGCGCCGGCTCCTCCTGGGCCGCCGCGACCTGATTCTCTCGGAGCGTGTGCCGGACACCGGCGCACAGCGCGACGACGAGCGCGCCGCCCACGGCCAGGCGCGCCGCCCGCGCATGCCGCCCGAGACGGGCCGCCGCGGCCGAAACCCCCGCCGGGAGCGCCTCGAGGTCGCGGGCGATGCTCCCCGCGAGGAGCACCGTGAGCGGCGCCCACAGCTCGACGAATCGCCGGCTCAGCAGTGTGAGCCCCAGGAACCCAACCGACGCCGCGAGGAGGGTGCGCGTGTCGTCCGCGACCGTGCGCACGCGCGTCAGCCCGTAGAGCGCTGCCGCGAACAGGAGAAAGACCCCGAGGTTCTGCAGGAGGAGCTGGTCCGCCGGCGCCGGCAGCATCTCCGTCCCGACGCGCAGCAGGTCCCCCATCGCCCACGACGCCTTCAGCACGCCCACGTTCGCCGTCCACCAGAACGACAGGTTGTTCGGGAAGTACGGAGTCAGGACGCTCCCCGCGACAGCACCGCCGATCGCCGCGAGCGACGTCCGGAAGCGTGCCGAAAGTCCCGTTCCGGGCGGAAGGGTCCGGTGGGCGTCGTGAAGGAGCGCCAGGGCCGGGAGGAGATGAAACGAGCAGTGCGTATGGGCATAGAGGAAGGTGAGCCCGAACGCCGCCGCGGCGCGTCCGGTGAAGACCGCCGCGAGCCCCAGGAACAGGATCGCGAGCCCGAGGACGAGCGGCCGCGAGTAGGTGAGCCTGTAGGCGAGCTCCGGCGCGATCGCGATGAGGCCGATCGCCCAAAGCGACGGCCACGGCACGCGCAGCGCGCGCAGGAGCGCCCAGAACGACACCATCGCGGCGGCGGCGGCGACGACCGCGAGCACGCGCGCTCCCACCATCTCGTCGCCGAGCGTGAACGGGATCAGGAGGAGGTGATACAGGAGATTGAAGTCGGCGAACCGGTCGCGCAGGAACGACTCCTGCCACCACGGAAACACGCGCGAGATCCCGTGGGCGCGCAGGAGCGTCGCGTACCGGACGTGGAACCAGCCGTCGCCGCAGTAGATCGGGGGCCCCGCCCAGCGCGTCAGCCCGGTGACGACCGCGGCGACGGCCGCGACCGCCCCGGCGCCCGCGAGCGCCCGGAACCCGGGGCGCGTCACGCCGCGAGCATCCGCGAGCGATCCTGGATCCGGTCCATCCACGCCTTGAGGTGGGGCGCGTACTCCCGCGGGACGCACTCGCCGCAGATCTCCCGCGCGTGCCCCGCGATCGAGCGGACGTTCGTGACGAGCGCCGGCGACCCCCTCCGGGAGCCGGGGATGCAGTCGAGAAGGTGGACGAACTCGCGCATCCCGCCGTCCACGTGCGCGAGGATCGACTCGAGGACGTCTTCCTCAGGGGTCGCCTGCGGGCGGTAGAGCAGGTCGTGGACCGCGCGCAGCTCCCCGTCGAAGACCGCGGCGGCGCTCTCGATCCGCGTCAGCATCGCGTCGGTCGCCGTCTTCCCGCTCCCGCACGCCTCCGAGATCTCCTGGATCTCCGACACCACGAGGTGAAGGTTCGTCCGGACGCGCCCGAGCCGGTCCTCGAAGGCGATGCGGTGGATCTCGCCGATCAGCTCGTCCTGGCGGGTCGACACGAGCTTTGAGATGATCGCGCCGAACAGCAGGAGACACGCCGCCCCCTGGAGCACGGCGAGCACGCGGACGAGACCCGCCGGCACGATGTCGCCGAACCCGATCGACAGCCCCGTGACGAAGCTGAAGTAGATCGCTTCGGCGAGCTGGTTGGCGCCGTGCGCGAGCGGTTGGCCCTGCTCGCGCAGCCCGTGCCCGGGGAGGAAGCTGACGAGCCAGTAGACGACGCCGCAGACCAGGTTGATCCCCAGCCACGCGCCGAGCAGCTCGCCGATCGAACGGGAGGAGACCCACGCGGAGACCCGCGCCGCGACCGGCCGCGTCCCCGCGGTCTCCGCGGACCGCCGGGGCGGCTCGGGGAGCGGGCCGATCGACAGGAGATCGCCCGATTCCAGGGGCAAGCCCTCACGCTCCCACTCGGCGAGCCCCCCGTCGAAATCCCGCACGCGCGTGTACCCGAGCCGGTTGAGCAGGCCGACCGCCTGCGCTCCGAGGTGTCACGTCGCGCTCGCGCAGTAGACCGCGATGTCGGCGCGCTTGTCGGGCAGGGCCGATCCTGCGCGGGCCTCGATCTCCGCGAGCGGGAGCGAGAGCGACCGCGGGATGCGCTTGGCCCGCCACGACTCGCGCGGAAGGACGTCGACGATGGTCAGGGACGGATCGCGGAGGCGCGCGACGAGCTCCTCCCGCGAGATGTTGGGAACGACGGGCACCGCCGCCGCAGCGTCTGCGGGCCCGCTCAGATGACCCTCCGGTAGTCGGCCAGGTCGTACCGCCACACCGGCTCGCCGCAGAACCGCGCCCCCTCCGGGCAGTACGGCGTCACCCCCGCGTTCTTGCGGACGCTGCACGGCGGCAGGAGCTGCGCCCCCAGGCGCGGGTGGATCGCCCTCACCTGCTCCGCCTCGTCCACCGACGCCCGCCAGATCTCCTCCTGGGCCAGGTAGCACAGGCGCATGACGTGCTTGTGGCGCAGGTTGAGGAAGTCGGTCGACTCGGTGAAGCGGACCGCGACCGCGTTCGGGAGGAGGTAGTGCGCGAACTCGTCCGGGACGCCGAGAGCCCGCAGCCGCGCGATCCGGTCCCAGATCGACTCCATCATCTCCGCGTACCGGCGCTCGACCGCGGGGTCCTCCCGGACGAGCGCCGGCGTCACGTAATCCGGGGCGCCGAGCACCTGCGCCGCCAGCACGGGGCGGCTTCCCGGCGTCATCCGGTGCCGCTGGTCCTGCGAGTCAGCGGCGTGCGAGAGCTTCTTGCGGAACGTGTAGGCGCCGTGGTGCATCGCCCGCGCGAGCTTGTCGAGCGTCGAGACGTTGAGTGCCTGGCCGAGCATCCCGTTTCGCGCAGGATCGCAGGCCAACGCGATCGCCGCCTCGTCCGGAAGGGCCGCGCGCGGCACGCCGAGCACCTCGCGCACCGCCTGCGCCGTCTCCTCCTCGGCGCGCGCCTTCCAGTCGACGAGCTTCGAGACGCGGCCGTCGAGGGCCTCGTCGAATTCCCGCGCGAACGCGCCGTGGACCGCGTCCGACGCGAGGTCGGGATGCGCCGCGAAGAACTCCGCCTCGGGGGTCTCCTCGGTCGGGATCGGCTCCTCGAGGAGCCGCTCGTACTCGCGGTCCACCGCGAGGAGCGCCTCGACCATCTTCCCGACGACGAGCGCCTGCTCGTACGGGACGTCGTGCTGCCGGCACATCCGCCAGTACCGGAGGACCGTCAGCGCCGAGACCGTGTGGTACAGGTACGCGCAGGTGGCGACCGGGAGCACGTACCGCGCGATCTCCTGCGCCTTGCGCTCGACTTCCTTGGCGTAGGCGGCCGCTTTCGCGCGGCGCGCCGGGAAGCGGACGTCGTAGGCCGCTCGCGCGAGAGGCGTCGTCGCTCCGATCAGCTCCCGGTAGAAGCCGAACTGCTCATCGAGCCCCTCGAGATAGATCGCGCGCGCCGGGCCGTGGAGCGGCGGAACGAAGCAGTTCGAGGCGCGGACCCGCACGTAGCGCTGGCTGACCTGCTCCGAGTTGTAGAACGGGTGCGCATGGAGAAACGACCAGAGGAACTGGCGGGAGACGTTCTCCATCGCGAACTGGAAGTAGGCGTGCTGGATCGTCGTGTGGTGGCCCGCCTCGTACAGATCGCGGGCCAGCGCCTCGCCTCCCGGCTTCAGGTCGGCATCCTCGACGAGGCCCTTCGACGAATAGCAGGTCCGCGCGGTCGTCAGGACGGTCGCGAACGGCTTCGTGAAGTGCCGCGTGATGCGGATGCGCGGCTCGGGGGATCCTTCCGGAACGGCGAGCGGAGCGAGTTCGGCCATCGCGGAGCGATTCTATCAGGCCGAAGCGGAGCGCCCCTCAGGGCTTCCCGGCGGAATCCTTCCGCTTCAGGGCCTTTTCCCCCGCCTCCGCGGCGTGCTCCACGGTCTTCTTCCCGGCGTCGACCGCGTGGCCGATCGAGGCCTTCACCGCAGAGAGGTCGGGGAGTTTCGCCTCGCCCCTCCAGACCTTCCGGAGCACCGCGATGCCTTCGTCGTATCGCTTCGCCACCGCATCCGGGGCGACGGCGTTTCCGAGGTCGGCGACCACGCTCAGGTACGGCGCCGTCCGGGACGAGGCCAGCAGGCGCGAGCCCTCCGGGGAGGACGCGGCGATCGGATGCACGAGGAACGCGGCGGCCAGCGCCGCCGCGACCAGGCCGAGGGCCCCGCCCGCGAGCCGGTCGGCCCACGACAGCATCGCCACCTTGACGATCTTCCCGACCACGAGCGCGACGAGCCCCCCCGCGATCATCGTGCCCAGGAAGACGATCGCATAGGCGCCGATCCGCGCCGGGGTCTGCGAGACGTGGTGGGCCATCAGCGTCGCCGCCAGCGGGTCCTGGTAGCGGCTCGCGAGAAAGAAGGCGACGAGCAGCGAGACGATCCCGATCACGATCCGCATCGCGCCCCGGGAAGCCCCGATTGCGACTCCGGCAACCAGCACCGCGCCCACGATCACGTCGAAGACGTTCACGGCGTCATCGTAACGCCGATCGCAAGCGGAGGGCGGGCGGAAACGCCGGGTCGCGGCGGAGCGCCTCGTCCAGCGCGATGCGCGCCTGGGAGACGTTCCCCTCCCGCGCGTACATCTCCGCGACGTCGGCCGCGCAGTCGGGAATCTTGGGCCATCCGGCGCAGCTCTCCCCCCAGGCCCGGACCGCCCCCGCGCGATCGCCGAGCGCGTAGAGCGCCCGGCCGAGAAGCGCCGTCACCTCCACGCGATGCGGCGTGAGGCCGAGCGCCTCCTCGAGGAAGCCCCGGGCCGCGGCCGCTTGCCCCGCCTCGATCGCGGAGGCGGCCTCGGCGAAGTCGTGGGCGCCCAGCAGCGCGGCCCGGCGGGCGAGCGGCGGGTCCGAGGCGACCCACGGCTGCGCTCCGATCGTGCGGACGTCGTCCATCGCCGCGCGCCGCATCGTCTGAAGGAAGCTCTCGTCGTAACCGGAGCGAAGGGCGCCGAGGTCCTCGGCGAGCAGCCGCCGAGCCGCGTCGAGCGCGTCCGCCGCGGCGCGCGGGTCCTCGAAGGCCAGGGCCTCGGTCCGCGCGAGCCAGCGCTCCGTGTCGAGGCGGAAGAGCCCGCCCTCCGGCGATCGCGGGGCCCTCGCCAGCAGTGCTCTCGCCCGCGCGAACCGCGCCCGGTCCGGCGTCGCCGTTCCCCGCTCCGGACGGACGATCGCGCGGACCATGTCCCCCGCGTCGAGATCGAGCGGCATCGCGCGGCGGATTCCCGGCCACGGAACGAGCGCGACGGCCGCCGCCACGAGCGCCGCGGCCAGAGCAAGGGCGCCCGCCTTCGATCGCCGGGCCGAGACGAGCGCGTACCCCGCGGCGGCGCATAGCGCGGGCAGTGCCACGTGCCGGTACTCCCCCGACACGAAGAAGAGCGTGCACGTCGCGAATGCCGCGAGCACGAGTCCCGAGAGCAGCGCGAGAGCCCCGCGCCCCCCGGAGGATGCGAGGAGCACGAACCCCGCGGCGGCGAGCGCGGCGATCACCGGCATGCGGACCGGATCCCATCGCAGCGCCGGGGAGAACGCCGAGACGAATCCGAGCGACAGATTGGTCTTGGCCTCGAGGCCGCTCGCGAACAACGCCGCCTTGCGCCCTTCGAGCGCGAGCCAGTGTCCGGGGGCCCCGGCGATCTCGCGCATCCCCTCGCGGAGCCAGAAGCGGCTCGCCCCGGCGAGCGTCAGCGACGGATCGGCCGCGCGCCGCCGCGCCTCGGCGAGAAACGCCTCGGCCTCCGCGGTCGCACCCCGGTCGCCGAGGAAGGGGGCGACGTAGTACACCCCCTGCGACGCCCTGTTATTGCCGACCCAGAAGTTCATCCCGCCGTTCGCGGTCAGCGGCACCCACTCGCCGGATCGCCAGGCGGTCGCCGCGGACACGGCGAGCGGCAGGGCCAGCGCGCACGAGGCGATCAGAGCGGCCGTCCGCGCGCGCCGCGCGATCAGCGGGACGGCCACGAACCCCGGGAGCGTCAGGACCGCGTTGGTGCGCAGGAGCACCGAGGCACCGAGGGCCGCGCCTGCGAGCACCGGCCACCCCGGCCGGCCGCGCACCCGGTACCGGCCCATCGCGGCCGTGGCGGCGATCAGGGCGACGTTGGTCGCCGCCGGGGTCAGCAGGAGGCCGTCGTAGAAGATCGCGGTCTGCGCCAGCCCGTAGAGCGCCGCCGCCGCAAGACCCGCCGCCGGGCTGCCGAGGAGGTCGCGCGCGGCGCAGCCCAGCAGGACGACCCCGAGGACGCCGAGCACGGCCTGGGCGACCAGCGCGTATTCCGGCCGCGCGCCGGCCACGCCGTAGACGGCCGCGAGCAGGTAGGGATAGCCGAGGTTGTTGAACGGGATCGCGTCGCCGCCGCGGCTCGGCAGGAGGCCGAGGATCCGCAGCGCCGCGTCGTGGTACAGGCGAGCGTCCTGGACCAGCGTCGCGCCGAGCGGCGAGCGGAGCACCGAGACGAGATGGGCAAGCCGCGCCGCCAGGGCGACCAGGGCGACGGCCGCGAGCGCCCGCCGCCAGCCGGCGGGGCTCACGACAGCGTGGCCCAGCCCGCGGCAGGATCGTCGTCGTCGAACCAGTCCCGGGTCAGGTCGAACCAGAGGGCCAGGCCCGCCCACCGGCCGACCGCGGCGCACCGCCGGGCGATCGTCTTGTCGCTGATCGGCCGCCCGTCGTGGTACAGCCGCGCGTACTTCGCCCGCATCCACGAGTCGAGGGCCAGCCCGTCGGGCCGGCCGAGGAACTTCAGGATGTTCTCCGCCACGTAAGGCCCCACTCCCGGAAGGGCGAGGACCTCCTTCCGCAGGGCGGCGGGATCTCCCCGGTGCCGGTCCCACGCCTCGACGTCGGCCCGGCCCGAGGCGACCTCCCGCGCGAGCGCGGCGAGGTAGGGCGACCTGTATCCCGCGCGGACGGCGCCGCGCAGCGTCCGCTCGGGGACGTGCGCAAGACGCGCGGGCGTCGGGAACGCGCGGGTCCCGTCCCCGGCGGGCTCGCCGTACCGCTCGACCAGCGCCGTGACCATCTTCCGCGTGGCGCCCCACGAGCAGTTCGTCGTCAGCACCAGCTTGACGAGGTCCTCGAACATCGACGGAGCGCGCAGCATGCGTCCCGTGCCCGAGGTCGCGATCCATCCGAACCGCTCGTCGGCGCGGACCGCGTCGTGGAACTCGCTGAGGTCCAGGTCGAGGGAGAGGATCCGCCGCGCCGCACGGACCAGCGCCCGGCGCTCGGACGGTCGCGGGCTCCCGGGAGTCTCGAGCGTGGCCGCTCCGGGACCGCCCCGGAGGAGGATCCGCCGCGCGCCCCCTCCGGGGAGCGCCACGACCGTCGAGAGCACCCGTCCCGAGGAGGCGATCGAGAACGGGGGGAGGTCGTACCACCCGTGGCTCGAGACCACGCGGGCGAACGAGAACCCTGCCGGGGCGGGAAGCCGCGCCCGCACGCCTACGACGCCTGCGTCAGCCGCTCGTGCTCGATCTGCAGGAGCATCTGCGGCGTGATGTCCCCCGTCGGATAGCTCCCGGAGAAGCACGCGGTGCACATCGTCCGGATCTGCGGCGAGCCCGCGCGGACTGCCTCGACCAGGTCGTCGAGCGTCTGGTAGATCACCGCATCGGCGCCGATCTCCTGGGCGACCTCCTCGTGCGAGCGCCCGCGCGCGATGAACTCGCGCCTCGTGCTCATGTCGATGCCGTAGACGCACGGGTGCACGAGCGGCGGCGACATCGACGCGAACAGCACGCGGCGCGCGCCGGCCGAACGCGCGAGCCGGACGATCTGACGGCTCGTGTTCCCGCGCACGATCGAGTCGTCGACGAGCAGCACGTCCTTGCCGGAGAACTCCTCCTCGATCGCGTTGAGCTTGTGGCGGAGCGAGCGGCGGCGCTCCCCGTCCGACGGCATGATGAACGTCCGCCCGACGTAGCGATTCTTGACGAGACCCTCGCGGTACGGGATCCCGACCGCCTGCGCCATCGCCAGGGCCGCGGTGCGCGCGGAGTCGGGGATCGGGATGACCACGTCGGCGGAGAGCCCGAGCGCGCGAAACCGATCGGCCAGACGCTCCCCCATCCGGATCCGCGCCGCGTACACCGAGATCCCCTCGAGGTAGGAATCGGGGCGCGCGAAGTAGACGAACTCGAACACGCAGGGGTGGTGGTTGGGGGGCGCGACCGGCACCGCGGAGACGTTTCCGTCGAGGTCGATGAACAGGGCCTCCCCCGGCGAGCCGGAGGGCAGCAGCTCGTAGTCGATCGCCGAGAGGACGACGCTCTCCGAGGCGACCGCGTAGCACGTCCCCGCCGGCGTGGCCCGCCGGCCGAGCGCGATCGGCTTGATGCCGTACGGATCGCGGAAGGCGAACAGCCCGTGCCCCGCGATGAACCCCACGACGCTGTAAGCCCCGCGGACCGTCGCGTAGACCTCGCGGACCGCGGCGTGGTACGCCTCGAGCGAGAACGTGCCCTGCGAGGCCCGCGCAAGCGCCCCGGCGAAGACGTTCAGGATCACCTCGACGTCGCACCCCGAGTAAAGGATCCGGAGCGCGTCTTGGGCGAGCTCTCCCTTGAGCGCCTCGTAATTTGCGACGTTGCCGTTGTGGGCCATCGCGATGCCGAAGGGGAAGTTGACCGTGAAGGGCTGGGCGTCCTCGCCCCCGCCGGATCCGACGGTGGGATAGCGGACGTGGCCGACGGCGAGGCTCCCGCGCAAGCGCGCCATGTTCGCCGCGGTGAAGATGTCCCGGACCAGCCCCTCACCCTTCTTGACGTGGAACCGGCCGCCGTCGTACGTGATGATCCCGGCCGCGTCCTGCCCCCGGTGCTGGATCGCGAGCAGGCCGTCGTACACCTCGCCGACCGCGTCGGGCGCCCCGATCACGCCGATGAATCCGCACATGCGCCGCTCCTTAGGGAACGCGCGGGATGGTAGCACCCCAGGAGGCGGCGTCGGGCCCCGGCCGGCCCTCGCGCGCGAGGAAGTCGGTGACGGCGTCGAGGAGCGCCCTCTCGTGCGAGGCGACGAGGTATTCGCCGTGCAGCCCGCGCGGAACGTCGAGGCGCGAGGCCGCCGGGAGCTCTCGCGCCAGCCGGGCGGCGTGGCGCTCGGAGATCAGCCAGTCCCACTGGCCGTGGACGACCAGCACGGGAGCCGTGATCCGGGCGATCTCGTCCTCCGCGAGCCGGGAGCCGCGCCCGAGCGGCGGAATCTCGGCCGCGAAGCGGCGCCGGCGGCGCCGGAGCACGAGCGGGAGGTGGCGCCACAGGCGTGCGCCGAGCGGGAAATGGTCGAGGACGCGCAGGTCGCAGGGCGCGCCCACGACGACCAGGCGCCCGATCGGCGCCCCGCTCGCCGCGGCGCGCAGCGCGTGGAATCCGCCGAAGGAGAACCCCACCGCGGAAACACGGCGCCCGGGCGCCGCCAGCGCGCGCGCCGCCGCGTCGGCCTGCCGCCATTCCTCCCGCCCCCAGGTGAACCGGCCGGGAGAATCGCCGTGGCCGCGGACGTCGATCGCGAGCACGTCGTGATCGGCCGCGAGCGCTTCCGCGACGCGACGGATCTCGGGAAGGGCCCGCGATCCGAGCAGGCCGTGCACGATCAGCACGCCGGAGCCTCGCGCGCCCTCCCAGGAGGTCGCCGCGAACGGCACGCCCCCTTCGTCGTGCAGGAGGACGTCTCGCGGCGTCGGGATCACGCGTGCTCCGGATCGCCCCGCACAGGGGCGCCTTTTGACGCCGTTTCCGGCGGCCTCCTATAATCGCGCCGCCCCGCTCCGGGTGCTGGAGGTACCGTGTCCGGCGTTCTCGAAGAGCTCTCGCGCGCCGCGGGACTGTCCGACATCCACGACAAGGTACTCGAGGGGCGCCGCCTGTCGTTCGACGAGGGCCTGCGCGTCTACCGCTCGCGCGCGCTGATGGCCGCGGGGGCGCTCGCGAACGTCGTCCGGGAGCGCAAGAACGGGAACGCCGCGTACTTCGTCCGCAACATGCACCTCAATCCGACCAACGTGTGCACCTGCGATTGCAAGTTCTGCGGATTCTACAGGCCGTACCGGAGCAAGGAGCAGGGCTGGACCTGGGACCTCGAGAAATCGCTCGGGGAGGTCCGCGCGAATCTCTCCGATGCGATCACCGAGGTGCATATCGTCGGCGGGCACAATCCCGACTACCCGTACGATTTCTACCTCGACCTCGTGCGCGGGATCCACGAGCTCAAGCACGACCTCCACGTGAAGGCGTTCACCTGCGCGGAATACGACTTCTTCGCGAAGCGCTTCAAGAAGGACGTGGACGTCGTGCTGGACGACTTCAAGGCCGCGGGGGTCGACTCGCTCCCCGGCGGGGGCGCCGAGGTCCTCGTCGAGCGCGTGCGGCAGGAGCTGTATCCGAAGAAGATCTCCGCCGAGCGCTGGCTGGAGGTCGCCCGGAAGGCGCACGAGCACGGCCTGCGCTCGAACGCGACGATGCTCTACGGGCACGTGGAGACGCTCGAGGAGAGGATCGAGCACCTCTGCCGCCTCCGCGCGCTCCAGGACGTCACGGGGGGGTTCATGTGCTTCATCCCCCTCGCCTTCCATCCCGAGAACACGGAGATCGCGCACCTGCCGGGGCCGACCGGCTTCGACGACCTCATGACGATCGCGGTGGCGCGGCTGATGCTGGACAATTTCGATCACGTCAAGGCGTACTGGATCATGATCTCCCCGAGAATCGCCCAGATCGGGCTGACGATGGGCGCGGACGACATCGACGGCACCATCCACGAGGAGAAGATCGTCCACATGGCGGGGGCCAAGACCCCCGTCGGCCTGACGGTCCAGGCGCTGTGCCGTCTGATCCGCGACGCGGGGTGCCGTCCCGTCCAGCGCGACTCGGTCTACAACGTGCTGCAGCGGTTCGACGAGCCCGCGCTCGCGTGAGCCCGCGATGAGCGTCCCGGTCCGCGTTGGCGCCGTCTCCTACCTGAACACGCGGCCGCTCGTGTTCGGGATGGCGCAGGGCCTCGGGGCCGGCCGCGTCGACCTCTCGTACGACGTGCCCTCCGTGCTGGCGGACCGGCTCGCGCGCGAGGAGCTCGACGTGGCGCTGCTCCCCGTGATCGAGCTGGCACGGATTCCCGACCTGGCCGTGGTCCCCGGGCTCGCCATCGGCAGCCTCGGCGCTTGCCGGTCGGTCCGGCTCCTGTCCCGGGTCCCGCTCGACGAGATCCGCTCGATCGCGCTCGACCCCGAATCGCGGACGTCGAACGTTCTGGTCCGCGTCCTGTGCGCCGAGCGCTGGGGCCTGTCTCCCGCGTTCGTCCCAGGCCCGGCCGACGGCGAGGCGGCGCTGTCGGCGCACGATGCCGCCGTCCGCATCGGCGACAAGGCGCTGTTCGAGCCGGTGCCGGCCGGCGTGGTCGCGCACGATCTCGGCGCCGCGTGGACCGAGTGGACGCGGCTGCCGTTCGTGTTCGCGGTCTGGGCGGCGCGCCTCGGCGTGCTCGACGCCGACCTTTACCGCCTCCTGCACGCGAGCAAGCGAGCCGGTGACCAGGCGCTGTCGGCGATCGCGGAGGATTACACCTGGCACGGCCGGCAGTATCCCGACGTGTCCCTCCCGTACCTGCGGGAGACGATGCGCTACCGCTTCGGCGGCCCGGAGCTCGAGGCCGTCAAGGCGTTCCTGGCCGCCGCCGCGCGGACGGGCTGCATCGAGCGCGTTCCCGACATCCGCATCGCGGCGCCGACCGAAACGGCCTGCAGGTAACCGGGGAAGAACGATGACCGATGGAATCGAAGGAAAGGTGCTTGCGGGAGAGCGGATCGGCCGGGACGAGGCGGTGCGGCTCCTCGAGAACGCACCGCTGACGCTGCTCGGAGCGATGGCCGACCTGGCCCGGCGCCGCCGTCACACCGACGGCGTGGTGACCTACATCGTCGACCGCAACGTCAACTACACCAACGTGTGCAACGCCTTCTGCACCTTCTGCGCGTTCTACCGCCCGCCGGGGCACGAGGAGGGCTGGACCCTCCCGTACGAGGAGCTGGAGCGCAAGGTCGAGGAGACGTACGCGCTCGGCGGGCACCAGATCCTGCTCCAGGGCGGCCACAACCCGAAGCTCAAGATCGAGTACTACGAGGACCTCTTCCGCCGCTTGAAGGCGCGGTTCCCCGACCTCTGGCTCCACGGGCTGTCGGCGCCGGAGATCGTCCACGTCAGGAAGGCCTCGCGGCTGCCCCTTCGGGAGACGCTGCAGCGGCTGCGGGCCGCCGGACTCGATTCGATTCCCGGAGGGGGTGCCGAGATCCTCGTGGACGACGTGCGCCGCCGCCTGATGAAGAACAAGGCGTCGAGCGACGAGTGGATCGAGGTGCACGAGGAGGCGCATCGGATGGGCCTCCGGTCGACGGCCACGATGATGTTCGGCCACATCGAGACGCGCGCGGACCGGATCGACCACATGCTGCGCCTGCGCGATCTCCAGGACCGTACCGGAGGGTTCACGGCGTTCATCGGGTGGACGTTCCAGCCGGGGAACACGGAGCTCGGCGGCGAGGAGGCCACGACCGCGGAGTACCTCCGCACGATGGCGGTGGCGCGCCTGTTCCTCGACAACATCGACAACATCCAGGCCTCGTGGGTGACGCAGGGACCGAAGGTCGGCGCCGCCTCGCTCGCGTTCGGGGTCAACGACATGGGGAGCACGATGATCGAGGAGAACGTCGTCTCCTCGGCGGGAACCGTGCACCACATGAACGAGCCCGAGATCGTGGCGGCCGTGAAGGACGCCGGGTTCGTCCCGATGCGACGGAACATGCTCTACGAGCGCTTGGGGGCATTCTGATCTTTCCGTCTATTCCTTCCCCCTTTTTCTTGCGCGGCTCCCCGGATACCGCCGCGCGGCGAAAATAGGGGGAAGGAATAGACGGAAAGATCAGAATGGCCGCAAGTCGCATCCACCTCAGGGTGAAGCCTGGGGCGCGGGCGGACGCGATCGTCGGGTTTCACGGCGGCGCGCTGAAGATTGCGGTAGCCGCCCCGCCCGAGAAGGGAAAGGCGAACGATGCCGCCGTCGCGCTTCTGGCGCGGGCGCTCGGCGTTCCCGAGTCTTCGGTGTCGATCGTCGCCGGCCGGACCTCGCAGAACAAGGTCGCTCTCGTGGATCTTCCCGCGGACGAGCTTCACGCGCGGCTGAGCGCGATCCTCGGCTCAGAACCGCCCGGCTGAGGAGCCGCCGGAGCTCCCGGCCGCGCCCGACGCCCCCGTCTCGTCACAGGCGCCGTCCCGCGCGCACAGGACGAAGCGCTCCACGATCGCCGCGTCCTCCGGGAGGATCGCGCTCGTGCCCTTCACGCGCCGCAAGACCTCTCCGAGCCTCTCGGAGGTGAGCCGCACGTACCACGGATTCTCGAGCAGGTCGAACACCGCGAGCGCGCGCGGCTTCGCGGTCGAAAGGTCGTGCCGGTGACAACTCCCGCAGTGCTGCGCGAGCACGTCGCGCGCCGCGGACGCCCACGGGTTCGGTGGGGGCCCGGGCTCGGCCTGTCCGCCGGCTCGCACCGCGACGGCCCCGAGCCCGGCCGCGACGATCGCGACGATGCCGATCGCGCACCGCGGCGATCGTTCCATGCGGAGCCTACTCGACCCAGTCGGCGACGAACAGGTTCGTCTCCCCCTGGACCTTCCCGTTCCTGTTCGAGGCGAACACGAGCGTCTTCCCGTCGGGGCTGAACATCGGGAAGCCGTCGAACGACTCGTTGTAGGTGATCTGCTCGAGCCCCGTTCCGTCGTCCTTCACGATCCACAGATCGAAATTGCGCCCCTTCGGATCGCCGACGTTGCTCGCGTAGATCACGCGCTTGCCGTCGGGGAAGAAGTACGGGCCGAAATTGGCCGCTCCGTTGTGCGTGATCTGCCGCGCGTGCGAGCCGTCGGCGTCGCCGACGAAGATCTCGAGCTCCATCGGCCGGATCTGGCTCTCCGCGATGAGCTCGTGGTACGCCGCGATCTCCGCATCGGTCTTCGGCCGCGACGCGCGCCAGACGATCCGCTTGCCATCCCGCGAGAAGAACGCGCCGCCGTCGTACCCCAGCTCCTTCGTGATGCGCTTCACGTGCGAGCCGTCCGGCCACATCGTGTAGAGGTCGAGGTCCCCGTTCCTCAGCGACGTGAAGATGATCGTCTTCCCGTCGGGAGAGATCGTCGCCTCCGCGTCGTAACCCGGGTTGTTCGTCAACCGCTTGATGTCGGATCCGTCGAGGTTCGCCGTGAAGATCTCGTAGCTCGGATACAGCTTCCACACGTACCCCTTCGAGTAGTCGGGGCTCGGCGGGCAGGCGTCGCCGGAGAGGAACGTCGAGGCGTAGAGGATCCGCTTGCCGTCGGGGAAGACGTAGGAGCACGTACACCGCCCCTTGCCGTTCGACAGGCGGTGCGCGTCCGAGCCGTCGGCCTTCATCATGTAGATCTGGTCGCACTCGGCGCCGTCCCGCTTCGACTGGAAGATCAGATGCTTCCCGTCGGGAGCCCAGTAGCCTTCCGCGTTCTCCCCGCCGAACGTGAGCTGCTGGATGTGGGCGAGATGCCGCTCGCGCGGATCGCGCAGCGGGTCGCTCGGATCGGCCGCGGCGGCCGGCGCCGGCGCCGCGGCGGATGCCGCTCCGCCGGCGGCTCGGATCACGGCAACGATCACGACCACCCCGGCGAGCGCCGTCATCAGCAGCAACCGTTGCCTCATGCCTTCTCCCCGTCGGCCAGCAGCCACCGGCGCCAGGCGTCCGGGATCGGCTTCGAGGCCTTCGTCCGATAATCGTACTGGACTTGCGTGGTCGATCCCTCGACGACGAGCCGGCGGTCGCTGCGCACCCGCCCCTCGTAGTCGAGGTCCCAGGATTTCGTCCCGACGCGCGTCGGCACGAGCGAGATCGTGACGCTCTCGTGGAAGTAGACCGGCGATCGGAAGTGCAGGGTGCACGAGGCAAGCACGAACTCGAACTCCTCGATCCGCGTGATGGCCCCGCGCGCCGCGACGTAGCGGCTGCGGGCCTCCTCGAGCCACCCCAGATAGACCGCGTGATTGACGTGGCCCAGGCCGTCCGTGTCGCGGAGCGTCGCCTGGACCTCGAGCGTGTACGCCCACCGGCGGGGGGAGGCCGGCGGCCGCGTCACGGCCCTTTCCTCGTCAGCTCCGCGAGGATCGCGCCCACCCGCGCGCGGGTCCCCTCCGAAAACCAGCAATCGAGCCACTCGGCCAGCAGGAGATGGTTCGCCGCGCGGATCCGCTCGACGACGGGCGATCGCAGGTACCGCTTGGTCACCGAGAACGAGACGGGGTCCTTCGAGACGTACTCCTCGAGCCGTTCCCGGGCGACCGCCTCCACCCGCCCGGCATCGGCGAGCTCGTCCGCGAGCCCCGCGGCGACCGCCGCCTCGTCCGAGAAGTTCCGGCCGAGCAGCGCCACCGCGGAGAGCGCGGTCCTCGGGATCGCATCGCGCACGATCAGCGCCACGCCGAACGGCAGCGGCACGCCGACCTTGACCTCGTTGAGACCCACCAGCGCACCCCGGCGGACGACACGCCAGTCCGCGCAGAGCCCGAGGACCGAGCCGCCCGCCAGCGCGTGGCCGTGGATCGCCGCCACGACCGGCTTCGGGAACGTGTAGAGCGCGAGGACCGCAGCGGAGAACCGCCGCATGAACCGGTCCATCGCCGGACGGTCAAGCCGGGAGAGCTCCTGGAGATCGAGCCCGGGGCAGAAGATCTTCCCGGCCGCCGCGAGGCCGATGCCGCCGATCGCGGGATCCGACTCCGCCTCCGCGAGAGCGGTCAGGAGCCCCTCGACGAGGTGGTCGTTGATCGCGTTGCCGTGCGCGCGCTCGAGACGCACCCAGCCGATCGCGCCTTCGCGCACGAGCGTCACGGCGGCGGCCGATCCCGACACGGAGCACCTCCTCGCGCGCCTATAATAAACGGGGGCACGGAGGCCTCCCATGCGAGCGGTCGCGATCTCGGCGTTCGGCGGGCCGGAGCGTCTGGCCCTGATGGACCTGTCGCGCCCGAAGCCCGCGCGCGGCGAGGTGCTCCTGCGGATCGTCGCCGCAGGCGTCAACCCGATCGACTGGAAGATCCGCGAGGGAGGCATTCCCGGCGTCCCCCACGCGTTCCCGCTGATCCTCGGCTGGGACGCGGCCGGCGTGATCGACGAGCTGGGAGAAGGCTGCCAGCGCTTCCGGAAGGGGGACCGGGCCTTCGTGTTCGCGCGGAAGCCCACCCTGCAGTGGGGCACTTACGCGGAGTACGTGGCCGTCCCGGAGCGCCATGTCGCCCTCATGCCGCCGAATCTCCTCTTCGAGGAGGCCGCGGCGATCCCCTGCGCCGCGCTGACCGCGCTCCAGGCGCTCCAGCGCGCGGGGCTCGCCTCCGGGGCGAGACTCGTCGTGCTCAACGGCTCCGGGGGCGTCGGCCACTTCGCGCTCCAGCTCGCGCGGATCGCCGGGGCGCGGACGCTCGCCACGGCGGGGCCGCGCAACCAGGAGTTCGTGCTGAGCCAGGGGGCCGAGGGCGCGATCGACCACGCGCGCGACGATCTCCCCGCCGCCGTGCGGCGGAGCTTTCCGGAGGGCGCCGACATCCTCCTCGACGCCGCCGGCGGTGCGGCGCTTGCCGGCGCGCTCGACGCGCTCCGGCCCGGCGGAGTCGCCGTCTCGGTTGCCGGGACGATCGACCCCGCGGCGGCCGCGGCGAAGGGAGTGCGGTTCGAGCCGATCCGGTCCGAGCCCTCGGGAGACCAGCTCTCGGCGATCGCCGCCCACGCCGAGCGCAAGAAGCTGCGCCCGCACGTCCAGACGATCCGCCCGCTCGCCGAAGCCAGGGCCGCGCTCGAGGAGAGCGCCGCCGGGCACGTGCGCGGCAAGCTGGTCCTGGGGCTGTGAGCGCCGCCCTTCCGCGCGTCGTCCTGCACCTCGACATGGATGCCTTCTACGCGGCGGTGGAGGTGCGGGAGCGTCCGGATCTCGCCGGCAAGCCGCTGATCGTCGGGCACCGCGGACGCCGCGGCGTCGTATCCACTTGCTCCTACGAGGCGCGCGCGTTCGGCGTGCGGTCCGCGATGCCGTCCGTGACCGCCGAGCGTCTTTGTCCCGACGCGATCTGGGTTCCCGGGCAGATGGCGCTCTACGTCGAGGTCTCGCGGCGCATCCGCGGGATCCTCGACGCGGCCTCCCCGGTGGTCGAGCCGCTGTCGATCGACGAGGCGTTCCTCGACCTCACCGGCATCGCCGCCGACCTCGAATCCGGAGCCGCCGTCGCGAGGCGCCTCAAGGATCGCATCCGGGCCGAGGAGCGTCTGAGCGCCTCGGTCGGCGTCGCGCCCAACAAGTACCTCGCGAAGCTGGCCTCCGACCTCGAGAAGCCCGACGGTCTCGTCGTGTTCCCGCGGGAGGCGATCCCGGACCGGCTCTGGCCACTCCCCGTGGAGCGACTCTGGGGCGTCGGCCCGAAGGCCGCGGACAAGCTCCACCGCGGCGCGCTGCGCGCGATCGGCGACGTCGCGCGGGCGAGCGAGGAGGCCCTCGCGACGGTACTCGGCCCCGCGATGGCGGCCCACGTCAAGGCGCTCGCCCGCGGGGACGACGATCGCCGGGTGGAGCGCGACCGCGAGGCGCGCACGATCTCGGAGGAACGCACCTACCTCGAGGACCTGCGCGACCCCGAGACGATCGACCGCGCGCTGCTGGCGCGCGCGGAGGGAATCGCGCGCGAGCTGCGCCGGTGCGGGCTCGTCGCCCGAACCGTGCATCTGAAGGTGCGCACCGGCGACTTCGCGACCGCCACGCGGGCGCTCACCCTGCGCGAGCCGAGCGATCTCGCCGAGGCACTCGTCGCGGCGGGACGCACGATGTTCCGGGAACGGATCGACCTCGGCGGCAAGGGCGTCCGCCTGCTGGGTCTCGGGGTCTCCGGTCTCTCCGCGACGGGCACGCCCGCCCCGGGGCTCTTCCCCGACCCGGGGACCGAGCGGGCGCGGAAGCTGGCCCGCGCGGCCGACGCCGTCCACGCGCGGCTCGGGGACGACGCGCTCGTTCGCGCGCGGCTTCTCCCTCACGCGCGCTCGCGGAACGAGGCCGCGGACGGGGACGAGGCGTCGAGCCTCCCGAGCGTCGACTGACGTCAGCGGCGACGCAGGCGGACCGGCGTGTCGTAGTAGACCGCTCCGCCCCCGGCATCGGTCTCCCGCGCGGACACGAGGACGTTCGCGCAGCGGCCGTGGGCGAGCCAGCCCCCCTTCGCCATGAGGACGACGTCCGTGCGCTGCCTCGGATCGAGGACGAGGCGAACCTCGATCGAGGCGGTCTCCGATTCCAGCAGCGCGCGGTCGCCGTTCCGGAACCCCGGCGCGGCATCGGGGTGGACCGTCGCCTCCGCCGGTCCCTCCCCCATCTCGCGGGGCCGCGCCCACTGCGAGGATTGGGCCTTCTCGGTGGAGAACGCCATCAGGAGGAGCGGCCGCTCCGGGGTCGCCGGCGTCGGCTCGGGATCGGCGTCGTGGATCAGGTTGACGCGGCCGGAAGGCGTCTTGAACTTCCGGTCGGCGAAGAGCACGCGGGGTGCGTTCGGATTGCGGACGTACCCGGCGCGGATCGCCTCGAGCGAGGCTCCCCGGTCCGAGACCCCGGCGAGCAGCCGCCGCTTCCACGCCGCCGCGTCGTCGGCGAACGCCTCCTCGAGGCCGAGCCGGGTCGCGAGGGCCTGCAGGATCTCGTAGTCGGTCTTCACTCCCTCGGGCGGCTGCACGACGGGGCGCACCTCGCCGAGCCAGTGGTGGCCGTACGCCCCGACCAGGTCGTCGTCCTCGAGCATCGTCGTCGTCGGGAGCACGACGTGCGCCGCGCGCGCGGTGTCGGTCAGGAACGCGTCCACGACCACCGTCATCTCGCGCGTCTCGAGCGCGCGGGAGACCATGAGCGAATCGGGGAGCATCGCCACGGGATTCCCCGCGGTGACCCAGACCATGCGGACGGGTGGGTCGGCGGCTTCCAGGATCGCCTGGCCGAGCAGCGGCTCCGGGAGGAGCCGCGGCGCCGCGCCGTTCAGGAGCCCGGCGGTGTCGAACGCACCGCGCCGCTTGAAGTAGAACGAGACGCCCCCTCCGGGAACGCCCAGATTGCCGCTCACGGCGCAAAGCGCGTCCAGGAGGCGCACCGTGGCCGAGCCGCGCGCCTTCCGTTGCATCCCCCAGCCGACGAGGATCGCCGACGGCCCGTCGCCGTAGAGCGAGGCGACGGCTTCGATCTCCTCCGGCCTCACGTCGGCAAGGCGGGCCCACGCGGCGACTGGCCGCGAGTGCGCCCAGGCCCGGAACGCATCGAGGTGGTCGCAGTAGGCCGGCGCCCCGGGATCGGTCTTCCCGCGCTCGAACAGCAGGCGCGCGACGCCGAGACCGAGCGCCATGTCCCCGCCGGGGCGCGGTTGCACGTACAGATCGGCGAGATCGGCCCCGCGATGGCGGACCGGGTCGATGGCGACCACCCGCGTGCCGCGCGCCTTCGCCTCCCTCAGGACCGGCAGGACGTGCAGGTTCGAGACGTGCGGGTTCTTCCCCCACAGCACGATGGTCCGGCTGTTGAGGAGATCGAAGAGGTCGTTGCTGTCCTCCTCGCCGAAGTCGGTCATCTGCGCCGCGTCCCCCGCGCCCGAGCAGATGTCCCCGCCCTTCTCCGAGGTCGGCCCGAATAGCCGGAAGAAGTAGTCGCTCACCAGCTTGAGCAGGCCCAGCGAGCCGCCGCTCCGGTAGTGCAGGATCGCCGCCGCACCGGACTCCGTCTTGATGCGGAGCATCCGCTCCGCGATCCGGTCGAGCGTCTCGTCCCAGGTCGCGGGGCGGAGCGTCCCTCCCGAGCGGACGAGCGGCGTGGTGATCCGGTCCGGGTCGTACTGTCGCTCGAGGAAGCGGCTCGTGCGATAGCACAGGAAGCCGCGCGTGACCGGATGATCGGGGTCCCCCTGGATCTTCGTGATCCGGCCGGAGGAGACGGTGGCGACGATGCCGCACGCATCGGGGCAGTCTCGATTGCACGTGGTGCGGACGGTGGCGCTCGTCGTGTCCATGTCTAGATCCGGAACGCCCCGGTCGTCAGCCTCTTCCAGCACGGGGCGCAGTACTTCTCCGGCTTCATGTCCACGTCGGCGAGCGCGGTCATCGTGGACATCGCGCACTGCGGGTCGCGGCAGTCCGGAAGATCGCGCACCCGGCCGATCGCGTACAGGATCATCTTGACGAGACGCGCCCGCTGCTTCGCGGGATCGGTCTTCCGCCGGTAGAACGCCTCGCGCAGCCGCCGCACGGAGACGACCGCGACCCTCCCGCGCCCGTCCACCTCGCCGAAGATCCCCTCGGTCTGCGGCCGGTAGAGATCCACGTCGGTCACGAAGACGGTGACGTCGGGCATTCCCGCGGCGACCGGTGCCGCGGCGGGAGCGCCGCCCGCGAGCTTGACCACCGCGAGGCGCGGAAGCTGAGCGCGGAGATCCGCGAGGAACGGCGCCGCGAGGTGCTGCCCGCGGGCCGGATCGTGCCCCGCCTTCGGTCCCGCGGCCGGCGCCCGGACCTCCACCGCCCGGTTGAGGATCTTCGCGAGGCGGATCGCCGAGCCCTCCACCTCGCCGGCGTCCATGTGACCGACGGGGACGAGCGCAATCCGAAGGTCCATGGCGGCGAACTGTAGCACCGTCGCCTCCTATAATCGCGAGGCATGGAACCCGCCTCCGGAGCGCCGGCCGACCGCCACGCTCGCCTGCTGGACGAGATCTCCGCCGCCCGCTCACGAGCCTCCGCGGACGCGGTCGCGGCTCTCGGCGGCGCCCTGGACGCCGCGGGGCTCGAGCGCGACCCGGAGCGTCGCGAGGCGATCGACCGCGCGGTCCTGCACGCCCTGCGGCACGCGGGACACCGCGACCGCATCCTCGAGCGTGTCGACCTCGAGAGCCTGGCGGGCCTCGCGGACCGTGTCGCCGGACGCCTGCCGGCCGAGGGCGCGCCGCCCGGGATCGACGCGCGCACGCCGGCCTGGGATCTCCTCGATCTCCTCCGCAGGCCCGTCGTGCTGAGACGCATCGACGCGGCCGGGACCGTTCCCGCGTGGACCGAGAGGATCGTCGCTCTCGTCGACCGGTCGCACCTGACGATGGGCCAGCTCTTCCGCCGGCGCGCGGAGGAGTACGGGGGGAAAACCCTGTTCGAGATCCCGGGCCCCGGGCCCGCGCGAAGCGTGTCGTGGCGTCAGGCGTCGGCGCGGGTGGACGCGCTGGCCCGCGGACTGCTGCGGATCGCGGGGGAGTCCGGATCCCGCGTCGCGATCCTCTCGGACAATCGCCTCGAGATGGCTCTCGTCGATCTCGCGTGCCACGCCGCCGGGCTCGTGTCGATCCTGATCCCCCCGTCGTCGACCGAGTCCGACGTCGCCTTCATGCTGCGCCACGCGGGAGCCGCGATCGTCCTCGCGGGGAGCCGCGAGCTGCTCGCGACGGTCCAGCGGGTCCGCGATCGCGTCCCCTCGCTCGCGACGGTCCTAGCCGCCGACGCCGCACTCGGCGGGGGCGGCGTGCTGACCCTCGACGACGTCGCCGCCTCCGCGGGCGGGGTCGCGGCCTCGGAGCTCGAGCGGCGCCGCGACGCGACGGACATCCGCGCGCTCGCGACCGTCATGTACACCTCCGGCACGACCGGGACGCCGAAGGGAGTGCAGTTCTCGAACCGCAACATCGTGGTGAAGCGATTCTGCCGCGCGCTCGCCCTGCCCGAGATCGGCGAGGACGACGTGCTGCTGTGCTACCTGCCGCTCTACCACACGTTCGGCCGGTACCTCGAGATGTACGGGTGCGTCTTCTGGGGAGCGACGTACGTCTTCCTCGAGAGCCCCTCCGTCGAGGCGCTCCTCTCGGGGCTGCGCCGGTGGCGTCCGACGACGTTCATCAGCGTCCCCAAGAAATGGATCCAGCTCCACGAGTCGATCGTCCGCGCGGCCGATCCCGATCGGGCGTCGGCGGCGCAGATGCGCTCCGCCGTGGAGCAGGCCACGGGTGGGCGCCTCCGGTGGGGGCTGTCCGCCGCGGGGCACCTCGACGCGGAGATCTTCCGGTTCTTCCAGGCCAACGGCGTCGAGCTGATGAGCGGGTTCGGGATGACCGAGGCGACCGGCGGGATCACCATGACGAAGCCCGGCCGTTACCGCGACGACACGCTCGGCGAGGCGCTGCCCGGCATCGCGCTGCGGGTCGACGCGGAAGGCGAGCTGTCGGTGCGCGGGCCGTACGTCACGATCGGCCATCTCGACCCCGGGCCCGCGGGCTCGGGGCTCGATCCCGACGGGTGGTTCCGGACCGGGGATCTGATGGAGATCGACGAGGCCGGCCACCTCCGCCTGGTCGACCGGAAGAAGGAGATCTACAAGAACGTCAAGGGAGAGACGATCGCGCCGGCGCGCATCGAGGGGCTGTTCCGCGATTTCGCCTCGGTGGGCCGGGTCTTCCTCGTGGGCGACCACCGCGAGTACAACACGGCGCTGATCTGGCCCAACCCGGAAACCAAGGAGGTCGACTTCGCCTCGATGAGCGACGACGAGCGGAAGTCGCACTTCCGGTCGATCGTCGCGTCGGTGAACGCGTTCCTTGCGCCGTACGAGCGGATCGTCGACTTCGGGCTGATCGACCGGGACCTGTCGCTCGAGAAAGGAGAGCTGACCCCGAAGGGCACCCCGCGCCGGAAGGTCGTCGAGGCGCAATTCGCCGAGGCGATCCGCCTGCTCTACCGGCGCGCGCAGCTGCCGGTCGGCCGCCTCGAGATCATCTTCCCGAACTGGCTGTTCCAGGCGCTGGGCTCGACCGCGCAGGATCTCCGCATCGACGCCGACCGGCTCGTGCTCCCGACGCACGGCACGTCGCTCGCGGTGCGGCGCCTCCAGAGCGGCGTGGCGCTGATCGGCTCGTGCGTCTACCGGCACCCGCCGAAGGAGGCCGTGCCCCTCGGGGTCCTGCTGACCACGCCGCGGCTCTGGCTCGGGAACGAGGACCTCGTCAACTTCGCGCCGCTCGACGTGCGCATGCGCGAGCGCCCGGGACGCGCCGGGGACGCGATCGAGCGAAAGGGGCGCGTGGCGCCCGGTGCCGGTGGAGAGGCGCTCCGCGACGCCGTGCGCGGTGCTGCGTCCCGCGCCGCCCTCGACCTGATGGACCTTCACCACGCGGCGCTCCTGCTCGAATCGTCGGACGAGTCGGGAGCGCTCGAAGCGGTCGCCCTGCTCGGACGGATTGTCCAGGACGAGGAAGGGCTGCTCTCGGAGCCGGCGCGCGAGGTGCTGCGGCGCGGGCCCGGAACGCCGTTCCTGGCCGTCCGGCGCCGGGCATTCGTGGCGCTCGCCCCGCTCGAGCGCGAGACGCGCGTGCGGCCGACGCTACAGAAGTTCCTCTCGGCTTCGGGGGTCCTGCTCGATCCCGACACGCGCGCGGCGCTGTGCGAGCGGACCCTTTCCGACGTGCGCCTCCTGGCCTTCATCGACGAGACGCGGGAGGTCTGCCGGGCCGGGGACGCGGGGCTCGAGCGGCGCGCCGCCTCGCTGCTGAAGTTCCTCGCGGAGTACGGGGCGTCCCACCCCGCGCGCTACCGCCACATCCGCGCGTTCCTGGTGCGCATGATGCTGTTCGGGGCCCGCGACGACGTCCGCCAGGAGGCGTGGCGCGCGCTCGACGACCTCGTCTCCGGGTTCCGGCAATGGCTCGGTCCGGCGATCCGGGTCGCCGTCGATCCGGAGACCGGCCAGGAGTACGGCTGGGAGAGCGTGATCGTCTTCGACGACGCGATCCCGCCGCGAGACCGCGACCGGCTGCGCGAGGCGATCCGCGACACCGCGTTCCTTCGCGAGGCGATCTTCCTGTTCTCGGGAGGCGCCACGCCGCGCCTGGGCGACATCCCTCCCGGGGGCGTTTGGATCCGGCCGCTCGGGGACCGTCACGGAAAGACGGTGTACCGGATCACGGTGCAGACACGGTTCCAGGGGGCGTACGACGTCGCGGCCAACCTCGACCAGGGCCGGGCGAAGAACGACGTGCGGACGGAGCTCCACTGGCTCGTGCTCTCCGCGGAGCCGGGCGAGCGCGAGCCGCTCGTCGGCGACTTCGGCGGGTACTGGCCGGGAAGCGACCTCTGGAGCGAGGAGTTCATTCCCGGCGATCCGCTGGACAAATCGCTCAAGCGGCAAGCCCGCCTCGGGGACGACGAGCGGCTCCGGCAGCTCTGGCCGTTCTTCGCCTGGAGCGCGCTCGCCGCGCACTACGACTTCTGGAATCGCACGGGCCGGACGCAGGAGATCGCCGACCCCGGAATGGAAAACGTCATCGTCCCCGCGCACGACTACCAGACGGGCGCCCGGATCGTCTCCGTGGCGGCGGTCCGGCCGCATGCGGGCCTCGTCCCGATGCTGCGGTTCCTCCGCGAGGCGTTCGTGGCCCCGGTGGAGGCCGCGTACCCCGCGCTGGCCGGGATGGTCGGGTGGGGCCAGCTCGTCGCACCGCTCCTCGAGATCGCGGGGGAGCGCGAAGGGCTGCACATGCTGCGGGAGATCCTGCACCGGGAGGATGAAGCACTTCCGGCAGACCTGCGCGAGTCGCTGCGGCGTTTCATCGACGGCGTGGAGTCGCGCGGGTTCATGCCGATGCGGCTGTACTTCGCCGTACGGCGGTACCGGAGGTGGGCGGCGCTATCGGGGGACGCCACGCCGCAGGCGCGCGCGCGAACGCTCCTGGAGTTCTGGGAAACCTACGGCCTGGCGCGGCTCGCGGCGAGCTACCCGGAAACCCGGACGCGTTTCTTCCTGGAGACGGTCCTTGCGGGGGCGCCCGCTCCCGTGGTGGCGGGCCTCCAGCAGATCGTCCTCCGCCTCCGCCGGGGAGAGCTGGTCGGGGACGCGGTGATCGACGCCATCGCCGAGATGCGGGCGGGGGTCGCCGTCGGGCCCGACGACGACTACTTCGTCGCGCGCCTTTCGTACCCCCACCTGCGCCCCGAGGACGCCGCGGGGTTCGTGCGCGCGGCCGGGGCGGGGCGCCCCCAGAGCGAGATGGTGGTGACGCTCGAGGACCACGACGGCGATCTGTTCCAGGTGCGCCACGCGCTGACGCCGAAGGAGGTCGGTCGCCTCCACCGTCTCTTCCTGGCCGCGAAGCTCGACGTGCAGTTCCGGCCGGAGCACCAGTACCTGGTCGCGATCAACGAGCGTGGGGCGCTCATCGGCGGGATCTACTACGAGTTCGAGGACGACGGGCGCTCCGCGCACCTCGAGAAGATCGTGGTCGCGGAGGCGTACCGGAAGAAGGGAGTCGCCGACGGCCTCATCAAGGAATTCTTCAGCCGGATGCGCGCCGCCGGCGCCGCCGCGGTAACGACTGGGTTCTTCCGGCCCGAATACTTCTACGCGTACGGCTTCAAGATCGAGAAACGCTACGCCGGCCTCGTCAAGGAATTCTAGGGACACCCTGCTTTGTTTCTCTGTTCAATCCCCTATTTTCGCCGCGCGGCGGTATCCGGGGAGCCGCGCAAGAAAAAGGGGATTGAACAGAAAAACAAAGCAGGGTGTCCCTAGGACTGGCCATAGACGGGGACGAGCGCCGCGCGGGTCACGAAGTTTTGAGGCGATGCGAGGAAGACCACGGTGGCCGCAACCTCGTCGAGCTTCGGCCAGTTCGAATAGTCCCCACCGGGATCCGACTTGCGATTCGCGGCGGTATCAATGATCGACGGGACGACGGCGTTCACCCAGATCCCCTCGGCGGCGACCTCCTCCGCCGCGGCGAGCGTGATCGCGGCGACGGCGGCCTTGCTGGCGGCGTAGGCGACCTTTCCCGCGCCGCGCCGCGGCTCGACCCCGGCCTGCGCCGAGACGTTGACGATCCGTCCCCCGCGCCCGCGCATCTTCTTCACCGCCTCCCGCGTGCACAGGAACGCGGACACCGCGTTCATGCCCATCAATCGGTGGAACTCGGCCAGCGCGATGTCGTCGAGGCGCCCCCACGAGAACCCTCCGGCGCAGTGGATCGACGCCCAGAGGGCCGGCAGACCGCCGTAGTACGCCGCGACCGCGGCCTCGTCCGTGAGATCGGCCACGTCGCTGATGCGGACGCGCCCTTCGCGCGCCGCATAGAGCGCGCGAGCCTTGGCGCCCTCGCGAACCGGCAGATGCACCGTCGCCCCCGCGTCGAGCAGCGCCCGGGCGACGGCCTCCCCCATCTCCCCGGCGGCCCCTGTGACGACGACGTGACGGTCGGTGAAGTCGATGGTCATGGACGGCTCCCTTCCGGGTTATCTTCCCATCGATCGTCGGAGAACTCGAATCGTGCCGCCGGGTCTCGCTCGGATCGTCGTCCTCCTCGCCGGGGCCTATCTCGCACTCGGCCTTGCGTTCGCTCTGCCGTTCGCGATCGCCGGGGCGCGCCGGATCGATCCGTCGGCGCGGGGTGGCTCCTGGGGCTTCCGCGTGTTGATCATCCCCGGCGCGGCGCTCTTCTGGCCGTACCTGCTCGCGCGGTGGGCCCGCGGGCTCACGGAGCCTCCCGACGAGACCAACGCGCACCGCTCGGCGTCCCGACGGGCGCCATGAATCACCGCCTTCGCCGCCGTCACCGCGTGGCGGCCGTACTCCTCGCCGTCGTCCTCCCGTTGGTTCTGTACTGGGCCGCGCGGACCCGGCGGCCCGCCCCGGTCATGGAGCACCTGCCCGGGCCGGCCGCCGGCGAGGCGGCGGGGCGCTGACGATGGGTCACGGGTACGTCGCGGTCGGCTGGAGCCGCCAGAAGCGGATCTACGACGCCGTGCTGACCGCCGGCGTGCTCGTCTATCTCGGTTTGTTCGCGGGGCTCCACGTCGCGATCCATCCCAATGCCACGATCGAGACCGCGATCATCCGCGCGCTCGGCACGTGCGCGTTCCTGATGCTCCACGTCGTCTTGTCGATCGGTCCGCTCGCGCGCCTCGACCGTCGCTTCCTGCCGCTGCTCTACAACCGCCGGCACCTGGGCGTGACGATGTTCTGCGTCGCCGCCGCGCACGGCGCCTTCTCGATCTTCCAGTTCCACGCGCTGTCGAACATGAATCCGTTCGTCAGCGTCCTGGTCTCCGACGGCTCGTTTCGCGCGCTTCCCGGATCGGTTCCGTTCCAGCCGCTCGGCGCCGCGGCCCTCGGGATCCTGCTGGTAATGGCGGCGACGAGCCACGACTTCTGGCTCGCGAACCTCACCGCTCCGGTCTGGAAGTCGATCCACATGCTCGTCTACCTCGCCTACGCGCTCCTCGTGGCGCACATCGCCTTCGGCGCCTTGCACTCGGATGAGCGCGCGCCTCTGTTCGGGATCGTCGCGGCCGGAGCGACGTGGATCCTCGGCGTCCATCTCGCGGCCGCGCTGCGAGGACGGGCGGCCGATCGCGAGGCCGGCCGCCGCACGCCGGACGGCTGGGTCGACGTGTGCGCGGTGGACGCCGTCACCCCGTCGCGCCCCGTCGGCGTGACGATCGGCGGCGAGCGCGTCGCCGTCGTCCGGAATGGAGACGCGATCTCGGCGATCTCCGCCGTCTGCCGCCATCAGAACGGCCCCTTGGACGAGGGGCGCGTGATCGACGGCTGCCTGACCTGCCCGTGGCACGGCTACCAGTACCTTCCCGAGACCGGCGCGTCTCCCCCGCCGTTCACCGAGACGCTGCCGACGTTCGACGTGCGCGTCCAGGGCGGGCGCATCCACGTGCACCCCCGGCCCCACGTCCCGGGCACGCGCGTCGAGCCGGCGCGGGTGAGCGCTGCCGTGGCGGAGGACCCCGCCCCCTTCTACGTCGGCTGGCTCCCGCAAGCCCCCCCGCCGCTCGCGCGCTTCGTCCGGCGCGCCGTGCTGGTCGTGTTCGCCGCGGCCGTCGCCGCGCCGGTGGCGGTCGTCTCCTGGGAGTCCGCGTTCCCCCCGTCGCGGTTCGAGTTCGGGGTAGCCCGCGCGTTCGAGGGAATTCTCCGCGAGCATCCGTTCCCGGCTCTCGAAGTCGCCGGAGATCACGGCATCGTGTCGTACGCCCTGGTGGCGCCCGGGAAGTTCGGCGCCGCGCCTCTCGTGACGGGGCTCGACGGGGCGCCGGTGCGGCTCAAGGGCTCGCTGATCGAGCGGCAAGGGCGGTCGATGGTCGAGGTCGAGCCGGAAACGATCACTCGCGGCGCCGGGGCGAGCGCCGGGGCCGAGGCGCCGGAGGACCGGGGCGCCGTGACCCTGCGCGGCGAGATCGTCGACGCGAAGTGCTTTCTCGGCGTGATGAACCCGGGGGCGACGACCGTGCACCGCGCGTGCGCGCGACGCTGCATCAGCGGGGGCATCCCGGCGCTCTTCTGGGCGCGGGACCGGACCGGCACCGAGGCCTACCTCATGCTGACCGGCCTCGACGGCCGGCCGCTCAACGCCGACATCCTCGACCTGGTCGCGGAGCCGGTCGAGGCGACGGGGCGGGTCGAGCGCATCGGCGACCGGTGGTACCTGCGCGCCGATCCTCGTCAGATCCGCAGACTTCCTTGAGGCCGGCGCGCGCGGCGCTCGGCGCCTACCTGGCTCTGCTCGCGGCCTCGTGCGTGGCGCGGCACGTGCCTGCGCCCCGCGCTCCGGCGGCCCCGACGGGCGGCGAGCCCACCGTGCGCCTCGCGGCGGTCGACGGCGATCGCATCCTGTCGCGGACGGTCCGTGTCGCTTACACCGATTCGGATCCGGAGGGAAAGACCGGCCGGCCGGCGGTGATCCTCGTCCACGGAAGCCCCGGCAAGGCGTTCGATTTCCTGAACGTCGCCCCGGGCCTCGCGGCGCGATACCGCGTGATCGCCCCCGACCTCCCCGGCTTCGGCGCCTCCGAGCACGACGTCCCCGACTATTCGTTCCGTGCTCACGCGCGCTACGTGCTCGAGCTGATGGACGCGCTCGGCGTGGCGCACGCCCACGTCGTGGGATTCAGCATGGGGGGCGGCGTCGTGCTCTCGATGGCGGACCTGGCGCCGCGGCGCGTCGATTCGATCGTCCTCCAGTCGGCAATCGGGGTCCAGGAGATGGAGCTTCTCGGGGACCACGACCTGAATCACGTCCTCCACGGCCTCCAGCTCGCCGGCCTCTGGATGCTGCGCGAGCTGACCCCGCATTTCGGCTGGCTCGACGACGCGGAGCTCGGCGTCCCGTACGCGCGCAACTTCTTCGACTCCGACCAGCGGCCCCTGCGCGGGATCCTGGCGCGCTGGCAGAAGCCGATGCTGATCGTGCACGGGGAGCACGACCCGCTCGTGCCGATCGCGGCGGCCCGCGAGCATGCGCGCCTCGTGCCGCAGAGCGCGCTGATCGAGACCCGGGAAAGCCACTTCATGGTCTTCCAGGAGGGCGCGTGGGTCGCGGCGACGATCGGCAGTTTCCTCGACAAGGTCGAGGCGGGCACCGCTCCGACCCGGACCGACGCCACCCCGGAGCGCATCGCCGCCGCCGCGCGTCCGTTCGACCCCCGGCACCTGCCGTTGCTCACCGGTTTCCCCTGGCTCGTGGTCCTCCTGCTGCTCGCCGCGGCGACGCTTCTCAGCGAGGACCTCTCCTGCATCGTGGCGGGGCTCCTCGTGGCGGCGCACCGGATCGGCTACGGTCCGGCCTCGGTCGCCTGCTTCGTCGGGATCTTCGCCGGCGATCTCCTTCTCTTCCTGTCGGGCCGCGTCCTTGGCCGGGCCGCGCTCCGCCGCGCCCCGCTCAAGTGGATGATCACCGAGTCGCAGATCCGCGCGAGCTCGGCGTGGTTCCGAGAGAGCGGCGGCATTGCGATCCTCGCGAGCCGGTTCCTTCCCGGCACGCGCCTGCCGACGTACGTCGCGGCGGGCGTGCTGCGGACGCCGTTCCTCCGGTTCCTGATCTGGTTCGCGGTCGCGGCGGCGGCGTGGACGCCTCTTCTCGTGGGGATCGCCTCGCTGGTCGGCGCGCCGTTCCTCGGCCTGTTCGCGAGGTTCCGGATGTGGGCGCTGCCGGCGGCGATCGGCACGGTCGTCGTGGTGCTCTTCGTGGTCCGGGTCGTCCCGAATCTCTTTTCGTGGAGCGGGCGGCGGCAACTGGTCGGCGCCTACCGGCGGACCGTGCGCTGGGAGTTCTGGCCGCCGTGGGTCTTCTACCCGCCGGTCGTGATCTGGGTCCTTTGGCAGGGCATCCGTCACCGCCACCTGACCGTGTTCACGGCGGCCAATCCGGGGATCGAGGGCGGCGGGTTCATCGCGGAATCGAAGGCCTCGATCCTCCGGGGGCTCGCCGGCGCGGGAGACTCGATCCCGGCGTGGATGCTGCTCCCCGCCGCGGGAACTCCACCCGAACGCGTCGACGCAATCCGGTCATTCGCCGCCGAACACCACCTCGACTTCCCGATGGTGCTCAAGCCCGACGCGGGACAGAGAGGCTCGGGAGTCCTCATCGCGAGGACGTGGGAGGAGATCGCGGCCCACATCGAGCAGGCCCCGGAGCCACTGCTCGTCCAGGAGTACGTCCCCGGCGTCGAGTTCGGCGTCTTCTACGCCCGCCGGCCCTCGGAACCTTCCGGCCGTGTCTTCTCGGTCACCGCGAAGGCTTTCCCCGAGGTGACCGGGGACGGCGCGAGCACGCTCGAGCGCCTGATCCTCGCCGACCGCCGCGCGGTGGCGCTCGCTCCGATCTACGTCGCGGTGAACCGCGCGCGGCAGCACGAGATCGTCCCCGCGGGCGAGCGCGTCCGCCTGGTCGAGATCGGCACGCACTGCCGCGGCGCGATCTTCGGCGACGGGAGGCCGTTGATCACGCCGGCGCTCGAGGAGGCCATCGACCGCGTCAGCCGCGCGTTCGACGGGTTCTATTTCGGCCGTTACGACGTTCGCTCACCTTCGGTCGATGCGTTCCGGCGCGGGGAGTTCCGCGTGATCGAGCTGAACGGCGTCACCTCCGAGGCGACGGCGATCTACGACGCGCAGAACGGCTTGCTCGCCGCCTACCGGATGCTGTTCCGTCAGTGGACCCTCGCGTTCGAGATCGGGGACGAGAACCGCGGGCGCGGCGTCAAGCCCTTCGGGATCGCGGCCCTCGGCCGGCTCATCGCGCGCTACCGTGCGGTCGCGAGCGTGCGGCCGGACTGACGATTCGCCGGACCAGGCGCAGGGGCGGGAGCGCGAACGCATCGCACGTCGGAAGGCGCCGTGGCGCAAACGCCCGCGATGAGCCCGCGGAGCGAGATCGACGTGGTCGCCGCGCGCCCGCCCTGGTCTTGGGCCGTGGCGTCCACGAGATGATCGCCTCCGCTGCCGTAGGCCGTCGCTCGCACGAGCGACCCGTCGCCTCCGAGCTCCCACCTCTCGAGCAGATCCACGTCCTTCCCTTTCTCCGCCTCGGCGAACGGAAGCCCGACGGGCGCGCCATCGAAGAGCGCGAAGCCTCCACGCGCGACCGCCGCGCCCCAGAGCCCGGTCATCTCGGCCGCGGACGGGCCGATCAGCCGCACCCCCAGGCCGTCGCCCGATCCGCGCAGCTCGATCGATCGTTCCGGGCTGTAGACGAACGCGGTCGGAGCCGAAGCCGCCCCGGAGGGAAGACGCAGCCGCTCCGCGGGAGGGCCGAGGTCCCCCTCGCATCGGTCCACCGCCGTCCCGACCGGCTTCCAGAGCTGCGCCCACACGTTGTTCTCCAGGACCGGCGTCAGATCGAGGCTCACGTCGGGAGCGAGCGTGTCCTGGACGGTGAGCGTCGCATCGTTCGAATCCGCGAAGCCGAGCGTGTCCGTGACCGTCAGGCTGGCGTGCGTGGGGCCGATCGGCAGCGTCACGTCCGCAGCGACCTGTTCGACAGTACCGATTCCGTCGATGGCCCAGGAATAGGACGCGATGTCGTCGCTCGTCCCCGGCGTCGAGTCGGGATCGGTCGATCCGGACCCGTCGAGATGAACGACCGTCCCGGACGGCGACGAGCACTCCACGGTGCGGTCTCCCCCGGCCGCCGCGACCGGCGGCCGGTCGAGCGCGACGTCGCGCCACAGGGAGATGCCGGCTCCGCCGATGGACGTGCCGAACGTCGTCGCCAGGTAGCCGCGGCGCACTTCCGACGGATATCGGAGCTCGGGCTTCGGACTCCTTGCGCCGAACACCTGATTGCCGTCGGCATCCGACACGAAGATCGAGCCATCGTCCCACCCGTGACACTCGTACCATCCGGCGTCGTCCCGCGGAGCGTACTCCGGCGACACGTAGTATTCGGGAAGGCTCTTGGACAGGACCGGAGTTCCGGACGACGTGTCGAACAGCAGCGTCGCCCAGCCGAGGTAGGTCCACCTCCAGAGGACGGCGCGGCCGGCGCCGTGGTTTCCGAGGAGGACGCCGATGTCCTCGTAGAAGAACTTGTCGATGCGCGCGCTACGATCACCGATCTCCTGGCCGGTGCCGGAGTCGAAGAGCCCGGTCTCGAACGAGTAGTCCCTGTTGTCGGCGAACGTCGCGAAGAGATCACGCCCGTCCGGCGTGAATTGCGCCGACCAGAACGACGGCAGCACCTCCCATCCCCAGGCCGGGTGGGAGACGTCGGTCAGGTCGATCGATCTCGCCCGCCCCGGCTCGTCGTAGGAATACGGGAGACCCAGGATCGCCCGGCGGTCATCCGGTGAAAGGGCGAAGTTCGTGTAATACGGCGGATTGTCGACATGGAGCCGCCCTCCCCCGCCCCCGGGAGGGTACGTGGCGACGCGCATCTCTTGCGCTAGGTAGTTCCATTCGAAGTCGACCACCGTCCCGTCGGAACGGATGGCGGCCGAGACGAGCGACGTCCAGTAGTCGTTCAACGACGTCACCCGTATCAGCCGATCGTCGACGATGCGGAAGACGTCGAACCCTTCCTCGCCCCAGGCCAGCACCCATGGCCCCCGCGTCAGGACGCTGGGCCGGTCGAAGGAAAACTGCGAGGGGCCGTTCAGTCCCGAGAAGCCGGAAACGTCGAGAACATTGCCGTCCTTCAGACGAACGAGGGCGATCGAGTTCGACGCGTAATCGACCGCCACCCCCAGCGACCCGAGCGCGGCGGCGAAGCCGTCGAGCACGCGCGGCTGGTTTCGAAGCATGCGCCCCGTCTCCCGGGGCGACGCGGGGTTCGACGCGTCGGCGGCGACCAGCTCGGCCGTCCCGCCGGGAAGCGGAGTGTCGAGACCGATGATGCGCTGGCCGACCACGAGAAGCGAGCGGGCGCCGTTTGTCCCTTCACCGATCGCGATCGCCCCGGGCGGCGTTGCCCCGGTGTCGAAACGTCCGGCGACCGTCGCGGTCCGGACGTCGACGATCAGGACCGCGCGATCCCCCAGCGCGGAGATGAACGCATAGGGACCCGTCGAGGACGAAACCAGAGCGCCACGATAGGGAGCGTCGTACCCGCCCGGAGCGATCGCCGCCGGAATCCGCCCCACGGCGCGAGGTGCCGTGGGATCCGTCAGATCGACGACGTCGGCCCCCGCGATATCGATCGTGACCAGCGCGCTGGCGCCGCCGCCCTGCACGAGGGTCGCGACGAAGCCGTTTCCCGGTGTCACGAAATCCGAAACGATCGCACCCGTCGCGAGGTCGACGACGTGAAAGGTGGAGGTGGGCGAGCCGCTGCTGTAATCGCGCCATCCCAGGACCGCAAACCTGCCGTCGCGATCGAGAAGGATCCTCTCCACATAGGTCGGCGGCGCGAGACTCGCGATCTCCGCGGGTGAGCCCGTCGTCACGTCGTACACCGTGAAGGCGTACGTGCTCAGGCTGCGGTTCCAATCCGCCACCCCGACGAGCTGCAGCCCGGCGCGGCCGCCGACGCCCATCGCGCTGATCTGCGACGAGTAGGGTGGACCGGTCTTCGGGAAGAACTCGGCGTCGACGGTCAGGAGGTCCGGATCGTACAGGAGCGTGCCGACGAGAACGCGCGACCCGCCCGGGATCGGCGTCGTGGAGGTGCTCCTGTGGGCGAAGTCGATCGCGGCCGGCGCCGCCGGGTGTCTCGGGTCGCTCAGGTCGAAGATGACGAGGGGCGTGGACGTCGCGGAGTTCCACGCGAACAGGCGCGGCGTCGTGCCGTCCTCGTTCAGGGTCACGTCGAATTGGCTGCCGGAGTAGGGAGGACCGTACGCGCCCAGATCGATGACCTCCTGGACGTGGCCATCCGTCAGGTCGACGACGAAGAGGTCCTGATACGAGACCGCGTACCCGACCGGAGCGCGGCGCGACACGACGATCGGCGCCGGCTCCCAGGGCGACGGCACGAAGGACGGTTGGAACTCGATGCGATTGACCTCGAGAAGCGGAGGCCCCTGGATCGACGGCCGGGCTCCGATCGATGCGGCCTTCGACGACACGACGGTCGCGAGGAGCAAGGAGGCGGTCATGGCGCTGCCCTCCCCGGGGGATTACCGAGAGGGTACGCCGATCGCGAGCGGGTGCAAGGGGGCCGGAATCAGGCGAACTTCTGCTTCACCCACTCCGTCGTGACGCTCTTCGGGCGCTCGAGCGGGAGCCCGAGCGCGCGGTCGAGGATCAGCGACGCGAGCACGCCGATCGCGCGCGACACGCCGAACAGCACCGTGTAGAAGTCGTACTCGACGAGGCCGTAGTGCACGAGCAGGACGCCGGAGTGCGCGTCCACGTTCGGCCACGGGTCCTTCGCCTTCCCCTGCTTGGTGAGGATGTCGGGGACGACCTCGTAGAGCATCTTCACGATCTGGAAATTCTCGTCCTGCGGCATGTAGCGGAGCGCGAACTCACGCTGCGCCAGGTAGCGGGGGTCGGTCACGCGCAGCACGCCGTGCCCGTACCCCGGGACGACCTGTCCGGAATTCAGCGTGTCCCACACGAACTTCGAGAGCTGCTCCTTGGTCGGGACGCCGCCGCCGAGCTTCTGCTTGACGCCGACCAGCCAGCGCATGACCTCCTGGTTGGCGAGCCCGTGGAGCGGACCGGCGAGCCCGTTCATCCCGGCGGCGAGGCACAGGTACGGGTCGGAGAGGGCCGAGCCGACCAGGTGCGTCGCGTGGGCGCTGACGTTTCCCCCCTCGTGATCGGCATGGATCGAGAGGTAGAGCCGCATCAGCTCGCGGAACTCCTCCCCCTCGAACCCGAGCATGTGGGCGAGGTTGGCGGACCAGTCGATCCCCGCCTGGGCCGCCGGGCCGACGACCTTCCCGCCTTTGTAGGAGCGCCGGTAGATGTACGCGGCCAGGACCGGGAGGCGCCCGAGGAGCAGGATGACGTCGTCGTACATCGCCTCCCAGTGCGCCGACTTCGGGATCCCCTCGCGGTAGCGGCGGGCGAAGATCGACTCGGTCTGCAGGGCGAGGATGCCGATCGACAGCTGGGTCATCGGATGCGTCCCCGCCGGGAGCGCGTCGATCGCGCGGGCCACGTGGGCCGGCAGGTCCTCGCGCTCGCGCCAGGCACGTGTGATCTCCACCGTCTCCGCGGCCGTCGGCACGTCGCCGGTGAGGAGCAGGTAGAAGACCGCCTCGGGAAGGGGCTGCGAGCCGCCCTCGGCCTTCGGGAGCTTCGCCTGCAACTCGGGGATCGACAGCCCCCGATACCGGATGCCTTCCTGCGGGTCGACCGACGAGGTCTCGGTCACCATGCACTTGATGTCCCGCATCCCGCCGTACGCCTGCGAAAGGGTGACCTCCCCCAGCGATTTCCCGCCGTGGGCGGCGAGGAGGGACTCGATCTCCTTCTTCAGGGCCGCGGACTTGGAGGCGATCTTGTTCTTCAGGAGGGAGGCCATCGTCGAAGCTCCGTGAAGCTCATGCGAGCGGTGCGGCGGACGCGTGCGAGGAGCGCGAGAGCAGGTTAGAGGCGGGGGAATCTCCTGTCAACGCTCGGGCCAGGAATGCGCCCGTGTGAGAGCCGCGAACACGACTCACTTGCTCCGGAGTCCCTTCCGCGACGACCTTCCCGCCGGCGTCTCCCCCCTCCGGTCCCAGGTCGATCACCCAGTCCGCGGTCTTGATGACGTCGAGGTTGTGCTCGATGACGATCACCGTGTTCCCCGCGTCCACCAGCCGCTCGAGGACCCCGAGGAGCTTGCGCACGTCGTCGAAGTGGAGCCCCGTCGTCGGCTCGTCAAGCAAGTAGAGCGTGCGGCCGGTGGCGCGCTTGGAGAGCTCCTTCGCGAGCTTGATGCGCTGCGCCTCTCCCCCGGACAGCGTCGTCGCCGCCTGCCCGAGGCGGATGTACCCGAGGCCGACGTCCTGGAGAGTCTGCAGCTTGTCCCGGACCGCGGGGACCGCCTCGTAGAAGGCCAGCGCCTGGTGCACGGTCATCTCGAGGACGTCCGCGATCGACTTTCCCTTGTAGAGGATCTCGAGCGTCTCCCGGTTGTACCGGCGCCCCCGGCAAACGTCGCACGTGACGTAGACATCCGGCAGGAAGTGCATCTCGATCCGGATCACGCCGTCCCCCTCGCACGCCTCGCAGCGTCCCCCCTTGACGTTGAAAGAGAACCGCCCCGGCTGGTAGCCGCGGGCGCGCGATTCGGGCACGAGCGCGAACAGGTCGCGGATCGGGCCGAAGAGGCCGACGTACGTCGCCGGATTCGAGCGCGGCGTGCGTCCGATCGGCGACTGGTCGATGTCGATGACCTTGTCGATCTGGTCGACACCGGCGATATTCGCGTGCGCGCCGGGAAGATCCTCGGCGCCGTGGAGCTTTCGGGCCAGCGCCTTGTGCAGGATCTCGTTGACCAGCGTGCTCTTCCCCGACCCCGACACGCCGGTCACGCAGGTGAACCGTCCGAGCGGGAAGGCGACGGTCAGGTCCTTGAGGTTGTGCTCGGTCGCGCCGTGGATGGTGATCGCCTTGTTGCTGCCGCGCCGGCGCGTCTTCGGGACCGGGATCGACTCCCGGCCGGACAGGAACGCCCCGGTCAGCGAGCGCGGGTGCGCGGCGATCTCGGCGGGAAGGCCCTGGGCGACCACCTCGCCGCCGAGCTCCCCCGCCCCCGGACCGAGGTCGACGACGTGGTCGGCCTCGAGGATCGTCTCCTCGTCGTGCTCGACGACGATCACCGTGTTGCCGAGATCCCGCATACGGATCAGCGTGGAAAGCAGCTTCCGGTTATCCCTCTGGTGCAGCCCGATCGACGGCTCGTCGAGGATGTAGAGCACGCCGGTGAGCCGGGAGCCGATCTGCGTGGCCAGGCGGATCCGCTGCCCCTCGCCCCCCGAGAGCGTCGCCGCCCCGCGATCGAGGGTGAGATACCCGAGCCCGACGTTCTCGAGGAACCCGAGACGCTCCCGGATCTCCTTGAGGATCGGCGCCGCGATCTGCGCATCCTTCTCGGCGAGCGCGAGCCCCTCGTACAGGCGCGCGGCCCGCGCGACCGACAGCGCCGTGTGCTGCGCGATCGTCTTCCCGTCCACCTTAACCGCCAGCGTCTCGGGCTTCAGGCGCGCGCCGTGGCAGGCGGGGCACGGGTGGACCGACATCAGCTTCTCGAGCTCCTCGCGCCGGCTCTCGGATTCCGTCTCGCGGTACTTGCGCTCGAGGGACGGGAGGATCCCTTCCCACGTCCGCTTCCACTCGTAGGTGCTCCGCTTGCCCTCCCAGCGGTAGGTGAACTCCCGATCGCCCGAGCCCTCCCAGAGGACCTTCCGGAACGCCGCGGGGAGCCTCGCGTACGTGGTGGCCGGCGAGACCCTGAAGGCGCGGTAGAGGCTCGATTCGAGCACCTGGTACGCGTTGCCGTCCCCCCAGGCGATCGCGCCGTCACGCAGCGACACCGACGGGTCCCTCAGGATCTTGTCGCGGTCGAACGTCTTGCGCACGCCGAGGCCGTCGCACTCCGGACAGGCGCCGTACGGGGAGTTGAACGAGAACATCCGGGGGGCCAGGTCGCCGATCGAGATGCCGCAGTCGGCGCAGGCGAGGTTCCGCGAGAACAGCAGGTCCCTCTTCCCGTCGACGTCGACGACCACGAGCCCCTCGGCGGCGTCGAGCGCGGTCTCGACCGAGTCGGTCAGCCGCCCCTTGAGGTCGGGCTTGATCACGAGGCGGTCGACCACGATCTCGATCGTGTGCTTCTTCTGCTTGTCGAGGTCGATCTCGTCGGCGAGGTCGCGGATCGTCCCGTCGATGCGGGCGCGCACGAACCCCTTGCGCGCGGCCTCGCGCATCTCCTTCTTGTAAGTGCCCTTGCGCCCCCGGACGATCGGGGCGAGGACCTGGATCTTGCTTCCTTCCGGAAGCGCGGCCACCGCGTCGACGATCTGCTGGACCGTCTGCGAGCGGATCGGCTTCCCGCAATTCGGGCAGTGGGGGGCTCCGATCCGCGCGAAGAGCAGCCGGAGGTAGTCGTAGATCTCGGTGACCGTCCCCACGGTGGAGCGCGGGTTGCGCGAGGTCGTCTTCTGCTCGATCGAGATCGCCGGGGAGAGCCCCTCGATCGACTCGACGTCGGGCTTCTCCATCATCTCGAGGAACTGGCGGGCGTAGGCCGACAGGGACTCGACGTAGCGCCGCTGCCCCTCGGCGTAGAGCGTGTCGAACGCCAGGGACGACTTCCCCGACCCCGAGACGCCGGTGATCACGACGAGCTTGTTGCGCGGGATCGTCAGATCGATCCGTTTGAGGTTGTGCTCCGCCGCGCCCCGGATCACGATCTCGGTCTGCATGGGGACATTCTACTTTTTCAGTTCAAGACCCTCCGGATACTCCCTTTTTCTTGCGCGGCTCCCCGGATACCGCCGCGCTGCGAAAAATGGGAGTATCCGGAGGGATTGAAGGAAATAGCAGAATGTCCCCATAATCGCGCCATGACTTTCCCTCGGGGACTCGCCGGTCTCGCGCTTGCCTGCCTCGCCGCGTCGGCATTCGCGGTGGAGCCCCTGCCCGTCTACGAACCCGACCCGACGCAGGCCGACGCTGGGCGGCTCGACGGGGAGACGTGGATCAAGGAGACGCCCGCGGCGGCGATCGCGCTCACCCGCATCGACGAGGCGACCCGGATCGCGTACGTCCGCCGCCGCAGCGGCCTCGAGTACGACCCGTTCGCCACCGCGCCGGGGAACGCAAATCACTTCATCACTTTTCACGTCCTCGTCGAGAATCGGACCGAGAAGCGCATGGTGTTTCAACCGGGGACCTGCCGGATGGAGACGAGCTACCGCGACTCGGAGGGGCCGATCGACTACCCGACGATCGTGACCGCCTTCGCGATGGGCGACCGCCCGGCCCCGCCCCAGCTCGAGCGCGTGCGCGCCGCGATCCTCGACGGCGAGATCGTCCTCTCCGCCGGCGAGAAGCGCGACGGGCTCCTCGTCTACCGCACGCTCGATCCCCACGCCAAGCGCTATCACGTCGAGGTGAACGCCACGCTCACCGACGGCTCGCGCTTCGGCTTCTCGGCCCACTTCAAGAAGAGGAAGGCATGAGCGTGGCGGAGGCCCGGCGGCTCGACGGAACGGCCACCGCCCGGGCGATCCGCGAAGAGGTCTCCCGGGGCGTTCGCGACCTCGCCGCGGCCACGGGGACCGTTCCCGGGCTGACCGTCCTCCTCGTCGGCGACGACGCGGCCTCGCACGTCTACGTTCGCGGCAAGGAGAAAGCCGCGCGGGAGGCCGGGATGAGATCGACGGTCGAGAGGCTCGACGCGCGGGCGTCCGAGGCGGACGTGCTCGCCGCCGTCGCCCGTCTCAACGCCGACCCGTCGGTCCACGGCATCCTGGTCCAGCTTCCGCTCCCGCGCGGCATCGACGCCCACCGGGTGATCGAGGCGATCGACCCCGCGAAGGACGTCGACGGCTTCCACCCCGTGAACGCCGGCCGGCTGCTCATCGGCCTTCCGGGTTTCGTCCCCTGCACCCCGGCGGGCGTGATCGAGCTTCTGGTGCGCCACGGGATCGAGCTGTCCGGAAAGAACGCGGTCGTGCTCGGGCGGAGCAACATCGTGGGAAAGCCGATGGCGCTTCTCCTCCTCCGCCGCGACTGCACGGTGACGATCGCGCACTCGAAGACCGACCGCCTCGAGGAGGTCTGCGCCGGGGCCGACCTCCTCGTCGCCGCGATCGGCAAAGCGGGCTTCGTCCGCGGCTCGTTCGTCAAGCCGGGCGCTGCGGTCGTCGACGTCGGGATGAACTCGCTGACGACGGAGGCCGCCGTGCGCGCGCTCTACGGGGACGACCCCGCTCGCCTGGCGACGCTGCGCGAGCGCGGCGCCGTCCTGTGCGGGGACGTCCATCCCCTGGAGGTCCGCGCGCGCGCCGGCTGGGTCTCGCCGGTGCCCGGCGGCGTCGGCCCGCTGACGATCGCGATGCTCCTTTCGAACACGCTCCGGGCGGCCCGGCAGTCCGCCGGCCTCGCCCCGTGACGGGGGCTCCGCGCGTCGTCCGCGCCGGCCTGACCGGGGGCCTCGCCTCGGGAAAGAGCACGGTCGCGGCGATCCTGCGCGCGCTCGGGGCGTTCCACCTCGACGCCGACGCGATCGTCCACGAGACGCTCGCGCCGGGAGGCGCGGCTCATGCTCCGGTCGTCGCCCGCTTCGGCCCCGCGATCGTGCGGCCCGACGGCACGATCGACCGGAACGCGCTCGCCGCCCGGGTGTTCGCCGATCCCGCCGAGCTGTCGGCGCTGAACGCGATCGTCCACCCGCTCGTCCGCGCCGAGATCGCGCGGCGCATCGCGGCCGCCGCCGCGGCTCCCGCCCCGCCGCCCGTCGCGATCGTCGACGCTCCGCTCCTCGTCGAGGCCGGCATGCACCGCGACCTGGACGCGCTGATCGTCGTCGCGTGCCGCCCGGAGACGCAGATCGCGCGCGCGGTCGCGCGCGGCGGCATGACGGAATCGGAGGCGCGCGCGCGCGTCGCGGCGCAGGCTCCGCTCGACGCGAAACTCGCGCTCGCGGATTACGTCATCGACACCGACGGGACGCTCGCGGACACCGACAGGCGGACGCGCGACGTCTGGGACCGATTGCTTGCCGAGAGCCGGGGCTAGCTCTTCGGCGGTCCCTCGGTCTCCCGCTCCGCCGCGTCGAGCTCGTCCTCGGGAGTGGGCTGGTCGAGCAGCTCGATCGCCCGGTCGGCGTCCTCGGCCTCGACAACCAGCTGGATCCCCGCGGCGATGTCGAGCGCGGGGCCGGTCTGCGCCATGTCGTCGGCGGCCAGCTCGGCCGGGATCCCCTCGGCTTCCAGGAGCCCGCGCGCGATCTCGGCCTCGCCGCGGTCGGAAAACGTCCGGATGATCGTCGGATCGTTCATGGCCGGTCTCCTCATCAGGCCGTGAGCTTCACGCCCGCCCCTTCGTGATCCTTCACCACCGTCATGCGGTTCCGGTCGTCGACGAGCACGATCTTCGGCACGTGGCGAGGGACGTCCTGCTCGTCCACGGCTCCGTAGGCGGCGATGATCACCTTGTGCCCGACCTCGACCAGGCGGGCGGCGGCGCCGTTGATGCAGCACACGCCGCTGCCGGGAGCGCCTTCGATCAGGTACGTGGAGAACCGCGCGGCGTTGTCGACGTCGTAGACGTCGATGCGCTCGAACGGCACCATGCCGCAGGCCTGCATGAGGTCGCGATCGAGGGTCAGCGAGCCCTCGTACGCGACGTCGCATTCCGTCACCGTGATCCTGTGGACCTTGGCGCGCAGCATCTCGCGGGTCATGACGCCTCTCCTTCCCCCTCGGTCGCCCCTCGGGTTCGCCGAGTGGACGCTTCGGGCGGGCCAGTACTCTAAGACCTCAGGACGACGTTGTCGATCAGCCGGGTCTTCCCGGCAAAAACAGCCACCGCCAGCAACGATTCTGCCTCGAGCCTCTCGATCGGCTCGAGCCGATCGGTATCGACGAGGGCGATGTAATCGAGCTTCAGGAGCGGCTCCGCCGCCAGGACCTCGCGGCCGATCTCGAGAAGTGCCGTGGCCCGGCGCTCGCCGCCGGCCGCCGCGGCGCGGGCGGCCTCGAGGGCGCGCGGGATCGCCGATGCCGCGGCCCGCTCGCCGGGCGAGAGGTACGCGTTGCGGCTCGACAGCGCGACCCCGTCGGCGTCGCGCAGGGTCGGGACGACGACGATCTCGACGTCGAGCATGAGGTCGCGGACCATCCGCTTCACCACGATCGTCTGCTGCGCGTCCTTCTGGCCGAACGCCGCGACGTGCGGGTGGACGATGCCGAGCAGCTTCGCGACGACGGTGGCGACGCCCCGGAAGTGCCCCGGCCGGCTCGCCCCCTCGAGGCGCCCCGAGAGCCCCTCGACTTCGACGACCGTCGCCGCCCCGGGCGGGTAGATCTCTTCCGTCTCGGGAGCGAACAGCACGTCGACCCCCTCCGCCGCGAGCATCTCCGCGTCCCGCGCGAGGTCGCGCGGGTACCGGGCGAAGTCTTCCCCGGGGCCGAACTGCGTGGGGTTGACGAAGATGGAGACCGCCGTGAGGTCGGCGCGCGCGCGCACCTGCCGGACGAGCGCCAGGTGCCCCTCGTGCAGCGCCCCCATCGTGGGGACGAAGCCGACGAGGCGCCCCTGCGCGCGCGCCAGGGCCGAGGCCTCCTTCATCGCGCGGGCGCGCCGGACGACGTCCATCAGCCGTAGCTCTCGTTCTCGCCGGGGAAGGTCCGGGCGCGGACGTCGTCGGCCCAGCGGGCCGCCGCGGCGGCGGCGATCTCGTGGAGATCGGCGTAGCGCCGGACGAACTTCGGCACCGGCCCGGGGAGCATGCCGAGCATGTCGTGGATCACCAGCACCTGGCCGTCGCATCCGGGCCCGGCGCCGATCCCGATCGTCGGGACGCCGACCGCGCCCGTGATCGCGCGCGCGAGTGCTGCCGGGATCCCCTCGAGGACGATCGAGAAGACGCCCGCGCCCGCGAGCGCCTCCGCGTCGGCCCGGATCGCCTCCGCGTCGTCGCGCTCCCGGCCCTGCACCTTGTAGCCCCCCATCCCGAGCACGGACTGCGGCGTGAGGCCGACGTGCCCCATCACCGGGATCTCCGCGTCGAGGAGCGCGTGCACGACGTCGAGGCGCTTGCGCCCGCCCTCGATCTTCACAGCGTCGGCCCCCGCCTCGCGGACGAAGCGCGCCGCGTTCTCGACCGCCGCGCGCGTGCCCAGGTGGTAGGACAGCCACGGCATGTCCGCGATCAGCAACGCGCTCTTGCGGCGCCGGCCGACGGAGCGGGCGTGGTGGAGCATGTCGTCCATCGTCACCGGCAGCGTGGAGTCGTACCCCATCTCCACCATGCCCAGGGAGTCGCCGACCAGGATCGCGTCGACCCCCGCGGCCTCGGCCACCGACGCGGTCATGGCGTCGTAGGCCGTGAGCACCACGAGCGGAGGACCGGCGGACTTGCGGGAGCGGAAGGCGGGAACGGTCATCATCGCGGCCTCCAATCTGCCCGCCCCGCGCCGCGGGGTCGAGCGATCTCGAGCCTTGCCGGTTTCGCCGGCCTATCCGGCCGAGCTGGCGGGACGATAGTACTGCACGCCCCGTTCCATGCGCCGGATCTGCGAAATCAGGTCGTCCAGCTCCCCCTCGTGGTGCACGAAATCGATCTGGTTCGTGTCGATCACGAGGAGCGGGGTCGCCGTGTAGTTGAAGAAGAAATAGTTGTACGCCTTCGCCACCTCGGTGACGTACGCCTCGGAGATCTCGGACTCGTAATCGCGCTTGCGCCGCTTGATCCGCTCGGTCAGCCGCGGCATGTCGGCCTGGAGGAAGATCACGAGGTCCGGCTTCGGCACCTGCGGCTCGAGCATCGCGTAGAGCTTGTCGTAGATCAGCAGCTCGGAGTCGTCCAGGTTGAGGTAGGCGAAGATCTTGTCCTTCGGGAAGATGTAGTCGCAGATCGTCACCTGCGAGAACAGCGTCCGCTGCGACAGCTCCATGAGCTGCCGGTACCGCGAGAGCAGGAAGAAGAGCTGCGCCTGGAACGCGGCCCCCGTCTTGTCGAGGTAGAAGTCGCGGAGGAACGGGTTGTCCACGCGCTCGAGCACCTTGTGCGCGTCGAACTTCTTCACGAGCAGCTCGACGAACGAGGTCTTGCCGACCCCGATCGGGCCCTCGACGGCGATGGAGCGGAATCTCATGGAGCGGGCGAGTATACGGGCGTGCCTTCCGGGGTGTAAAGGCGTCCGACCCGCCGCACGGCGTGCCGGTCCGGCAGCGCGGACAGCGCGGCGGCGACCGTGCGGCCGCTCGCGGGGAGCGTGAGATCGGGCGCGATCTCCGCGAGGGGCGCCAGGACGAAGCGCCGGGTCTCGAGGCGCGGATGCGGCAGGACGAGTGCCTTCGTGTCCCGCCGGAGGTCGCCGAGCAGGAGGAGGTCGAGGTCGAGCGTGCGCGGGGCGACGCGGCCGCCGCGCGTCCGCCCCCGCGAGGCCTCGATCGCGAGCAGGCCGGCGAGGATCTCCTCCGGAGCGCGCTCGGTCTCGACGGCCGCCGCCATGTTCAGGAAGAGACCGGGCCCGGCCCCCTCGACCGGCTCGGTCTCCCACACCGAGGAGAGCGCGCGGATCTCGCCCGCGGCGCGCGCGATCCCCTCGACCCCGGCGCGCAGGTGCGCCGCGCGATCGCCGACGTTGCTCCCCAGCGCGATGTAGGCGCGCATTCTCGCCATCCTGCGGGCATCATAGCGTCCCGGCGGACGCGGGTTGATCCGGCGGCGACCGACCCGCTATGATGCGCCGTTCCGCGATCCCCCCCGGCTACGCCGGGCCCCACGGAGGTCCGCTTCCTCATGGCCACGACCAAGAAAAAGACCGCCGCCGAATCGAACCCCTCGGCCTCGACGCGCCCCGCTCCGGAGAAGCCCCGGAACGTCGCCGCCTACGAGGCCGCCGTGACCGAGTTCGCCGCGGCCTCCGCGCTGTTCGGGCGGCGGGAGTTCGCGCAGGCGAGGCAGAAGTTCGAGGCGGTCACCGCGATGGCGAGCGCGGACGAGCCGATCCTCGCCGACCGGGCGCGGACCTACGCCTCGATCTGCCTCCAGCGGATGGGGGGCGCGACGGCGCCGGTGGAAGGGGCGGAGAGCGATTACCACCAGGGGGTCTTCGCCGCGAACGCGGGACGGCTCGAGGACGCCCTGGCGTTCCTCGATCGCGCGGCCCAGGCGCGCCCCGACGACGGGAGCGTGCTCTACGCGCGCGCGGCGGTCCGCGGCCTCCAGGGGAACGCCGACGCCGCGGCGTCCGAGCTGAAGAAGGCCGTCGCGCTCGACGCCAAGTTCCGCTTCCAGGCGGCGTCCGATCCCGACTTCGATCGCGTCCGGGACGAGGCCGCCTTCATCGACGTGATCGAGCCGACGAGCGCGCCGAGGGCCTGAGCGTGGGCTCCGGCGCCGGCGCCGCCGTCCTCATCCTGGCCGCGGGCGAAGGCAAGCGGCTCAAGTCGAAGACGATCAAGCTCCTGCACCCGGTCGCGGGCCGGCCGATGGTCCGCTGGGTGGCGGACGCGGTCGCGGCGCTTCGGCCCCGCCGGATCGTCGCGGTCGTCGGCTACCAGGCGGATCGCGTCCGGGAGGCGCTCGAGGGGGCGTGCGACGCGTTCGCCGTCCAGAAGGAGCAGCGCGGCACGGGCCACGCGGTGCTCACCGCCGAGCGCGAGGTCGGCCGCGAGGGCGACCTGCTGATCGTCAGCGGCGACGTGCCGAGCCTCCGGCCCGCGACCCTCCGGGCGCTCCTCGCGCGCAAGCGTCGCGCGAAGGCGGCGATGGCGCTCGTGACGGCGTCGGTCCCGGATCCGACCGGGTACGGGCGGATCGTGCGCGACGGCGGACGCGTGGCCCGGATCGTCGAGCACAAGGACGCCACGCGCGCCGAGCGCGAGATCCGCGAGATCAACTGCGGCCTCTACGCGGTCGATGCCGCGAAGCTCTTTCCGCTCCTCAAGAAGCTCCGGCCGGACAACGCGCAGGGGGAGTACTACCTCACCGACGCGGTCCACGCGCTGATCGCCAAGGGGGACACGGTCGTCGCGCTCGAGCACGGCGAGGCGGCCGAGGTCCTCGGCGTGAACACGCGCGCGGAGCTCGCGGAGGCGGGGTCGGCGCTCTACGCGCGAAAGGCGGGAGAGCTGCAGGACGGCGGCGTCACGATCCTCGACCCGTCCCGCACCTGGGTCGATCCGCGCGCCCGCGTGGGCCAGGACACCGTGCTCTACCCCGACGTGATCATCGACGGCGAGACCGTCATCGGCGCCGACTGCGTGATCCACCCCGGCTGCCGCCTGATCGACATGACCCTCGCCGCCGGCGTGACGATCCGCGACCACTGCGTGCTCGAGAGCAGCCGGATCGAGACCGGAGCGGTCGTGGGGCCGTTCGCGCGCCTTCGCCCCGGCGCCGTCCTCGAGGCGGACACGCGCGTCGGGAACTTCGTCGAGCTCAAGAAGACGCGCCTCGGGCGCGGGAGCAAGGCGCAGCACCTCGCCTACCTGGGCGACGCCGAGATCGGCCCGCGCTGCAACGTGGGGGCGGGGACGATCACCTGCAACTACGACGGGACGGCGAAGCACAGGACGACGCTCGGCGAGGGGGTTTTCGTCGGGAGCGACACGCAATTCGTCGCCCCGGTCTCGGTCGGCGAGGGGGCCTACATCGCCGCGGGGGCGACGGTGACGGAGGACGTGCCGCCCGGGGCTCTGGCGATCAGCCGCGCGCGCCAGGTCAACCTCGAAGGGTGGGTGGCCCGCCGCCGCGCGAAGAGCCCGGCCAAGGCCGGTTCTTCGCACTCCTGATTGCGCCGGCCCCGCCGACGCATTATTCCTTTAGCTCCACAGCGGGGAGGTGGCCCACCATGTGCGGCATCGTCGGATACATCGGCGGCAAGGAGCCGGTGGAGGTCCTGATCGAGGGCCTGCGCCGCCTGGAGTACCGCGGGTACGACTCGGCGGGGATCGCCATCGTCAACGGGAGCGGGGAGATGGCCGTCCGCCGCGCGCCCGGGAAGCTGCGCGACCTCGAGCGGGTCCTCCAGGACAAGCCGATCCACGGCCGCTACGGCATCGCCCACACGCGCTGGGCGACGCACGGCCGCCCGACCGAGGAGAACGCCCACCCGCACCGGGACTGCACGGGGCGGATCGTCGTCATCCACAACGGGATCATCGAAAACTACCTCGAGCTCAAGCACGAGCTGCAGGCCAAGGGCCACCGCTTCGTCACGGAGACCGACACCGAGATCGTCGCCCACGCGATCGAGCAGCAGATGAAGGACGCGCGCTGCGACCTCGCGGCGGCCTTCCGCGCGGTGCTCCCCCGCTTCCGCGGCATCTACGCGCTCGTCGCGATCTCGGCGGACGCTCCCGACACGATCGTCGCCGCGCGCGTCGGCCCGCCCCTGGTGGTCGGCCTCGGCAAGGACGAGTACTTCGTGGCGTCCGACATCCCGGCGATCCTCTCCCACACGAAGGACGTCGTCTTCATGAACGACTTCGAGATCGTCGTCGTGAAGCCGTCGGGAGTCACCTTCCTCGCGCTGGACGGCACGCCGATCGCGAAGGCGCCGACGCGGATCCCCTGGGATCCGATCATGGCGGAGAAGGGCGGGTACAAGCACTTCATGCTGAAGGAGATCCACGAGCAGCCGCGCGCGGTGCGCGACACGCTGCTCGGCCGGGTCTCCCTCGAGGACTCGACCGTCCACATCGAGGAGATGAACCTGACCGACGAGGCGCTCCGGCGCGCGACCCGGATGCAGATCGTGGCGTGCGGAACGTCGTGGCACGCGGGGCACGTCGGAAAGTTCCTCATCGAGCAGCTCGCGAAGATCCCGGTCGATGTCGACTACGCCTCCGAGTACCGGTACCGGAAGCCGATGCTCGACCCGACCTGTCTTTCGGTCTTCATCTCGCAGTCCGGCGAGACGGCGGACACGCTGGCGGCGGAGCGCGAGTCGAAGTCGCACGGGGCGAGCGCCCTCGCCGTCTGCAACGTCCGCGGCTCGATGCTGACCCGGGAGTGCGACGGGACGATCTACACGCACGCCGGCCCCGAGATCGGGGTCGCCTCCACGAAGGCGTTCACGAGCCAGATCACCGCGCTGACGCTCCTGGCGCTCAAGCTCGGCCGCGCGCGCGACGTCCTGACCGAGACCGAGGCGTCGACGCTGATCCGGCACCTGTACCACGTCCCGGCGCAGATGGAGCGCTGGCTCCAGGACGAACGGCCGGTCGTCGAGATCGCGAAGACCTTTGCCGAGCGGCGCGACTTCCTGTTCCTCGGCCGCGGGGTGAACTACCCGATCGCGCTCGAGGGCGCGCTCAAGCTCAAGGAGATCTCGTACATCCACGCGGAGGGGTATCCCGCCGGCGAGATGAAGCACGGGCCGATCGCGCTGATCGACGAGCACATGCCGGTCGTGGCGATCGCCCCCCACGACGCGGTCTTCGAGAAGATGCTCTCGAACATCGCCGAGGTGAAGGCCCGCTCCGGGATCGTGATCGCCGTCACCGACGCCCCCGATGCCGACCTCGAGCGCGCGGCCGACGCGGTGATCGTCGTCCCGGCGACGCACGAGCTGCTCTCCCCGCTCCTGACCGTGCTGCCGCTGCAGCTGCTCGCCTACCACATCGCCCTGCTGCGGGGGTGCGACGTGGATCAGCCGCGCAACCTCGCGAAGAGCGTGACCGTGGAGTGACCCCCGGCCGGGAGACGGTGACCGGGGGTGTATGATCCCCGGCCGTTCGCGCGCCGGTGCGCGCCCCAGCGAGGTGGAGCTTGCCCACGATGACCCCATCCCCCGCCGTCGCGGCCCGCGACGATCGGATGCCCCCCGGTGTTCCGTACATCGTCAGCAACGAGTTCGCCGAGCGGTTCTGCTTCTACGGCATCAACTCGATCCTGACGCTCTACCTCGTGCAATTCCTGCACTTCACGGACGCCAAGGGCGCGACGTGGGGGTCGTTGTTCAAGTCGGGGGCCTACTTCTTCCCGATGATCGGCGCGATCGTCTCGGACGTCTTCTGGGGCAAGTTCAGGACGATCATGACCTTCTCGATCGTCTACTGCGCGGGGTGCGTCTCCCTCGCGCTCTTCTCGAACACGCCGACGGTCGTCGCGATCGGCTTGTTGATGGTCGCATTCGGCACGGGAGGCATCAAGCCGTGCGTGTCCACCAACGTCGGCGATCAGTTCAGCTCCAAGAATGCGCATCTGATCGAGCGGGCGTTCTCCTGGTTCTACCTGGCCATCAACGCCGGGTCGTCGATCTCGATCTTCTTCTGTCCGATCCTGCTGAACAACCCGAAGTACGGCCCCAAGTGGGCGTTCGGTATGCCGGCCGCGATGATGTTTCTCGCCACCCTCGTGTTCTGGATGGGGCGGAAGAAGTACGTCGTGGTCCCCCCCGCGGGAAAGGCGTGGTTGAAGGACGTCTTCAGCGCCGAAGGGGTCAAGCTGGTCGGAAGCTTGATCGTCATCTACTTCTTCGTGGCCTGCTTCTGGATGCTCTGGGACCAGTCGAACGGCAATACCTGGACCCTGCAGGCGCAATCGTCCCTGATGGACAAGAACCTCGGGTTCGGCATCAAGCTTCTCCCCGCTCAGCTCCAGGTCGTCAACGGCTTGTTCATCCTGGCCCTCGTGCCGATCTTCACCTACCTGATCTACCCGTTCTTCGCCCGATTCTTCGTGCTGACGCCGCTCCGCCGGATCGGCGCCGGCCTCTTCACGGTGGCCTCGTCGTTCATCATCGTCGGGTGGGTCGAGCAGCAGATCCAGAGCGGCCACTCGGTCAGCGCGTGGTGGCAGATCCTGGCCTACGTGGTGCTCACCGCCGCCGAGGTCCTCGTCTCGATCACCGCCCTCGAGTTCAGCTACAAGCAGGCCCCGCTCCGGATGAAGAGCTTCGTGATGGCGCTCTTCCTGCTCTCCACGAGCGTGGGCAACCTGATGATCGCCGGCGTCAACAGCGCCATGGTCAAGCCGCTCCACGCCACCGCGATCGAGGCCGGCGCGCAGACCTGGGTCTCCGTCGCCGAGGCCGGCCAGTTCGTCACGGGCCAGAAGATCGACTTCACCGGGGACAACGGGATCACGGTCATCGGGGGCGACAAGCCGGCGCCGCTCGAGGGGACGTTCCTCGTCGCGGAGATCGATCGGGCGGCGAGCCGCGTGAAGCTGATGGACGTCGTGGACCGCAAGCCGGTCCAGTCCCAGGGGACGTACGCCGCGGGCGGGGTGGTCGCCACCTACCGCCTCGTGGGCCCGATGTACTTCTACTTCTTCGTGGGCGTGATGGGCGTGATGGGGCTGCTGTTCATCCTCGTGGCCGCGATGTACAAGGAGAAGACCCACGTGCGGGCGGACGCCTAGGCCTCTCGCCCCCCTTGCTAGAATGCTCCGGTTCGCATGACGCCACCGGAGCAACTGCTCGATAGACTGAACCCCGCCCAGCGGGAGGCCGTCGTCCATCCGGGCGGCCCCATGCTCGTCCTCGCGGGCGCCGGCTCCGGCAAGACCCGGGTCATCACCCACCGCATCGCCTGGCTCGTCCTCGAGCGGGGCGTCGACCCGTCGGCGATCCTGGCCGTCACCTTCACCAACAAGGCCGCCCGGGAGATGCGCGAGCGCGTCGAGAAGATCCTCGGCGCGGGCGCCCGCAGCCCGTGGATCGGCACGTTCCACGGCCTCTGCCTGAGGATGCTGCGGCGGGACGGGACGCGGGTCGGCCTGGCCGGGGGGTTCGCGATCTACGACACCGACGACCAGGTCGCGCTCGTGCGGCGGATCCTCAAGGACCTCGCCGTGGACGACGCGGCGGGAGCCGCCCGCTCGTTCCTCTCCCGGATCAGCCGCGCGAAGAACGCGATGGACGCTCCCGAGAGCATGGCCAAGCGGTCGTTCGCGCCGGACGCGCGGCTCACGGCCGAGGTCTACTCCGCGTACGTCGCGGGCCTCCAGCGCGCCAACGCCGTCGACTTCGACGACATCCTGCTCAAGGCGCTCGCCCTGCTCGATCGCGACGAGCACCCCGACGTCCTGGAGCGCTACGCCTCGCGCTGCCTGCACCTGCTCGTCGACGAGTACCAGGACACGAACCGCCCGCAGTACCTGCTCGTCAAGGCGCTCTCGTCGGCGCACCGCAACATCTGCGTCGTCGGCGACGAGGACCAGTCGATCTACAAGTTCCGCGGCGCGGAGATCCGGAACATCCTCGATTTCGAGCGCGACCATCCGGGCGCCGCGGTGATCAAGCTCGAGCAGAACTACCGCTCGACGAAGACGATCCTCGACGCGGCCGGCGCCGTGATCGCGAACAACGCGGCCCGGAAAGGCAAGACCCTCTGGACCGAGAACGCCCAGGGGGACCGGATCGCGATGCACACCGCGATCGACGACCGCTCCGAGGCGGCGTGGGTCGCGCGCAACGTCCTGACCGAGGGCGCGGGGCGGCCGTACGAGGACGTGGCGGTGCTCTACCGGACCAACGCGCAGTCCCGCTCCTTCGAAGAGGTCTTCCGGCGCGACCGGATCCCCTACCAGATCGTCGGCGCGATGCAGTTCTACGAGCGGAAGGAGGTCAAGGACGTCCTCGCCTACCTGAAGCTCGCCGTGAACCCCGGAGACGACGTCGCGTTCCGCCGGATCGTCAACGTCCCTCCGCGCGCGCTCGGCGACACCTCGGTCGACATGATCGTCCAGGCGGCCAAGGACGCCGACGAGACGCTGCTCGCGGCGTCGAAGAGGCTCGTCGCGGAGCGCTCGCTGTCTCCCCGCGCCGCCAAGGCGCTCGCGGAGTTCGTGGACATGATGGACGTGCTCTCGGCCCGCGCCGCCTCGGAGCCGGCGGCGGTCGTGGTCGAGGGGGTCGTCGAGGTCACCGGGTACGAGGCCTTCCTCGAGAAGAGCTTCCCCGGCGAGGCGCTCGACCGGATCGAGAACGTCCGGGCTCTCGTCTCGGCCGCGGTCGAGTACGAGCGCGAGGCCGACGAGCCGACGCTCCTCGGCTTCCTGGACCGCTCCGCGCTCGTGTCGGACGCGGACGAGATCGGGGCGCGCCCCGGCGTCACGCTGATGACCGCGCACAACGCGAAGGGGCTCGAGTTCCCCGTCGTCTTCCTCGCGGGGCTCGAGGAGAACGTCTTCCCCCACTCCCGCTCGCGCGTCGACGCCGAGGACCTCGAGGAGGAGCGGCGCCTCTGCTACGTCGCGATCACGCGGGCCAAGGAGAAGCTCTTCCTCTCCCGCGCGCTCCAGCGCCTCCAGCAGGGCATTCCGATGCAAAACGCCCCGTCGCGCTTCCTCGACGAGATCCCCGCGCACCTGCTCGAGGTGGCGGAGCCGGTGACGGGCCGGGGGTACGACGAGCCGGCGCTCCGCTCGGGATCCTCCGCGATCCGGGCCGCGGCCAGGCGCACCGAGACGGCGGCTCCGCGCTTCCCCTCCGACATGCCCCCCGCCGAGGACGGGTACTCGGTCGGCGCGACGGTCGTGCACCCGATGTTCGGCGGCGGCCGCGTGGTCGACCGCGAAGGGGCGGGCCGCAATCTCAAGCTCACGATTCAATTCCCGGGGTTCGGGACGAAGAAGATCCTGCCGGCCTACACGCAGCTCCAGATCAGCGGCCGGTCGTAAAGAAGGAAGGACGGACGGAGATGAAGGCGAACGAGATGCGCAAGGGGATGGTGCTGCGGGTCGACGGTCAGGTCTATCGGGTGCTCGAGGCGACGCACCGGACGCCGGGGAACCTCCGTGCGTTCGTGCAGGCCAAGATCCGCAACGTGAGGTCGGGGCTCCAGACCGAGCAGCGGTTCCGGTCGGAGGACGACGTCGAGCGGGTCTACATCGACACGAAGCAGATGCAGTACCTCTACCACGACGCCGAGGGGTACCACTTCATGGACACCGAGTCGTACGAGCAGTTCGCGCTCTCCGACGACGTGCTGGGCGACACGATGTCGTTCGTGGTCCCCGAGAGCATGGTGACGATGGACTGGTTCGAGGGGACGCCCGTCGGCGTCGAGGTCCCGTCCGCGGTCGACCTGAAGATCGTCGAGACCGCCCCCGGCATCAAGGGCGCGACCGCGTCGGCCCAGAAGAAGCCGGCGACGCTCGAGACCGGACTGGTGGTTCAGGTCCCCTCGTTCATCAACGAGGGGGAGGTCATCCGCGTCTCGACGGAATCGGGAGAGTATCTGGGACGAGCGGGGGCCTAGACCCCGTCAGCTCAGCTCGTAGCTCGCCCCCGGCTTTACGATGACCGCCTTCCGTCCGCTGGTGCCGACGCGCTTCACGAACTCGTTCGCATCGGCCTTGATCCAGCCGAACGTGTCGTAGTGCATCGGGATCGTGATCTTGGCGTTGACGAACTGGGCGGCCTTGACCGCGTCGATGACGCCCATCGTAAAGTTGTCCCCGATCGGGAGCAGGGCGGCGTCGAACGGGCCGTTCATCTCGGCAATCAGCTTCATGTCGAGGAAGAGCCCGGTATCGCCGGCGTGATAGACCTTCTTCCCGCCCATCGTGACGATCAATCCGGCCGGGTCGCCGAGCGACTCGCCGTCGGGACCGGTCGAGCCGTGGTGGGCGATCGTCAGCTTCACGTGGCCGAACGGAAACTCGTGCCCGCCGCCGATGCTCAGCGGATGCCCCTCGACGCCGCGCTTTCCGAACCAGCTGACGATCTCGAAGTTCGAGACGACAATCGCCTTCGTCCTCTGCGCGATCGTCACGGCGTCCCCGATGTGGTCGCTGTGGCCGTGCGAGATCAGGATCGCGTCGAGTCTGGTGAAGGACTCGGGCTGCACGTCCGCGAGCGGGTTCCCGTTGAGGAACGGGTCGATCAGGACCCGGTGCGCGCCGTCGTCGAGCTCCCAGCACGAGTGCCCGTGAAAGGTGAGCTTCATCATCGTCTGCCTCCCGCCGCCGGCTCCTTCGCGGCCAGATCCGCCAGGGTCTCCCGCGCCGCGGCGATCGTCCGGTCGACGAGCGCCTCGTCGTGCTCGGTGGACACGAACGCGGCCTCGAACTGCGACGGCGCCAGGTAGACGCCGCGGTCGAGCATCCCGTGAAAGAAGCGGGCGTACCGGCGCGTGTCCGACCGCATGGCCGTCTGGTGGTCGACGACCGGCCCCGTGGTGAAGAACGCGGTCATCATCGAGCCGACGCGGTTGACGACCGCCGGGATGCCGGCGGCGGACGCCGCGGAGGCCAGCCCTTTCTCCAGACGCTCCGAGATCCGCTCGAGGCGCGGGTACGTCCCGTGGGCCGCGAGCAGGTCGAGCGTCTCGATCCCCGCGCGCATCGCCAGCGGGTTCCCCGACAGCGTCCCCGCCTGGTAGACGGGCCCCGACGGCGCCACCCGGTCCATCAGATCGGCGCGCCCGCCGTAAGCGCCTACGGGGAGCCCGCCGCCGATCACCTTGCCGAAGCAGGTCAGGTCCGGCGTCACGCCGTAGAGCGTCTGAGCGCCTCCCGGCGAGACGCGAAATCCCGTCATCACCTCGTCGAAGATCAGCACGATGCCGTGTTTCGACGTCAGCTCGCGCAGCGCCTTCAGCCATCGGGGCGCCGGCGGCACGACCCCCATGTTCCCGGCGACAGGCTCGACGATGATGCAGGCGATGCTCTGGGCGTGCGCCTCGACGACCCGCGCGGCCGCGGCGGCGTCGTTGAACGGCATCGCGAGCGTCAACGCGGCGAGCTCGGCGGGAACCCCCGGCGTGCCGGGGATCCCGAGCGTCAGCAGCCCCGAGCCTCCCCGGATGAGCAGCGAGTCGACGTGGCCGTGGTAGCAGCCGTCGGCCTTGACGACCATCGGGCGGCCGGTGGCGGCCCGCGCGAGGCGGATCGCGGACATCGTCGCCTCGGTCCCCGACGAGACGAACCGCACCTTCTCGCACGACGGCACGCGCGCGACGATCCGGCGCGCCAGCTCGGTCTCGAGCTCGGTCGGGGCGCCGAAACTCGTCCCCTTCCCCGCCTGGTCCCGCAGCGCGCCGACGACCCGCGGGTTCGTGTGACCGACGATGAGCGGGCCCCAGGAGCCGAGGTAGTCGATGTACTCCCGCCCGTCGGCGTCGGTGACAATCGCCCCGTGCCCCTTCTCGAGGAATACCGGAACGCCGCCGACCCCGCCGAACCCCCGCACCGGCGAGTTGACGCCGCCCGGGATCAGCCGCTTGGCCTCGTCGAACAGCACGTCCATCTTGCGGCTCATGGGGCGGCGCCTTCCATGCGGCACGCGGACAGATCGATCAGGGCCGCCTGGCGCCCGGGCCGGGCCGCGGGGCCGGGCTTGTACCAGCCGCGCCGCCGGGCCTCGTCGAGCACGCGCCGGTGGAACCGGCGGAAGCGGATCGAGTGGTCGAAGTGCCGGAGGTGAGCGAGCTCGTGGCAGAGCGTGTCGACGAGGCTCGACTCCTTCAGGAGCCGCGCCGTGGCGGCGTGGCGCAGGCGGATCCGGATCCGGCCGTCGGCGTAGCAGATGCCGTAATGCGCGACGACGCCGTCGACCTCCGCGTCGACCGCGGAGTACCGGAGCGAGAAGTGCGTCGCGAGCTGCACCGCCATGCCGCGCAGGCGCTCGAGCACCGCGGCGTCCTCGTCGAGCCGGCCCCGCGGCGGAACGGGCCCGCTCGCGGGCTCGGCGGCGAGCGCCCGCAGACGCGAGAGCGCGGACGGAGGGGCCGCCAGGGCCGAGGCCGAGAACAAGGGGCGCTGGCGGGCGTCGGCGGCGGGCCGCATGGTCAACGGAGCAGGCGCGCCGCCTCGCGCGCGTGGTACGTGAGGATGATCGAGGCCCCGGCGCGCTTGATCGACGTGAGCGTCTCGAGGATCGCCCGCTCGCGCTCGATCCACCCGTGCGCCGCCGCGGCGAGCAGCATCGAGTACTCGCCGCTGACGTTGTACGCGGCGACGGGGACGCCGAAGGCGTCCTTCACCCGGCGGACGACGTCGAGGTACGGGAGCGCCGGCTTCACCATCACCAGGTCGGCGCCCTCCTCGAGATCGAGCGCGACCTCGCGGAGCGCCTCGTCGCCGTTTCCCGGGTCCATCTGGTAGGCGCGCCGGTCGCCGAACTGCGGCGCCGACCCCGCCGCCTCGCGGAAAGGCCCGTAGAACGCCGACGCGTACTTGGCGGCGTACGCGAGGATCGCCGTCTCCTCGAAGCCCGCCCCGTCGAGCGCCTCGCGGATCGCGCCGACCCTCCCGTCCATCATGTCGGAGGGGGCGACGATGTCCGCCCCCGCCTGGACGTGGGAGAGCGCCGCCTTCGCGAGGAGCGGGAGCGTCGGGTCGTTCTGGACCCGCCCGTCCTTCACGAGCCCGCAGTGCCCGTGGCTCGTGTACTCGCACAGGCAGACGTCGGTCATGACGATCAGATCGGCGTATGCCTTCTTCAGGTGGCGGACCGCCGTCTGGACCGCGGCTCCCTCGGCCCACGCCTCGGAGCCCTGCTCGTCCTTCCGGTCGGGGATCCCGAACAGGAGCACCGAGCGGACGCCATCGCCGATCGCCGCCCCCACCTCCTCCACGAGCGTGTCGACCGAGAAGTGGAACTGCCCAGGCATCGCGCCGATCTCGGTCCTGACCCCCTTGCCGGAGCGCACGAAGAGCGGGTAGACGAGATCTCCGGGGTGGACGCGCGTCTCGCGGACCAATTCGCGGAGCGCGGGCGAGCGCCGGAGGCGCCGCGGGCGAGTCGTCGGGAACATGGCGTCGTCTCGATCCGGGCGGACGGGGTCTAGTCGTCCGCGTCGGCGAAGAAGAAGTATTCGGCGCAGTGTTTGCCGCAGAAAACGCGGCCGCTGTAGTGGAACTCGTGCTCGGCGCAGACGTACTTGAAGCAGATCGGGCAGCGCATCAGCCGCGACTCGGACTCGGGCTTCTCGCAGACGGTGCAGACGGGATCGGGCACGCGGCTCTCCGTGGCTGCGGAGCGGAGCGAACTTCGTGATACGGCGGGGATTATAGCGCGCGGCGCTCCCCCGTTGAGGCCGCCCCCGGTCCGCTGCTAGAGTGCGACGGTTTTCCGGGTGCCGGCGTAGCTCAGGGGTAGAGCGAGGGTCTCATAATCCCTAGGTCCGTGGTTCAAATCCACGCGCCGGTACCAATTCCCTAGCGCAAGCGAGCGAGCAGCGCCTTCACGCGCGGGAACATCTGCGCGATCTCGTCGTGAGTGACCGCGCCGACCGAGAGGCGGAACCACCCGGTCTCGTCCGCGAGGCCGAACGCCTGGAACGGCACCACGGCGAGCCCCGCGTGGTCGAGCAGTAGCTTGCGGATCGCCTCGTTCCCTGCGATGCGCGTGCCGTCGTGCGACTTTCCGACGACGTCGATCTGGAGCGAGAGGTAGATCGCGCCCTGCGGCTCCACGCAGCGGACGGGAAGCCCCTGGGAGCGGAGCGCAGAGAAACCCTCGTAGAGACTCTCGAGGCGCTCGCGCACCCGCGCGTCCATCTCGCGCCGGAAGGCGTCGACGGCGGCCGTGTTCTGCAGGAACTTCGCGACCGCCACCTGCTCCGGCCGCGGCGCCCAGGCGCCGACGTGGCCGAGGTAGTCGCGCATCCGTGCGGACACCTCGGGGGCCGCGAGGACCCATCCCACGCGCAGGCCGGTCGCGGCGAGCGACTTCGAGATCCCGTCGACCGTGATCACCCACGGCGCGCACTCCGGGACGAGCGCTGCGGGGTGCTCGTGCTTGCGAGCCCCGAAGGTGAGCGATCCGTACACCTGATCGAAGAGCAGGAACAGATGCTTCGCACCCGCCTTCGTGCGCTTCTCGTTCTCCTCGGCCACGGCCTGTGCAATCGCGGCTGTGACCTTCGGGTCCATCACGGTGCCCGACGGATTGAGCGGCGTGTTGAGCACCAGCAGGTGCGCCTTTGCCAGATGCGGGCGCAAATCGGCGAGGGTCGGAAGGAATCCGTGCTCGACGTCGGTGTGCACGCAGATCCCGTTGGCGGAGGAGAGCCACGAGTAGTGGTTGTTGTTCCACGACGGCGCCGGGTAGACGACCGTGTCGCCGGGATCGAGAACGCAGCGGTACGCGCCGTAGAGGACGGGGCGCGCGCCGCTCGCGATCACGACCGACGCGACCGGGTACTTGACCCCGAACTCGCGCGCGGTGAACTCCGCCACCGCCTGCCGCAGCGTCAGGATCCCGTCGGAGGGCGGGTAGTTCGTCTCCCCCGCCGCGTACGCGCCGTGGACCGCCTCGAGCAGGGCCGGAGGGATCGGGAAGTACCCCGGATTGAAGTCGCCGACGGTCAGATTGCACACCGGCTTGCCCGCCGCGACCATCGCGCGGATCTCGCCGGCGATCTTCAGGATCTCGGAGCCGACGAGCCCCCGTGCCCGCTCCGAGAGCGACGCATCGACGGAGCCCGCGGGCCCGAAGTCGAGCTCGCTGATCGTTTTGTTCGGAAGCATGGGCGGATTCTATCAGGGACCGCCCGCCGCACCCCCGCCTCCGGAGACGCCTCCGCCCGGCTGGAACCCGCCGCCGGACGTCCGGGGAGGAGCCGGACCGAGCGACGCGGTCACCGCCGCGACCTCGGCGATCTCACGAGACCGCCGCGGGACGAAAAGTGGGTCCGTCGTGTAACCGTATCGCTCCCGGCCCGGAGCGTTGTCGAGCCAGCGCTTTATTGCGAGCGCGATGGCCCAGGCTGCGGCCCCGCCGAGCGTCAGCGCGAGCCAGGTCGGCAGGATTGGCCTGTAATGGCGTAGCGTCGCGAGGCTCGCCACCAGAAAGAGAGCGCCGAGAACGCGGGCCTCCCTGTTCTTGCGGACTACGCCGAAAGCAAGGACCACGATCGGAGCCAATGCTGTCGCGACGCTGGCTGCGAGTCGAATCCAGGCGGGCCAGCCGTGCGTCGGGCGGTCTCCCACCACCGCCTCGACGTAGCTCTCATCGACGCTCCACAGGTTGATGGCGAGGTATCCGGCGACAAGCGCCCCGGCCAGAAACACACGGGCCGATCGCCGGTGGGACGGGGCGAGCCGTTCCGATCGCGCCGCGCGCTCGGCTATGTACACGTTGGCGATCGATCCGAGCAACCAGAGCGTGCGCCCGTGCGGGAACCGGGCAAGCCAGCACGCGCCGCTGATCGTCGCGGCAAGCGCGAAGAGCGGATATCCCCAGCGCCAACCGGCCGCGAGACAGATGGCGGTCGCCGTCAGGAGAATGGCGTTGATCGGGAATCCTCGGATCTGCAGTGCGACGGCAACCGTCGCGAACAGCACGGCCAGCACGGCCGTGGCTTCCTCGATCCCGCCCTGGGCACGACGCTTCGATCGCGTCATCCATTCGGTCGCGATCGTCGAGATCACTGCAACGATCGCGAATTCGAGCGAGTTCGTGGCGGGGTCGCTGTTCGCCCAGAGGATGAGCACGACCAGCACCGCCAGGGCGACCCCTCCGATGAACGTCGCCACGCCTGCGAGAATCCGAAGCCAGAGGGCGAAGCGGACGCGGTCGTCGGCGTAGCGCGCGACGATCGCACGAAGCGTCACGTCGTCGATCGCCTCGGCGTCTCTCCAGGCGGTGGCCGCCTCGCGGACCTCCTGCCGTCTCTCGGCCTCGGCGACGGCCGCGTTCAACGCCGGGCCTCGAGGGCCCGATTCGCCCGGTGGAGGATGGCCACGACCCCGGCGGCAATGACGACGATCGACGCGATCGACGACTTCTCACCGAGATCAAGAGAATGGATGGCCCGCTCCGCGAGGTCTCCGGTCCCCCAGGCGGCCCCGGCGAGCCCCATGGCGACGAGACCGATCCGTCGCTCCTCGAACGCGAACCAGGACACGAGCGCACCGGTTGCCAGGAGCACCAGCGACTGCGGCCACGAAGACGCGTCCGCGAACGAGCGCCCCACGAACGCTCCGAACACGAGGAGCCACCCGAAGTACGTCCCGACCGGCTCGAAGTGCGGCTTTCGTCGTGCGCGCTCCAGGAGCTTGCCTATCGCGACCGAGACGATGCCGCAGGCGAGCGCCTCGTAGAAGAGCCGGTCGTCGATCGCCTCGTCCCAGTTGCGGACCGGGAACCAGACGCGGACGCCGCGCCATGCGGCGAGCGACGTCAGGGACAGCGAGAAGAGGGTCTTCGAGTCGAACCGGAAGGCCAGGGCCGCATAGAACACGCCGACGAAGAACAGATGCCACGGCCAGCTCGCACCCAGGGGAGTGAACTTCGTCTCGATGAAGGCGAGATCGGTGGCGACGAGAAGGGCGCCCAGGAGAAGCACATAGTCGAACGCGAGGTGCGTTTCTTTCGTCTCGCCCCAGGTGAACGGCGCCGCTTGGCGGTTCGTCCAGACGAGACAACCGGCCGACACCGCTCCGATCGCCACGGCGATCGTCACCGGGCCGAGCCGCGACAGGTTGTCCTTGACGAGGAGGCCGACGCCCGCCACGGTGACGAGCACGCCGAGATACAGCAGCGCGCGCAACTCGTCGCGGACCGAGACCAGCGCGCCCGCCGCGACGCGCCTGAGCCGCGGTGCCACGGCCTGAGGCAGCGACCCGTCGCGCGAGAGCGCCTCCACCGCGCGGACGACGTCGGGGTTCACGCGCGGAGGCTAACTCAGGCGGATCTCTTGCGCGACCTCTGGAGCAGCGGCAGGGCGATCAGCGCGATCCCGCCGAAGGTGATCGCCATGTCCGCGACGTTGAAGATCCCCGTCCGCAAGGGGCCGATGCCGACGTTCATGAAGTCCCGCACGCTGCCGTAGGCGACGCGATCGACGAGGTTCCCGATCCCGCCGCCGATGATCGCCGCCACCGCGATCACCTCGGGCGCCCGGAACCGGGAATCCCGCAGCGTGAGGACGAGCAGCACCAGCAGCACCGCGCCCACGCCCACCACGAACAGCCCGAAGCGCATCGCCGGGGAGAGCGCATGCCCGAGGCTGAGGAACACGCCCGGGTTCATCACGAAGCTCAGGCGGATCGTGTCGCCCAGGAGCGACGTCGGCGCGCCGGCCAGGGTGCGCGCGGCGATCACCTTGGTGACGAGGTCCGAGACGACGATCGCCGTGACGATCGCGACGATGAGGCCGGCCTTCGGCCGGAGGGGCATGCCGGGGGGATGTCCGTCCATGAGCGGCGGATTCTAGCAACTCGCGGGAGGGCTCATTGGGCCGGAACGTCCTGGAAGATCGCGACCGGCGTCCCGGCCGTGTCCGCCGTCCAGCCCGCCGTCGGCGAGCGGGAGTACCCGTAGGTCACCAGCGCGCCGGAATTGACCCGGGAATGCAGCGAGAGGGTGATGGTCGATCCCGACGAGGATACGCCGTCGATCGTGACCGGCGTTCCGGCGCTGGTGACGCCGTACAGGGTCACGTTCGTCGCGACGACCGCCCGGTCGTAGACCAGCTCGATCGTGCGGTTGTTCCCGGCGATGCGCACCTGGGTGAGGCGGGCGGAGGCGTCGATCGGCTGGCCGTAGAAATGCTCGAGCATCTCGCGGGCCATCCGCACGCCCAGCGTCTTGTACCCGTCCACGCTGAGGTGGATCGTGTCGGCGTGCGGCTGGTCGATCGGCACCGCGAGGACCGAGAGCGGATCCTCCTCGACGACCTCCCGCTGCGCCTCCTGGATCGGGATCCAGGTCGAGAGATTCGCCTGCGTGTACGTGGCGAGCTGCACGATGCCGAAGACGAGCCCGGGATCGGCGAGGTCCTCGCGGTACTCCTCCATGAGGGTCTTCAGGTCGGTCTTGTAGAGGAGCGTCCCTCGCCCGGCGTCGGACTCCCCCTGGTACCAGAGGAACCCCTTCGGAGGGGTGGCGAGTTGCTGCGCGCGGACGCGATACAGCAGCGATCCGTAGAGCGTTCCCCGGTCGTCGTGCCGGCTCGGGTTCCGCTGCCACTGGCTGTAGAGATTCGTCCCCCCGAGAGGCCCGGGGATCACCCCCACGGGAACGCCCGTCGCCTGCGTGATCTCCTTGGCGAATCGCAGCATCATCGAGTGGGCCGGGGTCTCGTACGACACCCGGTCGACCTGATCGGTGCCGTCGTCCATCGGCTCGGCGGCGCGCTTCCAGACGTAGTCGTTGCCGAACAGGTGTACCCGGTCGATGGGCGCCTCGGCGTTGGCGAGCGTCCCCGAGTACCCGGACATGTTGCTCTGTCCCGCCGCGATGAAGATGTCGCCGACCGCGATCTCGTCGAGCCCCGCCGATGCGAGCACCGCGCCGTCGCTCGTCCGGACCAGCCGCACCTCGACGTCGTAGTTCCCGCCGGCGGGCACACCCGCCAGGTCGAGCGCCCCGTCGGCGCCGTCCGCGGGAGCCAGCGCGACCTGATGGTCGGTCCAGTCGTGGCCCGGGAGCGGGCCGCCTCCCGCCGACGGGACGACCCGCGCCTGGACGCTCCCGGCCTCGGCGAGGTGATAGGAGAAGCGCAGGGGGACCGTCGCCTTCCCGGACCCGTCGCGCTGGAACACCTTCCAGTCGGTCGACCAGGAGTAATCCTTCCGCAGCGCCAGCGGCGCCGCCGGCGTCGCGTGCGTCACCGTGATCCGCTTGAGCGCGCGGGGGCCTCCGAAGTAATCGCTGATCACCGCCCCGCGCCCCGCGTACAGGTGGTCGTCGGCGATCGGGAAGGTCGCATAGTCGTCGGTCCAGGTCGCCCCGTCGAGGGCGTCGACGTGAAGCGTCGAGGTCGCGTCCGGACCCTTCTCGAGGCGGAGCCGCATCCGGCCCCCGGGCGGGATCGCCGGGCCCTGCTGCATCGGCACGCTCTGGGCGTGGCGATCGAAGAAGCGCAGGGTGTCGTCGGAGTAGATCTGGAGGATCACCCCGTTTCCCGCGTTCCATCCGTACGCCCCGTCGGACCAGAGCTCGACGCTCGCGACCTGGGGCGCCTCCTCGACGTCGAGCCACACGGTCGTGTCGGCGAACGGCATCGGCGCATCGAGCCGGTCGAAACGGTCGCTGACGCCCACGCCCGCCGCGTCGTACGAGGCGCCGTGCTCGCCGTCGACCTCCTTCACCGTGAGCGTCTGGCCGGAGGGCCCGACCTGCGTCATCGCCGCCGGGCGAGCGCCGGCGGCGTCTGCCTCGAAGTCGTAGGTGTTGGGGTCGCAGGCGTCTCCGACCCCGTTTCCGTCCTGGTCGGCCTGCGACGGGTTGGCGACCGTCGCGCAGTTGTCCCTGTTGTCGGGAGCAAGGTCGCCGTCGGTGTCGATGCACGGGGCGCCGTTCGGGCGCTCCGTCCCCGCGCTATCGGCGCCGAGCGTTCCCTCTCCGTCCGCGTTCGCCCCCGCGACCAGGAAATAGAGCAGCCCCCCCGGCACCGGCGCGTCGTCGATCGAGGCCTCGAGCCCGGCCGTCCGGTAGACGCGGCAGCCGACCAGGCGAGCGTCGTGCGATCGGCGCCGAACGCGAGGTCCTGCGGGACCTCGCCGGGGACCGCCGCGAGCGACGGAGCGCTCGCGATCGCAGCGGCCGCGATCGCGCGCCTCATGATCGTCCCCCGGCCGGTCATCGACCTCCCCCCTCGGGCCCGCCCTCTCATATACGGCGGCTCGCGCCGGCAGGTCGGCTCAAGACGCGCCCTTCGCGGCGGCCTTCGCCCGCTCCTCCTCGACGAGCACCCGCCGCAGGACCTTGCCGATCATCGTCTTCGGCAGCTCCGCGCGGAATTCGACCTGCGTCGGAACCTTGAACCCCGCCAGGTGTAGCCGGCAGAACGCGATGATCTGCTCCGGCGACGCGGTGCGCCCGGGCTTGAGCACGAGGTAGGCCTTGACCGTCTCGCCGCGGTACGGATCGGGGACACCCGCGACCACCGCCTCCTGGACCGCCTCGTGCCGGACGAGGACCTTCTCCACCTCGCTCGGCAGCACCTTGAGCCCCGACGCCGAGATCATGTCCTTCTTCCGGTCGACGATCGTGACGTACCCCTCGTCGTCGATCCTCGCGATGTCCCCGGTGAGCAGCCAGCCGTCGCGGATCGCCGTCGCGGTCTCGTTCGGCTTGTTCCAGTAGCCGAGCATGACCTGCGGCCCCTTGACCGCGAGCTCCCCCTCGGCTCCGGTGGCGAGCGGCGCCCCCGACTCGAGGTCGACGATCTTCACGTCGGTGTCTGGGAGCGGCAGGCCGATGCTCCCGACCTTCCGCTTTCCGAAGAGCGGATTCGCGGTCGCGACCGGCGACAGCTCGGTCATCCCGTACCCCTCCACGAGACGCCCGCCGGTCAGGCGCTCGAAGGTCTCGGCGACCTCCACCGGCAGCGGCGCCGACCCGGACAGGCAGAGCTTCACGCTCCCCAGGTCGTACTTGGCCACGTCGGGGTGGTTGTTGATCGCCGTGTAGAGCGTCGGAACCCCAGGGAAGATCGTGGCGCCCGTCTTCTGGATCAGGCGCATCACGCCCTCGATCGGCCGCGGCCGCGGCACCAACACGAGCGTCGCCCCCGCGTAGACGCCGAAGATCATGCACACGGTCATCCCGTACACGTGGAAGAACGGGATCGCGGCCATCACCGTTTCCCTCCCGCGCTCCGCGCGCACGAACCACGCCGACAGCTGGAGCGTGTTCGCCACGAGATTGAAGTGGGAGAGCATCGCCGCCTTCGGGATCCCCGTCGTTCCCCCCGTGTACTGGAAGAGCGCGACGTCCCGCGGCTCGACGGCGATCCGGGGCGGCGAGGGGGGGTACTTCGCGAGAAGATGCGGCAGGAAGAAGATGTCTGCCTGGGGCCGGACCCGGACGCGCTCGCCGTGGATGCGCTGGACGAGGTGAACGATCTGGCGGAACGGAAACGACATCGTCTCGGCGGCGTCGATGACGATCACCCGGCGGACCGCGGTCTCCTGGCGGATCTCCCGGAGCCTCGGGAAGAACGCGTCGAGCAGGATGATCGTCTCGGCCCCGGAGTCCACGAGCTGCTCCCGCATCTCGCGCGAGACGTAGAGCGGGTTTATGTTGACCGCGATCGCGCCGAGGCGGAGCAGGCCGAAGAACACGACGGGGAACTGCGGGCAATTCGGGAGCATGATCGCGACCCGGTCTCCCTTGCGCACGCCGAGCTGGTACAAGGCGGTCGCGAACCGCAAGGTGGCGTCGCGGAGCGCGGCGTACGTCATCCGCGACGGCGGCAGCTTCGGGTCGACGAAGAAGGTCAGGGCCGTGCGCTCGGGATACTCCTTCGCCGAGGCGTCGAGGAGGTCGGGGAGCGTCCAGGGAGGAATCGTGACGGTCGGCGGAACGCCTTCCTCGTAGAATCGGGTCCAGGGCGGGCTCATGGGGCTCCTCCCGGCTGGAGGGACCGCGATGCTACACGCAGGCGCGTCGAAGGTCACGATCCTCGCGGTCGGACTCGCTCTCGCGGTCGTGTCCTCGTGCGGCCCTCCGGAGCGCCCGAAGCGCACGCTCGATGCCTGTGCCGAGGCGTACGTGAGGCTCATCCTCGCGATCGGGCGGCACGATCCCCTCTACGTCGACTCCTACTACGGCCCCCCGGCCTGGAAGACGGAGTCGGACGCCGGGGCCCCCGTCCCGCTCGACGACCTTCTTGCGCGCGCCCGCACGCTCTCCGCGGACCTCGACGCCGCGGACGGGCCGGCCGACCGCAAGCGCTCTCTCGCGAAGGAGCTGATCGCGGTCGAGACGCACCTCCGCCGCCTCCGCGGGGAGAAATTCTCGCTCGCGGAGGAGTGCCGCCTCCTGTTCGACGCCGCGCCGCGGCGGCACCCCGTCGCCGAGTTCGAGGCGGCGCACCGGGCGATCGACGCGCTCGTCCCCGGGCCGGGATCCCTGCCCGACAGGATCGAAGCCCTCCGCCGCGCGGTCCGCGTGCCGAAGGACCGGCTCGAGGCGGCGCTCGCGGCGGCGCTGTCGGCGGCGCGCAGCGCGAACGCCGCCTTGATCAAGCTTCCGGAGGACGAGCGGTTCGACACGGTCCTCGTCTCGGGAAAGCCGTGGAGCGCCTACAACTGGTACCAGGGCGGCTACCGGAGCCGCATCGAGCTGAACACCGATCTTCCGACCGAGCTGAACGCCCTGCTCGCGACGATGTGCCACGAGGGGTACCCCGGGCACCACGTCTACAACGTCCTCCTGGAGGAGAAGCTCGTGAGGGGGAAGGGTTGGATCGAGTACACGATCTATCCCCTGTTCTCCCCGCAGTCGATCCTCGCCGAGGGGACCGCCAACGTCGGAGAGGACATCCTCTTCTCCGACGACGAGCGGCGGCGCGTCCTGACGGAGACCCTGGCCCCGATCGCCGGACTCTCCCCCGCCGCGGTTCTCGCCTCGGACCGCGTCCGCGACGCGATGCGGCCGCTCCGCTTCGTCCGCGAAGAGGCAGCGCGCCTGCTTCTCGATGAGGGACGGCCGGAGGACGAGGTCGAGGCGTTCTTGGTCCGCTACGGCCTGGTCGACGCGGACCGGGCGAAGAAGTCGATCGAGTTCACGCGGACGTACCGCTCGTACATTTACAACTACACGCTCGGCGAGGACCTCGTCCGCAACTGGATCGGAACCGGACCCGACCGCAGGGAACGGTACTACGACCTTCTGCAGCGACCCGTGGTCCCGTCGGATCTGGTCCGGCGGTGAATTGGGGACATTCTGCCTTTCTCTCCTGCTAGACAGTCCCTACTCTTCGCAGCGAGGCGGCATCCGGGGAGCCGAGCAAGAAGAGAGGGACTGTCTAGCAGGAGAGAAAGGCAGAATGTCCCCAATTCACGTCCGTACCTGCCGCAGGCGCCACGCGATCGCGGCGAGGATCAGCATCAGGCCGAAGCAGCAGACGATCGTCGGCCCGGTCGGGAGATCGAGCGTCTCGAGCTTGACCGACAGGATCAGGCCCGCCATACCGGCGATCAGCGCCACGACCCAGCCGATGATCAGGCGGTTGCGGATCCGGCCGGTCAGGAGCGCCCCGCACACCGCCGGGACGATGAGGTACGAGAAGACCAGGTAGACCCCGGTGATCTGGACGAAGCTGGTGACGGTCAACCCGAAGGTCGCGTAGAAGATGAAATCCCACGTCCGGATCGAGATCCCCCGGTGACGTGCCCCCTCCTCGTCGAAGGTGAGCATCAGGAATCGTTTCCGGAGCGCAAGGTGAATGAGCGCAATGGCCGCGAAGAGGCCGATGGTCCGGAGCACCTCCGCCTTCGAGACCAGCAGGAGGTTGCCGACCAGGAGGTTCTTGATGGCCTCGTCCCCTTCGGCGCTGTGGCTGAGCACCAGCGTCGCGGCGGCCGCGGCGACCACGTAGATGATGCCGATGATCGACTCCTGCGGGACGCGCGGGTGCCGGAACCGCGTCCAGGCGAACAGAGCGGCGCCGAGCAGGGTGAAGACCACCGAGAGCACGTACGGGAGGACGTCGTGGCCCGGGTGCGCGCCAAGGGCGACCGCGACGCAGACGCCGAGCGCCGCGATCTGCGCCAGCGCCAGATCGACGAAGATGATCCCGCGCTGGACGACGTGGAGGCCGAAGTAGACGAGCAACCCCGGCAGCACGATCAGCGCGACGAGCGGCCAGAGCCAGAGGGTGAAGACCTCCATGGCGCCCCCTTACCGCTTCGCGCCGAGCGCGGCCGCGATCGCCTTCACGTCGACGTCGAGCAGCTTCAGGTAGTCGTTGTCGGTCCCCGGCAGCCCGCCGGGAAACTGGCAGACGTCGACGACGGTGCCGCCGGCCTTGTCGGCGACGGCCTCCGCGGTCTTGCGGGACTGGAAGGGCTCGACGAGGATCACGTGGATGTTCCCCGCCTGCATCTTCTGGATGACCTCCGCGAGATGCGGCGGCGAGGGCGGGATGCCGGGCTTCGGCTCGAGGTAGATGTCCGACACCAGGCCGAAGCGCGAGGCGAAATACTTCCACGTCGGGTGGTAGGTGACGATCGCGGTCCCCTTGAACGGGGCGAGCGTCGCGGTCCACTCCGCCATCTTCGCGTCGAGCGCCGCGTCGAAGGCGTCAAGGTTGGCCTTGTAGGTCGCGCACGACGCCGCGTCGAGCGAGCAGAAGACGTCCGCGATGTGCTTCGCGACCGTCCGTCCGTTCATGGGGTCCATCATGAAGTGCGGGTTGCCGGCCGCGTGGAGGTCGCCCATCGAGCGGTCGAGCGCCGCCGGCACGTCGACGAGCGCGATCCCCTCGCTGGCGCGGACGCGGCCGGGAGATCCCGCGTTGATCTTCGCGTTGCGCGCGCCGTCGACGAGCGGCGGAAGCCACCCGACCTCGAGCTCCGCGCCCCCCTCGATGAGCACGTCGGCGCGGTTCAGCGTGACGACGTGGCTCGGCTTGGCGTCGACGAAGTGCGGGTCCTCCGTCGCTTTCGCGAGCGTGGCCACGCTGACCTTCGGGCCGCCGATCGCGGCCGCGATGGCGCCGTACTCCGGAGTGGTGGCCACCACGCGCAGGGTCGCGGCGGCGTCGGTCGCGATCAGCGCCGCCGCGGCGAGCGCCAGAATCGATTTCGGACTCATGACGTGACCTCCCTAGAACTTGTGCGCGGCGTGCGCGCCCAGCAGGAACTCGAACTGCAGCCAGACCGACTGGGCGTTGGACAGCCCGCCGCTCCGATCATCGTAGGCGTACTGAAGGCGAAGCTTCGAGTACTCGGTCGGGTACCAGGTCCCCTGGAGCGCCGCGCGCCGGCGGGGAAGGAAACGCGGATCGGTCGGGTCGTCCCCGACGTCTCCCCCTGTGGTGTCGTACCGCGCGCCGACGGTCCACATCGGCTTGACGCCCCAGACGACCTGGCCGTAGGCGCCGTGGTCCTCGAACGTCTCCGCCGGAAGCGTCGCGGTCGCCTCGGCGCCGTACCGCCGCATGAGGCCTTCCGCCTGCACCTTCACGAACGGGAACCCCTTCTGCGCGCGCGCCGACTTCCATTTCCAGAGCACGTCGACGCCGCCGATCGAGGTGTCGCCGCCGGCGCCGTTGGGTCCGAACGCGCCCGACGCCCCCACGACCATCGTCTGCGTGTCGGTCACGTCGAACGAGGCGTCGTACCGCGGCGCGATCAGCAGATCGGAAAGCGATTTGACCTGTTGCGGGTCGACCGGACGGCCGAACATCGTGTCGCCGGCGACCCCGCCGAAGCTGGTCGCGGTCTCCCCGTTCGCGTTCTGCACGCCGACGATCAGCTCCGAGTAGAACGGCACCGGCATCAGCCACGAGAGGCGCGCGCCGACGCTGCGGAGGCCGTCCCCGCCGAACATCCGGCCGATCGCCAGCGGCTGGTCCACGAAATCCCACGTGTGCGGGTGCGTCGCGTTGATCCGCCCGAACTCGGTCAGGTACTGCCCGGCCTTGACCTGGAGGTTCTGCGGGAGCGAGGTCGTCACCGCGTACGCCTCCTCCAGCTCGACCTCGGTCCCCCCTTCGGGGTTGACGCGGAAGACGACGTTCGCGGTCCCGCGGAAGTACGGGTCGACGGCGCCGTCGAAGACGACCTCGCCGTTCTGGAACGTGAAGCCGCGCTGGGCCGGATCGTGTCCGCCGCTCTCGAGCCCCTCGACGTTGGGCTCGGTCGAGGCTCCGACGGCCATGAGGGCGTCGAACGAGAGGTTGAGGTAGTTCTTCCCCGCCGCGCCCGACACGATCGTGACGGGCGCGGGCGCCGGTGCCGGTGCCGGCGTCGGCGATGGTGACGGCGCCGGGACGCCCTGAGCGGCCACGGCGGTCGCCATCAGAGCCGCGGTCGCGAGCGCGGAGATCCTCCGCGCCGGAAACGATGTCATTGCCAAGTGCTCCTCCGCGCGCCGCCACGCGCGGCGCGCCGAACCGAATCAGCCCTGGGAGCGAAGCGTCAGACGACGGGCGATGCGGGAGGAGCGCGCGGGGAGCAGGAGGTCGCGATCCCGAGGGCGGTGTGCGCCGCGGGAATCGGCACGGGCCTCAGGTCCGGCTCGACCGGGCGCACGAGCACGGCCGGCACGGTCGGCACCGCGGAGACCTGGTGGGCGAGGCGGCAGAACGAGCAGCTCGGATCGTTGTCGTTGTCGTCGATGCTGTGGAGCGCCGCCCCCGAGGCCACGGTGGCGTGCGGCACGTGCGCGTGCCACGCCGATTCGAGCCCCGACGCGAGGACGAGGAGCGCCAGGGCGACGGCGAGGCCGCCCGAAAGGAGCACTCTGAGCCGGCGCAAGGACGTCATGGCCGTGGCGAAGTTATCCCGGCGCCGTCGGGGTGTCAAACAGCGCCGCGGCGTCGGGGAGGATCAGTGGTGCCCGCCGGCGAAAGCCTTCTCCCCCGCCTCCACCCGGATCGGGAGGATGTTCTCCTTCGGCGGGAGCGGGCAGGTTGCGTACGGCGTGAAGGCGCAGGGCGGGTTGTAGGCCTGGTTGAAATCCACCACGACCTTCCCGTCCTTCGGCATGTCGGAGTACAGAAAGCGGCCGGCGACGTAGGTGTCCTTGCCGCTGGTCGCGTCCTTGAAGATGAACCAGAGCGAGGGGTCCTTCGGATCCTCGACCACGGGCTCGAGTGTGTACTCGTGCCCCGCGACCGTGAAGCGCACGAGACCGGGCGCGGTCATGGTATCGGTCGTGCCGAGCACGGTCGGGATCTCCACCTCGCGCGGCTTCTCGTACGGGACGAACGTCGCGGTGACGCGCCACTTCGGGTCGGCCGGGAAGTAGTCGAGACCCTTGAAGCTCTGCAACAGGGGACTCTTCGCGTCCTTCACGCGCACGCCGAGCCGGTCGCCGCGCTTGACGATGAAGAAGCTCAGGTCGCCCAGCTTGACGACGTCGGTCTTCTCCGCCATGTCGTCCCCGAGGACCTGCTCGGACGCCGGCTTCCCCTCGATCGTCAGCCCGGCCGCCGGCTCGGGCTTCAAGCGGACCGTCCCGCCCTCGAGCACGAGGACGCCGGCCTTGCCCGGCGCCTTGCCGGCGGGGAGCGGGACGGGGTTCGCGGGATCCGAGCCGAAGGCGTTCTCGCCGGGCTGGAGCCAGTGGAGGCCGACCAGGGTCAGCCAGCCCGAATCGGACTTCAGGCGCGCCTGACGCTTGTCGCGCCAGGTCTTCTCGGCCGTCTGGAAATCGTCGGACGTCGCCGAGAGGGCGGCGGTGGCGGCCAAGACCACGAGAGCGAGCGTGAGCTTCGTCATCCCCTGGTTGTAGCACACCCGCCCGACGAGTCGACAGAAGAGGGAGGGCGTGGTTTGATCCGTGCGATGCGGGATCCCCTCGTCCCGTTCGTCCTGCACCGTGGCGCGGCCGTCCTCGACGGCGGGCTCGCGACCGAGCTCGCCCGGAACGGATTCGACCTGTCCGGCCCCCTCTGGTCCGCGCGGGCGCTCGTGACGGCCCCCGACCGGATCGCCGCGGTGCATCGGGACTACCTGCGAGCGGGGGCCGAGGTGATCACGACCGCCACCTACCAGGCCACGATCCCGGGCCTGGTCGCCTACGGCCTCAACGACGCTCAGGCGCAAGAGACGCTCGTCTCCGGCGTCGCGATGGCGCGGCGGGAGCGGGACGCGTTCTGGGCCGAGCATCGCGGGAGCGACGCGGCCCTCCGCCCGCTCGTCGCCGCTTCGATCGGCAGCTTCGGAGCGTTCCTCGCGGACGGCTCCGAATACCGGGGCGCCTACGACCTTTCCGTCGACGCGCTCGCCGACTGGCACCGGCCGCGCGTGCGCCTGCTCGAGACGGCCGGCGCCGACCTTCTCGCGTTCGAGACGATTCCCGCGCTCCCGGAGGCCGAGGCGATCGTCCGGATTCTCGCGGAGCGCGACGGACCGCCCGCTTGGCTGTCGCTCCAGGCGCGCGACGCGCACCACGTCGCGGACGGAGCGCCGGTCGCGACGGCCGCGAGGCTCGCCGATGCCTCGCCGCGGATCATCGCCGTCGGCGTCAACTGCGTCGCGCCCGATCTCGTCGGTCCTCTCCTCGGCGCCTTGAGTGCGGGGACGGCAAAGCCGCTCGTCGCATACCCGAACGCCGGAGGCCGCTGGGACCCCGCCGTGCGCGCCTGGACTCCGGGAGAGGAGCGGCGCGCGTGGGAGACCTGGGTTCCCGCCTGGCGCCACCTGCGGGCGCGTCTGATCGGCGGCTGCTGCCGCACCACGCCGGACGACATCCGCGCGGTCGCCGCCGCGTTGCGCTAGTGCTCACAGGGGCGGGTGCTTCGTGTGGAAGCCCGTCGCCTCCTGATAGGCCTGGGCGACGGCGAGGACCAGGTCGTCGCCGTCGATCGGCCCCTGGAAGGTGATCGAGACCGGCGTGCCGTCGGCCCGGAAGCCGTCGGGCACCGCGACCGCGGGGTGTCCGGTCAGGTTCGTCAAGAGCTGGTTGTCGCCGCCGAAGGACGGGACGACGTAGACGTCGATCGCGTCGAACAGCTTCGCCATCTCCCGCATCAGCATCGTCCGCACCCGGTTGGCACGGATGTACTCGACGGCCGGGATCAGCTCCCCCTCGCGGAAGGTGTTCGGCCAGGCGTCGGCCGTCTGGCGGACCATGTTGTCGACCCGCCCGTCGCGGACGAGCGCATCGAACGCGGTCGCGGCCTCCGCGGTGAGGATGGTCTGGAGGGGAGCGACGGGTACTTCGAACTCGAGGGCGATCGGCTCGAGGCGGAACCCGATCTTGCGGAGCGCGTCGGGAACCGCGGCGTCGAGCGTCTTCCACTCCGCGTACCCCGCCTTGTCCTCGCCGGGGTCGGCCCACTTCGTGTAGTCGGCGTCGAACAGAGGCTTCACGAACCCCAGGCGGAGCGTCTTCGGGTCGCGTGCCACGGGCCATGCGAACGGCGCCGTGCGCGAGGCCGGCTCGCGTGCATCCTCCCCGTGGATCGCGGCGAACACGAGCGCGCAATCCTCCACCGAGCGGGCGATCGGCCCGACCTTGTCCATCGTCCAGGACAGCGCCATCACCCCGAACCGGCTCACCCGCCCGAAGGTCGGCCGCAAGCCGGTCGTTCCGCAGCGCGTCGACGGGGAGACGATGCTCCCCCACGTCTCGGTGCCGATGGCGAACCCGACCGCCCCGGCGGCGACGAGCGACGCCGAGCCCGCCGACGAGCCGCTCGAGCCCTGGTCGAGCTTCCACGGGTTGCGGCACATCCCGCCGAACCAGACGTCCCCCCACGCCAGCTCGCCGACGGCGGTCTTCGCGACCAGCACCGCCCCCGCCTCCTCGAGCCGGTCGATGACCGCGGCGTTGTGGTCGAACGTCTGGTCCTTGAACAGCGGGCTTCCCCAGGTCGTCGGGTATCCCTTCGCCGCCAGGAGATCCTTGGCGCCGTACGGCACGCCGTGGAGCGGCCCGCGCACGTTCCCCCGCACGATCTCAGCGTCGGCGCGCGCCGCCTGCAGGAGCGCCGTCGCCTCGGTCGGCGTGATCACCGCGTGGAGGCCCGGATCGAGCGTCGCGATCCGCCGGAGGTAGAGCTTGGTCAGCTCGGTGGAGGAGATCGCCTTGGTACGGAGCCACTCGGAAAGAAGCGTCACCGGCGCGTAGGCGACCGAGCGCTCGTCGCCGGGGGGCGGTACGCGTCTCGGACGTTTCGGCTTACCCGCCGCCTCGGGCTTGCGGGGAGGAAGCCCCGCCGCCTTCGCCGAGCTGACGTGAAACGCCGGCGGCACCCCGTTGTCGAGCGGCTGCGCCCGCAAGGACTGGTACGCCGCGTCGGCCTTGCCGAGATCCTCGAGCATCAGCTTCCGCTGGGCGTCGGTCGTCTTGATGCCGGAAAGCCATTCCGCCTGTCCGATCATCTCGGAGGTCACGGCGGGCGCCGCGGCCGCGAGGGCCTCGAGGGCGCGGGCGAACGCCGCGGAGGCGATGCCCGCGGCCGCCACCGTCTTCAGCACGTCGCGTCGATCCATGGCGCTCCTCGCTCCGCGCGTTGGCGGAGGAGGAGGATACGTCGATTCAGGCTTCAGCCGATGCGCTCGGCGGTTTCGCGCGTCGTGCCGCCCGGCACGCCGGAGTGCGGGAGAGCCCCCATCGTCTCGGTCTCGAACCACACCTGCTCCCCGTCGAGCACGCTGCGGCCGACGCCGTACTTGAGCACGTCGTCGTTGTGCCACATCTCGCGGAAGAGCCGCCCGATCTTCCGGCGGGCGTTGCGGCAGAAGAGGTCCGCGAGGCGCGCGGCTTCCCTCGCGTGCGGATGCCCCTCCTCGCGCATCGTGCGGGCGCGGGACACGCAGGCCGCGATCGCGAAGATCTCCATCGCGATGTCGACGGTCCGGAAGAGGAACGCCTGCTTGCGCTGCATGCGCGCCTTGTGGACGAGCATCCCGTGGAAGATCTCCCGGGAGAGCTTGCGCGTCGCCCGCTCTGCGTACCGCAGGTGGGTCGCGCAGCTCCCGAACCTCGCGTAGCGCGGCCACCGGCCCCAGCCGAGCCATCGGGTCGGATACCAGCCGCCGTAGAAGAGCGCGATCCGCGGCAGCGCCCCCAGGCGGGCCGCGAGCCCGACGTCGGGGTCGATCATGCGCCCCGCGACCTGCAGGTGCTTGTCGACCGCCTCGCGCGCCATGAAGAGGTGCATGATCTCCGAGGAGCCCTCGAAGATCAGATTGATCCGGTAATCGCGCATCGCCCGCTCGACCGGATACGGCGTCTCACCGCGCGAGGCGAGCGAGTGCTCGGTCTCGTACCCGCGGCCGCCCCGCACCTGGATCGTGTCGTCGAGGATCCGCCAGCCGGTCACGGTGTTCCACTCCTTGGCCGCCGCGGCCTCGAGGCGGATGTCGTAACCGCCGCGGTCGGCCATCTGCGAGACCAGGTCCGACACCGATTCCATCGCGAACGCGCCCGCCGCCATGTCGGCGATCTTGTGAGTGATCGCCTCGTGCTTGCCGATCGGCTGCCCCCACTGCACCCGCTCGCCGGCCCAGCGGCGGCAGGTCTCGAGGCAGACCTTCGCGATCCCCGTGGTTCCGGCGGGGAGGGCGAGCCGTCCGGTGTTGAGCGTGACCAGCGCGATCTTGAGCCCCTGCCCTTCCGCCCCGATCAGATCCTCCTTCGGGACGCGGACGTCCTTGAACGAGAGGACCGCGTTGGCGAGCGCCTTCAGCCCCATGAACCGGCAACGGTGCTCGACCGTGACTCCGGGCGCCGCCGCGTCGACGACGAAGGCGCTGATCTTCTTCGTCCCGGGATGGCGCGCCATCACGACGAGCAGCTCCGCGATGGTGCCGTTCGTGCACCACAGCTTCTCGCCGTTGAGGATGTAGGCGTCGCCCGACGGGGTCAGCTCCGCCGTCGTGGCGAGCTGGGCCGGGTCGGAGCCGACGCCGGTCTCGGTCAGCGCGAACGCCGAGATCGCCCCGGCCGCGCATCGCGGGAGGATCCGCGCCTTCTGCTCCGCGGTGCCGAACAGCTTGATCGGCTGCGGGACGCCGATCGACTGGTGGGCCGAGATCAGCGCCGACAGGTTGCCGTCGTAGCTTCCGAGCAGCTCCATGACGCGGCCGTACTCGACCTGGGAGAAACCCAGGCCGCCGTACTCGGCCGGGATCTTCATGCCGAAGGCGCCGAGCCGCTTCAGCCCGTCGACGACCTCGTTCGGATACTCGCCGGTCGCGTCGATCTCGCCGGGGTTGACCCGGTCGCGCAGGAAGGCCCGCAGCCTCTCGAAGAACGCGGTGAACTCCGGGCGCTCCTTGGTCGCGTCCGGAATCGGCCGGATGAGGTGCATCTGGAGGTTCCCGAGGAAGATCTCCTTCAGGAAGCTCGGCTCTTTCCACTCGGCCTGCCGGGCGGCTTCCGCCACGCGCAGGGACTCGCGCTCGCTTTCGGTGTGGATCGTCCGGGAGGCGCTCATGGGAAACCTCGGACGTCTAATTTAGTGGCCGGATCGCGGCCGTGCCAAGCGGCGGCGGACCGATCTAGTTCCCCCCCGCCCGCGCCGGGACGACCGGTAGCGCATGGCCGGTCGCATCGGGCAGCGTGAGGCCGAGGACCGAAGCGATCGTCGGTGCCAGGTCGCAGGGCGTCACCGGGGCGTCGTAGGCGCCGCGCGCGACGCCCGATCCCCAGAAGACGAGAGGGACGTGCCGGTCGTATTCGTGCGGGCTCCCGTGGCTCGAGCCCTTCCCGTCCGACGGGTCGAACAGCACGCCGGGGCGCGGCACCACGAAGAGGTCGCCGCTTCGCCCCTCGACCCTCGAGGCGCGGGCGCAGGCGGTGTCCTGAGGGGGGGCGACGACCGAGCCTGCCTCCCCCGAGGCACGGATCACGGTCTCCACGTCTTCCTTGTCGTGGTCGGCCAGCTCCTGCTCGACGACCGTAAGCACCTTCGAGGGCTCCGGCATTCCGGGCCGGGCCAGGACCGCGCGGTCGAGCCACAGGTCGCATCCCTCGATCGCGCGGACCGACTCCGTCTCCGGCGGCAGACCGAAGGTGCGGTCGACCGCGGCGTTGGCCGCCTTGAGCATCGCGTCGACGTCGGCGCGCCGGCCCGAGATCGATTCCGGAAGCGGAAGGAAGCCGTGGTCCGCGGAAAACGCGACGAGGTACCTCCCGCGCCCCACCTTCGCGTCGAGCGTGTCGAGCAGGCGGCCGATCTCGAGGTCGAGACTGCGCAGCACGTCGAGCTCCTCCGCCGAGCCCGGGCCGTACGCATGCGAGACATAGTCGTTCGCGGAGAACGAGACCCAGAGAAGATCCGGGACGTCGTCGCGCCCGATGGCGAGCTGCGGGTCCTCGATCAGCGCGACCGCGAGATCGCCCACCAGGCGGTCCGCGATCGGGGACCAGAGGATCGCGGCCTGGTACGGCACCTGCGCGGCCCCGAGGTTCTTGGGAAACCCGCGCCCGACGACCTCGTACTGGTGGGCCTCGAGACCGGCGTACGCCGGCACGGCGGACGACGCCGGCGTGCGCTCGAGGGGATCCCAGGTTGTCCCGAAGCGCTCCTTCAGGCGGTCCCCCGTTTCGTCCCGGTTGACGCGATCGACGACGGCGCCCACCAGGGTGCCCGTGGGCGAGGACTTGTCGTAAGCGGGCGAGGTCGTGAACGCCCCGAGCTTCGGCTCGTACCAGTACGCCGCGGCGCGAGGATCGCGCCCGGCCATCAGGACGGCCGCCCGGTCCTTTCCGGAGATCGAGACGACGTGCGCGCGCGGATCGCGTGCCAGGAGCCGGTCGCCGAGCGTCGGCACGCGGAGGCGCCCCGGGCCGGTCACGGTCGTCGGTGAGGTCTCCGGCGCGCCGGGCGCCGGCTGCGAGGCCGAGAGGATGCGGATCATCGCCTTCCCGTCCGGCTGCAGCGCGAACCACGAGTTGGACGGGACGCCGTGCACGCTCGGCGTCGCCCCGGTCGAGATCGTGGCGTGCCCCGGTCCCGTCTCGGTGTTGAAGCTGGAGTACCGGCACTGCGTGGCCACGGCGCCCCCGTCGAGGAGCCGCTTCAACCCGGAGGTGAACGCCGGCCGCGCGGCTTGGAGGCGGTCCGCGGGAAGGCCGTCCACGACGATCACGACAGCAAGCCGGGGCTGGGGCGCGCGCGCGCACCCCGCGAGGAGGAGCAGGCAGAGGACGAGAGACCGCCGCATGAGCGCTGAATTCTGCGCGATCCGCGCCGATTCGCCAAGATGGCGAAACTCCGCGTACATTACGGGGTCCCGCCGCACGAGATCGGGGGTCCGCCATGCACGGTCGAGCCCGTCGTCCCAACGTCCTGCTCTCCTCCGCCGTCGCCCTCGCGTTCGCCTTCGCGGCGGCCGCGGGGAGCGCGACCTCCGCCCAGTCGATCCGGCAGATCACCGATGCACGGGCGGGGAACAGCTTGTTTCCCCGGCTCGACTCGACCGGGAGCACGGTCGCCTGGCCCGGCTCGATCGACCCGCTAGGCACGAACGCGGAACATGCCATGCAGCTCTTCCGCGCCGACACGACGACGGGCGTGACCACCCAGGTCACCGCGATCCGCGGCGGCGGCGTGCTGACCGCGAGCATCAGCGACGACGGGCAGCGCGTCGCGTTCTCCGGATCGGGAAATCCCACGGGTCAGAACCACGACGGGAACGTCGAGATCTTCGTGGCCTTGAGGGACGGGACGCAGATCCGGCAGCTGACCGCGTCGACCGCCGGCTCGAGCGCTGGTCCCGTGCTGTGCGGCAACGGCTCCCGCGTGGTGTTCACCTCCGTTGCCGACCTCACAGGCGGAAACGCCGACCACTCCCAGGAGGTCTTCGTCGTCAACTGGGACGGCACCGGCCTCCGGCAGCTCACCAGCGGCGCCGGCGACTCCGGATCGCCGCACATCTCGGACGACGGGACGCGCGTCGTCTTCGTCTCGGGTCAGGACCTCACCGGCGGGAACGCCGACCACTCCCAGGAGGTCTTCGCGATCAACGCGGACGGAACGGGGTTGCGGCAGCTGACCGCGTCGACCGGCGATTCGACCGCGCCCTGGATCGCGGGGAACGGCAGCAAGGTCGTCTTCCAGTCGAACGGGAATCCCCTCGGCACGAACGCCGACCTGGGGAACGAGGTCTTCGTCGTCAACTGGGACGGCACCGGCCTGAAGCAGCTCACGAACTCCAAGGTGCTCCTCGGCGCCGACGGTGAGAGCGCGGCACCTTCGATCGACGATGCCGGAACGAACGTGGTCTTCTACTCCAATCAGATCCAGGGGTTCACGAACATCGACGCGAACTACGAGATCTGGAAGATCAAGTCCGACGGCACCGGGCTGGCGGCGCTGACGAGCTCCGCGCTGACGCCGGGATCGCTGTTCCCCGCGATCAGCGGGGACGGCACGCGCGCCGCGTTCCTGTCGCTCGCTGATCTGGTCTCGGGCGGGAACCCCGACGGGAATCCCGAGGTGTACACGATCAAGCTCGACAAGACCGCGCTCCGGCAGATGTCGAGCGGCGTCTGGGCGTTCAACACGGGCAACGCGCTCTCCGCGGACGGCACGAAGGTCGCCTACACCTCGTCCGCGAACCCGACGGGTGGGAACGCGGACCGCAACCCGGAATTGTTCGTGATGTCCTCGGACGGGACCGGCACGCTCCAGCTGACGAGCAGCACGGGGCTGACCGCGCGGGCGGGCTCCCCTTCGATCTCCGCGAACGGCTCGCGAATCGCCTTCGCCTCGACCGGGAACTACACGAGCGGAAACGCCGACGGCGGGAGCGAGATCTTTGTGGTGAACGCGGACGGCACCGGCCTCAGGCAGCTGACGAGCGATCCCTCGCACGACTCCTCCGCCCCGGCGCTGTCGGGGGACGGGCAGTTCGTGGCGTACGCGTCGTCCGGAAATCCGACCGGAGGAAACGCCGACGGAACCACCGAGATCTTCGTCGTGGCCTGGGACGGGACCGGCGTGACGCAGCTTACCGCCGCGGCCTCGGGATCGTCGGGGAATCCCACCATCTCCTCGGACGGCACGCAGATCGCCTTCGACAGCACCGCGGATCTCACCGGGGGGAATGCCGACGCCACGCGCGAGATCTTCACGGTGAAGCGCGACGGGACCGGTCTCACCCAGCTCACGGCCTCGGCCGCGGGCGGGAGCCAGGCGCCATCGATTCGTGGAGACGGGTCACGGATCGCGTTCACCTCGACCTCCGACCTGACGGGCGGAAACGCCGACGGGAACGCGGAGCTGTTCGCGGTCAACGCCGACGGAACGGGGCTCGCGCAGCTCACCGCGACGACCGCGGGGGGAAGCTCGGGCGCGGTCTACGCGGCGGACGGCGGCTCGATCACGTTCGTCTCGACGGCGCCGTTCGGAGGCCCGAACATCGACTCCATCGCAGACCTCTGGCGCGTCGCCCCCGACGGGAGCCAGCTCCGCCGCCTGACCGGGATGCACGTCGGGGGCGCCTCGGCGCCTTCGGTGTCGCACGACGGGACCAAGACCGTGTTCCTCGGCCTCGGGGACATCACGGAGCAGAATCCCGACCAGACTCCGGAGACGTTCCTGATCGACCTCTTGGCACCGTGGACCCTCCAGGTGTCCGGCGCCACGTCCACGGCGCTGTCCTGGGATGCCGCGGCCGGCGCGCACACCTACGACGCCTGCCGCGGGTCCCTCGCGAACCTCGCTCCGGGAGCCGGCGTCGTGAACCTCGGTCCGCTGACCTGCCTCGAGCAGGACTCGCCCGACATCGACACCGTCGGGTTCGAGGACACCGCGACTCCGTCCCCCGGAACCGGGTTCTTCTACCTGGTGCGGCCGAAAGACGGCCTCACGGCGCCGAGCTACGGTCAGGACTCCCTCGGGCGGGAGCGCGCTCCCGGCCCCGGCGACTGTGTTCCCTGACGGTTGACCTCCGCTCGCGGCCCTCATACCCTCGCTCGTCGGAGGGCCAACCGATGAGCGACCTTGCGTCGAAATCCTGCTCCCCGCGCTCGGGGCCCGCGCTCGACCGGGCCGCCGCCGAGCGTCTCCTGGCCCAGGTCCCCGGCTGGACGCTCGTGCCGGCGGGAAACGAGATCCAGCGGGCCGTGAAGTTCCGCGACCACTTCGCCGCGATGGCGTTCGTCAACGCGGTGGCCTGGATCTCCCACCGCGAGGACCATCACCCGGACCTGCGCGTCGGGTACAACACGGTGACCGTCACCTACTCCACGCACTCCGTCGGCGGCCTGTCGGAGAACGACTTCATCTGCGCGGCGAAGATCGACGCGCTCGGAGCGCTGTGAGAGCGGCTTCCGTCGCCGGAGCCGTCCTGCTGGCCGCGCTCTTCTCGGAAGCACTCGGCGCGGCCGAGCCCGACCGCTCTCCGGTCGAGCGCCTGACGGGGCGCATTCTCGGCCCGACGCCGATGATGGACGACCTCCACGAGCTGCTCGACCGGGTCGGCGGCCGGATCTCGGGGACGCCTCCCTGTGACCGGGCGATCGACTGGGCGGAGAAGAAGCTCCGCTCACTCTCCCTGGACGCGGTGGCGACCGAGCCGTTCACCGTCCCGGGCGTCTGGGTGCCGGGGCGCGCCGAGGCGTCGTGCACGGCGCCCGCTTCTTTTCCGCTCCGGATCGCCGGCGCGCCGGGAACGGGCTCGACGCCGCCGGGCGGCCCCGTCGAGACGGCGCTCGTCGACGCCGGCTCCGGCACGCCGGAGGAGTTCGCGAAGCTCGGCGATCGCGGCCGCGGCGCGGTGGCGCTCGTCCGGAATCCCGAGATGCTCTCGTTCGACGCGCTCTTCGACGAGTACATGAAGGCCCCCGGGATCCTCGAGGGCGCGGAGAAGGCGGGGGTCGCCGCCGTGCTGATCGAGTCGAGCCGGCCGCGCGGGCTCCTGTACCGGCACCCGATGACCTTCAACGGCACCAGCGCCCGCGTTCCCGTCGCGATCGTGGCGCGGGAGCAGGCAGAGCGCCTGCTGCGCTTGCTCGCCGACGGCGACGTGCGCGTCCGGGTGGCGATCGAGTCGACGACGAAGAAGGAGGCCCGCTCGGCGAACGTGATCGGGACGATCCGGGGAACCGACAAGGCGGCGGAGTCGGTCATCGTGGGAGGGCACCTCGACTCCTGGGACCTCGGCACCGGCGCCAACGACAACGGCGTCTCGTGCGCGCAGATCATCGACCTCGCCCGCCAGATCGAAGCGCTCGGCTTGAAGCCGCGGAGGTCGATCGTCTTCGCGCTGTTCACCGGCGAGGAGCAAGGGATGCACGGCTCGAAGGACTACGTGCTCAAGCACGCCGCCGATCTCGACGGCGTCGTGGCGAACGTGATATTCGACACGGGGTCGGGGCGCCTCGCCGGCTTCTACCTCTCCGGACGCGAGGACATCCGCCCCGCCATCGAGGCGGCGCTCGCGCCGGTCGCCTCCCTCGGCCCGTTCGTCAACCCGATCGACGCGTTCGACGGCACGGACAACTTCGACTTTCTCCTCTCCGGGATCCCCACGCTGATCGGCGCGCAGGATCCGGCGCCCTACTTGCCGGATTACCACGCCGAGTCGGATACCTACGACAAGGTCGACGCCCGCGAGGCGAAGGCGGCGGAGGCGGTGCTGGGCGCCCTCGTCTGGGGGCTCGCCAACGCGGAGAGCCGCCCGGGCCCCCGCCAGTCTCGCTCGGAGGTCGAGGCGCTGATCAAGGCGCAGAAGCTCGACGCGCAGATGAAGGCGTTCGGCCACTGGGACGAGTGGACCGCCGGCCGCCGGGGCGTCGACAATCGCTAGCGCGTCATCCGGCCGCGCGCAGGGCCTCGATCACCTCGTCCGGATGCTGCGCCGCGTCGCGGACGCGCGCCCAGTGCTTCTTGACCTTGCCGTCGGGCCCGACCCAGACGGTCGAGCGGATGACGCCGGTGACCTTCTTCCCGTACATCATCTTCTCTCCCCAGGCGCCGTAGGCGGTCATCACTTTCCGGTCGGGATCCGAGAGGAGCGTGAACGGGAGGGCGTACTTGGAGGCGAACGCGGCGTGGGACTCTCCGGAGTCGGCCGAGATCCCGAGCACGGTCGCGCCGAGCTTCTGCAGGTCCTTCCAGCCGTCGCGGAACCCGCACGCCTCCTTCGTGCACCCGGGAGTGTCGTCCTTCGGGTAGAAGTAGACGATCACGTCCTTCCCGGCGAAGTCCTTCAGCGACACCTTGTGTCCCGTCGCGTCCGCCAGCGTGAACGCGGGCGCGGCCTTCCCCTCCTGGAGAGCCACCGGGTCAGCTCTTCTTCCGGACGAGGTCGAAGCTCTTGACCTCGGACTCCTTCCCGCCGCTGTACAGGTGCCACGCCGCCTTCACGTGGTCCGCGTCGACGAAGGTGAAGTCGAGATCGTGCATGTGGATGTCCTTCGCCATGACGACGTTGTCCCCGCCGTCGAACTTGAACGCGATCGAGGAGGCGGTTCCCCCCTTCGCCGATCGCATCCGCGGCTGGTTTCCCATCGAGCAGTAGTGCGTAAGCACGATGTCTCCCTTGTTCATCGTGTACATCGTCACCATCTCGTGGTCGGAGCCCGGGAAGATCGTCTCGACGACGGCGCTGCCGTTGCCGGTGACCTTGTAGGTGACCGCGACGGAGCCGTCGCCGCCCGCCATCGTCCAGTCGCCGGCGAGGGCCTTGAGCCTGCCGAACCTCGCGGTGGACTCGTCGGCGGCGCGCGCGGTCACGAGCACGGCGACGAGAGCGACGGCGGCCGCGAGGAAGACACGTGTGCGCTGGTACATGGTTTCTCCCGCTACGGATACGAATCCCGTTCGCCCAGGGTGGACCGGCGGCACCGGCCGTGTCAAGAAGGGCGTGCGGTCGATGCCTTCGAACGGAAGTCGGCCAGCCGGAAGCCGGCGAGCTGGAGCCAGGCCCGTGTCTCCTCGGCCTCGAGGAGCTTGCGCTCGGCCTCGCGCCCGTCGTGGTAGGCGTCCCCGGAGGCCCGCAGCGCCTCGTCGACGATCCCAGGGTGGACGACCAGCTCGTACGTGCGCCCAGGGCGCGCGTCCCGGAGCACGGCTTTCAGCCCCTCGAGCGTGGCGGCGTCCCGCAGAGACGTCCCCGCGCCGCGCGAGCGGACGACGTACCGGAAACGCCTGCCGAGCCCGACGCGGGTGGCGAGCGCGAGCAGCGCGCCCTTGACGTCGAGCCGCGGGCCGCGGTGCACCACGGGACCGTGCATCGTGCGCACGGCGAGCCCCTCGTCCTCCGCGAGGCGCACGGCGAGCTTCCTGAAGATCGCGGGGATGAGGTGCACGTGCTGGTGGCTGTCGAGATGGCTGATCTTGACCCCCGCCTGACGGACGCGCGCGATCTGCGCGCGCCATTCGGCCTCGAGCTCCGCGACGCGGATCCGTCGGAACATCCCCCGGGAGACGAAGGCACCGAGCGGCCGGAAGCGCCCGTCGCGGCCGACCAACGAGGGCACCCGCTCGACCGGGAGCACCGGCCGCCCCTGGGTGGCGTTCAAGTGGACGCCGAAGTCGTACTCGGGGTGGGCCGCCGCCCACGCGAGCGCCTCGCCGGCGGCCTCGCCTCCGACCATGATCGAGGCGCTGCTCAGCGCCCCGGAGAGGAACCCGTCGGTTATGGCGCGATTGATCCCCGGTGCCAGGCCGAAGTCGTCGGCGTGAATGATCAGGTCGGTCGTCCCGGGCATCGTCGTGTAGCGGCCGTGGAACGAGCGCCACCGCACGCGGATGAGGTCGCGCAGCATCCGCAGCGCGTCGAGCGTGAAGTGCACGGTCGTCGGCTCGGTGTCGTACCGGAACGCGACGGGCACCTCGACCACGTCGGCCCCGCGGTCGAGGAGCGCGCGCAACAGCTCGACGTCGAACGAGAAGCCGTCGAGGCGCAAGCGCGTGAGCACCGGACGCACCACCTCGGTGCGGAATCCCTTGAGCCCCGCCTGGGTGTCGCGCAGCCCGGGGACGGCGATCCAGCGGCAGACGGCGTTGAAAACCCGTCCCATCACGTGGCGAGTGAACAGGTACGAGAAGAAGTCGGGGTGGATGAGATAGGTGCTCTCGCGCGCGACGCGCGAGGCGATCGCGACGTCGTGGCCGCTGACCAGCCGGTCCATGACGGTCGAGACGTTCGGCATCGGGTAGGCGAGGTCGCAGTCGGTGAAGACCGCGTACCGCCCACGGGCGCGATCGAGACCGACCCGGACGGCGAACCCCTTCCCGCGGTTCGTCGTGAAGCGCACGGAGCGGATCGCCTCGCCGGCGTGGGCGCGCACGAACGCGGCGACGATCTCCTTCGTTCCGTCCTTCGAGCCGTCGTCGACGACGAGCAGCTCCCAGGGCTCCTCCTGGTCGGCGAGCCAGGCCCGCGCCTCGACGAGCGTGGGGGCGAGGAACGAGGCGGCTTCGTACACCGGGAGGACGAGGGTCGCGAAGATCTCGGGAGCGTCCGCGCGCAGGCTCATCGGGGGGTCAACCGTACCACCGATCGGCGTCCGGCCACGATCACCCGCTCCGCCCGCAAGCCCGCCTCCTCCGCCTCGGCCTCGGCGTCGCGCGTGGCGACGATCCACAAGCCCTCGGGCGCGGCCGCGGTCCGGCGCGCCCAGGCGGCGGGATCGCGCTCCCGGGAGACGGTGCGGTCGAGGTAGAAGTCGAGGCTGACGTCCGTCACCCGGTACGCCCCGGCGACGCGATCGGCGAGCCCGCGCGCGCGCAGGTCGCTCACGAGGGCCTTGGTCGAGTCGTCCGTCCCGATCGCGGGGACGACGAGGAGCACCCCGACGATCACGAGTCCCAGGCCCAGCGCGGATTGCGACAGCGCGAACCAGCCGATCCGTCGCGCGCGCACCGCGATCACGCCGGCGACCCCGCCGCACACGAGGACCCCGGCCAGGACGCGCAGCGACGGAAGCGCAACGACGTACTTCGGCGAGCGGGCGGCGACGAGCAGCGCGGCGGCGATCAGGACGGAAAGCGCGGCGCCGAGCGCGGCGGCGCCGAGTGCGGCGCGGCGGCGGCGCGCCGATCCGGGTCCAAGCACGTCGACCCAGAAGCGTGCGACGAGGAACGCGGCCGGGGGGAACGCGGGAAGCACGTACGTCAGCAGCTTGCTCGCCGAGATCGAGAACAGCGCGACGATCGAAGCGCCCCAGAAGAGCGCGTACGCGGGGCCGGGGGACGTTCCCCGCCCTTCGTCGCGACGCCAGGCGTCGAACGCGGTGCCCACGAGCGCCCACGGGAGCGCGGCGGACCACGGGAGCATCCCGGCCAGGAACACACCGACGTAGAAGAAAGGAAGCTGGTGGTGCTCGGGATTGAGGAACCGGCCGAGGTTCTCCTCGCCGAGGAAGACGCGCACGACGAGGTCGCGATGGGCGACCGCCATGTACGCGTACCACGGCGCGGCGGTCGCGAGAAACCCCGCCGCCGCGGAAAGCACGGCGTGCGGCGCGATCAGCTCCCGCCGCCGCATCCAGACGCCGTAGGCTCCGAGCGCGAGCGCGGGCACGAGCGCCCCGACCGGGCCCTTGGTGAGCACGGCGAGGCCGAACGCGGCCCCCGCCGCCGCCGCGTCCCAGGACCTCCGGTCCTCCAGGTACCGCGCGGCGAACAGGAACCCGAGCGTCAGACAGCAGGTCAGCGTCATGTCGGTGACGGCGGCGCGGGCGATGAAGGCGTACTCGATCCCGGTGGCGAGTGCTAACGCGCCGAGGACGTGCGCCCCGCCCGTCCGCCAGGCCCGCGGCGCGAGCGTCGCCATCGCGATCGCGCCCGCCGTCGCCGCCAGCGCCGAGCCGATCCGCGCGGCTGCTTCCTCGACGCCCAGGAGCTTGTATCCCGCGAGCACGACCCAGTAGTAGAGGATCGGCTTGTCGAACCACGGTTCCCCCCGGAAGATAGGAACCGCCCAGGAGTGCGCCTTGAGCATCTCGAGCGCCGGGACCGCGTAGTACGGCTCGTCGGGGTCGAGGAGCGGCGCCGCGCCGAGGCGGACGAAGTAGAGCGGGATCGCGAGCGCGATCAGCAGCGACACCGCGAACGACGGCGTCGCCCAGGCGGGCCGGTCGTGAGAAGACTCGGGCGGAAGCGTCGGCATGAGCGGGACAGCCTACCGCGCCGTTGGGGACATCCTGGTGGAATCCGCGGATAATCGGCACCCGAGCGGAAAAGTTGACAAATCCCGGGCCGCCGGCCGTCTAGGACCGAGATGACCCCGGTGGCGACGTGGATCCTGTCCGGCAACGCGGCCGCGTTGGAGGCCGGAACGTCCGATCTGCGCGAGACCGAGCTGTCCGACCTCCTGACCCGCCTGGCCGGCGGCGACCGCGACGCGCTCGGCCCGATCTACGACGCCTGGCACCGCGAGCTGTACGCGGCCGCGCTCTGGCGCACCGGCTCGCGGGCCGACGCCGCCGACGTCGTGCAGGACGTTTTCGTCAAGCTGGCCTCATCGCCAAAGACCCCCGCCACGATCGACCGCCCCCGCCGCTGGCTCTTGACGATCGTCCACCGCGCGGCTGTCGACCGCCTTAGGAAGCGACGCGCCGACGCGCCCCTGGAAGAAGCGGAGTTCGTCGCGACGATCGACGCCGACGCGACCACCAGCGCGGACGCGCACACCGTCTCTCGCGGCCTCGCGTCGCTTCCGGCCGCGCAGCGCGAGACGATCTACCTTCACCACTACGCCGAGCTGCCTTTCCGCGAGATCGGGAAGATCACGGGAGTCCCCACGTTCACCGCCGCGAGCCGCTATCGCCTCGGCATCGCGAAGCTGCGCCGCGCGCTGGGAGCGGGTCGATGACGGACGACCCGTTTCGCGGATTACATCCCGCACGGCCGCCGTCGGAGCTGCGCGAGCGTGTGCTCGCCGCCGCTCGGGATGCGGCGATCGAGCAACAAACGGGATTGCTCGAAGCCCTCCTCGCCGATCGCGCGCTGCGGTGGTGCGCCGTCGCGCTCGCGGCCCTCGCGATCGCCCATGCGGCGATCGATCTGCAGGTCGCTCCGCGACTCGCGGTGCCTCCCCGGGTTCGGCCGACGATCGACGGGATTCAGCTGATGCCGGACGGCGGACTCACCGCGGCGGACCAGAGGCAGGACCTCGCACCGTTGGTGGATCGCCCCGTCACGAGGACCGAAGGATGACTCTCTACAACGTGTTGCGTAGAACGTTGCTCGGCATACTCCTCGTTGTCATCGTCGGGCTCGCCGCCTCGCTGGCGCTGCGGATGTACGGCGCGCACCGCTTCTCGACCGCCAAGGCTCGTTTCGAGCGGGAGGCCGGCACCCTCGACCCCGCGAAGTACGGGCGTCCCGACCTCGCCGATGAAGACAACGCCGTGACCTGGATCCAGGCGGGGGTGGGCGCGACCGTGCTGTTCGACGGCGACCGAGGGCTCTTTGGCAACCTGAACGAGCAGTCTCCGCCGGACTGGACCCCCGACGACCGTGCCAAGCTCGAGAAGATTCTCGAGCGCAACGCCCCAGCAATCGCGCTGCTCGATCGCGCGAGAGGGATGACGCATTCGAGCTGGCGCATCCCCTACCGGGAGGGAATGGAGGCGAAGCTCCCCAATCTCCTCGCTGGGATCAACGCCGCGAAGATGCTCCGCGCTCGGGCCAAATTTGCACTCTCGAAGGGAGACCGCGAAACCGCCATCGGAATGGCGGAGGACCTCGGCGCGATGGCGCGATCGTACGAGTCCGAGCCGGTGCTGATCGTGCTCTTGATCGGCACGGCCATCGAGAGGCAGCAACAGTCTGTCGTCCGAGATCTCGCCGCCGAAGGCGGTCTGAGCGGCGCGGAGGTCGTCCGACTAGGCGCCGCAATTTCCGACATCGACCTCTCGAAGGCCTTTGAGGTCTCCCTGCTATTCGATGCCGCCGGCATCGCACGCGACATTCGGAGGGACGTATTCGACCGCGCCGTCCCGCACGTGGTCGTCGCGGCGGTCGGGGATCTGGCCGCTGCCTATGCTCTCGAGCGATACATGGAGATCCGGAAATCCGTGGGGCAGCCGGTGACGTCTCCGCTCCGGGCGGGACGAGAATCGGCAACGAATCCGAGCTGGTGGCACAGTCTCGTCGATCTTTACGGCCCCAACGTGGCAAACGCGTCGTCGCGGATGTTGGCCACGATGTCGTCCCGAGACCTCGCGCGGCTCGCGCTTGCACTTCGGTCGTCGGCGATCTCGTCCGGGTCTTATCCCGCGGCCATCCCTGCGCTATCCGGCGTCGCGTCCAACGATCCTCTGACCGGCGGTCCGCGAACTTATGCGCGGCACGACGATGGCTCGGCCGAACTCTCCTCGACGACGACGGGCGAGATCGTGAAGACGATCTTCCCGGCGCCGCCGAGCGTGTCGATAGCGCTCTACCGTTGGACTCTCCCCGCCCCGAGGAACGCCAAGGCCCGCTCTTCCTGAACGAACCATTTCAATTCCCGGCGCGGCGCCCCAGAATACGCGCCGTGTCTCGCCCCGACTCTGAACAACCGCGTGCCGCAAGGCGCCAGGCGCAGCTCGTCATCGCGGCTGTCGTCTTGCCCGTGCTCGCGGCCGTGCCCGCGTTCCGCCTCTACGCCGCCCACCGATTCTCGACTGCCAAGTCACGCTTCGAGCGGGAGGTCGGCTCTCTGGAGCTGGCCTCCTGCGATCGGCCGGACGTGCCCGACCAGGAGAACGCTGCGACTCACATACGGGCTGGGATCGACGCACTCGTGCTTGCGAAGGATGACAGCATCGTCGTCGACATCGTCAACGAACGCCCTGCGTCGGAGTGGACGCCCGCCGACCGAGCCAAGCTCGAATCGATCGTCGAGAGAAATGCGACGGCAATTGGGTTGTTCGATCGTGCGCGAAGCATGACGCGCTCGAACTGGCACATCGAGTATCGCCACGGCGGGATAGCGAACTTCTCCAAGTTCAAAGCCGGGATCTATGCCGCCAGGATGCTCCGTGCGCGGGCGAGGCTCGCCTTGGCATCGAACGATCTCCCGACCGCGATCGGTGTGGCGGAGGATCTTGGCGCGATGGCGCGCTCTTACGAATCCGAGCCGTCGGCCCCCATCCTCATGATCGGCTCAACGATCGAGCGCCTCCAACAATCGGTCCTCCAAGACCTGACCGCGCGCAACGACTTGACGGCGGAAGAGATCGCGAGACTGGAGGCTTCCGTCTCCGGAGTCGACCTGTCCAAGGCCCATTCGGAGGCGGTCCGCGTCTTCGCGGTCCGCTGGCTTCAAGAACTCCGGAACGATCCCCACGTCGAGAATTACTCGGTGCCCGGCATGCGATTGTTTCGCCGCGGAGTCGAGGACCTCATTGCCGCTGCCGTCATCGAGCGACAGATCGGAATACCGGGAACCCTCGGGAAAGCGATCGCAGGGCCGCGCTCCGCGGAGACCGATGCAACGCGCGGGGGCATCCTCGAGGCTGTCCTCGACATGCATGAGTCCGAAATGATCAGTATTTCCGCTCGAATGGTAGCGACGGAATCGTCCCGAGATCTCGCGCGCCTTGCGCTCGCTCTGAGGTCTGCGGAACTGGCAACCGGCGCCTACCCCGCTGCTCTCCCCTCGGTACAGGGCGTCGCGACGAGCGACCCGCTCACGGGGACAGACCGCGTGTACACGACGCACGACGATGGAACGGCGGAGATCGCCGCGAAGACGACGCAGGCGATCCTCGGAACGTATTTTCGCGAGGCGCTGGGCGTCAATCGCGAACTGTACCGCTGGACTCTCCCCGCCCCTTCGGCGCCTAGGCCCCGGCCATCCTGAGGATCTCCGCCCACTCGGCGGGCGTGACCGGTTGAACCGAGAGACGGCTCCCCTTCTTGAGGAGCACCATGTTGGCGAGGACCTTGCTCTTGCGCATGGCGGCGAGGGTGACGGGCGTGGCAAGAACCCTGTCGAGGACGATCTCGACCGCGTACCACCTGGGATCCTGCGGGTCGGAGTCCGCATCGAATCCGTGATGCTTGCGATCGAACTGGGTCGGGTCGGGGAAGCCGGCCTTCGTGATGAGGCATGTCCCCACCACCGCCTTCTCCTCGCCGGAGTGGTACAAGAAAACGCCGTCGCCGGCGCGGACGTCGTCGCGCAACATGTTGCGGGCCTGAAAGTTACGGACGCCGTCCCAGACCGTGCGGCGCCGCGGTGCCTTGGCGAGATGCTCGATCCCGAACGTGTCGGGATCCGACTTAAGGAGCCAGTATCGAGCGGCCATCGGTGCCTCCGTCCCGGCCGGCCGGGCGGCCGGCATTGTGCCCGAACGGGAACCTTCCCGCGATCGGGACTTGGAGGAACGGCGTATTCGCCTTATCCTAATGGGCCGTCAGGGGGAGAATTGGGTCACGGGGGCTTCGTGAGAGACGCGCATCAGCACGACTCGGCGGAGTCCGAGCGCTTCCCCTTTCTCATCGACCGTCACGCGCTCGCCGTCCGGTTCCGCCGGACCCTCAAGAGCAACACGAACTCGATAAACCGGGCCGTCGGCGACATCGTCCGCAGCGCGAAGGGCACCGCGCTCCAGAAGCACCGCGCCGAGATCGAGATCGCCCTGCGCGAGGCGCTCGCCAACGCCGTGCTGCACGGGAACCAGAGCGACGCGGCGAAGAAAGTGCTCGTGCGCGCCTACTGCGATCCGGAGCAAGGGATCATCATCGCCGTGCGCGACGAGGGGCCGGGCTTCGATCCCGCGAAGGTCCCCGACCCGCGGAACGAGGACCGCCTCGAGCTCTCCCACGGCCGCGGGATCTTCCTGATGCGCGAGCTGATGGACCACGTCGAGCACCGCAAGGGCGGCCGCGAGGTGGTCCTGTTCAAGCGGTTTCGCTGAGTCCCCTTCCGGTCACGGGCAGGCCGTGAGGCTCCTCGGACCCGACGTCCCGCTCCCCCAGGTTCCCAGCCCGCACGAGTTTCTTCCCCGAACCAGGTAGTACACCCCCGTATCGGCGGCGAGCACGCCCGCGTCGGTCGCTGCGGTGGCGGCGATGCCGCACTGCAGCGCCGTCGCCGCGGCGGTGCCCGAGACGGCGAGCGTCGCGAGGTCTCCCGTGGCGGCGTCGTAGATCGTGGACGATCCGGCCTGGCTTGCCAGCGACGTCCAGCTCAGGTTCGCCGCTCCTCCCGCTCCCTTGTCGACGGAGAGCGAGGCCACCTCGGCGGGGGCCGCAAAGGTGCCGCCGTCGGTCGGGGCGCAGTCGGTGTTGTTGTCCACCCCGTCGTGGTCGCCGTCGGCGGGGCCGAGCTGGCCGAGGTCGTAGCTGTACAGGCCGCGCGCATAGCTCGCCGCCCAGAGCGTGTTGGTCGGTCCGTGCTCCGCGAGGTCCATGACCACGACGTACGGCAGTCCGCCGCGCAGGTCGGACCAGCTCGCGCCGAAGTCGTCGCTGACGGAGACACCGAGATCTGTGCCCGCGAAGAGTCGGCCCTTCCACGTCAGGTCCGACAGGACGGAGTCCACGGGAACCTGCGGGAGGCCGCCGCTCAGGTCCGTCCACGTGCCGCCCAGGTTGTGCGTGACGCGCAGGTACGGCGCCTTGTCCCCCTCGCGGTACCCGGTGATGCTCAGGTACGCGGTCTGCGCGTCGAACGCGTCGGGGGCGATGTCGGTGACCCACCACTGCGCGCCCGACGGCGTGACGTTCGTCCACGAGGTCCCGTTGTTCGAGGTGACCCAGACGAGGCCGTCGTCGGTCCCGGCCCAGATGATGCTGTTGTTGACCGCCGAGACGGAGACGACGGTGACCGTGTGGCTGATCAGGTCCTGGAGGTGGTCGTAGGCGTTGCGCAGATCCGACAGGGTCGACATCGGCGTCCCGCCGTTGCTGCTGCCCTCGGAGATGGGAGCCGCGGTCAGGTTCGGGCTGATCGCCGTCCAGGTCTGCGCGGAGTCGACCGTGCGATAGACCCTGTACGTCCCCGTGTAGAGGGTCGACGGGACGACCGGATCCATCGTGATCGGCGTGTTCCAGTTCGTGCGGTCCGCCGACGAGATCCCGTTGGTCGCCGAAACGAACGTGGAGCCGCCGTCGGTCGAGCGCTCGATCGCGCCGTACTGGGACTCGCCGTACACCTTGTTCGAGTTCGTGTAGTCGATCTCGGTCTGCAAGCCGTCGCCGCCGATGACCGCGACCCAGTCGTCGAGCCCGCCCGTCGTCGTGCGCACCACGTTGTTGTCCTGGGCCCCGGCGATGCGGCGATTGGGGTTCAGGCGGTCGATCCCGAGGTCGTAGAACTGCGTGATCGGGAGGTTCCCGGCGTGCGTCCAGCTGCTCCCGGAGTTCGTCGACTTGTAGAAGCCGCCGTCGGTCCCGAGGAGCTGCCGCCCCGTCGTCTCGACGACCATGTCGTGGACGTCCGCGTGGACGCTGCCGCTCCCGGGCGAGACGCCCCAGTTCACGCCGCCGTTCGTCGAGACGAGCAAGTTGACGTCGAGCCCCCAGATCGTGTTCGCGTTCGCCGGATCGACGCGGATCTGGCTGAAGTAGTAGCTGTACGACGAGAAGAAGAGCGGCGCGTTGGTGTTCGACACCTTGGCCCAGAGGTCGCCGCTGTTGATCGTGCGGTAGACCCCCTGAAGCGTTCCGTTGGGCGAGATGATGCAGGCGTAGACCGTCGCCGGGGACGAGGGGGCGACCGCGAGGCCGATGCGCCCCATCGCCACCGTGGGCAGTCCGGTCGTCAGCTTCGTCCAGGTCGCCCCGCCGTCGAGCGAGCGGTAGATCCCGCTGTTCGTGCCGCCGATGTACCAGCTCGTCCCCGCGGAGAAGCGCTGCCACATCGCGGCGTAGATCCGTTGCGTGTTCGACGGGTCGATCTCGAGGTCGATCGCGCCGGTGTCGTCGGCGACGTAGAGGACCTTCGTCCAGGTCGTCCCGCCGTCGGTCGAGCGGTAGACGCCGCGATTGACGTCCTTCTGGAACCAGTCCCCTCCGGCCGCGACGAGGATGTGCGTGGGGTTGTTCTTGTCGATGACGATGTTGCCGATCCGCTTGACCTCCGCGAGACCGAGGTTCGTCCAGGTGGCTCCGCCGTCGGTCGTCTTGAAGACGCCCTCGCCGTCGTACGAGTACCCACCGCCGTTGTCCTCGCCGGTTCCGACGTAGATCGTGTTCGAGTCGGTCGGGTGGACAGCGATCGAGCCGATCGACAGCGCCGTCTGCGCGTCGAAGCGCGGTGTCCAGGTGACGCCGCCGTCGGCGCTGTCCCAGACTCCGGCATCGGCCGTCCCGATCCAGAGGTGGTTCGAGACGTTCGGGTCGACGCCGAGCGCAGTGATCCGGCCGCCGATGTTCCGCGGTCCCTGGTTCACCCACGACCCGGGCCCAACGGTGAGGATTCCCTCGTTCTGCGCGGCCTCGAGCGCGCTTGCGAGCGCCCGGCTGGGAACCGGGCCGGCGGAGGCGCGCTGGTTGCCGAACCAGCTCGTAATGCCGTGGGTCTCGCGCTCGGGCTCCCGTTTCGGCTCACCAGCGCGACGTATCTCGCTTCGATGCAATGCGCACGACGAGAGACAGACGGCGGACATGGCGACGATCATCGAGACACGGCGAAGCGAGGTCTGGCTCACGGCATCCCCCCACACGGGAAAGCAAGCGTCACGAAAGGATACGGCCAGTACGGAATGCACGCATGCGCACCGTGTAGAGTGGCCGGCCACGGAGGACCCGGGGTGCGACGCGTCGTGATCGTGGGGGGCGGGATCGCGGGGCTCGCGATCGCCGCGGAATTGAGGCGCCGAAGCCCCTCAGCCGCCGTCACCGTCCTCGAAGCCTCGCCGCGCCCCGGCGGATCGATCCGAAGCACGGAGGAATCCGGCTTCCTCTACGAATGGGGCCCGACGGGCTTCCTCGACAACGCGCCGGACACGCTCGACCTCGCCCGCCAGGCCGGTCTCGGCCACCGTCTCCTGCCCGCCAACGCCGAGGCCGCCCGCCGCTTCGTCGTGCGGGGCCAGCGCCTCAGAGAGCTTCCGCACGGCCCGCTCGGGTTCTTCGCCTCGAGCCTCCTCTCGGCCAAGGGGCGCCTCCGCGTCCTCCGCGAGCCGTTCGTCGCCGCGAAGCGCGACGGCGTGGACGAGTCGGTCCTCTCGTTCGCGACCCGGCGCATCGGCAAGGAAGCCGCGGAGGTGCTCGTCGACGCGATGGTCACCGGCATCTGGGCGGGCGATTCGCGCCGCTTGTCGGTCGTCTCGGCGTTCCCTAAGCTCGTCGCGCTGGAACGGGAGCACGGCAGCCTCGTGCGCGGCATGCTCGCCCGCAAGAAGGGCGCAGGCGGACCCGCCGGCCCCTCGGGAACACTGACATCGTTCCCGGAAGGGCTCGAGGAGCTTCCAACGGCAATTGCCGCCTCTCTCGGCGATTCACTCAGGCTCTCCGCTCGCGTGACCGGAATCGAGCACGCCACGGGCGCGTGGCGCGTCGCGATCGAGCCGGGAAGCGTGATCGAGGCCGACGACGTCGTCGTCGCGATTCCCTCGAACGGCGCCGCGTCGCTCCTCGCCGATCTCGACCGCGCGCTCTCCGAGCGCCTCGCCGCGATTCCATCAGCGCCCGTGGCCGTCGTGCATCTCGGGTTTGCGGCCGCGGACGCGGGCGAGAAGCTCCCCGGATTCGGCGCCCTCGCGCCGCGGGGCGAAACCGATTCCCTCCTCGGAGTTCTCGTCCCCTCGAACATCTTCCCAGGCCGGGCACCCGTAGGATCGCTCCTCGCGACCGCGATGCTCGGCGGCGCACGTGATCCCGCCATCGTCGAGAAGAACGACGACGCGATCGTCGCGAAAGCGCTTGCGGAGATCGGAGCGATCTCCGGCTTGAGAGCGCAGCCGACGTTCGTCCGCGTCATCCGCCACATGCGCGCGATTCCGCAGTACAACCTGGGGCACGCGGAGCGTCTCGCTGCGATCGACGCCGATCTACGCCGCCACCCCCGCCTTTACCTCGCCGGGAACTCGTATCGCGGCATCGCGATCAACGCGTGTATCGCGGATGCCCGGGCCGTAGCGGCGACGCTCGCAATCGTCGACGCTTGAACGGTACCTACGGCTGGCAATCGCCGGAGCCCGCCAGACGCTCCTTGCCGCCCGTTCCCTGCCCGTACGATCCGGGTCCCGCCGAGAGTCCCTGCGATCCGCGGTACACGTAGAAGAAGACGTGCCCGGGAGCCGGCGTCAGGCCGTCGTCCGAGCTCTCGGTGGAATTGACCGGGGAGTCGTTCTTCACGCACTGGACCGCTCCGAGATTGACCGAGGAGCCGTTGATGCTCAGGTTCGCCGTGTCCCCGCGAATCACGTCGTAGCGCACGGGTCCGGTCTCGACGTCCCAGGAGACGCGCGTCGGCGCCGGGCCGGAGGACACCGTGATCGCCGGCGCCTTCGTGTAATCGTAGAGGAAAACTTCCTGGAAGAAGTCCGGGTTGCTCCGGGTGCTGTTCACGGACTGCGCATGCACTGCCCGTATCCCGGTGTCGTCGACACTGGGAATGTTGATCCCGTCCTCACCTCCCGCCGGGGAGTAGTACGGAGCCTCGAATCCCAGTCCGTCGGCGCGCTCCACGGACCCCGAGCTGACATTCACCCGATAGAGCCGATTCGCGGTGCCAGGGTTCGCCTCGAAAATAGGGGCGCTGGATAAGAAATAGACCCAGTGCCCGTCCCGGCTCAATCGAGGGTAATAACAGTAGCCATCCGTCGTCGAGGTGAGCTGGCGAATGCCGGAGGAGGTCCACAGAAAGATCTCCCCGTTGTGATCCGGGTTTCCCCCCGTGAAGTCCTGGGTCGAATTGAAGCAGACCGCGGAACCGTCGCCGCTGATGTCGGCGTAGTCCGAGCTGTATCCGGCGGCGCCGCTCGTGAGCGCCTGGAGGCCGCTGCCGTCGGCCCGGACCCGCCAGATGTCCGAGACGCCCAGGGGGTGAGTCCCATCCAGGTTCGCGTTGCTCTGGAAGGCCACCCAGATCCCCGCGTCGTCGATGCCGTTGGCGGCGCTCAAGCTGTTCGGGTCAGACGAGTTCGTCAGCTGCACGAGCCCGCTTCCGTCGGCGTTGACGCGGAACTCCTCGTAGCTGTGGTCGGGATTCTGCCCCGTGAGGTCCATGTTCGACGAGAAAACGCTGATGCTGCCGTCGCGCGAGGAGCGCGGAAGGTAGACATACCCATTTGTTCCGTGAGTGACCTGAGTTAGGCCCGTTCCATCGGTGTTGACCCGGAACAGCTGGCCGCTGTGGCTGGCGTTCGTGCCGAACGGATCGGCGAACGAAAGGAACACGGCCGACCCGCCGTTTCCCGCCATCGTGGGCGTGTCGACCGACATTCCGCTCGTCAGCTGCGCCAGACCCGACCCGTCCGCATGCATGAGGAAGAGCTCCTCCGTGTGTCCGGTGTTCCCGCCGGTGACCAGGTCCGCGGTCGACTCGAACGTGATCACGTCGCCGGCGCCCGAGATCGTGGCGTAGGTGGCCGGGTATCGCGTCGTCGACGTGAGCGACCTCAGATTCGCACCGGTGGAGTCGATGACCTTGGTCTCCCCATCGCCGTTGATGTCATTGAACGCAAGACGATTGCCGGAGCCGGACACCACGAGATTCACGTACTCGATCCCGTTGTTCGTCACGAGCGTGTTCGCCGTGCCGTCGGAATTGATCTTCCAGAGCTCGAACGATCCGTCGCGGTTCACCGTGGTCGTGAACTGATCCGATGTGTAATAGACCGTCGCCCCGTCCGCCGTGATGGCCGGATATTCGGAATCGCGCGGGGGGTGAGTCGGCCCGGGAGCCGTCGAGTTCGTGAGCTGCTTCAAGTTCGTCCCGGCGTAGTCGACGATGAACACCTCGGAGCTATGGTCCGAATTCTGGCCGACCGGATCGCCGTATCCCGCGAATGCGACCTTCGATCCGCCCCCCGCGAACGAGACCCATGCCACGCCGGGAGTGCCGGAGGACCCATTAGCGTCCGTCGTCGAGGTCAGCTGCTTGAGGCCGGTCCCGTTCGCGGCGATCGCGAAGATCTCGACGTTGTCGTCGGCGTTGGTTCCAAGAGGGTCCGCTTCGGCGCCGAACACGATCTTGGTCGCATCGTCGCTGATCTTCAGGAAGTAGATCTCGCCGTCCGTCAGAGCGGTAACCTGCGTCAATCCCGTTCCGTCGCGGTTGACCAGGAAGACCTGCTGGACGTGTCCGGCGTTGGACCCGGTCAGATTCCCCGTCGAGGTGAACGCGACCTTGGTCCCATTCCCGGCCATCGCCACCATGAGGGCGTCGCCGAGCCCCGCGCCCGGGTGGTTCGTGATCTGCTGCAGCCCCGTCCCATCGTGGGCGACGACGAACACCTCCCCGCTGCGATCGAGATTCTGGCCGGTGGGATTGTCCCTGGAGACGAACGCGACCCACTGGTCGTCGTTGCTGACCGAGACGACGAAGCGGTCGTTCGAGATCCCATCCGTCGCCGTCGTCAGCTGTGCTCCCGCGCCGGACGATGCCGTGAAGCGCACGAGCTGGAAGGCGTGGCTCGCGTTGCCTCCGAGCTGATTCGTCGAGCTGGACACGTACACGTCCGTCGCGGTTGAGTCGATCGCGGGCACGCTGGAGGTCCCGGTCTTGATGTCCGTAAGCTGGCGCACCACCTGCGCTTGCAGCGCGGACGGCGTTGAAACGAACAAGGCGATGATCGACGACAGGACCAGCCAACGCACGATTTTCGAGCTGTTCATTTCACCCTCCCTGGCGGCTTCGGTCGAAGCCTCCGCCCGCTTGCGATGACACGAGTCTACGCCCAAGTCTGAGGGGTGGCCTTGGATAAACGACGGCGTCGCGGACGGGCGGTCCGCACAGTCCGCTCGCGTGGTAGAGCAACGAAGTCGAACCTGGCCCTAGCTGTTATCCCCGTCCAGGATCCTCCCCAGCCCTCCGAGGATCGATCCCTCCTCGCGTTGCTTCCCGCCGCCCTGCGGCGCGGCGGCGTAGATGCGCATCGCCATGCGCGAGAGCGGGAGCGACTGGAGCCACACCTTGCCGGGGCCGCGGAGCGTGGCGAAGAAGAGACCTTCGCCGCCGAAGAGCATCGACTTGACCCCGCCGACGCGCTCGATGTCGTAGTCGACCTGCGGCGTGAAGCCGACGATGCACCCGGTATCCACGCGAATGATTTCGCCGGGCGCGAGCATCCGCTCCTTGATCGTGCCGCCTGCGTTCAGGAAGCACCAGCCGTCGCCGTTCAGGCGCTCCATGATGAACCCCTCGCCGCCGAAGAAGCCGGCGCCGAGTCGCTTCTGGAACGCGATGCCGAGGCTGACGCCCTTCGCGGCGCACAGGAACGAGTCCTTCTGCGCGATCAGCTCGCCGCCGAGATCCGAGAGCTTCACGGGGATGATCTTGCCGGGATACGGTGCGGCGAAGGCGACGCGCTTCTTCCCCTGCCCCTGGTTCGAGAAGACCGTCATGAAGATCGACTCGCCGGTCAGCAGGCGCTTGCCGGCGCCGACGAGCGCGTCCATGAAAGTGCTGCTCTGCCGCGACCCGTCGCCGAAGATCGTCTCCATCTGGATGCCGTCGTCCATGTACATCATCCCGCCGGCCTCGCCGACCGCCGCCTCGCCGGGATCGAGCTCCACCTCGACGTATTGAAGGTCGTCGCCGAAGATCTCGTAGTCGACCTCGTGCATCGCTGACATCGTGGCTCCCCCTTGCGGCGCACACCTGTCCCGCGCCGCGCTGGATTGTACGCGGTCGGTCGTTGCGCGGTTCTCCGCTTACTCGCAGATGCTCTGGCTGCGGTCGATTTCCGTCGAATCCGAGCGGAATCCGGACGGGCTCTCCACGTCGTCGACGTGGGCGGTGACGAGCACGTACGCGTCGTTTCCGGGCTGCTGCCCGGGCGCGACCGAGATCTTCAGGCGGCCGCCCCCCGCGTCCTGCGTCGGCGCCGCGCACAGCGGCCCCGCGGGCGCCGAGTGGCCGTGGTCGTAGGAGCCCGCGCGGAGCGTCGACATGTTGCCGAAGTAGAGGTTGTACCGCTGCGCGCTCGCGAGCGGGTCGAACGAGAACTCGATCGTCCCGTCGGCCAGCTTGGCGGTCTTGAGATTCGTCACCTCGCCGGGGCGCGGCTTCTGCCAGCCGTAGATGTCGAGCCACGCGGCGTCGAGCTCGACCGTGTAGGCGTCGTTCCCGGCCGTGTTCGCCACCGGCGCCGAGACGACCCGGACCGCCGCGGTCCCGAGGTCGTCGTGCGTGAGGGCCGGCCAGTCGTACTCCCCGGCCCCGGGCGCGAGCGTCGGATTCTTGGTCAGCGTCGCCGACGCCTCGCGGTAGGCGGCGACGTTCGGCAGCGCCAGGAGCTTCTCGGTCGGGTAGTCCGCGTTGTCCGGCGGCTCGTTCGGCCCGCCCCCTCCGACGATCGGAGTGTAGAAGTTCCAGTTGGTCGTCGTGTACGCGTACCCGGCCGGCGGGCGGAACGTCCCTGTCGGCGACGCCTCCATGCGGTAGAAGTCGTCGTTGACCGTCCCCGTGGTCTTGTACCTGACGCCGACGATCACCTTGACGATCTGATCCTCGTCGAACCACGTGGGAAAGCCGGAGAGGCGGAACTCCTCCTGGCCGATGCCGAGCGTGATCGAGGCCGACGCCCCCGAGTCCGTGTCCGAGAACGCGGCGCTCGGAGTTCCCGCCGTCGCTCCGTTCAGCGTCTGAGCGACCGACGGCAGGAGCCGCCGAACCTTCTTGAGGTAGCCGTAATTGGCGGAGCTGATCGACGTGCGCGAGAGCGCGTCCTTGGGGCCGAGATTCACGCCCCCGACGGCCTCCCACACCTTCTCGCGGACAACCGTGTACCCGTTGTTGTTCGGGTGGATGTCGTCGAGATTGAAGATGTCGCGGCAGATCATCTGGTCGAAGCCGAGGCACTGGACGTTCTGGTCGTCGTGCGAGAAGTCTTGCGCGACCTCGTTCACCGACGCGCGCCGGGTCTGCCCCCACGCCAGATCGCGGAGGATGCGGTTGACGATCGGCAACCACTGCCGGTGGAACGTGTTCGTGGGGGAGGTGTAACAGTTGTACGCGAGATTGTCGTAAAGCGTGTTGAGCGCGATGTCGGTGCCCGGGATCTGGGACGTCAGGACGGAGAGCGACTCTTGGAGATTCTGGCGGGAATCGAGCAGCTCGTCGACGGCCCGGTTGACCTGGTCCTGGGTCGGCGGATCCGAAGCCGGCTCGACGTCGCGCAGGTCGTTCCCGATCATCGAGATCGTCACGAGCTGCGGCGGCGGGCTGAGCGCGATCACCCGGAAGACGTTGTTCAGATCGGTGTTGTCGTCGACGAGCAGGTCGTCGGTCTTCTCCCCCGACACCGCCGCCTGGTCGAGGCTCACCGTGATGGTCGGGGCGGCGCACGCGAGGCGGCTCTGGATCTGCTTGCTGTACCAGAAGTTCGTCGGCGCCCCGCACAGATTGAAGTTGACCGCGATCGAGTCCCCCATCGCCGTGTAGCGATAGTTTCCTGCCTTCAGGTTCGCAATCCCCTGGTCGATCTTCGCGAAGCGCGGGAATCCGATCGGGAACGTGTACCCCGGTGTCGTGTCGATCACCGCGTCGAACCGCGCGAACGTCTGGCGGTACCCCGGAGGATCGGTCGCGCGCATCACGTAGCACCCGTTTCCGGGTGCGATCGAGTACGCGCCGGTCGCCGAGGAGGAGACGGTCTGATCGAACGCGCCACCGGCGTCCCGCGTTCCGTACAATTCGACGGAGACGCCCGTGATCGCCGGTTCTCCGGCATCCTGCTGCCCGTTCGCGTTCCGATCTTCGAAGGCCGTGCCGGACACCTGAGCGGCGGCCGGAACGACGGCGAGTACGACGGCGCATGCGGCGACGAGAGTCTTGAGCATGAGGAACCCCCTCGCCAGCGTTTATACGCTGCGACCTCCGGCCCTGCCACGTCGCGCGGGCCGCTGGGCCGCGCCGCGCCGCGCGGTTGGGGTAGTCTGTTGGGTCGGGTTCGGAGGAATAGGGTGGCTCGTCTCGCCAATGAGGTCGTCCTTGTCACCGGCGCATCGGCCGGCATCGGCGCCGCCTGCGCGCACGCGTTCGCCCGCGAGGGGGCGCGTCTCCTCCTCGCCGCGCGCCGCCGCGATCGCCTCGAGGCGATGGCCCCGGAGCTGCTGGCGGCAGGCGCCGCCGACGTCCGGACGATGATGCTCGACGTCCGGGACGCGGAGGCGGTCGCCCGCGCGTTCCGGGAGCTGCCTGCGCCGTGGGACGCGGTCGAGGTGCTCGTCGCGAATGCCGGCCTCTCGCGGGGCCTCGACAAGCTGCACGAGGGGGCGATCTCCGACTGGGACGAGATGATCGACACGAACGTCAAGGGGCTGCTTTACGTGGACCGTGCCGTCGTCCCGGGGATGGTCGCGCGGGGGCGCGGGTTCGTGATCCACATGGGCTCGATCGCCGGCCGCCAGGTGTACCCGGGGGGGAACGTGTACTGCGCCAGCAAGCACGCCGTCGACGCGCTGACGCAGGGGCTGCGCCTCGACCTGTCGGGCACGGGCGTGCGCGTGGCGACCGTCGACCCCGGGCTCGTCGGAGGAACCGAGTTCAGCCCGGTCCGGTTCCACGGCGACCTCGCGCGGGCCTCCGCCGTCTACAAGGGCGTGACCCCGCTGACCGCCGACGACGTCGCGGACGCCGTCGTGTGGGTCGCCACGCGCCCCGCCCACGTCCAGATCGCCGAGATCGTGATGTTTCCCACGGACCAGGCCTCGGCCACGCTCCTCCACCGGAAGGCGGACCGGCCGTGACGCGCCTGTCCCGCGCCTCGGCCGCTCTCCTGTCGGTCGCGCTCGCGGCACCGCTCGGCGCCGCCCCCGAGACCGAGCCCCCGAAAGACGTCGGCCTCATGGAGCGGACCTCCGCGCGCCTCGCCCAGATCGACGTGACGGTCTCCGGGCCGAAGGGCGCGATCGCCGGGCTGACCGCGGCGGACTTCGAGGTGAGGCTCAACGACAAGATCGTGCGCAACGTGATCGTGGACGCTCTGTGCGGCGAGACCGGCGCCTCGCGGGCCGCGGCGCCGTCCGCGCCGGCGGAAGCGCCCGCGGCGGATGCCGCGGCGACCGCCTCCCCGGCGCCCGCCGCGCCGGCGGAGCGGGCCTCGACGGTCAGCTACCTGCTCTACTTCGATCAGCCGCACTTGACCCAGGCCGGTCGCCGCGCCTCGATCGACGCCGCGCGCGAGATGATGCCGAAGCTGATGGCGGGCGGAAACCGCGCGATGATCGTCTCGAACGCGAAGAGCTTGAAGGTCCTGGTCCCCCTGACCGACGACAAATCGAAGATCGACGCCGCCCTCGCCGCGATGATCGGCGACGTGACGGACTTCGACCCGTTCGCGATGACGGAGGAGAACCGCCTCGCGGAGATCATGGGCGAGATCAGCAACCGCGTCGATCTCGCGATCGCGCTGGCGAAGCGCTACGCGCAGGAGGAGCGGAGCCGGCAGGAGCGGGACCTCAACCGGCTTCGCATGGTCATCGGCCGGCTCGCCGAAGTCGATCCGCCCAAGGCGGTCCTCTACTTCGCGGACAACATGCGCGGCAACGCCGGCGAGCACTACCTCTCGTTCTTCAGCGGCAACGTCCTCGCCGAGCGGAACGGAACCCCCACCGCCGCCGCTGCCGACGTCCAGCTCGCCGCATCCACGGGGGCGCTCCCGCTCGACGGCGTCATCAACGAAGCCTCCGCGGATGGCGTCCGGTTCTACACGGTCGAGGGACAGGGGCTGGTCGGGCCGACGACGTTCATCCAGGCCAAGGGCTCGGCGTCGGGCACGACCAACGCCGGCGGCGGCTCGAACTTCGCGAACCCCAATCTCAACAACCAGCGAGTCCGGGACTCGCAGGCGACGCTCGTGACGATGGCCGCGGAGACCGGCGGGCGCCACTTCATCAACGGCGTCACCCCCGCGAGGATGACCACGCAGATCCTGGACGACCTCTCGTGCGTGTACCTCCTGAGCTTCGACCCACGGGGCTGGCCCGAGGACAAGCCGCTCGTCGTGTCGGTCGTCGTGAAGCGGCCCAAGGTCAAGGCGACCGCGCGCGGGCGCCTCGTGATCCAGAGCGAGTCGTCGCGCCTGACCGCGCGCGTTCTCTCCGCGTACGCGGCGCCGACCGCGAACGCCTCGCCTGTCGATCTCCGGATCGGACTGATCCCGGTCGGCTACGAGAAGGGGCGGTACCAGGCGCGCGTGCAGGTCTCGGTGCCGCCTTCGCGCATCCCGGGAACGACCTGGGACCTGGGGGCCTCGCTCGTCTCGAACGGCGCGGTCGTTCAGGCCGGATCGGGGCGCGTGAGCGTCGCCAACCCTGGCGTTCCGGTCGTCTGGGAAAAGGACATGGAGTTCTCTCCCGGAGACTACGAGCTCGTCGCGGTCGCGCACGAGACGACGACCGACGAGCTTGCGCAGAGGGAATTGACCGGCACGTGGCCGCGCATCGACGACGAGCTGGCGGTCATCTTCCCCGTCTCGGTGAGCCAGCCCGCCAAGGGCGGCTTCCTGCGCGACGGCAACGCGAAGACCTCCGGCGCGCTGGTGATCCCCGAAGGGGAGCTGCTGCGCGGCGACCTGCCGACCGCCCTGATCACGCTCGTCTGCCGCGCCAAGGACGAGAAGAAGCCCCTCCACGTCGAGCGGACGCTGATCGGCGAGACCGAGACCCCGGTCGGGAAGGACGACATCGACATGGGCCAGGATCGGTGCGCCCAGGTCCGAGACCTGATCCCGAGGAAGACGCTCGGCCCCGGCTCCTATCGATTCGTCGTCGACGTCTCCTCGGGGGGGACCGACCTCACGCGCACGGAGCGTAAGTTCGTGGTGCCGGATCTGACTGCGCCCGCCGGAGTACCGGCCGCCGCGTCCCCCGCGCCCTCCGCAGCCCCCGCGCCCGCGGGCGTGCCCGCCGCGGATCCGCCGAGCCCGAGCCCGCCTCCGCACGCTCCCTAGCTGCTGCACGTCGACCGCAGCGTGGTTCCGGAGGTGGTCGCGTGAGGACGGGGGTTCGTGGTTCACTTGGGTATCGATCGTCGGCCGGCAGGTTTCCCCGGGGGGGGAATGATGCACTGCGCCAGCAACCACTCGGCCACGCTCCTCCACCGGAAGGCCGAACGGTCATGAGGCGCCTGTCCCGCGCCTCGGCCGCTCTCCTGTCGGTTGCGCTCGCCGCACCGCTCGGCGCCGCCCCGGAGACCGAGCCGCCGAAAGACGTCGGCCTCATGGAGCGGACCTCCGCGCGGCTCGCCCAGATCGACGTGACGGTCTCGGGGCCGAAGGACGTGATCGCGGGCCTGACCGCGGCGGACTTCCAGGTCAAGCTCAACGACAAGCTCGTGCCCAACGTGATCGTCGACGCGCTCTGCGGCGAGACCGGCGCGTCGCGGGCCGCGGCGACCCCCACCCCGGCGGCACCGCCCGTCGCGGTCACCGCGGCGTCCGCTTCCGCGGCGTCCGCGGTTCCCGCCGAGCGGGCCTCGACGGTCACCTACCTGCTCTACTTCGATCAGCCGCACCTGACCCAGGCCGGGCGACGCGCCTCGATCGACGCCGCGCGCGAGATGATGCCGAAGCTGATGGCGGGCGGGAACCGCGCGATGCTCGTCTCGAACGCAAACAGCTTGAAGGTCCTGGTCCCCCTGACCGAGGACAGATCGAAGATCGACGCCGCACTCGCCGCGATGATCGACGACACCAACGACTTCGACCCGTTCGCGATGACCGAGGAGAACCGTCTCGCCGAGATCATGGGTGAGATCGGCAACCGGACGGATCACGCGATCGCGCTGGCGAAAGGGTACGCGCGGGAGGAGCGGAGCCGCCAGGAGCGGGACCTCAACCGCCTCCGCATGGTGGTCGGCCGGCTCGCCGAGGTCGATCCGCCCAAGGCGGTGCTCTACTTCGCGGACAACATGCGCAGCAACGCCGGCGAGCACTACCTCTCGTTCTTCACGGGGTTCACTCTTACCGACGGGAACGGAAAATCGACCCCCTTTGCGCGCGACGTGCAGCTCGAGGCGTCGACGGGGGCGCTCCCTCTCGACGACGTCATCAACGAGGCCTCCGCGAACGGCATCCGGTTCTACACGGTCGAGGGGCAGGGGCTGGCCGGGCCGACGACGTTCATCCAGGCCAAGGGCTCGGGGTCGAGCACGACAAACCAAGAACCGGGTCAACATGCCAACTTCACGAACCCGCAGCTCAACCATCAGAGGACGAAGGACTCCCAGGCCACGCTCGTGACGATGGCCGCGGAAACGGGGGGCCGCCACTTCCTCAACGGCGTCACCCCCGGGAAGATGACCGCGCAGATCCTGGAAGACCTCTCGTGCGTGTACCTCCTCAGCTTCGACCCGCGGGGCTGGCCCGAGGACAACCCCCTCGCGGTCTCCGTCGTCGTGAAGCGTCCCAAGGTGAAAGCGACCACGCGCGGGCGCCTCGTGATCCAGGGCGAGTCGGCGCGCCTGACCGCGCGCGTTCTCTCCGCGTACGCCGCGCCCACCGCGAACGCATCCCCCGTCGATCTCCGGATCGGGTTGATCCCGATCGGCTACGACAAGGGGCGCTACCAGGCGCGCGTCCAGGTCTCCGTGCCCCCCTCGCGCATCCCGGGAACTATCTGGGATCTCGGCGCCTCGCTGGCCTCCAACGGCGCGGTCGTTCAAGCCGGATCGGGGCGCGTGAGCCTCGCAACCCCGGGCGTCCCCGTCGTCTGGGAGAAGGACATGGAGTTCTCTCCCGGAGACTACGAGCTCGTCGCGGTCGCGCACGAGACGACGACCGACGAGCTTGCGCAGAGGGAATTGACCGGCACGTGGCCGCGAATCGACGACGAGCTGGCGGTCATCTTCCCCGTCTCGGTGAGCCAGCCCGCCAAGGGCGGCTTCCTGCGCGATGGCAACGCAAAGACCTCCGGCGCGCTAGTGATCCCCGAAGGGGAGCTGCTGCGCGGCGACCTGCCGACCGCCCTGATCACCCTCGTTTGCCGCGCCAAGGACGAGAAGAAGCCCCTCCACGTCGAGCGGACGCTGATCGGCGAGACCGAGACGCCGGTCGGGAAGGACGACATCGACATGGGCCAGGACCGGTGCGCCCAGGTCCGAGACCTGATCCCGAGGAAGACGCTCGGCCCCGGCTCCTATCGATTCGTCGTCGCCGTCTCCTCGGAGGGGACCGATCTCACGCGGATCGAGCGGAAATTCGTCGTGCCCGACCTCACGGCGCCCGCCGCCGCCCCCGCACCCGGTAGCGCGCCCGCCGGCGATCCGCCGAGCCCGAGCCCCCCTCCGCACGCGCCCTCGGCCACGCTCTACCACCGGGAGGCCGATCGGTCATGACGCGCCCCGGTCGCGCAATGGCCGTCGCCCTGTCGGTCGCGTTCGTCGCGCCGCTCGGCGCCGCCCCCGAGACCGAGCCTCCGAAGGACGTCGGCCTCATGGAACGGACCTCCGCGCGGCTCGCGCAGATCGACGTCACGGTGTCGGGGCCGAAGGACGCGATCGCCGGGTTGACCTCCGCCGAGTTCGAGGTGAGGCTCAACGACAAGCTCGTGCCCAAAGTCATCGTCGACGCCCTCTGCGGCGACATCGGTGGCACGACCCGGGCGGCGTCGACGCCCGCCCCGGCTCCCGTGGCCGAGAGCATCGCGGCCGCCCCTCGCGCGTCGGCCGTCCCGTACGCGAGGGCTTCGACGGCGAGCTACATGATCTACCTCGACCAGCCGCATCTGACCCAAGCCGGGCGCCGCACCGCGATCGACGCCGCGCGCGAGATGATGCCGAAGCTGATGGCGGGCGGGAACCGCGCCATGCTCGTCTCGAACGCGAAAAGTTTGAAGGTCCTCGTCCCCCTGACCGAGGACGAGTCGAAGATCGACGCCGCGCTCGCCGCGACGATCGACGACGTGAAGGGGTTCGACCCATTCGCGATGACCGAGGAGACTCGCCTCGCCGAGATCATGAGCGAAATCGCCCACAACAACCTCGATCGCGCGATCACGCTGGCGACGCAGTACGCGCAGGAGGAGCGCACCCGCCAAGAGCGCGACCTCAATCGCCTCCGGATGGTGATTGGGCGCTTCTCCGAGATCGATCCGCCCAAAGCGGTTCTGTACTTCGCGGACAACATGCGCCAGAACGCGGGCGAACATTACCTCTCGTTCTTCGGCGAGGGTGTTCTGAAGAACAAGCATGGGTTCCCCTCGCCGCTCGCCTCCGACGTGCAGCTCGGCGCGTCGACCGGCGCCCTGCCGCTCGACGCCGTCATCAACGAGGCCTCCTCGTACGGGATCCGGTTCTACACGGTCGAGGGGCAGGGACTGCTCGGGCCGACCACGTTCATCCAGTCCGACGGGAGGAACTCGAAAATGTCCGTCACGGGCGGAATGGAGAACCCACAGCTCAACATCCAGAGGATCAAGGACTCGCAGGCGACCCTCGTGACGATGGCCGCGGAGACCGGCGGGCGCCACTTCATCAACGGCGTCACCCCCGCGAGGATGACCACGCAGATCCTGGACGACCTCTCGTGCGTGTACCTCCTGAGCTTCGACCCGCGCGGCTGGCCCGAGGACAAGCCCCTCGCGGTGTCGGTCGTCGTGAAACGGCCCAAGGTCAAGGTGACCGCGCGCGGGCGCCTCGTGATCCAGAGCGACTCCGCGCGCTTGACCGCGCGCGTTCTCTCCGCGTACGCGGCGCCCACCGCGGCGGCATCGCCGGTCGATCTCCGGATCGGGCTGATCCCGGTCGGCTACGAGAAGGGGCGGTACCGGGCGCGCGTGCAGGTCTCGGTGCCGCCTTCGCGCATCCCGGGCACGAACTGGGATCTGGGCGCCTCGCTCGTCTCGAACGGCGCGGTCGTGCAGGACGGCTCGGGGCGCGTGAGCGTCGCCAACCCCGGCGTACCCGTAGTGTGGGAGAAGGACATGGAGTTCTCGCCCGGGGAATTCGAGCTCGTCGCGGTCGCGCACGAGACGACGACCGACGAGCTGGCGCAGAGGGAGCTGACCGGCACGTGGCCGCGCATCGACGACGAGCTGGCCTTCATCGCGCCGATCGCCGTCAGCCAGCCCGCCAAGGGCGGCTTCCTGCGCGACGGCAACGCGAAGACCTCCGGCGCGCTCGTGATCCCCGAAGGTGAACCGCTGCGCGGCGACCTGCCGACCGCCCTGATCACCCTCGTTTGCCGCGCCAAGGACGAGAAGAAGCCCCTCCACGTCGAGCGGACGCTGATCGGCGAGACCGAAACGCCGGTCGGAAAGGACGACATCGACATGGGCCAGGATCGGTGCGCCCAGGTCCGAGACCTGATCCCGCGCAACACGCTCGGCCCCGGCTCCTATCGATTCGTCGTCGACGTCTCCTCGGGGGGCACCGACCTCACGCGCATGGAGCGGAAATTCGTCGTGCCGGACGTGGCGGCGCCGGCCGCATCCCCGGCGCCCGCGAGCGCGCCCGTGGCCGATCCGCCGAGCCCGAGCCCCACTCCGCATGTGCCCTCGGCCACGATCTACCACCGGAAGGCCGATCGGTCATGACGCGCCCCGGTCGCGCCCTGACCGTCGCCCTGTCGATCGCACTGGGAGCACCGCTCGGTGCCGCCCCCGAGTCCGAGCCCCCGAAGGACGTCGGGCTGATGGAGCGGACCTCCGCCCGCCTCGCCCAGATCGACGTGACGGTCTCCGGCCCCAAGGATGCGATCGCGGGACTGACCGCGGCGGACTTCGAGGTGAGGCTCAACGACAAGCTCGTGCGCAACGTGATCGTCGATGCCCTCTGTAGCGAGACCGGCGCTTCGCGGGCCGCGGCGACCCCAGCCCCGACGGATGCGCCCGCGGCTGAGGCGCCGGCGACCGCCTCCTCGCCTCCGGCCGTTCCCGCCGTTCCTTCCGAGCGGGCCTCGACGGTCAGTTACCTGCTCTACTTCGATCAGCCGCACCTGACCCAGGCCGGGCGGCGCGCCTCGATCGACGCCGCACGCGAGATGATGCCGAAGCTGATGGCGGGCGGGAACCGCGCCATGGTCGTCTCGAACGCGAAGAGTTTGAAAGTTCTGGTTCCCCTGACCGAGGACGAATCGAAGATCGACGCCGCACTCGCCACGATGATCGGCGACGTGACGGACTTTGACCCGTTCGCGATGACCGAGGAGAACCGCCTCGCCGAGGTCATCGGCGAGATCGACAATCGGCTCGATCGCGCCCTCGCGCTGGCGAAGCGGTACGCGCAGGAGGAGCGGAGCCGCCAGGAGCGGGACCTCAACCGGCTCCGGATGGTCATCGGCCGGCTCGCCGAGGTCGACCCGCCCAAGGCGGTCCTCTACTTCGCGGACAACATGCGCGGCAACGCCGGCGAGCACTACCTCTCGTTCTTCAGCAGCAGCGTCCTCTCCGATCCGAACGGAGTCCCGACGTCGGCCGCGGCTGACGTCCAGCTCGCGGCGTCGACGGGGGCGCTCCCGCTCGACGGCGTCATCAACGAGGCCTCCGCGGACGGGGTGCGGTTCTACACGGTCGAGGGGCAGGGGCTCCTCGGGCCGACGACGTTCATCCAGGCCAAGAACGCCGGGATGGTGAAACACGGCAGCGCGGGCGTGCTGCTCAGCACCCAGAGGATCAAGGACTCCCAGGCCACGCTCGTGACGATGGCCGCGGAAACGGGCGGACGCCACTTCCTCAACGGCATCACCCCCGCGAAGATGAGCGCGCAGATCCTCGACGACCTCTCGTGCGTGTACCTCCTGAGCTTCGACCCGCGGGGGTGGCCCGAGGACAAGCCGCTCGCGGTGTCGGTCGTCGTGAAGCGGCCCAAGGTCAAGGCGACCGCGCGGGGGCGCCTCGTGATCCAGAGCGACTCGTCGCGACTGACCGCGCGCGTTCTCTCCGCGTACGCGGCGCCCACCGCGAACGCCTCCCCGGTCAACCTCCGGATCGGGCTGATCCCCGTCGGATACGAGAAGGGGCGGTACCAGGCGCGCGTGCAGGTCTCGGTGCCCCCCTCGCGCATCCCGGGAACCACCTGGGACCTGGGGGCCTCGCTCGTCTCGAACGGCGCGGTCGTTCAGGCCGGCTCGGGGCGCGTGAGCGTCGCCAACCCCGGAGTTCCCGTCGTCTGGGAAAAGGACATGGAGTTCTCTCCCGGAGACTACGAGCTCGTCGCGGTCGCGCACGAGACGACGACCGACGAGCTTGCGCAGAGGGAATTGACCGGCGCCTGGCCGCGGATCGACGACGAGCTGGCCTTCGTCGCGCCGATCGCTGTCAGCCAGCCCGCCAAGGGCGGCTTCCTGCGCGACGGCAACGCGAAGACCTCCTGCGCGCTCGTGATCCCGGAGGGGGAGCTACTGCGCGGCGACCTGCCGACCGCCCTGATCACCCTCGTCTGCCGCGCCAAGGACGAGAAGAAGCCCCTGCACGTCGAGCGAACGCTGATCGGCGAGACTGAGACCCCGGTCGGGAAGGACGACATCGACATGGGCCAGGACCGGTGCGCCCAGGTGCGCGACCTGATCCCGAAGAAAACGCTCGGCCCCGGCTCCTATCGATTCGTCGTCGACGTCTCCTCGGGGGGGACCGACCCCACGCGCATGGAGCGGAAATTCGTCGTGCCGGACGTGGCGGCGCCGGCCGCCGATCCGCCGGGCCCCGGCCCCGGTCCGAGACCGAATGCGCCCTAGAGCCGTCCTCGCCGCGGTCGCCGTGCTACTCTGCGGCGGGTCCCCCCCACGGTCCGCTCCCGAGGTCGCCCCCGTGACCACGCACGACGTGAGTCGGAAGCCGAATCATCTTTCGGGACAGACCAGCCCGTATCTGCTCCAGCACCTCTACAACCCCGTCGACTGGTATCCCTGGGGCCCCGAGGCGCTCGCCAAGGCCAAGGCCGAGGGAAAGCCGATCTTCGTGTCGATCGGGTACGCCGCCTGCCACTGGTGCCACGTCATGGAGCACGAGTCGTTCGAGAATCCCGAGATCGCGGCGCTGCTCAACGCGTCGTTCGTCGCGATCAAGGTCGACCGCGAGGAGCGCCCCGACCTCGACGAGATCTACATGACCGCGGTCCAGATGATGACCGGCCAGGGGGGCTGGCCGCTCAACGTCTTCCTCACGCCGGACGGAAAGCCGTTCTTCGGAGGGACCTACTTCCCTCCCGAGGACCGCACGGGCCGCCGCGGATTCCCCGCCGTGCTCCGGCTGGTGCGCGACGCGTGGCTCAGCCGCCGGGACGAGATCGAGGGATCGGCGTCGCAGATCACGGACCAGCTCCGCGAGGCGACGAAGGCACCCCCCGCGGCGCCCGGGGCGACGCCCGCGGGCGCCGCCGAATCGCAGGCCGCGGCGGCCGAGCTGCTCAAGCGGCTCGATCCCCGCTGGGGCGGGTTCGGGGGAGCGCCCAAGTTCCCGCCCCACGGCGCGATTGCGCTCCTCCTGCGCGAGCACCTCCGGACGGGGGACGACGCGACGCTCCACGCCGCGACCCTTACCCTCGACCGCATGGCCGGCGGCGGGATGTACGACCAGATCGGCGGCGGTTTCGCCCGGTACTCCGTCGACGAGCGATGGCTCGTCCCCCACTTCGAGAAGATGCTGTACGACCAGGCGCTGCTCGTGCCGGTGTACGTCGACGCGTGGCTGCTCACCGGCAAGCCGCTCTACCGCCGCGTGGTGCTGGAGACGCTCGATTTCGTCCGGCGGGAGATGACGCTCGCCTCCGGCGGGTTCGCCTCCTCCCTCGACGCGGACAGCGAGGGGCACGAGGGCGCGTTCTACGTCTGGACGCCTTCGCAGGTCGAGGCGGCCCTCGGAGAGGCCGACGCCAAGCTCTTCGATTCGATCTACGGGATCGACGCGCGCGGGAACTTCGACGGGAAGAGCATCCCCAGCCTGCTCGGGGGGTCGCTCGCCGAGCGCGCCGCGGCCTCGGGCACCACGGAGGACGCGCTGGTCGCGCGGATCGCGCCGATGAAGGCGAAGCTCCTCGCCGCGCGCGGCACGCGTGAGCGCCCCGCCATCGACGACAAGGTGCTGACGGCCTGGAACGGCCTGATGATCTCGGCGCTCGCGCGCGCGTACCAGGCGTTCGGCCGGCCCGAGGATCTCGCCGCCGCGCGCAAGGCCGCGGACTTCGTGCTCGGCACGCTCCGTCGCGACGGCCGGCTGCTCGCGACGTACCGCGCCGGGGCGGCCCGCCTGCCGGCCTACCTCGACGACCATGCGTTCGTCGCGCGGGGCCTCGTGGACCTCTACGAGGCGGCGTTCGAGCCGCGGGACCTCGAGGCGTCGCGGAGCCTCGCCCGGTCGATGGTCGAGCGGTTCGGCGACGGCGCGGGCGGATTCCACTTCACCGCGAACGACCACGAGACGCTCCTCGCCCGGACGCGGAGCCTGTGGGACGGCGCGCTCCCCGCCGGCTCGGGCGTCGCGGCGGAGGCCCTGCTGCGGATCGGATTGCTCACGGACGACGCGGGGCTCGCCGCGGAGGGGCGCAAGGTCCTCGTCGCGCTGCGCCCGTCGGCCGCGCGCTCCCCCTCCGCCTTCACGGCGCTCCTCGCCGCCGCCGCGTACGACGGCGGGACCGCGCGCGAGATCGCGATCGTCGGGGCGCCGGACGACCCGGCGACGCGCGCGCTCGTCGGCGCCGCGCGCGCCCTGTACCTGCCCGCGCGCGCGATCGCCTGCGGCGAGCCGGGGGCCGCGCCGAGAACGATCGCGCTCCTCGCCGACAAGCCGCTGCTTGCCGGGAAGCCCGCGGCGTACGTCTGCCGCAACCACGTCTGCGACGCCCCGATCGCCGATCCCGAGACGCTGATCCGCAAGCTGCGCGCGCGCTGAATCGCCGATCGGGCGTGTTAGCATCGTCGCTCTCCCCGGCTCGGCCAGGAGGCGTTCACCCTGTCGCGCTCATCCCCCAAGGTCGCCTGGGAAAAGCTCTCCGACGACGACCTGCTCCATCTCCGGATCTGCGACCTCGGCGTCCGCATCAAGGGAAGCGACCTCGAGCCGCGCATCCGCCAGCTCGAGCGCGAGCTCGACGCGAGCGGCCTCGCGCTCCGCCCCGCCGTCTTCCTCTCGGACGAGTGGCTCTCGCCGGGCGACCAGGCGGCGATCGGCATCCCCTTCTTCCTCGCCCATCCGCGCCTCAAGGCGCTCGAGAGCCGGATGATGTTCGAGGTCGAGGGGGGCACGGCCGCCTGGTGCATGAAGCTGCTCCGGCACGAGGCCGGCCACGCGCTCGATCACGCCTACCGGCTGTCCTCGCGCGAGGGATGGCGGGAGGTGTTCGGCTCGAAGCGCGCGCGGTACGACCCGTACTACTACGAGATCGATCCGAAGAGCCGGGAGTTCGTCCGCAACGTCCCCGACCACTACGCGCAGGCCCACCCGGTCGAGGACTTCGCCGAGACCTTCGCGGTCTGGCTCAACCCGGCCGCGGACTGGCGCGCGCGCTACGCAGGCTGGCCCGCGCTGCGCAAGCTGCGATTCGTCGACCGGACGATGCGCGAGGTCCGGCGGCGGCGCCTGCCGCGCCGGAAGCCGGTCGTCGGCCCGGAGGCCCGCGCCCTCCAGTCGACGCTCAGGAGCTACTACGAGCGGAAGCTCCGCCTCTTCCCGCTCGGAGACGCGGGGGCCACGGAGCGGGCGCTCAAGCGCGTGTTCCGCGTGTCGCGGGCCGCCGACCCGGTCGACCGGGCCTCCGACTTCATCCGCGCGCACAAGCGCCCGCTGGTCGACTCGATCTCCGGGTGGTCCGGAGAGCGGCGGAACCAGGTGGCGCGCGTGGTCGCGGGGCTCGCGCAATTGTGCGACACCCACCGGCTCGTGATACGGGACGCCGAGGACAAGACCCTCGTCACTCTCTCGACGTTCGCCGCGACGCTGATCGTGAACCGGCTCCGCTCGCACAGCTACCGGGTGACCGGCCCGTGAAGAAGCCGAAGCACAAGGAGCGGCTGCGCCTGCTGGTCCTGTTCGAGGTCCACGATCCCCCCGCCCCGGACGAGGAGTACGAGCGCCGGATGCGGGAGGAATCCGACTGGCGGACGGAGGGGCACGTCGTCGCCGCCCTGAAGGCGCTCGGGCACGAGGTGCACCTCGGCGCGATCTACAAGAACCCGCGGGAGGTCATCGACCTCGTGGAGCGGATCCAGCCCGACCTGGTCTGGAACTTCGTGCAGACGTTCCACGGGACGCGGTACTTCGAGAGCCACATCGCGGGGGTGCTCGAGCTGTGCCGCGTGCCCTACACGGGCTGCGGCCACAGGGCCCTCATGCTCTGCCAGGACAAGGCGCTCTCGAAGGAGATCCTCAAGCACCATCGCGTGTCGGTCCCGCCGTTCGTCGTCTCCCGCCGTAACATCCCGTTGAAGCGCCTCTCGAAGTCGATCTTCCCCGTGATGGTCAAGCCGCTGGCGGAGGAGGGGTCGGTCGGCATCTCGCGGGACTCCTTCGCGGAGACGGAGGAGCAGGCGATCGCACGAGCGCAGTTCCTTCACGAGCGCCTGAAGCGCGACGTGATCGTCGAGCAGTACGTCTCGGGCCGGGAGATCTACGTCGGCGTGCTCGGCAACGATCGCCTCACCGTCCTGCCGCCGCGCGAGCTTAAGTTCTCGAAGGTCCCGGAGGGCGAGCCCAAGTTCGCGAGCTTCAAGGCGAAGTGGGACGAGGGGTACCGCGAGCGCTGGGGGATCTTCGCCGCCTTCCCCGACGACCTGCCGGAGTCGCTGCGCCGGAAGATCGACGCGGTCGCCAAGCGCGTCTTCCGCGCCTTGCAGATGCGCGGATTCGGACGCATCGACCTGCGGCTGACCGACGAGGGGAAGCTCGTCGTGGTCGAGGCGAACCCCAACCCCGAGATCGCGCAGGGAGAGGACCTCGCGGAGGCCGCGGCGAAGTCCGGGATCCCCTACGCCGATCTCATCGACCGCATCGTCGCGCTCGGCCTCGAGAACGGCCGCCCGAGGGGCGCGTGACATGGACACGACCGGCCCCCACGGCCTCGTTCCCTGGACCGCCCTCCTCGTCGCGCTGACCGCCTGTCTCGCCCTCGACTTCGGGCTCGCCGCGGGGCGGCATCGCGCGATCGGGTTGAAGGAGGCGGTGGGCTGGAACGTGTTCTGGGTCGCGGTCGCGCTCGCGGTCGCCCTCCCGGTGCACGCGCTCTACGGCGCGACCGGCGCCGCGGAGTACCTGACCGGGTACGTCGTCGAGCGCTCGCTGTCCGTCGACAACATCTTCGTGTTCGTGGTCATCTTCAAGTACTTCGCGATTCCCGACGACCGGCAGGCCCGCGTCCTGTTCCTGGGGATCATCGGGGCGCTCCTGATGCGCGCGGTGTTCATCGTCGCCGGGGCGGCGATCGCCTCGCGGTTTCACGCGATCCTCTATCTGTTCGGCGCTTTCCTCGTCTACACCGGGATCGCGCTCGTTGTGAAGGGAGAGCAGCCGCCGCCGGATCCGGACAAGAACCTCGTCGTGCGCGCGGTGGGGCGCGTCCTGCCGATTCTCCGCTCCGACCGGTCCGAGCGCCTGTTCGTGAGGACGGGCGGCCGGTTCTACGGCACGCCGATGCTGGTGGCGCTGCTCGTCGTGGCCTCGACCGACTTCGTCTTCGCGCTCGACTCGCTCCCGGCGATCCTCGGCGTGACCCGGAACCCGTGGATCCTGTTCGCCTCGAACGCGTTCGCCGTGCTCGGGATGCGCGTCCTCTACTTCCTGCTCGCCGCCGTGCTCCCACGGTTCCGCTACCTCAACTACGGGCTGGCGCTGATCCTCACCTTCATCGGTGCGCGGATGCTCGTCGAGCCGTGGCTCGACATCCCGATCGGCGTGACGCTCGGCCTCGTCCTGGCGATCCTGGCGGTCTCGATCGCCGCGTCGCTCGTCGGTCCCGGGCGCCGCGGCGGCGACGAGGGGCTCTAGCGTCGCGTCCCGAGCCTAGGAGACGACGAGGGTCTCCGGGCGGGGCTTCAGAGCTTGCGCGAGCGCGTCGACGCAGCGCGCGTCCCACTGCGACCCGCGCTTTTCCTTGATGATCCCCATCGCCGCGTACGGGCTGAGGCGCTTGCGCACGCGCGAGGTCGTCATGGCGTCGTAGGCTTCCGCGACCGCGAGGATCCGCGCGGAGAGCGGGATCGACTCACCGGCGCGGCCGTTGTACCCGCTGCCGTCGACGTGCTCGTGGTGGAAGCGGACCGCGCTCGCGACGGCATCGTCCCCCTCGAGCGCCCTCAGGATCGCGGCGCCGCGATCCGCGTGGGAGCGCAGGAGGCGGAGCTGCGCGTCGTCGAGCGGGCTGACCTGGCGGAGCACCTCGACGGGAAGCCCGATCTTCCCGATGTCGTGCAGCAGCGCCGCGCGCAGGAGCGCACCGACCTCGGCGTCCGGCATGCCGAGCTCCTCCGCGATCATCGCCGAGAATGCCGTGACCCGGTCGGCGTGCCCCGGATCGAAGCTGTCGCGGCGGTCGGACCATTCGGCGACCCGGGACGCCACCTCGTGGTACGGACCGGAGGGGATCTCGTAGCTCGGCACGCGGTGGCGGAGCGCCGCAGCGACCCGCGAGCCGAGCGCACGCCACCCGCCCGGCAACGGCCGCTCGGACGGAGCCTGAGACGCCGCCTCCGCGCGATCCTGCCTGAGGACGATCCTCCGCACGCGGGCGAGCGCGTCGACGCGCGCGAGGAGGTCCTCGGCCGGGAACGGGCTCGTGAGCTGGTCGATCAGGCGCTCCTCGGCGAAGTGGTCGCGGACCGCGTCCTGCTCCTGATGCACGAAGAGAATCGCCGGCGCGAACACGCGTCCCCCGCCGAGCGGCACGCGCAACACCTCGCCCGGATCCTCGACCGCGGCGACGACGACCTCCGGCGCGCTCGTTCGCTCGGTCTCGCGCCAGCGCGACGGAACCCTGGCGGGCGTCACGGCGTGACCGTGCATCGCGAGAATCGACTTCAGCCCGTGCGTGCGGCTCTTTGCGTCACCCACCAGAAGGACGTGTGCCACGATGCGGGTTCCCCCGTGCTCCGAGGTCGAATCTAGGTCCGGCGACCGCGAATGTCACGCCCCCGCGGGTGGCGTGAAAATGGCGTGGTTCCGCCATTTTTGATGTCGCGCCACGCGGCGGTCCTTCGGGATGGACCCCGTGTCTGATAAGGTCGGAGTAGACCTCAACCGGGAGAACGACATGTCGGAGACGGCCACGTGGGTCCTCGTCGGTCTGGCCGCGGTGCTCGTCGCGGCTGCGGTCGTAGCACTCGTGCAGCTTGCGCGCACGCTCAAGACACTGCAGCACACGCTCGAATCCACCGGCTCGCGGGTGGACAAGGCGCTCGACGACCTGAGCACGACCCTGAACCGGGTCAACCGGGTCGCCGGCGAGCTCGAGCGCGGCACTCTGCAGATCTCGGCACTGTTCGACGTGCTCGGCGGCGTCGGCGACGCGCTGGTCAAGATCCGGTCGTCGATCGGCACGGTCGCGACCGTGACCGCGGCGCTCGGGCCGATGCTCGTCGCCGCGGCGCGGGGCTGGTTCCGCTGGGGCGGCGACGCGGACGAGGACGAGACGCCCGAGGCGCCCGAGAAGGCGGCTGCGCGCGCGGAGGTGGAGCGATGAGCGACGATCGCGGTTCGTCCGGAGGCACCCTGCTCCTCGCGTTTCTCGCGGGGGCGGCCGCCGGCGTGGTCCTGGCCCTTCTGACCGCGCCCAAGAGCGGGCGCGAGATGCGCGATTCGATCCGGGGCTGGGCCAAGGACAAAGCGGGGAGCGCGCGCGGCGCACGTGCCGTCCGCGCGGCGCGGCGCGCGTTCGACGAGATCGTCGGCGACGACGGAACGACGGCGGGCTAAGCTCGGTTCGGGCCGAGCACCGATTCCACGAAATCGAGCACTGCGACCGCGGCCCAGAAGCGGGGTCGCCCGGCCCCCCAGTAGCCGACGTGGCCGCCGGTCGACGGGTGGACGAAGCGCACGCCCGCGGATTCGGCGGCATGCCGCCACGCCGTGAAGGACGCGAGCGGCACCATCGGGTCGTCCGCGGCGGCGAGCACGAGGGCCGGCCGCCTGATTCCCCCGAGACCCGGGCCCGCGCTCGCGGCGGCGTAGTACTCCGCCGCGTCCCGAAATCCGCCGGCCGGAGCGGTGAACAGATCGTCGAACCGCCGCACGCTCCGGATGCGGCCGGGAATCGCGGCCGGGCCCGGAACCTCGCGCACCTTTCGGATCCTCCGGATCTGCGCGCACAGCCCGTGGAGGAAGTACAGGTGGTAGAGGAGGTTTCCAGGTCGCTCCAGGCTCCCGATGCACGCGGCCAGGTCGACGGGGGGATTGACCCCGACGACGGCGTCCGCGGCACACGCGGCCCCGGCGCTCCCCGCGTATCCGAGCGCCATGTTCCCGCCGAGCGAGAACCCGACGAGCGCGTACGGGCGCGCGCACCCCTCGCGCGTCAGCGCCGCGAGCACGGCCTCCGCGTCCGCCCCTTGCCCGGCGTTGTAGAGCGTGCGCGAGAGCGCCTCGGTGCCGCCGCAGTTCCTCAGGTTCATGCGCGCCGCGATCCATCCCCGATCGAGGGCCTGCCGCGCGGTCCGGCGCATGTAGCGGGACTCCGAGGAGCCGTCGAGGCCGTGGAGGAGCAGCACGGTGCCGCGCGCCGCCCGGGGCGGCCGCGCCAGGCGCACTCGCACGCGCGTTCCCGGCTCGACTTCGACGTCGACCGGGACGCCGCCGGGATCGTTCGCCGGCAGGAGGAACGGGACGATGGTCTGCGCGTGCCCGCCCGGCACCCACCAGGCCGGGCGTAATGATGAGGACATTCTGCCTATTCCTTTTCTTGGGACGTTTCTCTTTTTCGCAGTGCGGCGGTATCCGGGGAGCCGCGCAAGAGGAAGTGGAACGTCCCAAGAAGAGGAATAAGCAGAATGTCCCCAGTTACGCGGTGCGCTTGACCACGACGACGGTCACGTCGTCCGCGGCCGGCTGGCCCGACGCCCACGCCACGACCGTGCGATGCACGTCGTCGACGAGGCGCTTCGCACCCTGCGACGCGCCTCCGGCCACGAGCGCGGTCAGCCGGGCGTCGCCGAGCTCCTCTCCCGCCGGATTGCACTCCTCGGTGACGCCGTCGGAAAACAGCGTCAGCGTGTCGCCGGGGGCGAAGGTGGTCGTCCGGACGTCGTACGGCAGATCGGGGAAGATGCCGAGGATCGTGCCGCAGCTCGCGAGCCGCTCGATCCCGCCGGAGGCGCGCGCGAGGATCGGCGCATTGTGCCCCGCGTTGCACCACGTCATCACCCCCGAGGCCGGGTGGAGGAGCCCGAAGAAGAGGCTGACGAACCGGTTCCTCGGGAAGTTTCCGGCGACGACGCGGTCGAGACGGGACATCAGCACGCCGATGTCGTCGGGCGGGTCCGCGAGGAGGACCTGGACGCCCCCCTTGAGCGCGGTCATCAGCAGCGCCGCGGGCATCCCCTTCCCCGCGACGTCCCCGATCACGAGAGCCAGACGCCCGTCGGGGTACGCGAAGAAGTCGAAGTAGTCTCCGCCCACCGTCCGGCAGGGCGTGTTGTGCCCGGCGAGGTCGAACCCCGGGATCGCCGGCGCGGACGTGGGCAGCAGCCGCTGCTGGATCTCCGCCGCCTGCTCGAGGTCGCGCGTGATGATCCGCTCCTGCTGCTCGATCTGGGCGAGACGCTGCTGCTCGATCCTTATCGCCGCGACGTTCGAGAGCACCGTGAGGAGGTCGAGGTCGTCCGGGGTAAAAGGGCGCGCGAACGACCGCGAGTCGACGTTGATCAGGCCGATGACCCGATCGCTGGTCTGGAGCGGCACCGCCATCACGCTCTGAACATGCTGGCCGACGATGCTGTCCCGCGACCGGAGCGCCTCGTCCATCTGGGTGTCGCGCACCAGCAGCGAGGCGCGCTCCTTCAGAACCCGGTCGCGCACCGCGGTGCTGATCCGGAACCCCTCCCCGCGCACCGCGCGCGTGACGAGGTCGCCCGCCTCGAGCGTCATCAACACCCCGCGCTCCGCGCCCACGGCGGTGAGCGACAGGTCGAGGATGAGGTCGAACAGCTCCTGGAGCGGGCGGTGCGACGCGAGCTCGCGCCCCGCGCGGACGAGCGCCGCGACCCCCGGGTGGTCGAGCGGGAGGCCGTGCGCCTCCGGCGCTGTCGAGCGGCGCTGCGCTCCGGGCACCGTGTTCTCCCGGGAGAGGACGCCGCGCAGGCTGGTCATGACCGTCGCGCGCAAGGGAGGCTCGTCGCCGGCGGCGACGAACTCCACCGGGCCCGGGCCCGAGACGGTACCGCCGAAGATCATCACGAGCTGCCCGGCGCCGATCCGGTCGCCGGGGCGGAGCATCGTCTTCGCGTCGATCCGCCGCCCGTTGACCGTGGTCCGGTTCTTCGCGCCGAGATCCTCGACGAACCAGTCGGCCCCGTCCTTGGTGAGCACCAGGTGCTGGCGCGAGAGGCTCATGTCCCCCGGGTACGAGACGTCGTTGTCGCTCGAGCGGCCCACGCGGATGCGCGCCTTGTCGAGGTCGATCGTGCGCGTCCCGCCGCCGGGCTCGAGGACGGATATCTCGCTCACCATCGAGGGGAGCCTCCAGGCCGGCTGATGTGAGCCGGTAGAATACACCGGTGCGCTGGCTGAGGATCGCGTGGAAGCTGCCCGCCGCGGTGGCCGTCACGTTGGCGATGGCCGCGATTCCGCTCGCCGCGAGGGTCGTGCTCGCGGGGAAGCCGGGCGCGATCGACCGCGTGGGCGCTTCCGCGACGCACTGGTGGGGCGTGTGGATGTGCCGGATCCTCCGCGTGAAGCGGGACGTCCGGGGCGCCCCGGCGAAGGACGGCGCGTTCCTCGTCGCCTCGAATCACCTGTCCTACCTCGACATCCTGGTGCTCGGCTCGCTCTACACGAGCGTGTTCGTCGCCAAGCGCGAGATCGCCGGCTGGCCGATCTTCGGCCTGATCGCGCGCACGGCCGGGACGCTCTTCGTCGACCGGGAGCAGGCCCGGGACGTCGTGCGCGCGGGGCGCGAGATGGCGGCGCGGCTCGCATCGGGAGTGCCGCTGACGATCTTCCCCGAGGGGCGCAGCTCGCCCGGGACCGACGTGCAGCCGTTTCTCCCCTCGCTGCTCGAGCCCGCCGCGGCCGCGGGAGTTCCGTGCTGGGCCGCGGCGATCACCTACGAGGCTTCCGGGAGCGCGCTGCCGCCCTCGGTGACGATCTGCTGGTACGACAGCTCCAGCTTCCCCGCGCACGTCGTCCGGATGATGGGGCTCGCGCGGATCGTCGCCCACGTGAGGTTCGCCGCGGCGCCGGTCGTCTCGGACGATCGCAAGACGCTCGCGCGGACGCTCTGGACCGCGGTCGCCGCGGAGTTCACCCCGGTCCGGCAGGCGGAGGGCCCCGCGCCCTAGTTGTGAAGTCTCAGGACGTTGTTCACGGCCCCTAGCTGTTCACCCGGGGCCTTTTCGGAGAAGCTGATGGTGACCAAACCGTCGCCGCTTCGAAAAGGAGACCCGGATGAACGCTCACAGTTT
>Ga0306920_100000057_pt1 | contig 151339 bp, 124 predicted proteins | sample flu12Cox44000170_FD_204666 | JGI IMG/M metagenome (GOLD analysis project Ga0306920, IMG submission 204666) | Lab enrichment of tropical soil microbial communities from Luquillo Experimental Forest, Puerto Rico - flux4day.12C.oxic.44.000.170 (v2)... | ecosystem: Environmental > Terrestrial >...
CCGACGACCTGGCGACGAAGCCCTGGGCGCCGAGCACCGCAGCGCAGTCGCGCGAAGGCCGCAGGCCGCAGCCGACCGCGGACGCATGAGCGCAACAGGAACCCCCACCCGCCCCGCGACGCGAGGTCTCCGAGCGCCAGCCACTCGCCACGCGCTTCGCCGCCAACGGCGAAGCGCTCAGCGCCGCAGGCACGCGCGGCCGGCGCTGCGCTTCAGCATCAACCCGTCTTCCCCGGAGATCATCGGCGACGACCCTTCTTTTTCATGCGGCGCGTTGCGCGAAGTCACTCGGATCAAGCCGGCAACGCGTCCAGCAGCCGCCCCGCCTCGATGTGCAGCTGGCGGTCGCAGCGCGCGGCGATCGCCGTGTCGTGCGTCACCAGCACCAGCGTCGTGCCGACCTCGCGGTTGAGATCGAACATCAGCTGCATGACCGTCTCGCCGGTGGCGAAGTCGAGGCTGCCGGTGGGCTCGTCGGCCAGCAGCACCTGCGGGCGCACGACGAAGGCGCGCGCCAGCGCGACGCGCTGCTGCTCGCCGCCGGACAGCACGCGCGGGTAGTGCCCCAGCCGCTCGGCCAGGCCCACGCGGGCCAGCATCTCGGTCGCGCGCGAGCGCGCGTCACGCGCGCCCGCGAGCTCCAGCGGCAGCATCACGTTCTCGAGCGCGGTGCGATGCGCCAGCAGCTGGAAGCTCTGGAACACGAAGCCGACGCGCTCGGCGCGCACGGCGGCGCGGGCGTCCTCGTCGAGCGCGAACAGGTCGCTGCCGGCCAGCAGCACCTTGCCGGTGGTGGGAACGTCCAGGCCGGCGAGCAGTCCGAGCAGCGTGCTCTTGCCCGAGCCGGAGGCGCCGACGATGGCGGCCGACTCGCGGGCGTTCAGGGTGAACGAGATGTCATGGAGAATCGTCAGGGTTCCGGTGGCGTCGCTCACCTGGCGGGTGAGGCGATCGACGACGATGATGGGTTCCGACATGCATCCACTTTTCGAGGCGCGGCCTTCGCGCCGCAGATTCCTGCACTTTAGCGTGAGCTTCGCCGCGGCGCTGGCCGTGGGCGTTGTCGCGGTCGACGCGGGCGCGGCGACGCCGGCGTCGGGGGCGACCGGCAACGGCCACGAGATCGTCGTCGTCGGCGACAGCATCTCCGCCGAGTACGGCCTCGCGCGCGGCACGGGCTGGGTCGCGCTGCTGGGCCAGCGGCTGGCGGCAGAGAAGTCGCCGTGGACGGTGTCCAACGCCAGCATCAGCGGCGACACCACCGCGGGCGGCCTCGCGCGCCTGCCCACCGTGCTGAAGCAGCGTCATCCCAGGGTGGTGGTCATCGAGCTGGGCGGCAACGACGCGCTGCGCGGCCTGCCGATGAGCGACACGCGCAAGAACCTCGACGCGATGGCCGCGCTGGCGATGGCGTCCGGCGCGCGCGTGCTGATCGCCGGCATGATGGTGCCGCCCAACTTCGGCCGCAAGTACCAGGCGGAGTTCGCGCAGATGTACGCCGACGTCGCCGCCGCGCGCCACGCCGCGCTGGTGCCCTTCATCTTCGCCGGCATCGCCGATCGCCCCGACGCGGACGACTGGTTCCAGGCCGACCGGATCCACCCGGTCGCGAAGGCGCATCCGATCATCCTGGACAACGTGTGGCCGCGGCTGAAGCCGCTGCTCAAGTCCTGAGCGTCAGCGCACGGCCTTCACCGGCGCCAGCGTCACCTGCACCGTCGGCGCATCGGCCGACAGCGCGCCGCGGCCGGACGGCGGCCCCGGCGGCGGCACCGGAACGGCCGCGGCCAGCATCTTCTCGAACGCCGGCTTGCGCTGCTCCGCGCCGCGCGGCCCCGGCATCTGCGACACCGGCACCCCCGGCCCCAGCGAGCCCGCGTCCACCACCGTCACCGCGCCCGGCAGCGCGCGGTTCGCATAGGCGGCCGCGCCAGTCGGCACGAGGCGCGCACGGCCGTTGATCGCGACCGCGCGGCGGCCGGCCGGCGCGACGCTGGCGTCGGTGATCGCGTTCCAGTACTTGGCCGACACCGCGTAGCCCGGGAACACCGGCTCGTCGGGCGCGAGCGCCACCCAGCCGATCGCCGGGGCGCCGGCCACGCTCAGCGCGGTGCCGCCGATCCAGCCGACCAGCGCCGGCGCGAACACCGGGCGCGCGGCGCCCCACTGCCCCGGCGTCCACGCCCAGCGGCCCTTGACCTGCAGCCAGCGGCCGTAGTGGAACGGCGCGAAGCCCCAGGGCTGGTCGTCGACCCAGGTCCAGCCCCAGGGCCGCTTCCACGTCCACGCGCCCTGCTGGTAAGGCTGCCAGCCCGCGGGCAACCTGGCCGGCGTCCACGCGCGCGCGCCGCCGGGCAGCACGCTCCAGGCGCCGAAGCGCGCGAGCTCGGCCGCGCCCGTCATCTCGGGCGACACCTGCGCCGCGGCGTCGGCGGCGGACAGCGCGTCGTCCCGCTTGTCCTGCGCCAGCACCGCGTCGCCGAACGCATCCTTCACGGCCGCGACCATGCGGTAGTGGGTGGCGTTGCGCCCGTCGCGCCACACCTCCGCGCGCTGCGGCGCCTTCAGCGGCAGCGAGCTGTCGGGCGCCTCGAGCAGCAGGTCGCCGCTCCAGGCCTGCGCGGCCAGCACCTGGCGCGGCGCGCGGTCGAAGCGGTACTGGCCCGGGTGGTGCGGCACCCAGGCGCCCTCGTCCGTCTCGATGAACAGTTCGCCGGGGATGTCGTCGGAGCGCACGCGCACCGCCAGCTGGCCGTGGTCGAAGCGCAGGCGGATCTTCTGGTCGTCGAGCTGCGTGACGACGAGGTCGGAGTCGGCGCCCAGGCGCACGACGGTCGAGCCGAACTGCAGCGTCGCGCGACCGGTCCCGTCGGTGGTGATGCGGTCGCCGGTGGATAGCGGCTGGTTGCGCACGACGTCCTTCCAGCCGCCGTCGGCGTCGAGGGTGCGGACGTCGCCCGCGATCTCCGCGACGCGGCCGACGCGGCCCGGCGGGTCGTCCTGCGCCAGCGCGGCCACGCTCGCGAGGCAGGCGGCCGCGAGCGCGCCGGCGAAGGCCGCGCGGCGCCAGTCGGACGGGCGGGCGACGGCGTGAACGTGCGGATGCGAGCTGTCCATGATTCCTCAACGCGCCAGCGGCCGGGCCGGTCGACCGGCGTCGTCACCGCGGAGCATTCGACATGCGCCCCCGGCCGCGGAGCTGTCCGATGTCAATCGTCGGCGTTCGGATCCATGTCCGGGAACAGGACGCTGGTGTAGCCGAACTGCGTCAGGTCGCGCATGCGGGTCGGGTACAGCCGGCCGATCAGGTGGTCGCACTCGTGCTGCACGACGCGGGCGTGGAAGCCGTCGGCCTCGCGGGCTATCGGATGGCCGCGTTCGTCGAAGCCCGTGTAGCGGATGCGCTCCCAGCGCGGCACCAGGCCGCGCAGGCCGGGCACCGACAGGCAGCCCTCCCAGCCGTCGACTTCCTCATCGCCGAGCGGCGTGATGACCGGGTTGATCAACACCGTCCTGGGCACCGGCGGCGCGTCGGGATAGCGCGGATTGTCGTCGTAGCCGTAGATCACCAGCTGCAGGTCGACGCCGATCTGCGGCGCGGCCAGGCCGGCGCCGTTGGCGTGCTTCATCGTCTCGAACATGTCGGCGACGAGCTCGCGCATCGCGGGGGTGTCGAACTGCTCGACGGGTTTGGCGACGCGCAGCAGGCGCGGGTCGCCCATCTTGAGGATTTCGCGAACGGTCATGGCACGAAGGACTGGAAGGCGTTGGTCGACACGATTATGCAAAACGCGGCGCCGGCCGCGCAGGCTTCAGGGCAGCAGCACGATCTTGCCGATCGCCTGCCGCCCCTCGAGCTCGCGGTGCGCGGCCGCGCCGTCGCGCAACGGGTGCGTCCGCGACACGCGCACCTTCACCACGCCCGACGCGATCCACCCGAACAGCTCGGCGGCCCGCGCGCGGCGCTCCTGCGCGGTCGTCAGCACGTTCCACAGGTCGCCGCCGACCAGCGTCAGCGAGCGATCCATCAACAGCCGCGGATCGACCGGCGCCGGGTCGCCGGCGGCCATGCCGTAGAAGACGACGGTGCCGCCGATGCGCGCCGCGTCCAGGCTGTCGCGCAGCGTCGAGCCGACCGAGTCGTACACCACGTCCGCGCCGCGACCGCCGGTGGCGGCCTTCACGGCCTGCACCCAGCCGTCGGTACCGATCACCTGCTCGGCGCCGGCTGCGCGCGCGGCCTTCCGCTTGTCCTCGGTCGACGCGATGCCCACGACGTGCGCGCCGAGATGCCGCAGGATCTGGATCAGCAGCAGGCCCACGCCGCCCGCGGCCGCGTGCACGACGGCCCGGTCGCCGGGGCGCACGGCGTGGCTGTCGCGGCACAGGTACTGCGCGGTCAGGCCCTGCAGCAGGCTGGCGGCGGCGGTCTCGAACGAGATGTCGTCCGGCAGCGGGATCAGGCGGTCGACGTCCACCGCGCACAGCTCGGCGTTCGAGAACGGACTGTCGACGAAGCCCACGCGCTGGCCCGCCCGCAGCCCGGAGCCGGCCGGCGCCGACACCACCTCGCCCGCGCCTTCGTAGCCGAGGATCCACGGCGGCGTCCCCGCCAGGTGGTAGTTGCCCTTGCGGCGGTAGACGTCCGCGAAATTGAGGCCGATCGCGCGCATGCGCACCAGCGCCTGCGCGGGGCCGGGCACGGGGTCGGGCACCGTCTCGTGGCGGAGGACGTCGGCAGCGCCGAATTCGTGGAAGACAAGCGCGTGCACGGATCACCTCGTTCGAAGGCCTGGACCGACGATTGTCCCCTGGCGGCCAGCCGCGACCGGAGGGGCCGCGGCGACGTCACTGCGGGCGGCGCGGATACTCGCGGCGGCGCGTCAGCCCCAGACCCAGCGCGCGAAGTCGGCCGCCGGCTGGGGCCGGGCGTACAGGAATCCCTGCGCGAAGTCGCAGTTCGAGTTCGCGAGGAAATCGCGCTGCCCGGCCGTCTCGACGCCCTCCGCGATGACCTGGAGCGACAGCTTGTGCGCCATCACGATGATGGCTTCGCACAGCGCGCGGTTGTCAGCGTCCTCGCCGAGGTTGTGCACGAAGGCGCGATCGATCTTGAGGTAGTCGATGTCGAAGCGCTTGAGGTAGGCCAGCGAGGAATAGCCGGTGCCGAAGTCGTCGATGGCGACCTGGATGCCGGCGTCGCGCAGGGCCAGCAGGCTGTTGATCACGCGCCGTTCGGCGTGGAGCAGCGTGCCCTCGGTGATCTCGAGCACGATCTGGCGACCGTCGAAGCCGCGCTCGCGCAGGTGGTCCAGCCAGGATCCCAGCAGCTTGTCGCTGTGGCGCAGCAGGAAGGGCGACAGGTTGATGCTGATCTGGAGCGCCTCGTGCTGCTGGCTCCACTGCCGGGTCTGTTCCACCGCCTGCCGGAACACCCAGTCGCTGATGGCCACGATCAGGCCGGTCTCCTCGGCCAGCGGGATGAACTCGGTCGGCGAGATCAGGCCGTGCACGGGATGGTTCCAGCGCAGCAGCGCCTCGGCCTTGCGCACCGCGCCGGTGGCCAGGTCGACGATGGGTTGGTAGTGGATCTCGAACTGCTGCTGCTCCAGCGCCAGCCGCAGGTCGCCGCCGAGCCGCGAGCGTCGCAGCGCGGACTCCTGCAGGTCGGACGTGAAGTGGTTGAAGCGATTGCGGCCGGCGGTCTTGGCGCCGTACATGGCCTGGTCGGCGTACTTGAGCAGCACGCCCAGGTCGCGCGCGTCGTCGGGAAAGCGCGTGATGCCGATGCTGGCCGACACGTAGGCGCGCTCGCCGCCGACCAGGTAGGCTTCCGACAGATGGTCGATGAGCGTCTGCGCGATGCGGTCGACCGCCTCCGGCGACTCGATGCTCGAGAGGATGACGGCGAACTCGTCGCCGCCCAGGCGCGCCACGGTGTCGGTGTCGCGCACGCAGCCGACCACGCGGCGCGCGGCCTCGCGCAGCAGCTGGTCGCCATGCTCGTGGCCGAGCGTGTCGTTGACCTCCTTGAAGTGGTCGAGGTCGATCAGCATCAGCACCATGGCCTGCCCCGAGCGCTGCGCCGCCTTGGCGGCCATGTCGAGCCGGTCGTTGAACATGCGCCGGTTGGGCAGCTCGGTCAGCGAGTCGAAGTTGGCCTGGCGCCAGATCGCCGCCTCGTAGGCCAGCCGCTCGGAGATGTCGCGCCCGATGCCCAGCACCGACACCACCCGTCCGGCCGCATCGGTCTCCGGCGTCAGCGTGACGTGGCTGCAATGCGTCCGCCCCTGCTCGCCCTCCCAGCGGCGCTCGAACTGCAGGCTGCGCCCGCTGGCCAGCACCTCGCGGATGCGCGCTTCGTAGAGTTCCGCATTGGGATCGAACGAGCGGCCGTCCCCGGGATCGTCGGTGGGACGCAAGCCCACCATGTCCTCGGCGCGGCGGCCGGCCACGCGCGCCATGGCCGGGTTGACATAGGTGCGCCGGCACGCCGCGTCGTAGCGCACGATCTGGTCCGGCGAGTTCTCGATCAGCGTGCGCGACTCCTGCTCCCGCAGCGACAGGGCCGCCGTCCGCTCGGTCACGACCCGCTCGAGCGAGGTGTTCATGCCATGGATCTGCTGGATCTTCTGCTGCACGGCGGCGTTCATGGCCAGGAAGCTGCGCGCCAGGTCGCCGAGTTCGCCGCCCCGCACCGCCGTGTCGTCGCCCAGGCGGCTCAGCTCCTCGTCCGACGGCGGCACGCCCCCCGCGGCGGCCACGTGGCGGAAGATGCGGCTGAGCCGGCTCACCGGCCGCGAGATCGAGTTGGCGAGAACCCAGGCCACGGGCACGACCAGCGCCAGGCAGGCCAGCGCGATCAGGGCGAGCACCTGGTTGGCCTGGCGGATGGACGATTCGACGTGGGCCTTGGACTGCAACACGGCGATGCTGCCGATCTCGTGCTGGCCGGTGGCCAGCGCGACATGGCCTTCGTAGTAGGCCTTGCCGCCGACGACCAGATCGCTGATCGGCACGCCCCCGGCCAGCGGCGCGCTCGTCGCCGCCTGGCTCCCCTTCGCCGCGCCGGCGTGCACGTAGGCGGCCAGCGTGCCGCTGCTGAGCTCGGACGCCACGAAGACGTTGACCTCGGTGTCGGTCAGGCGCGCCATCTGGCCGACGAAGTCGGGCCCGAGTTCCTGCACCAGCCGGACGACGCCGACCCGCTTGAGGCTGGTCGCGTCGCCGCCATCGGGCCCGTGGTCGAGCACGGGCATGAGCGTCTCGATGGCCGGCTTGCCGTCGCTGACCACGTAGCGCGCCATGCCGGCGGGCGGCAGCGGACCGGCCAGGACGGCGGGCATGCCCGACAGGCTCGCGAGCTGGCGCAGCGCCCCGGATTCGAGCTCCTGGTCCTGGCCCAGCACGGCCAGATGGAATTGCGTCGCCGGCTTCGACGTCACGAAACCGGCCTGCTGCTTGCCGTCTCCCGCCTGCTGGGAGAAGGCCATCAGGCGCCCGGTCGAGTCGTAGAGCGCGATCTTGCTGCTGTTGGCCGTGCGTCCGATGCTGCGCGCCTCGCGCACGAGCTGCAGGTAGGTCGACAGCAGGGTCTCGCGATCGAGGTCGGAATCCGCGTACTGCGACAGGTACCAGAGGGTCGACGGCAGCCTGCCTTGGGTGGCCAGCTGGTCGGCGGCCGCCAGCTGCTGGGCCTGGCGCCGGGCCAATTCGTCGCTGATGACCGTCAGCGCCTTGTGCAGCGCGACGCTCGACTGGTCGAGATGCTGCTGGCGGATGACCCAGGACACGGCCGACATGGAGCCCACGGCGGTCAGCAGGCCGATCCCGATGGTCGTCAGAAGGAGCCTGTCCCTGATCTTGTGGAAGAACATCGGTCGGAGTGCGAGCAGGGCGAGCGCGGCAGCCCTAGTCGGCCCGGGCGCGGCGCGGATCGTAGGACAGCACCGGCGCGAAGCCTTCCGGCGCGATCGACGTGTCGAAGGGATAGTTCGCGGCGTTGGTTTGATCGACCATGCCGAGGCGGATCAGCACGGCGTAAGGCGGCGCGGCGTCGCGATGCTCGAGCACGTCGACCACCGCGTCGGTGACCACGCGGGCCTGGCTGACCCCCTTGGTGTCGGCCGCCGCGGCGATCGTGCCTTCGCGGATCATGCGGGCGATCTCGCGCGTCAGGTCGTAGGCCACGATCCGGATCTGGCCGGCGAGCCCGGCCTGCTGCAGCGGCAGCCGCGCGGCCGGCGCGCAACCCGTGCAGCCGATCAGGTAGTCGATCTCCTTGCCATGCTGGGCCAGCATCTGCGCGGCCAGCTGCGATTGTTCGATGCGGTCGCTGTCGCCGTATCGGATGTCGACGATGTGCACCGGCAGCGGCGCCGCCCTGGCGGCCTCGCGCGTCCCCTCGACCTCGCCCTTGACCCAGCCCGCGTCCGCCGGCCCGGGAAGCAGGCCGAGGCGGACGGACTTCAGCCCGCGCCGCTGGGCATCGCGGATCACCCACTGCGTGGCATCCCTGCCCATGGCCTTCAGCGAGGTGGTGACCTTGACGGTCAGGTCGTCGCTGGTGCTGTCGTTGGCCAGTTCGAACACCGGGATGCCCGCCGCCCGGGCCTTGGCGACCGAGGCGTTGTTGGCGGTCAGGCTGATCGGGGAGATGACGATGGCGTCGTAGCGCCTGGCGATGTCCTCGTCCATCTGGCGCAGCTGGCCGATCAGGTCCTTGTAGCCGTCGGCCGGCTGGATGTCGACGATCACGCCGAGCCGGCGCGCCTCGTTGACGACGCCGTAGCTGCAGCCGATCCAGTAAGGGTCCTTCAGATGCGGGAACAGGAAGGCGATGCGCCAGGGCTTGCTGGCGCGCGACGTCATCTTGAAGTCCCGGGCCTCGGCGCGCACGCTCGCCAGGGCCTCGTCGGCGCTCAGGTGCGCGCCGACCGGGCGCGGGAGGACCTGCACCGGAATGGGGCCGAAGCCGGGGGCACGCGCCGCGGCCTCGTCCGCGGCCCGGCCTGGAAGACTTGCCAGCAGCAGAAGCAGCGTGCACAACGCCGCCCCCGGCCGCAGCCGCCTGCCCTTGTCATGCTCTCCGAATCGGCGCGCCGCCAATGTTGTCATCTACCCCTCCTGGCGCGCAGCTTTCTCGCAGCTGAACGTCGCCGCGCGCTGACGCGCTCGATCCGGACTCTACCCGTCCGGCACGTGCCCTGCGCCGGCCGACATGCCGGGCCGTGATGGAAGTCACCCCAGGCGTGCCTCGGCTTCGGTGCCGGGCCCGAGGCGCGTCAGGCTCGTCAGTGGTCGAGGGCTCGCCCCGCAGCGCCCGACGGCGCCGCCAGCAGCGCCTGCAGCCCGGCCTCGTCGATGACCGTCACGCCCAGCGACTGCGCCTTCTCCAGCTTGCTGCCGGCCTCCTCGCCGGCGACGAGCCAGTGGGTCTTCTTCGACACCGAGCCGCTGACCTTGCCGCCGGCGGCCTCGATGAGATCCTTGGCCGCGTCGCGGCTGAGCGTGGGCAGCGTGCCGGTGATCACCAGCGTCTTGCCCAGCAGCGGGCGATGGGCGTCGCTGGCGGTGCCTGCGATCGCGGGCCAGGTGATGCCGGCGGCGATCAGCAGGTCGACGACGGTCTTGTGGCGCGGCTGCTCGAAGAACTCGTGCACGCTGTCCGCGACGATGGGCCCGACGTCGGGCACCTCCAGCAGCTGCTCGACGCTCGCGTCCATCAGCTTGTGGATGTCGCCGAAGTGGCGCGCGAGATCCTTGGCCGTCGTCTCGCCGACGTGGCGGATGCCCAGGCCGTACAGGAAGCGCGGCAGCGTGGTGGACTTGCTCTTCTCGATGGCGTCGACCAGGTTCTGCGCACTCTTGTCGCCCATGCGCTCCAGCGCGACGAGGTTGGCGAAGCCCAGCTTGTACAGGTCGGGCAGCGTGCGCACGATGGCCGCGTCGACGAGCTGCTCGACGAGCTTGTCGCCCAGGCCCTCGATCTCGACCGCGCGCCGGCTGGCGAAGTGCAGCACGGCCTGCTTGAACTGCGCGGGGCAGGTGATGCCGCCGGTGCAGCGCCAGTCGGCCTCGTCCTCCTCCTTGGCGATCGGACTGCCGCACACGGGGCACTTGCCGTGCACCCAGGACATCATGTCGAACAGCGGCTTGGCGGCGACCTCGGGCGTGCGCCTGTCCAGCACGACGCCCACTACCTCGGGGATGACGTCGCCCGCGCGCCGCACGATCACGGTGTCGCCGACGCGCACGTCCTTGCGCTGCGCCTCGGACTCGTTGTGCAGCGTGGCGTTGCTGACCGTGGTGCCGCCGACGAACACCGGCTGCAGCTTGGCCACGGGCGTGAGCTTGCCGGTGCGGCCGACCTGCACGTCGATGTCCAGCAGCGTCGTCATCTGCTCCTGCGCCGGGTACTTGTGCGCGACGGCCCAGCGCGGCTCGCGGCTGACGAAGCCCAGCCTGGCCTGCAGCTCGCGCGAGTCGACCTTGTAGACGACGCCGTCGATGTCGAACGGCAGCTTGTCGCGCTCGTCGGCGATCTTCTGGTGGAACGCGACGAGGCCCGCCGCGCCCTCGCTGACGACGCGCTGCCTGGCGACCGGCAGGCCCATCGCGGCCAGCGCGTCCAGCAGCCCGCTGTGCGTGGCCGGCACGTCCCAGCCCTGCACCTCGCCCAGGCCGTACGCGAAGAAGCTCAGCGGCCGCTTGCGCGACTGCGCCGAGTCGAGCTGGCGCACCGCGCCGGCCGCGGCGTTGCGCGGGTTGACGACGGTCTTCTCGTTCTTCGCGCCGGCGGCGATCAGCGCGCGCTGGCGCTCGTTGTAGGCCTCGAAGTCGTCGCGCCGCATGTAGGCCTCGCCGCGCACCTCCAGCACCGGCGCGTCGACGCCGCGCAGGCGCAGCGGGATCTGGCGGATCGCGCGGATGTTGGAGGTGACGTCCTCGCCCTCCTCGCCGTTGCCCCGCGTGGCCGCCTGCACCAGCACGCCGTGCTCGTAGCGCAGGTTGATGGCCAGCCCGTCGAACTTCAGCTCCGCCGAGTACGCCACAGGCGGGTCGGCGTCGGTCAGCTTCAGCTCGCGGCGCACGCGCGCGTCGAAGGCCTCGGCGCCGCCGGCGGTGGTGTCGGTCTCGGTGCGGATGCTGAGCATCGGCACGGCGTGGCGCACGGCGACAAAGCCCTCCAGCACCTGGCCGACGACGCGCTGCGTGGGCGAATCGGCCCGCGCCAGCTGCGGGTGGCGCTGCTCGATCGCCTGCAGCTCCTGGAACAGCCGGTCGTACTCGGCGTCGGGGATCGTGGGCTCGTCCAGCACGTAGTAGCGGTAGGAATGCTCGTGCAGGATCGCGTGCAGCTCGTCGGCACGTTTCTGGGCGGTGGCGAGGGTCTCGGTCATCGCGAGAGTGTAGGCGTGCCGGCGCCCGGCTTCGCCCAGGTTTCCGGGGACGAAACCGAGGTCCTGCGCGCCTCGCTTCAGCCCGCGGCCGGCACGAGACGCAGCGCCCCGCCGGCCTCGACGCGCGGCACGACGGCCGTGTAGCCGACGATGCCGGGGTGCGGCGTGTCCAGCGGATGCGCGTGCGTCGCGGTGACGACCATCACGCTCGCGCCCGCGGCCTCGGCGGCGGCGATGCCGGCCGGGGCATCCTCGAAGACGAGGCAGTCGCTTGCCGGCACGCCCAGCCGCGACGCGGCCAGCAGGAAGCAGTCGGGCGCGGGCTTGCCGTCGGCGACGTCCTCGGCCGTGACCATCATCGGCGGCGCCGGCAGGCCCGCGGCGGCGATGCGGCTCAGGGCCAGCTCGCGCGGCGCGGACGTGACGACGGCCCAGCGATCGAGCGGCAGCGCCGCCAGGAACGCGGCCACGCCGGCGATGGCCGCGATGCCGTCGACGTCGACCATCTCCTCGGCATGGATCACGGCGGCCTCGGCCTCGACGTCGACGCCCGGCAGGTTCAGCCTGGCGATCGTCTCGGCGGCGCGCATGCCGTGGATCGTGGGCAGGAACGCGGCGACGTCGACGCCGTGGCGCCCGGCCCAGCGCGCCCACACGCGCTCGGCGCAGGCGATCGAGCTGAGGAGGGTGCCGTCCATATCGAACAGGAAGGCGGCGAAGGCGCGCTCGGGCAGGGCAGGACGGGTCAAGACGGGTCGCGGGTGAATGGCGAGGGCGACATGTTAGGGCGCCGCGTCCAGCGGACGCACGCCGAACAGCCAGGCGACGGCGCGCGGGAACTCGGCGCGCCAGGCGCTTTCGTCGTGCCGGCCTTCGGGCTCGACGTGCAGCGTGACGTCGGACCCGGCCAGCAGCGGCATCATGCGCTGGACGTCGGGCAGCGCCTCCTCGTCCTCGCGGCCGCCGATGTAGAGGTAGACGCGCGCGTCCGCCGGCCAGGGGTGGGCCTTCGTCTGCGCGTAAACCTCGCCCGAGAACCAGTAGGACGGCGAGAACAGCGCCGCCTTGCCGAACACCTGCGGATAGCGCAGCAGCGCGTCGTGCGAGACCAGCGCGCCCAGCGAGCTGCCGATGATCGTGGTGTCCGCGCGGTCGGGCAGCGTCCGCCAGTGCGCGTCGACGTACGGCTTGACGACGTCGACCACGAAGGCCAGGTACTGCGCGCCTTGCGCCGCGCCGTACTTCGGGTTGGGCCAGGGCGCGAGCTCGTGGATGCGCTCGTCGCCGCCGTGGTCGATGCCCACGACGATGGCCTCGAAGCCGCGCGTGCGGGCGAAGGCGTCCAGCGTCTCGTCGACGCCCCATTCCGAGCCGTAGGACGATGTCGCTTCGTCGAACAGGTTCTGCGCGTCGTGCATGTAGATCACGGGGTAGCGCTTGGCCGGCGCGGTCTCGTACGACGGCGGCAGGTACAGCCGCAGCGTGCGCTCGCGGCCGAGGCCGGGCATCGCGAGGCGTTGCGCGAGGACGTGCACGCCGGGGCCGGCGGTGGACGGGCGCGGCACCGGCGCGGACGGCGATGAGCAGGCGGCGAGCACAGCGAGCGCAGCGACGAGCGCGGCGAGCGGGATCGGGAACTTGAGGCGCATCCCGCCAGCCTACCGCGAACCGTCGCGGCGGGCCGTCGCCAGCCAGCCCGGCACCGCCCGGCCGCTCTCGTGCCGCGGCGTGATCGCGCTGATCGCAGCCTCCGCAAACCCCGCGGCGGCCAGGCGCGCGCGCAGGCCGCCAGACGCGTGAGCGTAGCGGCCGCTCTCGGTCAGGCGCCAGTCGGCGGCCGCGTCGTCCAGCGCCTCCAGCGTGAACACCAGCGCGCCGCCGGGGCGCAGCGCGGCGTGCGCGGCCGCGAACACGGGCGCGAGCTCCCCGAAGTAGATCAGCGTGTCGGCGGAGACGAGCAGGTCGAACGCGGCGGGACGCCCGGCGAGGAACTGCACCAGCTCGGCCTTGTGCAGCTCGTCGTAGACCCGGCGCGGCGCCGCGCGCTCCAGCATCGCGGACGACAGGTCGCAGCCGACCAGCGAGCGCGCCCACGGCCTGAGCAGCGGCCCGCACAGGCCGGTGCCGCAGCCGAGGTCGGCGACGGCCAACTGCGACGCGGGCGGCGGCAGCGCCGCGCGCAAGGCGTCGGCGACGAGCTCGGGCGCGCGGTACTGCAGCGTCGCCAGGTGCGCGTCGAAGCTGGCGGCGAACTGGTCGAACACCTGCTCGACGTAGGCGTCGCTCGCGCGCTCGGGCGTCTGGCCCAGCGCCGCGGCCAGGTGATGCTGCACGTACGGGTTGCCGGGCTCCTGCGCCAGCCAGTCGCGGTAGAACGCCGCCGCCCGTTCGTGCTCGCCCGCGGCCGACAGCGCGCGGCCGTAGGTTTCGCGGCGGCGCGACCGCGCCGGCAGCAGCAGCTCGGCCTGCACCGCGGCCTCGAAGGCCTCGTCGGCGCGCTGCTGGCCCAGCAGCGCCAGCGACAGGTAGTGCCACGCCTCGCCCGACTTCGGCGCCAGCGCGAGCGCGCGCCGGCACGCGGCCCCGCTGCGCGCCCAATCCCTGCGCCGGCGCTGGATGCGCGCGATGTTGGTCAAGGCCTCGGCGCTCTCGGCCAGCGCGAGACTGCGGCGGAACGCCTTCTCGGCCTCGGGCAGGCGGTCGAGCGCCAGCAGCGCGTTGCCCAGGTTGTTCCAGACCGCCGGCTGCCGCGGCGCGATCGTCGACGCCGTCTTCAGCAGCTCGAGCGCGCGCGCCGGTTCGCCGCGCTGCAGTTGCAGCATGCCCATGAAGTTCAGCGCGTCGGGCCGGCGCGGCGCATGGCGCAGCAGCTCGGCATAGATCGCCTCGGCGGCGTCGAGCTCGCCGCGACGATGGTGGGCGATGGCGGTCTGCAGCGGGTCGGCGGCGTCGGGCGGGGTCGTCACGGACGGGTCTCCGGGCAAGTGCGCGCCCGCAGGATGCCACGGATCGCACGGCCATCGAATCGGCGCATACCCCCGCGGGTTCGGCGTACGATGGCCGCCGGCCCACTGCGCGAGACCGCCATGCTGCACGACCCCGCCCGCCACGAGCGCCTGCGGACGATCCCCTGGGACGAAGCCCGCGTGCGCGCGACGATCGCGCGCATCGTCGGCGAGACGGTCGCCGCGTTCTCGCCCGCCACGCTGTGGCCCGCGCACCCGCGCGACCTCGAGCCGGGCGACGACCCGGACGCGCCCGCCACCAACCTGTACTACGGCGCGGCCGGCGTCATGTGGGCGCTCGACTACCTGCGCGCCGTCGGCGCCGCGGACAGCCCGTCGTTCGCGCCGCATCTGGAGCCGCTGCGCGAGCGCAACCGCGCCTGGCTGGCGACGCTGCCCGGCGACAACGCCGGCAGCTGGCTGATGGGCGAGCTGCCGTTCGAGATGATGGCCTGGGCCCACGCCCCGAGCGACGCGCGCGCCGACGCGATCGCCGCGCTGATCGAGCGCAACATCGACCACCCGGCGCGCGAGCTGATGTGGGGCTCGCCCGGCTCGCTGCTGGCCGCCGCGCTGATGCAGCGCGAGACGGGCGACGACCGCTGGGCCGCCCTGTTCCGCCGCATCGCGCGGCGCCTGCGCGAACAGCTGCTGTGGTCGGAGCGCCAGGCCTGCCACTACTGGTCGCAGGACCTGTACGGCCGCCAGTCGCGCTACATCGACGCCGTGCACGGCTTCGCCGCCACCGCCCGCGCGCTGCTGCTGGGCCGCCGCCTGCTGCCCGAGGCCGACTGGCTGCAATGGCAGGCCTGCATCGAGACGACGATCGCCAACACCGCGATCCGCGAGATGGGCATGGCGACCTGGCCCGTGCAGGCCGACGAGCCGCCCGGCACGCCGCAGAAGTGGCTGATGCAGTTCTGCCACGGCGCGCCCGGCTTCGTCATCTGCCTGGCCGACCTGCCGGGCCACGCGCTCGACGCGCTGCTCGTCGAGGCCGGCGAGGCCACCTGGGCCGCCGGCCCGCTGGCCAAGGGCTCCAACCTGTGCCACGGCACGGCCGGCAACGCCTACGCGTTCCTGGTGCTGCTCGCGCGCACGCGTGACGCGCGCTGGCGCGAGCGCGTTCGTGCCTTCGCGATGCACGCGATCGCGCAGTTCGAGGACGAGACGGCGCGCACGGGCCGCCTGCGCCACTCGCTGTGGACGGGCGACATCGGCCTGGCGATCTTCCTGTGGGACTGCCTGCGCGAGACGGCGCGCTTCCCGACGCTGGACGTGTTCTTCGGCCGCCCCGCGACGTGAGGCGCGGCGCCGCGCCCTTCAGCCGCGCTCGACCCGATGGCGCTCGAACATCACGCCCGCGAACGGCGCCGTCACGGTCTGCGCCAGCGTGAAGCCGGCGGCCTGGAAGACGGGTTTGCTGAACGGCGTGGCCCAGGCGGCGAAGCGCGTCGCGCCCTCGTGCTCGGCGCGCTGCAGCGTGCGCCGGAGCATCGCGCCGCCGAGGCCGCGCCGCGTCAGCGACGGCGTCACGTACAGCGAATGCAGCTCGCGCACGTCGCCGTCGCGGCCCGCGCCGCAGAAGCCCAGCACGCGGGCGTCGCCCACGCGCTCGGCGACCCAGGTGTCGGCCTGCAGGACGTAGTCGCGGAAGGCCGGCGCGTCCTCGGCGAACGAGGCCCAGGCGCGCACCTGCTCCGGCGTGTAGACCTGCGGGCCCATGCGCAGCGCGGCGTCGCGGTACAGCGCGGCGAGCACGAACACGTCGGCGGGCGTCGCGGGCCGCCACGCGAACGGGATCTGCGCCATCGCCGGCAGCATGGCCGTCAGCTGAACAGGCGGCGCGCGCCGGGCGAGCCGGCGGCCAGGTCGTGCGCCATCAGCGCCTCGTACAGCCGCGTCAGCTCGGCGTGGATCGCGGAAAACGCGTGCAGCGTGATGAGCTGGCCCTGGTCGTCGACGATCGCCGCGTCGAGGTCGTCGGCCAGCTTGCGCGCGACGCCGTGCCAGGCGGCGAAAGGCTCGGCGAGCTCCTCGGTCTGCGCGACGTCCAGGCCCAGCGTCAGCTCGCGCACCGCGGCGTGGCCTGGGTCGTCGGCCAGCGCGGCCTGGGCGTCGAAGCCCAGCACCAGCACGGGCGGCGCGCCTTCGTCGGCGGCAGGCAGCACCAGGCGGCCGGGCACCGCGCCGGGCACGAAGCCGTGGCGCTGCGCGACCTGCTGCAGGTAGCCCACCGACCACGCCACCGAGTTGGCGCGCAGCAGCGCCACCAGCTGTGCGTCGTGCTGGCTCGCGAAGGCGTCGAGCTCGCGCGCGCGGGCGACGCTGTCCAGCATGTCGGGCAGGTCGGTCGCCGCGCCGATCGCCTGCGCGAAGGTCTCGAGCTTCTGCACGAACTCGGAGAACTCGATCTCGTTGAGCGCGCCGTGGCGGTTGGCCATCTGCACGCCGGCCTGGAACTCGCCGTAGCGCGCGTTGGCGGCGATGGTCTCCCACTCGCCGGTCTCGCTGTTCAGGCCCTCGATGAAGAACGGCTTGGTGCCGACGCGGTTGGCGCCCGGCAGGTGCGGCAGCACGCGCTCGCCGGCGATGGGCGCGTCGACGCTGAGCGTGGCGATGGCGTCGATCAGCGCGTCCAGGCGCACCGCGCGGCGCGCCGGCGCGAGGCGGCTGTCGGCGCGCGCCGGCGCGGCGGCGGGCAGCGCGTCGTCGGCCGGCGACGGCGCGTCGCCGCCCAGCGTGGGCTCGCGCCGCAGGTCGTCGTCCACCACGACGCTGAGGCCGCCGGGCCGCCTGGCGATGCGGCGCGCCTTCCACAGGCCCTGCGCGACGATGCCGGCCAGCACCAGCAGGGCCAGCGCGATCAGCGAGGTGGTCAGGTTCAGGTGCATGGGGTCAGGCGGCTTCCGCCATCGAGAGCGCGGCTTCCATGTCCACCGCCACGATGCGCGAGACGCCCTGCTCCTGCATCGTCACGCCGATCAGCTGCTCGGCCATCTCCATCGCGATCTTGTTGTGCGAGATGAACAGGAACTGCGTGCCCTTGTGCGACATCTCGGCCACCAGCTTGGCGTAGCGCTCGGTGTTGGCGTCGTCCAGCGGCGCGTCCACCTCGTCCAGCAGGCAGAACGGCGCCGGGTTGAGCATGAAGATGGCGAACACCAGCGCGATGGCGGTGAGCGCCTTCTCGCCGCCGGACAGCAGGTGGATGGTGGAGTTCTTCTTGCCCGGGGGCTGCGCCATCACCTGCACGCCGGCGTCCAGGATCTCGTCGCCCGTCATCACCAGCCTGGCCTGGCCGCCGCCGAACAGGCTGGGGAACATGCTGCCGAACTGCTCGTTGACGAGGTTGAAGGTCTTCATCAGCAGCTCGCGCGTCTCGAGGTCGATCTTGTGGATCGCGCCTTCGAGCGTGCGGATGGCGTCGTTCAGGTCGGCGGTCTGCGCGTCGAGGAAGGTCTTGCGCTCGCGCGCGGCCACCAGCTCGTCGAGCGCGGCCAGGTTGACGGCGCCGAGCGCGTTGACCTCGCGGCCGATGCGGTCGATCTCGGTCTGCAGGCCGTGCAGCTTGACGCCGCCGTCCTCGATGCCCTTGCCCAGCGCCTCCAGGTCGACCTCGGCCGCGACGAGCTGCTCCATGTACTGCGCGCCGCCCAGCTGCGCCGCCTGCTCTTCCAGCTGCAGCTTGGTGATCGAGTCGCGCAGCGGCTGCAGGCTGCGCTCGAACTCGAGCCGCTGCTCGTCGGCCTTGCGCAGCTGCGCGGACAGCTCGTCGTACTCGGAGCGCACCGCGCCCAGCGCGCCTTCGCGCTCGGAACGCAGCGTCAGCGCGTCCTGCAGGCCGGCCTGCGCGGCCTGGTCGTTGAAGCTGTCGAGCTCCAGCGTCAGCTGCTCGCCGGCCTGGGTGTTGGTCTGCACCTGCTGCGCGGCGGTCTCGATGGCGCGCTGCAGCTCGCCCTGGCGCGCCGACAGCGCGCGGGTGTCGTACTGCGCCTCCTGCGCGCGGCGCTCCAGCGCGCGCAGCTGCTCGCGCGCGTCGGACAGCTTGCGTTCCGCCGTGATCACCGCCTCTTCGAGGTCGGCCTGGCGCTCCTGCGTCGTGGCCAGCTGCAGGTCGAGCTCCTCGAAGCGCGCCTCGCCGGTCATGCGGCGCTCGATCAGGCCCTCGTCCTGCGCGTCGATCTCGGCCAGCTCGTCCTCCAGCTGCGTGCGGCGCGTGGTGGCGGCCTCGGCCTGCGAGGACAGCCGCAGCAGCTCGACGTGCAGCTCGTGCGCCCGCGTCTGCGCGTCCGACGCCTCGCGGCGCACCGACTGCAGTCGCTGCGCCGCGTCGGTGTACGACGCCTCCAGGCGAATCAGCGCGGCGCGCGACTCGTCGGCGATCAGCGCCTGCGCCTTGGATTCGCGCTCCAGGTGCTCGATCTCCTGCGCGCGGGCCAGCATGCCGGCCTGCTCGGAATCGGGCGCGTAGAACGCGACGGCGAACTGCGAGACGGCATGGCCCTCGCGGGTCATGATGATCTCGCCGTGCGTCAGCTGGCCGCGCTGCGCCAGCGCGTCGTCCATCGAGGCCGCGGTGTAGACGCCTTCGAGCCAGTCGTTGAGCAGCGCCTGCAGGCCGGCGTCGTTGAGCTTGAGCAGGTCGGACAGCCGCGGCAGCGTGCGGTGCGTGTTGGCGATCGCGTCGGCCGGCGTCGAGTAGAACGCCAGCTTGGCCGGCGGCGCGTCGCCGACGAAGGAACGCACCATGTCCAGCCTGCCGACCGACAGCGCGTTCAGGCGCTCGCGCAGCGCCGACTCCAGCGCCGTCTCCCAGCCGCTCTCGATGTGCACCTTGGTCCACAGGCCGGCCAGGCCGTCCAGGCCGTGCTTGGCCAGCCAGGGCTTGAGCTTGCCCTCGGTCTGCACCTTCTCCTGCAGCGCGCGCAGCGCCTCCAGGCGGGCGGTGAGGTCGGCCTGGCGCGCGGTGTCGCGGTTGAGCGTCTCGTGCTGCTGGCGGCGCTGCTCGTCGAGCAGCGGCACCGATTCGCTGGCCTCGTGCAGGCGCGCCTCGATCTCGTCCTTGGCCTCGTCGGCCTGCGCGCTGCGTGCTTTCAGGTCCTCCAGCTTCTGCAGGTCGGGCGTGACCAGCTGCTGGCGCTCGGCGGCCAGGCGCTCGCGGCGGGCGCGCAGCGCGCGGGCCTGCTCCTCGATGCTGCGGCTCTCGGCGGCCAGCACCTGGATCTGCTGCTGCACCTGCGTGACCTCGCCGCGCTGGCCGCTGGCGCGCGTCTGCGCCAGGCGCACGGCTTCCTCGAAGTCGGGCAGGCGCATCGCCTCTTCCTCGGCCTGGGCCGCGAGCAGCTCCGCCTGCTCGCCGGCGCCGGCGATCTGCTCGGCGTTCTGCTCCAGTTCGAGCTTGGCGTCGTCCTGGCGCGTGACCCACTGCGCGTTCTGCGCCTGCAGCTCGGCCAGGCGCTGCTCGGCGCGCTGGCGGCCCTCGACGACGTAGCGGATGCGCTCTTCCAGCCGGCTGACTTCGAGCTGCGCCTGCGCCAGCTCGCCCTGCGACACGTGCAGCCGATCCGACGACGCGTAGTGCGCGACGCGCACCTCCTCCAGCTGCGCCTCGACGTGGCGCAGGTCGGCCATGCGCGCTTCGAGCGCGTTGGTCGCCTCCAGCACGGCCAGCTTGACGCGCTCGGCCTCGGTCGACGCGTCGCGGTGCTTCAGGAACCACAGCTGGTGCAGCTTGGTGGTGCCCTGCTCCTGCAGCGTCTTGTACTTGGCGGCGACTTCGGCCTGGCGCTCCAGCTTCTCGAGGTTGGCGTTGAGCTCGCGCAGGATGTCGTCGACGCGCAGCAGGTTGTCGCGCGTGTCCTTGAGCCGGTTCTCCGTCTCGCGGCGGCGTTCCTTGTACTTGGACACGCCCGCGGCCTCTTCGAGGAACAGCCGCAGCTCTTCCGGCCGCGACTCGATGATGCGCGAGATCGTGCCCTGGCCGATGATGGCGTAGGCGCGCGGCCCCAGGCCCGTGCCCAGGAACACGTCCTGCACGTCGCGCCGGCGCACCGGCTGGTTGTTGATGAAGTAGCTGGATGCGCCCTCGCGCGTCAGCACGCGCTTGACGGCGATCTCGGCGAACTGGTTCCACGGGCCGCCGGCGCGGGCGGACTCGTTGTTGAAGACGAGCTCGACGCTGGCGCGCGCGGCCGGCTTGCGCGAGCCGGAGCCGTTGAAGATGACGTCCTGCATCGACTCGCCGCGCAGCTCGCTGGCCTTGCTCTCGCCCAGCACCCAGCGCACCGCGTCCATGATGTTGGACTTGCCGCAGCCGTTGGGCCCGACGACGCCGACGCGCTGGCCGGGCAGCTGGAAGTTGGTGGGATCCGCGAAGGACTTGAACCCGGAAAGCTTGATCGAATTGAGCCGCATGAACGGTGCTGCGCCTGCAGGGCACGTCGGGGAGCGGTGGTCAGTCCGCGCGCGGGGAGGCGCTCCCCGGCGCGGCTTTGATGTGCGCTAACGTGTTGATTTATATGAGTTTTCCTAGCATCGACCGGGCGCTTGCAAGCACCCCTGCGGACGCGGGAAAAGGCCCGGGATGATACCATCGCGCCCTCCCCCGGAAGGCCGCCGGCCGGTCTTCTCCCCCCACGAAAACACCCGTTGCCGCCTCCGGGCGCGACGCAGGCACCCATGGCCAAGAAGATCCCTGCCCCGACCCCGTCGAAGACCGCGCCCAAGGTGGCGAAGCCGGCCGCCAAGCCCGCCCTCCAGGTCGGCGCGCGCGAGATGCCGCCCAACCCGCCCACGGCGCCCAGCAAGGAGCTGCACGTGTTCGCCAACCCGTCCGCGGGCCGCGACTACGTCATCCAGTTCCAGATCCCCGAGTTCACCTGCCACTGCCCGCTGACCGGCCAGCCCGACTTCGCGCACTTCACGATCGACATGATCTGCGACAAGACGTGCATCGAGCTCAAGAGCCTGAAGATGTACATGTGGAGCTACCGCAACGAGGGCGCGTTCCACGAGAAGGTGACCAACACCATCCTCGACGACATCGTCGCCGCCACCGACCCGCGCTTCGTGCGCATCACCGCCAAGTGGTACGTGCGCGGCGGCATCTACACCAACGTCGTCGTCGAGCACCGCAAGAAGGGCTGGACGCCGGCGCCGCGCGTCGACCTGCCCGCCGCCAACCTCGGCACGGCCACCGGCCTGCTCTGAACGCCGCGATGCCCCGGTTCCCCGAAGACCCCGTCGTCGTCCGTCCGCCGTACCAGAAGTTCGACGTCTTCGTGCGCAGGAGCGAGATCGACGGCCACGGCGTGTTCGCGGCCGAGGTGATCCCGCCGCGCCTGAAGATCGGGGAGATCCGCGGCGAGGCGATCAGCTGCGCCGAGGGCCGGCGCCGGGCGAAGGCGCTGCGGCGGATCATGATCGTGGAGGTGTCGCCGCGCACGGCGATCGACGCGTCGAGGTCCACCGACCCGATGCGCTTCACGAACCACTCGTGCCAGGCCAACGCGCGCCTGGCCATCATCGCCGGCCGGATCGAGTTCTATTCGCTGCGCGCCATCGAGCCCGGCGAGGAGATCACGGTCGACTACGGCGCGACGCACCACGAGGGCAAGCTGCGCTGCCGCTGCGGCGCCCCCAACTGCATCGGCGCCTTGTAGCGCCGGCGGCCGATCAGAGCGGCATCTTCGCGACCGCGCGCAGCTGCTTGGCCAGCCGCTTCTTGTCGATGCTGGCGCCGGCCTGGGCGACCAGCAGCGCGTGCAGCTCGGGGATCGTGCCGGCGCGCGGGGCGCAGCGCATCAGGACGTCCGAGGCCACCTCGCCGAAATGCGCGGACAGCACCTTCATCGTGCGGCGCAGCGCCTCGGCCGGGATGCCCACGCCGTCGCCGGCCAGCGGCAGCGACAGGTCGGCCTGGTCGCCGTCGTCCGCGCCGCCGGGCAGCGGCGCGCGGTCGTGCATGGACATCGGCTGCGACACCGGCCGGGTGATCACGATGCCGCCGCGCTCCTCGACCGTGTCGTCCTTCGGGAAGGTCATCGGCTCGGACAGCGCCACGCTGGGCGGCGGCGCGCGGCGCGCGTAGGACACGGGCGCCGGGCCGGCGGCGGCGGCGTCGGCCGCGGCGCTCAGGGCCGCGGTGGCGGCCGCTGCGGCGGAGGCCACCGACGCGCGCCGGGTGCGCTCGACCTGGTTCTGCAGCGCGGCCGCGTAGCCCTCATCGTTGGGCACCAGGTCGGGCGCGACGTCGCTGTCGGGCCGCGGCGGCGCCGGCGGCCGGCCGTTGTGCGCCCACGGGTCGTGCGACGGCATGGACAGCACGCTGTCGGGGATGGCGATGGTCAGCGTCGGCACGGCGCCGGCGGCCTTGCCGCTGGGCGCGTGGCGGCGCGCGGCCTCCGGCAGCTCGCCCAGCATCGGCGCGATGGTGGCCGAGGTGTCGCCGGGCGCGCCGGAGTCGAGCGTCACCACGCCGGTGCCGTGCTCGGGCACGCGCAGCACGGTGGCGTCGCGCAGGGCGTCGCGGAACTCGGCCGCGCTGGCGAAGCGCTGGCTCGGGTCGAGGCGCAGCGCGCGCGAGACGACCGCGTCGAACACCGGCGGGCGCTGGGCCTCGGCGATCGTGCTGGGCGGGCGCAGCGTGCCGCTGAGCGCGCCGGCCTGGGTGTCGACCAGCGAATTGCTGTAGGGATCGTGGCCGACCAGCATGCGGTACAGGATCGCGCCGGCGCCATAGATGTCGACACGCTGGTCGATCAGGCGGCCCGTCTGGTACTCGGGCGCGACGCCGGCCAGCGCGCCGGTGCGGGCCTCGGTGCGGGCCAGCCCGAAGTCGGTGAGCTTGACCAGGCCCGCGCTGGTGATCAGCACGTTGCTCAGCTTGAGGTCGCCGTGGCGCACGCCGGCGTGGTGCGCGCATTCGAGCGCGTCCAGCACCTGGTCCATGACCTGCAGCAGCGCGGCCTGCGGCGGCAGTGGCGTGACGGACAGCCACTGCGCCAGGTTCAGCCCGGCCACGTGCTCCATCGCGATGAAGGCGCGGCCGTCGGCCTCGTCGATCTGGTGGATGCTGACGATGCCCGGGTGGTTGATGCGCGAGATCGCCTGCGCCTGCTCGCCCAGGCGTCCCGCGAACGCGCGCGCGGCGCGCGCGTCGGCCGGCAGGTTCAGGTGCAGCGACTTGACCGCCACCACCCGCTGCAGCGAAGGGTCGAACGCCTTGTAGACGACGCCGCTCACGCCTTCGCCGATGACCCCGGTGATCCGGTACTTGCCGATTTTTTCAGGCGCGTTCGTCACGATCGTCACTTTGCCCACTCCACTTGATCCGGACATCCGGGTCGTCGATCGGACCTGGTCTGTCGAACCGGAAAACTGCCGGAGGTCGTCCTCCTTCGGCGGCGCGCCCGTGTCGTCCGGGTGGTCTCCCGTGCGTGGCGGCCCGGGTGGGCGCTCGTCCGGGAGCCTCTGCGTCCAGGCGATTCTCTCACGCGATCGGTCGATGTTGCAGCGCGGCACGGGTTTTGCCGACCTTCCTGGACGACGCATCGACGCGGCCGCGCCACGCCTTGAGCGCCGGGCGCAACAGCGTCGACAACATGTTTCAACGCCGCAGGCACCAGGAACCGGCCCATGAACCTTCCCGCTGCGCACGCCCTGCCCCTGCGCATGGCGCTCCCCGATGGCGCGAGCGACCGCCCCGCGCTCGTCGCGTTCGGCGCCCTGCGCTGGACCTTCGACTGGCAGCGGCCGCAACAATTGCTGACCCGGATTGCAAAGCATTACCGCGTCTTCTACGTCGAGGAAGCGCGCACCACGCACCGCGATCCCTGGCTCGAGGCCACCGCGGTGGCGCCGGGCGTGGAGGTGCTGGTCGCCCACACGCGCTGCGACGCCCCCGGCTTCGACGCCGCGCAGCTGCCGACCATGGGCCGGCTGCTGGCCGCCTTCCTGCGCGAGCGCGGCGTCGCGCAGCCGCTGGCCTGGCTCGACACCCCCGCCGCGCTGCCGCTGGCCGAGGCGCTGCGGCCGCGGGCGCTGGTGTTCGACTGCCACGCGATTGCCTCCGACGACGTCCCGCACGACTGCGAGGCGCGGCTGCTGGGCCTGGCCGACGTCGTGCTGGCCGGCGGACCGTCACTGCACGCGTCGCTGCGCCGCCGCCACGCCAACGTGCACTGCGTCGCCAACGCCGTGGACGCCGGGCACTTCGCGCCGCCCGCGGCCGCCGACGAGGCGATCGAGGCCGTCTCGGCGCGCGCGCTCCACGCCGCGATCCCGAACCCGCGCCTGGGCTGGGCCGGCGTGATCGACGAGCGCGTCGACCTCGACCTGCTCGCCCGCGCCGCCGACCTGCGCCCCGATTGGCAGTTCCTGCTCGCCGGCCCGCTGCGCGGCGTCGCCGCCGACGCGCTGCCGCGGCGCGGCAACCTGGCGTGGCTGGGCCCGCAGACCTACGCGATCCTGCCGCACCTGCAGTCGCACTGGGACCTGTGCCTGCTGCCGCTGGCGGTCGAGGCCTGCGCGCGTCACGCCGCGCCCGTCGAGGCGCTGGCGTACCTGGCGGGGCACAAGCCGGTGGTGAGCACGCCGGTGCACGACGTCGCGGCCCTGCACGGCCACATCGTGCGCATCGCCGACGGCCCCGAGGCCTTCGTCGAGGCCTGCCGCGCCGCGCTGTGCGAGCGCGGCCCGCTGCAGCGCCAGCGCTGCGTCGACGGGCTGATCGCCGCGCACTCGGCCAGCTGGGACCGCGCCGCCGCGCACGTCCATGGCCTGCTGGCGGAGTTCGCGGCCGCGCCGTCCGCCGGCGCCGGCCTCGCGCCCGCCCCGCGGGCCACGGCGGCTCGGCAGGGCCTGCGTCACGGCGCCTGAACGCCACGCCGCGCGGGCATGCCGGATGCCCGTCGAGGCATTGGCCGCCCCGCCTTCAACAACCCAGAGGAGTCCGCCATGAATCGTTCGATCCCGTTGTCGCTGACCTTCGCGGTCGCCCTGGCCGCGCAGCTCGCGCTCGGCGGCTGCAGCAAGAAGGAGGACGTCGCCACGCCTCCCGCCGACACGCCCGCCAGCGCGCCCGACATGAGCGCCTCGGCCAGCACCGGCAGCGCGTCGTCGGCCCCGGCGGACAGCGCCGCCGCCAGCGCGGGCGCGATGGCCGCGAGCAAGTGACGGCACGGCCGCAGGCCTGCCGCACCAAAGGAAAGGCCGCCTCGAGGGCGGCCCTTTCGTGGCGCTGAGCGCGCTCACTGCAGCGTCGGCGGGACGCCCTCCCACTGACCGTTCGGTCCGGGTACCCACACGTCGGTCGGGCGCGTCGGCTTCCTGCCCGGCACCGGGTCGGGCGCGGGCCAGTTCAGGTCCTCGACGAAGCTGCAGCGGCGGTCGATGCCGCGCCGGGGCGGCAGCGGACGGGCGGCGGTACGGTTTGCGGCAAGCGGGGTCATCGGCGGCGGCTCCTGGTGCGCCGGCAACCCGATGTCGCCGGTCATCGCCCGGGCCGCCATCTCCAGCGGCAGCCCGAGGTCAGGAGGATGGGCAAGCCGGAGTCCCGGCGCCCGCCGCCGCGCGCTCAAAAGAACTTGGTCAGGCTCGCATAGACGGTGCGACGCGGGCCGAACTGCGGCGCGCCGACACCGATGCCCGTGCCGTCGCGCAGCTCGTAGACCCGGTCGAACACGTTGAGCAGCGACAGCCGCCCTTCCACCTTGCCGAGGCCGCCGCCGAAGTCCCACGCCTGCCCCAGCGACGCGTTGACCTGCGTGTAGCCGGGCAGGTGCTGCGTGTTGGCGAAGCCGCTGCGCAAGCCGCTGCCGAACAGCGCGTCGGCGCCCAGGGTCGTCCGCGTCGCGAAGCGGTAGGACACGCCCGCCGACGCGGTCACGGCCTGGTCGTGATCGAGATGCACCCAGTGGCTGGCGATGTAGTCGATCTCGTCCTGGCCGAAGTTGAACTGGCCGGTGACGATGTCCTTGCCCTGGGCCTTCGAGAACGCGAGGTTGCCGTAGGCGCTGAAGGCGTCGCGCTTCCAGTTGGCCGTCAGCTCGACGCCGCGCACGCGGCCGCGGGCGTAGTTGAAGGCCGAATAGATCAGCGCGTTGCCGAACTGGCCCTCGTCCTGCAGGTTGCGCACCTCGCGGTCGTAGGCGTCGATGCCCAGCGAGAGCTCGGGCGTCGCGTCCCAGGACAGGCCGGCGTCGAAGTAGTTCGAGCGCTCCGACTTCACCGCGGTGTCGGCGTCCGACGGCAGCGCGTTGGTGGTGCCGGCGAACTTCGCCACCGAGGTGGTGTCGATCTTCTCGGTGGGCGGCGGCGTGAAGTAGCGGGCGTAGCCGGCGTGCACGCGCAGCGTGGGGCTGGCGTCGAACACCACGCCCAGGCGCGGGCTCAGCTGGTGTTCGCGGACCACGGTGTCGACGTCGTCGTAGCGCGCGCCGTAGTTGACCGTCAGGCCCTTGACCGGCTGCCACTCGTCCTGCAGGTAGGCGCCCCACAGGTGGCCGCGCAGGGCCGTGTCGTCCGTGATGGCGATCGGGGTCGTGCTGGTCTGGTTGCCGTCGGCATCGGCCGGGAACACCTGCGACTGGTTGTCGACGCCGAAGCGCTCGTGCTGGAAGAACAGGCCGCCGCGCAGCGTGTGCGTCGCGCCGAGGGCATAGCTCGAGTCGAGCTGCACGCCGTCGGCGGTGTTCTTGCGTCGCACGTCGGCGGCGATGCCGTCGAACACGAGGTCGCCCGCCGGATCGGGCGCGTAGTGGACGTCGGTCTCGCGATGGAACAGCGACACCTGGTAGTCCAGCGCGTCGCCCGCATGGCCCTGGTACGACAGCACCTCGAAGGCGTTGTGCTCGCGCTGGCGGGCGTCCAGCGTCGCGGAGTCGACCACGGGGTCGCCGACGAGCGAATACTGCGGCGACTGGCCCGGCACGTCGGGGATCTCGAAGCGGCTGCTGGAGACGCCGAACATGAAGTTCAGGCGGCTGTCGTCGCCCAGCAGGTACGAGAGCGTGCCGAAGGCCTTGCCCTGCTCCGTCTTGTCGTGCAGCGCGGTGCGCGCGCCGGTCGGGTTCTCGATGCCCATGCCGTCGTGCAGCAGCGAGCCGGTCAGGTAGTAGCTGATCGGGCCGTGCGCGCCGGCGATCTCGCCGCTCTCCTCGTTGTGGGCGTTGCTGCCGCCCGTGTAGCTCAGGCTGCCGCTGTCGCCCTGGGCCTGCTGCTTGGTCCGGATGTCGACGATGGCCGCCGTGCGATAGCCGTACTGCGCCGGCAGCGCGCCGGTGAGCACGTTGATGTTGTCCGCGAAGCGCGTCTCCAGCGACTGGCCGAAGCCGCTGATCGCCTCGGGGATCACGACGCCGTCGATGCGGTACTGCACGTTGGCGTGGTCGCCGCGCACGTGCAACTGGCCGTACGAGTCCTGCACGACGCCGGGCGCCTGCAGCACGACCTGGTTCAGCGGCGTGGCCTGGCCCAGCGGCAGCGCATCGATGTCGGCCTCGCCGAACTTGTAGACGTTGCTGCCGGTGTCGGGCGACAACCCGTTGCGCGCCGCGTCGAGCTTCTGGCGCACGGCGTCGACGACGACGGTCTGCGCTGCCGCCGACGCGGAAGCGACGACGGTCCTGGGCAACGGCGGTGCCGACGCCGCGGCCGCGGGCGCGGCGGCCTCGTCGGCGAAGGCGGCGAAAGAGACGGACAGGGGTGTGGAAAGAACGAGCGCGCGCGCCACGTTCCGGTGCTTGAAACCAAACATGAGAAGAATCCTTCGAGTCGAACGACATGCCTGCGCGCCCACGACTCCGGTACCGCCGCTCGCGCGGTGGCGTGAAGTTCAAGGGAGCGCGCGATCCGGCTCTGCCGGGCGCGTCGCGACCACCCCCTCTGGGGAGCGGAGGCGGCAGAGGCCTCGCGGAGCGAGGCCCCGCCGGAACGGCATCCGGCCTGCAAGCCGGATGCTTTCCGAGCGCTAGCGAGCGTGGGGGCTCAAAGGATCGGAGGCGGGCCGCGGCTGCGCGCGGCGGGCGCGTCGGCAGCGATGAACGCCGGCGCCGCGCTGGCCGGGATGCCGAAGCCGAAGCTCAGCAACGCGGGCGGCACGACGTGCGCGGTGGCCACGCCGGCCAGGTGCGCGAAGGCCAGGCAGGCCTCGCACTGCAGGTCGCCCGGCTGGTGGCCGGGCTGGCCCTGGCCGCCGGCCGTGCGGGACACGGCGTCGGCCAGGTGGCTCAACTCGTGCGTCACCGCGCCCTGCTGCGACAGCAGGAACACGAACGGCAGCAGGACGGTGAGCAGCAGCTTGCGCATGGATCGGTGATTATGTTCCACGCCTCTGACCCGCGGCTGTCGTCGGACATCGCCGCGTTGCGCGCATGCCAGGCCGCGGACACCCGCGCCGCGAGCCGTGACCGGCGACGCCCGCCAGCAGGGGCATTCGGCGCGAACGAGAATGCCCGCATGCGCGCCGCCCGTCCCGCCGCCTTCCACGCCGCCGCCGCGCGCCGCTGGACGCTGGTCAGCGCCGTGCTCGGCTCGGGCATGGCGTTCATGGACGGCACGGTCGTCAACGTCGCGCTGCCGGCCATCCAGCGCAGCCTGGACGCCAGCGGCGCCGACGCGCAGTGGATCATCGAGGCCTACGCGCTGTTTCTGTCCGCGCTGCTGCTCGTGGGCGGCGCGCTCGGCGACCGCTTCGGCCGCAAGCGCGTGTTCCTCGTCGGCGCGGCGGTGTTCACGCTCGCGTCGGCGGCCTGCGCGGCGGCGCACGGCGTCGGCCAGCTGGTCGCGGCGCGCGCCGTGCAGGGCATCGGCGCCGCGCTGCTGGTGCCGGGCAGCCTGGCGCTGCTGGGCGCCAACTTCCCGCAGGCCGAGCGCGGGCGCGCGATCGGCACCTGGTCGGCGTTCAGCGGCATCACCGCCGCGGTCGGACCGGTGGTGGGCGGCTTCCTCGTCGACCACTTCTCGTGGCGCTGGGCCTTCCTGCTCAACGTCCCGTTCGGCGTGCTGCTGCTGGCCGCGTGCATCGCCCGCGTGCCCGAGAGCCGCGGCGACGTGGCCCAAGGCCCGGTCGACGTCGCCGGCGCCGCCGCGGCGACGATAGCCCTGGCCGGCATCGTGTTCGCGCTGATCGAGGCCCCGACGCGCGGCTGGGGCGCGATGCCGGTCGCGGCCGCCGGCGCCGCGGGCCTCGCCGGGCTCGCGGCCTTCGTCGCCCGGGAGGCGCGCGCCCGCGCCCCGATGCTGCCGCTGCACCTGTTCCGCGACCGCGACTTCGGCGGCGCGAACCTCCTGACGCTGCTGCTGTACGCGGCCCTCGGCGGCGGCCTGTACTTCGTGCCGCTCGATCTCATCCAGGTGCAGGGCTACGGCGCGACCGCGGCCGGCGCGGCGCTGCTGCCGTTCGTCGCGATCATGTTCGCGCTCTCGCGTCGGGCCGGCGCGCTGGTGGACGCGGTCGGCGCGAAACGCCCGCTGATCGCCGGCCCCGCGATCGCCGCCGTCGGCTTCGCGCTGTTCGCCTGGCCCGGCGCGGGCGGCAGCTACTGGACGACGTTCTTCCCCGCCGTCTGCGTGCTGGGCCTGGGCATGACGATCACCATCGCGCCGCTGACCACCACCGTGATGAACGCGCTCGGCCAGGGCCTGGCCGGCGTCGCCTCGGGCGTCAACAACGCGGTCTCGCGCGCGGCCGGCCTGCTCGCCATTGCCGCGCTCGGCGCCGTGCTGGCCCAGGTGTTCGAGCCGCGCCTGCAGGACGCGCTCGCGCAATCGCATCTACCGCCCGGGGTATCGGACGCCGTGTTCGCGCAGCGCCACAAGCTGGCCGCGATCGTGCCGCCGGCGGGCGCCACGCCGGCGGTCGCGGCGCAGGTGCGCGCCGTCGTCGGCGCGGCGTTCGTCGCCGGCTTCCGCGCGGTGATGCTCGTGGCCGCCGGGCTGGCCGCGGCGAGCGCGCTGTGCGCCTGGTGGCTGATCTCCGACCGGCCGCCCGCCCCCGATTCGAAAGGACGCACGCCATGACGACCCCCTCGTTCGACGCCCTGGTCATCGGCAGCGGCCAGGCCGGCCCGGCGCTGGCCGTGCGCCTGGCCGGGCACGGCTGGAAGACGGCGCTGGTCGAGCGCGGCGAGTTCGGCGGCACCTGCGTCAACAACGGCTGCACGCCGACCAAGACGCTGGTGGCGAGCGCGCGCGCCGCGTGGGTCGCGCGCCATGCCGCGGACTTCGGCGTGACGATCCCCGGGCCGGTGGCTATCGACTACGCCGCCGTGCGCCGGCGCATGACGGACGTGGTGCAGGCCTCGCGCGACAGCCTCGCGCACTGGTTCGAGAACACCGCCAACCTGCACGTGATCCACGGCGAGGCGCGCTTCACGGGGCCCGGCAGCATGCAGGTCGGCGAACAGGCGTTGCGGTCGCCGCGCATCTTCCTCAACACCGGCGCGCGGCCCATCGTGCCCGGCTGGATCGCCGCGTCCGGCGTGCCGTACCTGACCAGCGAATCGCTGATGGCGCTCGAGGAGCTGCCCGCGCGCCTCGTGATCCTGGGCGCCGGCTACATCGCGCTCGAATACGCCCAGGTGTATGCGCGCTTCGGCTGCGAGGTGACCGTGATCGAGCACGGCCCGCGCCTGCTGCCGCGCGAGGACGACGAGGCCGCGCAGGTGATCCGCTCCGTGCTCGAACGCGACGGCGTGCGCTTGCGCTTCGGCGCCGACGCGACCGCGCTCGAACCCGACGGCGCCGGCATCGCGCTGACGGTGGACGGCCGGCGCCTGGCCGGCAGCCACCTGCTCGTGGCGATCGGGCGCCAGCCCAACACCGAGGCGCTCGACCTCGCGCGCGCGGGCGTCACGTGCGACGCGCGCGGCCACGTGCGCGTCGACGACCAGCTGCGCACCGACGTCCCCGGCATCTGGGCGCTCGGCGACGTCAACGGCCGCGGGGCGTTCACGCACACCTCGTACAACGACCACGAGATCGTCGTCGCCAACCTGCTGGACGGCGATGCGCGCCGGGTCGCCGACCGCGTGCCGGCCTACGCGCTCTACACCGATCCGCCGCTGGCGCGCATCGGCATGGCGCGCGCCGAGGCGAAGGCGTCGGGGCGGCGCGTCCTCGTCGGCCACCTGCCGATGGCGCGCGTCGGCCGCGCCCGCGAGCGCGGCGAGACCGACGGCTACATCGAGGCGCTGGTCGACGCCGACTCCAGGCGCCTCCTCGGTGCGACACTGGTGGGCATCGAGGCCGACGAGGCGATCCACGGTCTTCTCGACGTGATGTCCGCCGGCCTGCCCTACACCGCGATCTCGCGCACCATGCACATCCACCCCACCGTCAGCGAACTGATCCCGACGATGCTGCAGTCGCTGGCGCCGCTGGAATGAGCGGGCCCGCGGTCTTCCACGTGACGCTGCTGCCGCAGGGCCAGCGCTTCGAGGCGCGCGCCGACGAGTCGCTGCTCAAGGCCGGCCTGCGGGCGCTGGCCCCGATGCGCTCGTCGTGCCGCAACGGCACCTGCCGCACCTGCCTGTGCCGGCTGGACAGCGGCGCGATCGCCTACGAGATCGAGTGGCCCGGCCTGACGCGCGAGGAGAAGGCCGAGGGCCTGGTGCTGCCGTGCGTGGCGCGCCCCCTGTCCGACGTCGTCCTGCGCTACGAATCCTAGATCGGCCGCAGGAACAGCCCGATCGTCAACGCCACGCCCAGGCACACGATCGCGACGCGCAGCGCGCGCTCGTTGACGCGCTTGAGCGCCCACGCCCCCGCCAGGCCGCCGACGATCGCCCCCGCGCCGAGCGCGACGGCCTGCAGCCAGTGCACCTGCGGCGAGAACACGAACAGCACGACGGCGGCGGCGTTCATCACGCTGGCCAGCGCGTTCTTGGTGGCGCCGGCGTTGCGCGTCGACAGCCCGGCCAGCGTCAGCGCGGCCAGCATCAGGAAGCCGATGCCGCCGCCGAAGTAGCCGCCGTAGATGCCGATCAGGAACTGCGCGAACCCCGCCGCCTTCGGGCCGATGTGCGCCGAACCCTCCAGCGGCTTGCGGCGGAAGCTGCCCCAGGCGAACACGGCCGTGGCGAACAGCACCAGCCAGGGCACCAGGCGCGCGAACACGGTCGGCGGCGTGTTCAGCAGCAGCAGCCCGCCGACCGCCCCGCCCACCAGGCTCAGGCCGAACAGCCAGCGGAAGGTCAGCCGGCCGACGCCCGTGACCAGGCTGCGCCCCGCGAGGCCGGACGTCACCTGCCCGGGGAACAGCGCCACCGTCGACGTGATGTTGGCCGCCAGCGGCGACATGCCCGACACGATCAGCGCCGGCAGCGTGATGAACGAGCCGCCGCCGGCGAGCGAGTTCTGCAGACCGGCCCACAGGCCGGCGACGAGGACGAGGAGGAGCAGCATGGCGCCTGCGATTCTGCCCGCCGCGCCCAAGGCCCCACGCCGCCCTCGCCTTCCGCGCCGCCGCGCGGCCCGTCGCCCGCGTTCGACATAGAGTCGACGTCGAACCCGATCACGACGGAGCGACCATGACACTGCAACGACGCAAGCTGGGCAGCCAGGGCCTGGAAGTCTCGGCCATCGGCCTGGGCTGCATGGGCATGAGCCAGTCCTACGGACCGGCCGACGAGGCCGAGGCCATCGCCACGCTGCACCGCGCGATCGAGCTCGGCTGCGACTTCCTCGACACCGCCGAGGTCTATGGCCCGCTGACCAACGAGGCGCTGCTGGGCAAGGCGCTCAAGGGCCGCCGCCACGAGGTGACGATCGCCACCAAGTTCGCGTGGAAGTTCAAGGACGGCAAGCAGATTCCCGGCGCGCGCGCCAGCAGCCCGGCGGACATCCGCGCGGCGGTCGAGGGCTCGCTGCGCCGGCTGGGCACCGACCACATCGACCTGCTCTACCAGCACCGCATCGACCCCCAGGTGCCGGTCGAGGAGATCGCGGGCACCGTCGGCGAGCTGGTGCGCGCGGGCAAGGTGCGCTTCTTCGGGCTGTCCGAGGCCGGCGTCGCCAACATCCGGCGCGCCCACGCCGTGCACCCGGTCACCGCGCTGCAGAGCGAATACTCGCTGTGGGAGCGCAACCTCGAGGGCGAGATCATCCCGGCGCTGCGCGAGCTGGGCATCGGCCTGGTCCCGTTCAGCCCGCTGGGCCGCGGCTTCCTCACCGGCGAGGTCCGGCGCGCCGAGGAACTGCCCGCCGACGACTTCCGCCACGACGACCCGCGCTACCAGGGCGCCAACTTCGACGCCAACGTCGCCGCCGCGGCCCGCGTGCACGAGATCGCCGCGGGCCTGGGCGCGACCGCGGGCCAGGTCGCGCTCGCGTGGGTGCTCGCGCAGGGCGCGGACGTCGTGCCCATCCCGGGCACCAAGCGCCGCAAGTGGCTGGAGCAGAACGTCGCTGCGGCCGGCCTCGTGCTGGCGCCGGACGTGCTGGCCGCGCTCGGCGCCGCGCTGGCGCCCGGCAAGGTGCAGGGGCCGCGCTACTCGCCCGAGCGGATGGCGATGGTCGATCGCTGAGGCGCCCGCGTCAGAGCGAGAACCGGTAGGTCAGCCCCGCCAGCCAGGTTCGCGCGACGGGCTGGTCGCGCACGCTGCGCTGCCAGCCGACGTCGAGGTCCAGCCCCGGGTTCACCGTCCAGATCGCGCCCGCCAGCACCGTGCCGGGCCACGGGCCCTGGCGCGGGTTCGGGGACTGGCCGAGCGTGGCGTCCAGCGTCAGGATCAGGTGCTCGTCGATCTGCTGCATCACGGCGGCCGAGGCGCTGATCATCGAGCGGCGCGCCGGCGTCGCCGCGGCGCGCGGCACGACGGTCGTCCCCAGGTTCAGGTGCACGGTGGTCGGCGCGTGATCCCAGGTCAGCGCCAGCAGCGCGTGCTCGGACTTCTTGCCGTGCGTCAGTCCGAAGCCGTGGTCGTTGGTCGACAGCTCGACGCCGGCGCGGATCGCGAGCGACAGCGGGTCGCTGCCCCAGAAGCGCCACTTGGCGTCGACGTTGGTGTCGCCCCAGCCGGAGGCGCTGTCGCGCGGCGCCGCTTGCCACACGAACGCCGGCTGCACGATCGCGTCCAGCGTGGTGAGCAGGCCCAGCGAGAACTGCGGCTGGTAGACGGTCTGCGTCGTCGAGTCGTGGCGGGCGCGCGACAGGCCGTTCTCGATCTCGAGGTTGCCCGCGCCCTGGGTGCCGGTGTCCTCGGTCTGCAGCGGGTGCGCGGCGAAGGCGACCGGCGCCGCAGCGGCGAACACGAGGGCGATGATCAGCGAGGGTATGCGAACTGCCAAGAGAGATCTTTCGGAAGAATGCATCGGACAGTTCCGGGCAGCCGGCCAGCATGCCCGTGCACGGTGACAAGGCCGTGTCGACTGTCACGCGGCCGCCACGCGCCGCCGTCACACTCCGGCCATGACGACAATCGCCCGCCGCTGGCTCGCGCTGGCCCTCGCGCTGGCCTGCGACGCCCGCGCCGCCGACGTGCTGCACGGCGCCGGCGCCACCTTCCCCGCGCCAGTCTACGATGCATGGGCCGAGGCCTACGCGCACGCCACCGGCGCGAGCGTGCGCTACGACGCGATCGGCTCGGGCCTGGGCATCGAGCTCGCCGCGAACGGCCAGGTCGACTTCGGCGCCACCGACGCGCCCCTGCCCGCCGACCGCCTCGCCGCCGCCGGCCTGCGCCAGTTCCCCGCCGTGATCGGCGCGGTGGTGCCGGTGGTCAACATCGCCGGCATCGCGCCGGGCCGGCTGGTGCTGGACGCGGCGGTGCTCAGCGCGATCTACCGCGGGCGCATCGTCAGCTGGAGCGACCCGGCGATCGCCGCGCTGAACCCGGGGCTGGCGCTGCCGAACACCCGCATCACGGCCGTCCACCGCGCGGACGCGTCGGGCTCTACCTGGCTCTGGAGCCGCTGGCTCGCCGAATCGGATCCGGCCTGGCGCGACTCGCTCGGCACGGGCACGACGCTGGCCTGGCCGGTGGGCGACGAGGGCCTGGGCAACGAGGGCGTCGCCTCGCTGGTGCAGCGCACGCGCTCGGCCATCGGCTACGTCGCGTACGCCTATGCGCGCGAGCATCACCTGAGCGACGTGCGCCTGCCGTCGCGCGACGGACCGCTCGTCCGCGCGGAGCGTTCGAGCTTCGAGGCGGCGGTCGCGGCGGCGCGCTGGCACACGGTCGGCGACCTGGCCGGCGGACTCACCAACGAACCCGGCGCCCGCAGCTGGCCCATCGTCGGCGCGAGCTACGTGCTGCTGCGGCCGGACGGCGCGCAGTCGGCGCGCGTCGAGGCGTTCTTCGCCTGGGCCCTGGGCTCGGGCGCCGGCGTCGTCGGCCAGCTGGGCTACGTGCCGCTGCCGCCGGAGGCCGCGGCATTGGTGCGGGCGTCGCTGCGGCACGACTGAACTTCGATACGGGTTAGGGGTTAGGACGCGTTGGCACGGCCCCCGCCCGCCGCCGACAATCGGCCCCGTCGTGACCACGGAAACGCCATGAACGCCAAAGCAGACCCCGCGCTCAGTGTCGATCTCGTCTTCGATGGCCAGGTCCTCGCCGGCTTCGATCCCGAGCAGGTCAAGCGCGCGATCGGCGACTTCTTCAAGCTCGACGAGCAGCGCCGCGACCGGATGTTCTCGGGCGCGCCGCAGGTCATCAAGCGCGGGCTGGCGCCGGAGGAGGCGTCCCGCTACATCGCGCTGTTCGAGAAGCTCGGCGGCCGCCTGCACCCGCGCAACAACGCGGCGCCCGCGGACCCCGGCGCATCCGGGCCGGCGGCCGTTCACGTCCGCCAAGCGCCCGCGCGACCCGCAACGGCGCAGGCGCCTGCCCCCGCGCCGGAGCCTGCGCCCGCAGTCGCGCCCGCCGCCCCGCAACTCGCGCTGATGCCCACCCCGGAGCGGGCACCGGCGGTCGATGCAGGCGAGCGCCGGCGCGCAGCGCGGACGACCCCCGACACCGCGCCCCCGAGCCGCCACTCGGCGCTGCCCGCCGAGACGATGGTCGTGATGGACGCGCCGCCGTCGGTGTTCGGCGTCGGCCTGTCCGGCCGCCTCGCGCGCCGCCCGTACGGCGCCGCGGCCCTGTTCGGATGGGCCGCCATGCGCTGGGGACTGATGGGGCTCGCGCATCATCCGCATCGCGGCGTGGCCGTCCTGATCGGCCTCGGGATGCTGGTCGCCGCGCTGTGGACCTTCCGGCTGACCCTCCTGCGCCTGCACGACATCGGCATCTCGGGCTGGTGGGTGCTGCTGGGCCTGGTGCCCATCGTGGGGACGCTGGCCGGCATCCTGCTGTCGCTGGTGCCCGGCTCGACCGGCGACAACCGCTTCGGCGCGGAGCCCGACCCCGGCAGCCGGGTCCTGCGCATGCTTGTCGTCGTGGCCGTGCTGTGCATCGGCGCCGGATTCAGGCACGGCCTGCTGCCCGGCGGCGGCGCCGGCGACCTCGAGACGACCGCGCCGGGCGCGACGCAGGCCGACGGCCCGGCGCCGGCGCCCACCGACGACGAGCTGTCCGGGGTGCTCAAGTCCGCCAAGGCGCGCAACGAGTTCCGCGACGCCTACTGGCCGGCCAAGGGCCACAAGGCCTTCGCCGCCTCGGACAGCGGCGCCTGGGGCTGGAGTTCCGACGCCGGCACGGCGGATGCGGCGAAGGCCGACGCGCTGGCCCAGTGCGAGAAGCTGCGCGACGTCTACAGCAGCGAGTGCCGGCCCCTGAACGTCGACGGCGAGTGGGCCGAGTGAGCCGCGCCGCGCGGGCGAGGTTCATGCCGTCGCCGCGCGCTGCAGCTTCAGCTCCTCGATCATGCGGTCGCGCATCACGAACTTCTGCGCCTTGCCGGTGACCGTCATCGGCAGCTCGTCGACGAAGCGGATGTAGCGCGGCACCTTGTAGTGCGCGATCTGGTCGCGGCAGAAGGCGCGGATCTCGTCCTCGGTCGACGTCTCGCCCGCCTTCAGCACGATCCAGGCGCAGACCTCCTCGCCGTACTTGACGTCGGGCACGCCGAACACCTGCACCGACTGCACCTTCGGGTGGCGGAACAGGAACTCCTCGATCTCGCGCGGGTAGACGTTCTCGCCGCCGCGGATCAGCATGTCCTTCACGCGGCCGACGATGTTGCAGAAGCCTTCCGCGTCGATCGTGGCCAGGTCGCCGGTGTGCATCCAGCCGTCGACGACGGCCTCGGCCGTGCGCTTCTCGTCGCCCCAGTAGCCCAGCATCACCGAGTAGCCCTTGGTGCACAGCTCGCCCTTCTCGCCCACCGGCACGATGTTGCCGTCGGCGTCGACGATCTTGCATTCGAGGTGCGGCTGCACGCGGCCCACGGTGGTGGTGCGGCGGTCGAGCGGGTCGGTGGTGGAGCTCTGGAACGACACCGGCGAGGTCTCCGTCATGCCGTAGGCGATGGTCACCTCGCGCATGTTCATCTGCGAGACCACCTGCTTCATCGTCTCGATCGGGCACGGCGAGCCGGCCATGATGCCGGTGCGCAGCGACCGCAGGTCGAACTGCGCGAACGAGGGGTGCGACAGCTCGGCGATGAACATCGTGGGCACGCCGTGCAGCGCCGTGCAGCGCTCCTGGGCGACGGCGGCCAGCGCCGCGGCCGGATCGAAGGACTCGCCCGGGAACACCATCGCCGCGCCGGTGGACACGCAGGCCAGCACCGCCAGCACCATGCCGAAGCAGTGGTACAGCGGCACGGGGATGCACAGCGAGTCCTTGTCGGAGAAGTCCATCGCCATCGCGATGAAGCGGCCGTTGTTGACGACGTTGTGGTGCGTCAGCGTGGCGCCCTTGGGGTTGCCGGTAGTGCCGCTGGTGAACTGGATATTGATCGCCTCGTGGCACTCGCAGCCGGCGGCCGGGACCGGCGCGGCGCGGCCACGTTCCAGCACCTGCGCGTAGTTGAGCATGCCCGGCGTGCGCTCGTCGCCCATGCGGATGACGTGCTCCAGCGCGGGCAGCTCGGGCCGCACCTTCTGCAGCATCTCGAGATACATCGAGGTCTTGAGCCGCTCGGCCGACACGATGGCGCGGCAGCCCGAGACCTGCAGCGCGTAGGTCAGCTCGGACAGCCGGTACGCCGGATTGACGTTGACCAGGATCAGCCCCATGCGCGCCGTGGCGAACTGCGTGACCAGCCACTCGACGCGATTGGGCGACCAGATGCCCACGCGGTCGCCCTTGGCCAGGCCGAGCGCCGCCAGGCCCGCGCCGAACGCGTCGACCTCGGCGAGGAACTCGCGCCAGGTCCAGCGCACGCCCTGCTCGCGGAACACCACCGCCAGCCGGTCGGGGTGGCGCCCGACCGTGTCGGTCAGCAGCCTGTGGATCGTGGCGTCGGACAGCGGCAGGTCGGTGCGGCCGACGACGTGCGACAGGCCGTCGACCGGAAGCGTCGGGATCGTTGCTGCGTTCATCACGGTCTCCATCTCGTTGTGGCGCCAGCGTCTGGGCGCTGTCGCTCCGAGATTAAACCAGCTTCGTGAACCGGAACTTACGCGGGCGAACCGGTCCGTGTCCGAGGTTTCCAGGAGCTCGCGCCGCGGCGGGTGCGGCTACTGCGGGAGCTTGAAGAGACGGCGGCTGTTCGCGGTCGCCTGGGCCGACAGCGCTGCCACGTCCATGCCCTTGAGCTCGGCCACCGCCCGCGCCACGAACGGCAGCAACGCCGGCTCGTTGTACGGCCGGGTCTTGCCGGCGTTCTTCGGGCGCAGGTACGGCGCGTCGGTCTCCAGGTGGAGCCGGTCGGCGGGGATCGCGCGCACCGCGTCGCGCAAGGTGGCGCCGCGCGCCTGGTCGGTGACCCAGCCGGTGACGCCGATGTCCAAGCCGAGCGCGAGGAAAGCCTCAGCCTGCGCCGGCCCTTCGGTGAAGCAGTGGACGACGCCGTGCGCGCCCGCCGCGGCGGCGTCGCGCAGCATCGCGTGGAAGTCGTCGAACGCGTCGCGGCAGTGCAGGAACAGCGGCTTGCCGAGGCGGACGGCGGCGGCGATCTGCGCCTCGAACGCCGCGCGCTGCTCCGCCATCGGCGAGAACATGCGGTTGTAGTCGAGGCCGCACTCGCCGACGGCCACGACGCGCTCGTCGGCCCATAGCGGCTCGAACTGCGTGGCGGACGGCGCCGTCCAGTGCCTGGCGTCGTGCGGGTGCACGCCCGCGGTCGCCCACACGCGCGCGTGCGTCCGCGCGAACGCGAGCGCGAGCTCGCTGGCGTGCAGCGACGTCCCGGTGGCGAGGATGTGCGTGACGCCCGCGGCCGCGGCGCGGGACAGCAGCTCGACGTCCTTGCCCTTGAGTTGCGAGGAATGGAAGTTGACGCCGATGTCGATGAGGCTCATGCGCGCATTGTCCCAGTGCGCCGACGCGAATCTCAACGCAGGAACTTCGGCAGCTCGCTCTTGAACTTGGTCAGCGCCAGCGGCTTCGTCCAGTAGGCCTCGGCGCCGCGCGCGATGGCCTCGGTGACCTGCGCCGGCATCGCGTCGGCCGACAGCGCCACCACGCGCAGGCGGCTGGTGGCGGGGTCGGCGCGCAGCCGGTCGAGCACCTCCAGGCCGGTCATGTCGGGCAGCTGCATGTCCAGCAGCACCAGGTTGGGCATCCACTGCCGCGCCAGCTCCAGGCCGGACTCGCCGTCGCGCGCGACCTGCAGCTGCACGTCGCCATACAGGGCCACGTATTGCTCCAGCAGCAGGATGTTGACCGGGTCGTCCTCGATGTAGACGATGGTGCCGGCCGTCGCGGCGATGCCCAGGCCGAACGCGGTGGTGGCGACGAAGTCGGTGGGCGCGCCGTCCCCCTCGAGATCGCGGCTCAGGCGGATCGTCACCGTGGTACCGCGGCCCGGCGCGCTGGCGATGTCCAGCGAGCCGCCCTGGCGCTCGGCGAGGTGGCGGCTGATCACCAGCCCCAGGCCCGCGCCCTCGGTGGCGTTGGGCTCGTCGCCGAGGCGGCGGAACGGGATGAACAGGTCCCGCTGCTGCTGCGCGGTCATGCCGGCGCCCTCGTCGCGCACCGTCAGCACGGCCTGCGTGGGCGTCTGCGCGAAGCCGACGAACACGCGGCCGCCCGGCCGGTTGTACTTGATCGCGTTGGACAGGATGTTGACGAACACCTGCTTCAGCCGCACCGGGTCGGCGACGACGAACAGCTGCGGCGGCAGCTCGTCGACCACGATGCGGACATCGCGGCCGGCGCGCGCCGTCTCCAGCAGGTCGACGGCGTTGTGCAGCACCGGCGCGAGGCGCACGCTGCTGAGCGCGACGCTGAGCTCGCCGACCTCCAGCCGCGCGACGTCCAGCAGGTCGTTGACCAGGCGCAGCAGGTACTGCCCGCCGTCGACCACGCGATCCAGGCGCGCGCGCTGCGTGGGCGTGAGCGGCTCGCTGCGGTCGGTGCGCATCAGGTCGGAGAAGCCGATGACCGCGTTGAGCGGCGTGCGCAGCTCGTGGCTGACTCGCGACAGGAACTCGCGCTTGGCCTGGTAGGTGCGCTGCGCCGCGCCCTCCTCCAGCATCGCGTTCTGCGCGTCGACCTCGTCGGTGACGTCGCGCACCAGGCCCACCATGTGCGAGACGGTGCGGCCGTCGGCCATGAAGGCGCGCGCATCGATCTCGAGCGTGCGCTGGCGGCCCGCCGGCAGCGTGACGCGGAAGCGCTGCACGATCGGCGTGCGCGTGGCGATCGCGTTCAGCGACTCCTGCTTCATGCGCGCGCGGTCGTCGGGATGCACGCGCAGCCGCAGGTCGCGCGCCGGATAGACGTTGCCCGGCGCCGGCGGCAGCTCGTAGATGGCGATGGCGTGCGGGTCGAGCAGGATCGTGTCGCCGCGCACCCGCCATTCCATCAGGCCCAGCTGGCCGGCCTCGGCGGCCAGCGCCCAGCGCGCGTTGCCCTCCTCGACCTCCAGCTGCGACTGCGCGAGCCGCATCCACATGGCGCGGGCGAACAGCAGGCCGGCGACGATCAGCGCCAGCGCCAGCCCCGCGGTGGCCAGCAGCAGCAGGCCCTGCACCCAGCGTGCGGCCTCGCCGAGCTGGCGCGAGAACAGCATCTCGCGCTCGTTGAGCGTGTCGTCGAGCCGGTACATCTCCATCTCGAGACGCGGCCGCCACGCGTCGTCCGTCCCGGCGGTGCGCGCGCCGTGGATCTGCTCGCCCAGGCGCTGCAGCCGGACGAGGTCCTCGTCGGCCGCGGCCCAGGTGTCGATCGCCGCCGCCACCAGCGGCACGTGGCGGAACAGCCGGTAGAAGCCGATGATCAGGCCGAGATCCGCCGGATCGTTGCCGCCCTGCAGCAGGGCGCGCCGCACGACCGCGTAGTCGGGGCCGGCCTTCTCGAGTTCCAGCTGCGCGGTGCGATCGCCCAGCGGCACGGCCAGCGCCGCGAGGTAGTGCTGGTAGTCGTCCTCCTCGCCCGAGCGCAGGTACTGGCCCAGCCAGCGCACCGCGTCCTTCTGACCCTTGGAGTACAGGCTCTCGCCGCCGACGTAGGCGCGCGCGGACGACAGCACGCCCACGATCGCCGAGCACAGCAGTGCCAGCAGCAGCACGGCCATCACGAAGACGATGGCCGACCCGCGCCGCTTGTCGCGATGCCAGTTGCCGAGGCCGCGCCTCGCGGTCGGAGCGTCGTCGCGCGCGGGTGACGCCTTCATGCGGTCATCCGCCGCATCGGGCGTGGGGGGTGCCCGCGCATCGCGTTGCAGTCCTGGCCATGGACCTTTTCCTCGCCTTGGGTCTTGCGAGTGTGCAGCAAGTCCGCGACGTTGAACAGGCCGGTTAGCCGGATGCGTCGCCCCGTATCGAGGGCGACGCATCCCCGGACGTCAGACGCCCAAGACGGACACCGCCTTGGTCACCAGGTAGGGCTCCAGCGCCTCCGGGCCGCCTTCCGTGCCGTAGCCGGAGTCCTTGACGCCGCCGAACGGCATCTCGGCGGACGGCGTGGCCGGCTGGTTGATCCACAGCATGCCCAGCTCCAGGCGCAGGCTCAGCTGGTGCACGGTCTTGAACGACTTGGTGAACGCATAGCCGGCCAGGCCGTACGGCAGGCGGTTGGCCTCGGCGATCGCCTCGTCCAGCGTGTCGAACGCGCGAATCGCGGCGACCGGGCCGAAGGGCTCGTTGTTGAACACGTCGGCGTCCAGCGGCACGTCGGTCAGCACCGTCGGCGCGAAGAAGTTGCCGCTGCTGCCCACGCGCTCGCCGCCGGTGGCGATCTTCGCGCCCTTGGCGCGCGCGTCGGCCATCACCTTGTCCATCGCGACGACGCGGCGGCCGTTGGCGAGCGGGCCCAGGCTGGTGCCCTCGGCCAGGCCGTCGCCCAGCTTCAGGCCCTGCGCGTGCTTGACGAGCGCTGCGGCGAACTCGTCGCGCAGGCTGCGGTGCACCAGGAAGCGCGTCGGCGAGATGCAGACCTGGCCCGCGTTGCGGAACTTGGCGGCGCCCGCGGCCCTGACGGCCAGCGCGACGTCGGCGTCCTCGGCGACGATCACCGGCGCGTGGCCGCCGAGCTCCATCGTCACGCGCTTCATGTGCTGGCCGGCCAGCGCGGCCAGTTGCTTGCCGACCGGCGTCGAGCCGGTGAACGTGACCTTGCGGATGACGGGGCTGGCGATCAGGTGGCTGGAGATCTCGGCCGGATCGCCGAACACCAGGCCCACCGTGCCGGCCGGCACGCCGGCGTCGACGAAGGTCTGCAGCAGCGCCGCCGGCGACGCGGGCGTCTCCTCGGGCGCCTTGACCAGGAACGAGCAGCCCGTGGCCAGCGCCGCGCCCAGCTTGCGCACGACCTGGTTGATCGGGAAGTTCCACGGCGTGAAGGCCGCGACCGGGCCGACGGGCTCCTTGAGCACCAGCTGCTGCGCGGCCGGGTTGCGCGAGGGCACGACGCGGCCGTACACGCGCATGCCCTCGTCGGCGAACCACTCGATGATGCCGGCGCCGGCCAGCACCTCGACGCGCGCCTCGGCCAGCGGCTTGCCCTGCTCCTGCGTCAGCAGGCGCGCGATCGCGTCGGCGCGCTCGCGCAGCAGGCCGGCGGCCTTGCGCATGATCGTGGCGCGCTCGACGGCCGGCACGACGCGCCAGGCCTCGAAGCCCTTGTGCGCGGCGGCCAGCGCCGCGTCGAGGTCGGCGACGTTCGCGTGCGCAACGTGGCCGATGGCCTCGCCGGTGGCCGGATTGACAACGGGGATCCGCCTGCCGCCGTTGGCGTCGCGCCATTCGCCGGCGATCAGCAGGCGGGTGTCGGGATAGGAAGCGGTGGTGGTCTCGGTCATGGGAATGGTTCCTGGAGAACGGTTCGGAGTCGGTGGATCCCTCAAGGTTACCTCCGGCCCGAAGGCCTTGCGGGGTGCAACGCCAAGACCGGCCGCCGACGCTGCATTCTTCATGGAGCCATGCGGATTCGTGCATGGCTCCGCCGCAAGCGCGCCGGCCGCGAATAGACTGGCGCCCCTCGCGCCTTGTGCGCGCCCCGCACCCGGATCCGACCGCCCGCCGATGACCCTCGCCACCGATCTCCAGAAGCTCATCGAGCAGTCCTGCACCACCGCATGGGCGCAGTTCGACTGGGTCAAGGCCCATGCCGCGCTGTACGGCCTGTCGCGCCGCACGGCGGACAAGTGGACGGCGCCCGGCGAGCCCGCCTTCGTCGCCATGCTGGCCGACTCGCCGTTCCTGCGCCGCGGCGTGGCGCGGGCCATCCAGGCCAACCTGCCGCAGGGGCTGGCCAAGGGCAGCCCGCTCGTCTCGGGCGTCTTCCACCCGCACAACCCCCGGGTGCGCTTCGGCGGCAGCACGTCGCAGGTGGAACTGGCCGACCTGCTGCTCGTTCGCCACCATTTCCAGACGGGCCAGGTCCGCCCCGAGGGCCGCGCCCTGCTGCTACGCGCCAAGGCCTCGACCACCCCGCGCACCGGCCGCCTCACCGGCCGCGCCGCGCACGAGTTCGACCTCCACGCCGACTGGACGACGTCGTTCGCCTTCCCCAACGGCGAGATCGGCCCGCCGCCCGGCGGCGACAGATGGATCCTGGGCCAGGGTCCCGCGCCGCACGCGGCCACGAGCGTCTACGGCGTCGTCTCGAGCCAGCGTTCGTGCAAGGGCCAGAAGTTCCCGGACAACTGCCCCTGGGCCGTCGGCGCCGCGCTGCCGCCGGAGCCGGGGCACGGCCGCGAGTCGCGCGGCACGCTGAGCCTGGCGGCCGCGCTCGAAGGCTTCGTCGCCGGACGCCACGGCCGGCCGTGGCACGTCGTCGCCGAGCCGGGCGATCACTGGTCGGCCTTCGTGCGCGAGGTGCTCGAACGCTCGATCCCGTGGGAGCAGCAGGTGCAGCGCGTCGGCGGCGTCGACCTGCCCAGGAAGCGCGCGGCACTGTCGTTCGTGCAGGCCTTCCTGGCGGTGGAGGTCAACGCCAAGCTGACGTCCACCATCGACCGCGAGCAGAGCTTCGAGGCCTACGTCGACGAGCTGATCGCCAGCGTCGACAGCGTCGGGCGCCAGGCCGCGGAATGGGTGGCCTCCAGCAACGCGGCCGAGGAAGCGCCCGCGCCGCGGACAGCGCCCGAGGGGCCGCGCGGCGGCATGTCGCTGCTCTACATCGCGACCTTCGGCGACGAGCCGCTGGCCGAACCGCAGGCGGACTGGATCCCGGCGCCGCCGGTCGCCTGACCGCAAGACCACGCGCGCCCGCGCGACCGCGATTGGACTGAGAAGGCACCGCAAAGAAAAACGGGCCACCTCTTGCGAGATGACCCGTTCGTCTAGAACCGAAATTCTGGTGCGGCTGGCAGGAATCGAACCCACGACCCCTTGGTTCGTAGCCAAGTACTCTATCCAGCTGAGCTACAGCCGCGAAGCTTTGCACTATAGCACGATTCGATGGCCCGTCGACTCGCATGAGCGACGCCTTTTTGCGTCGCGCCTGAAGTCACGCGCCATATCCCGTCACCTCATGCGCATCGCTCGCCAGGAGTTGCATCAGCTTCGGATGGATGAAGAGCTTCTCCTTGCCGATCTTCTCTTCGCGCAGCACTCCTGCGCGGACCAGATCCTGCAAGTAGCGAGACGCGGCTTGGCGCTGCGCGATGTCCTTGTCCACCAGATTGGCGATACGGCAGTACGGCTGCTCGAAGATCACGTCGACCAGTTCGCGGCTGTAGATCTTCGGCAGGCGTTCACGTACGAAGGTCGCGGCGCCGTCGGACAGCTTGCGGATCGCCAGGATCTTGTCGGTGGTCCAGCGAGCCGTTTCCTCGACCGCCCGCAACATGAAGATCACCCACGCTTCCCATGCATGATCGCGGGTCACGTCAAGCAGCAACCGGTAGTAGTCCGCCTTGTTCGCGATGATGAAGCGGCTGAGGTAGAGGATCGGAAGCGACAGCAAGTCCTCCTGGATCAGGTACAGGATGTTGAGAACGCGACCGGTGCGCCCGTTGCCGTCCGTGAAGGGGTGGATGGCCTCGAACTGGTAGTGGGCCAACGCCATGCGTACGAGCGGGTCCAGATCGACCTGTTCGTGCAGGAAGCGCTCCCAGTTGGCCAGCAGGTCGCGCAGTCGCGCCTCGCCCTCCGGGGGTGTGTAGACGACCTGGCCGCTGGCCGCGTTGGTCAACTGCGTGCCGGACACGCTCCGGATGTCCATGTCGACCGCCTTGATGGTGCGGCAGATCTCCACGGCGGTGGCGGTGCACGGCGGTCGACGGGCGAGCGACTCGAACCCGGCATGCAGCGCGGTGCGATATCGCAGCGCTTCCTTGGTCGCGGCGTCGGCCGCGCCGTCGTCGGACTGGGCGAACTGGAACAACCGGTCGGCCGTGGTGACGATATTCTCGATCTCGGAGCTGTCCTTGGCTTCCAGCAGCGGGATCGTATTGATCAGCATTGTCTGGTTCGGGATCAACTCGGCGGCTTGCTTCAACGCAGCGAGTGCCGCGCGAGCAAGCACGACCTGCTTGAGCACGGGCCGGGTCTCGATTTCGACCGCGGGAGGCAGCGGTGGAAGGTCGTTGTACGGGCGGTCGGGCGCGCCCCAAGCCGATACCACCGGCCCCTTGCTCGAGTTTCTGGAATCCCGAATTGACGACATGACAAGAGGATATGTCGTCGCCGGCGACATATCAACAGAACGTGTCGATAAACCTCAGAAATGACGACATGTCGCATCCAGAAGCTCATGGCATCCAAGTCGGCACTTCCTGTCGACTGAAGGCACATCGAATGCGCGATGCGAGTCACGCAAAGTCCCTCGGGAAAGAAAAACGGGCTAGACGCTAAAACGTCTAACCCGTTGTTCTAGAACCGAAATTCTGGTGCGGCTGGCAGGAATCGAACCCACGACCCCTTGGTTCGTAGCCAAGTACTCTATCCAGCTGAGCTACAGCCGCGAAGCTTTAGATTATTGCTTATATTTTGGCGGTCGATCAAGTGATCCCCCAGTAAACCTGCGGGTCAATCGATCGCCGCGGCCTGGCGTTCGAACTCGCCGCCACGGGCCTCGTCGCCTTCGAGGCGCGCGATGAAGGCGAGGCGGCGCAGCGCGTGGCGGCGCACGTGGCCCGGCAGCGTCACGGTGTGCGCGACCTGCTCCAGCGGACGGCGCGCCTTGCCCCACAGCTGGCGCTCCGCGAACACCATGCCGGCGGCGGCGACGACGGGCGCCTCGTTGCCGTGCGCGGCCAGCGCGGCCTCCACACGCGGCAGCCATTCGTTGCCGAGGCCGGCGATGCAGTCGATCAGCGCGATGGCAAGCGCGGCGCGCTCGTCGGCGTCCATGCGCGCGAGCTCGCCCCAGTGCGGCGCGAGGTAGTCGCGGCCGAGGTCGGGGCGGCCGAGGTCGCGCGCGCGCACGGCGGCGCGCGAGCCCACCATGACGTCGCGACGGTCGGCGGCGTCCAGCGACTGCCAGGCGCGCACCAGCTGCTCCTCGTCGTGCGCATTGCAGACGACGTCGATGGCCAGCGAACGCAGCAGCGACTGCGCCGCGATCTGCGAGAAGCCCTGGTGCTTGGCCAGCAGGCGCGCGGTCTGCAGCGCCTCGAGCGGCTTGCGCGCCAGGCGCGCGGCCTGCAGGCGCAGGCGCAGCGCCTGGGTGCGGCGCGCGACGCCCGGCGGCAGCGCGCGCAGGGCCTCGAGGCCGCGCGCGGCGTCGCGGTCGTCCAGCGCCCACTCGGCCATCAGCAGGTGCGCGCCGTCGAGCACCACCGAGCCGGACAGCACGCCCGACGTCAGCTCGACCACGCGGCGCGCGCGCTCGTCGCGGCCGCGGCGATCCTGGACGCGATGCAGCGAGGCCGCCGCGATCAGGTGCGCGAGGCCCGCGAACTCGCGGTCGCCGCGCAGCACGTCCACGTCCTGCTGCAGCTCCAGCGCCTGGCGCGCCGACTTGCTGGCGCGGTTGAAGCGCGCGGCCAGGTACTCGGCGTGCGCCGCGCGCAGGGCCGCATGCGCGGCGCGCTCGCGCTTGAGCTCGCGCCACTCGTGCGCGCGGCGCGGCATGCTCAGCAGGCCGTTGACGGCCTTGAGCGCCACGTACAGCACGACGACGAACAGCACCAGCGCCACCACCGCCACGTTCAGCGAGGTGTCGATGCGCCAGCCCGCGTAGAAGATCGACACGAGCCCGTCGTTCTGGCTCAGCACCGCGGCCGACACCACGGCCGCGACGAACAGCAGGATCACCCAGACGACCGTGCGCATCTCAGTGCCCGGCCACCGCGGCGGAGATGGCGGCCAGCGTGTCGTCGGGGCGCGGGAAGCTCACCTGCTTGGCCTGCGCGCTCACCTGGCGCAGCAGCTCGGACACGGCGACGACGCGGCGCGAGCCGTGGTCGAAGTAGCGGTCGAGCGCGGTCTGCGCCTGCTGCAGGTCGGCCTGCGACAGGTCGAACTGGCGCGACAGGATCGCCAGCCGCGCGTTGAGCAGCCGCAGCTTGAGGTTCTCGCGCAGGAAGAACGACTGCTCGGGCGTCATCAGCGCGGCCTCGGGATGCTCGATGGACGTGACGCGCACGGCCTGCTTCATCTCGGTGAGGAACGGCACGGTGAAGCCCTCCCACGCGTGCTCCAGCGACGCCACCCAGGCCGGCAGCGGCACGCCCGGCACGGCGGACGCGGCGCTGGCCGCCCTGGCCGCGGCGCGCACGGCCGGCGCCGACGCCGCGGCCGCGCGGCCGGCGGCGGTGGCGCGCTCGGGGGTCGAGACCAGCGGCAGCTCGTCGACCATGCGCACCGCCTCGTCGAGGCGGATCGTCAGCGACGGCACGTCGACCGCGGACGCCGTGCGCACGCGGTCGAGGTCGCGCGCGATGGCGCGGCGCACGCGCTCGAGGCGCGGGTTGTTGTAGCGCGCCAGGCGCTCGTCCGACTGCTTCAGGATGCTGACGATGGGATCGGTGCTGCCGGTGAGCGCGGCCTGCTGCATCGCCACGCGCACGCTGGCCTCGACGTCGGCCAGCACGTTCTCGTCGCGCGAGCGCGACAGCGACTGGATCAGGTCCTCGACCTGCGAGCGCTGCATCTGCGACTCGGCGACGCGCTCGTCGAGCACGCCCACCTTGCCGTTGAGGTCGCGCACGCTGTCCAGCGCCTGCTTGGCGGCGACCTTGGCCTCGGTCGCCTCGACCTGGCTGGTCTGCTGGCGCCTGACCAGCTCCTGCTCGAGTGACTTCACCCGCTGCTGCGTGTGCCACGCCGACACGAAGGCGGCCACCGACATCACGCCGAAGGCCACCGCGGCGATCCAGGCCAGCAACTGCCAGTACCGCGGCGCGTGCGGCGCGGCGTGCACTACGGCGGGAACGGCGGGCGGCACGACCGCCATCGGCGGCGACGGCGGCGGGGTCATCGAGGCGTTGGAGTCATCGGTCACGCGATTCATTGTAGCGACGACACCACACGCGCGCGGGACGCTCCGGGCGCGCGACACCGGGGCCGATGCGCGCCCGCCACACCGGGCGCGGACTCAGTCGCCCGGGCGTACGGCCAGGGCCGCCGCGACTGCCGCGGGCGACGGCGCGATGGTCGTCACGGCGCCGAAACCGAGCTCGCGCGCCCGCTCGGCGATGCGCGGATGCGAGGCCAGCGCGCGGCCGGCGTCCCAGCGGGCGCCGGGTGCCAGCGCCTGCAGGTTGGCGATCGCCTCGGAGCTGCTGAACATCCAGATCCAGCGCGCCGGCGCGGCGAGCGCGGCGTCCAGCAGCGCGCATTCGGCGGGCGCCAGCGACGGCGCGGCGCGGCCGTAGGACTGCACGACGCGCACGTCGGCGCCGGCGGCGCGCAGCTGGTCGCCGAGCCAGTCGCGGCCGCCGTTGCCGCGCACGATCCACGCCGGCCGGCCGGCCCAGGGCCAGGCGGCGACGAGCGACCACAGGGCCTCGGAGTCGAACTGCGCCGCCTCGGCGCCGGGCGCGACGATGCGATCGTCCGGCACGCCGCGCTCGCGCAAGGCGGCGACGGTGCCCGGGCCGGTGGCCGCGGCCCAGGCCTGCGCCGGCCAGGCCAGCACCGAGGCCGCGTCGAAGAACCCGTGCACCGCGTTCGCGCTGACGAAGACCAGCACCGGCTGCGCCGCCGACGCCGCGACCGCCGCGAACGCCGCGGCCACGCGCGTCGGCTCGGGCGGCGGCTGGATGTCGATCAGCGGCAGCGCGCGCGCGGCCACGCCCAGCGCGGCCAACTCGCGCACCCACGCGTCAGCCTGCGCCCGCGGACGCACGACCAGCACCGTGGGCGCGGCGTTCACGACCCGCTCAGGCGCCGGCGGGCGGCAGGTAGGCCGCGCCGCCGGCGGCCAGCAGCGCGGCGGCGACGCGCCGACCCATCGCCTCGGCGGCCGCGACGTCGGCCAGCGCCGCCGTCTCGCTCGCCTTCAGCAGCGGCCGGGCCGCGACGCGCGGACCCTCGTGGCCGATCGCCGTCTCCAGCGCGGCGCCGACCGCGGCGTCGCCGAGCGCGGCGCGCAGCGTGAAGCGGCCGTCGGCGTCGCGCGCGGCGAACGCGGCCAGCGGCATGCTGCAGCTGCCGCCGAGCGTGCGCGCGACCGCGCGTTCCGCGTGCACGGCGAGCCAGGCGTCGGCGTCGACCAGCGTGGCCAGGCGATCGTGCAGCGGCCTGTTGTCGGCGCGGATCTCCAGGCCCAGCGCGCCCTGCCCCGCGGCCGGGATCATCGCGTCGACCTCGAAGCGCGCGCGGATGCGCTCGCCCAGCCCGAGGCGCATCAGGCCGGCGGCGGCCAGCACGACGGCGTCGTAGCCGCCGTCGTCGAGCTTGCGCAGGCGGGTGTCGAGGTTGCCGCGCAGCGGGGCCACGCGCAGGTCGGGCCGCAGCGCCAGCAGCTGCGCCACGCGGCGCAGGCTGGAGGTGCCCACGAGCGCGCCCTGCGGCAGCTCGGCCAGCGACGCGTATTTGTTGGAGACGAAGGCGTCGCGCGGATCCTCGCGGTCGAGCACCGCCGCCAGCTCGAAGCCGGGCGGCAGCTCCATCGGCACGTCCTTGAGCGAGTGCACGGCCAGGTGCGCGTCGCCCGATTCCAGCGCGGTTTCGAGCTCCTTGACGAACAGCCCCTTGCCGCCCACCTTGGACAGCGTGCGGTCGACGATCTGGTCGCCGCGCGTGGTCATGCCCAGGAGCGTCGCTCCCAGGCCCAGCCGGTCGGCCAGCAGCGCCTGCACGTGCTGCGCCTGCCACAGCGCGAGGCGGCTTTCGCGGGTGGCGATCACGATGTTGTTCATTCGCGGATTATCCGCGTGACTTGAGTCCGCTGACATGTATCGAAGCTCTTCCCGCCGCGAAGGCCGCCTGCTACATTTGGCGATTGGTAATTCGGTTACATCAACGGAAGCCTCCCGATGCCTCGCACCGCCGTCGCCCGCAAGCCCGCCAAAGCGCCCCGCAAGACCGCGGCGGCCAAGCCCGTTCCCTCGACAACCGACAAGGACAGGCCGCTGGTGGAGGACATCCGCCTGCTCGGACGCCTGCTGGGCGAGGTGATCCGGGAACAGGAAGGACTGGCCGCCTTCGAGCTGATCGAGCGCGTGCGCCAGCTGTCCGTGGCCTACCGCATCCACAAGGACGCCAGCGCCGGACGCGTGCTCGACCGGCTGCTGAAAAACCTGTCGGCCGACCAGACGGTCAGCGTGATCCGCGCGTTCAGCTACTTCTCGCACCTGGCCAACATCGCGGAGGACCGCCAGCACGTGCGCCGCCGCGCGCACCACGAGCGCGAAGGCAACCTGCAGGACGGCTCGCTGGCGATGGCCTTCGAGCGCCTGCACGACGCCGACCACCGCGCCACCGAGATCGCCGCCGCGCTGAACAAGGCCTTCATCTCGCCGGTGCTCACGGCCCACCCGACCGAGGTGCAGCGCAAGAGCATCCTCGACGCCGAGCGCGCGATCGCCGAGCTGCTGGCCGAGCGCGGCGACCTCTACACCGAGCGTGCCCTCGACGAGAACACCGCGCTGATGCGCGCCCGCATCACGCAGCTGTGGCAGACGCGCATGCTGCGCTACTCCAAGCTGACGGTGTCCGACGAGATCGAGAACGCGCTGTCGTACTACCACGCCACCTTCCTGCGCCAGATCCCGCGCATGTACAAGGCGATCGAGGACGCCCTGCCCGGCCAGGACATCGCGCCGTTCTTCCGCATGGGCAACTGGATCGGCGGAGACCGCGACGGCAACCCCAACGTCACCGCCGAGACGCTGCACACCGCGCTGTCGCGCCAGAGCGAGACGGCGCTGCGCCACTACCTGTACGAGGTGCACGCGCTCGGCGCGGAGCTGTCGATCTCGCAGATCCTGGCGCCCGTCACGCCCGAGATGCTCGCGCTGGCAGAGCGCTCGCCCGACCACAACGTGCACCGCGAGGACGAGCCCTACCGCCGCGCGCTGGTGGGCATCTACGCGCGCCTGGCCGCGACGCTGCACCACCTCACCGGCACCGAGGCGCTGCGCCACGCGGTGGTGCCGCAGGATCCGTACGCGTCGGCCGCCGAGTTCGGCGCCGACCTGGCCGTCATCGAGCGCTCGCTGCGCGCCCACCACGCCGAGGCGCTGGTGGCGCCGCGCCTCGCGCCGCTGCAGCGCGCGGTGCAGGTGTTCGGCTTGCACCTGGCCACGGTGGACCTGCGCCAGAGCTCCGACCAGCACGAGGCCGTGATCGTCGAGCTGCTGCGCACCGCCAGGCTCGAGGAAGACTACGGTGCGCTCGACGAGGCCGCGCGCCGCGAGCTGCTGCTCAAGCTGCTGAACGACGCCCGCCCGCTGCGCGTGCACGGCGCCGAGTACTCGCCGCTGGCGCTAGGCGAGCTGGCCATCTTCGAGGCCGCGCTGAGGATGCGCGCGCAATTCGGCCCCGAGGCCATCCGCCACTACATCATCTCGCACACCGAGGACGTCAGCGACCTGCTGGAGGTGCTGCTGCTGCAGAAGGAATGCGGCCTGATGCGCGGCACCCTCGATGGCAACGCCGTGGCCGACCTCATCGTCTCGCCGCTGTTCGAGACCATCGCCGACCTGCGCAACGGCGCGCCCATCATGCGGCAGTTCTATGCCCTGCCGGGTATCGCCGAACTGGTGCGGCGCAGCGGCGGCGAGCAGGACATCATGCTGGGCTACAGCGACAGCAACAAGGACGGCGGCTTCTTCACCAGCAACTGGGAGCTGTATCGCACGGAGGTCGCGCTGGTGACGCTGTTCGCGCAGCTGGAGGCCGAGCACGGCATCCGCCTGCGCCTGTTCCACGGCCGCGGCGGCACCGTGGGCCGCGGCGGCGGCCCGAGCTACCAGGCCATCGTCGCGCAGCCGCCGGGCACCGTGAACGGCCAGATCCGCCTGACCGAGCAGGGCGAGGTGATCGCGTCGAAGTACGCCAACCCCGAGATCGGCCTGCGCAACCTCGAGACGCTGGTGGCCGCCACGCTCGAAGCCACGCTGCTGCACACCACCAAGGCGCCGCCCAAGGCCTTCCTGGACGCGGCCGACGAGCTGAGCCAGGCCAGCTTCGACGCCTTCCGCGCGCTGGTCTACGAGACCCCGGGCTTCACCGACTACTTCTTCTCGGCGACGCCGATCCGCGAGATCGCCGAGCTCAACATCGGCTCGCGCCCGGCCTCGCGCAAGTCCACGCGCCGCATCGAGGACCTGCGCGCCATCCCCTGGGGCTTCTCGTGGGGCCAATGCCGCGTCGCGCTGCCGGGCTGGTGCGGCTTCGGCTCCGCCGTCGAGACCTTCCTGGGCGAGCCCGGCGACGAGCACGAGCGCAAGCTGGAACTGCTGCGCAAGATGTACAAGCAGTGGCCGTTCTTCCGCACGCTGCTGTCCAACCTCGACATGGTGCTGGCCAAGAGCGACCTGCGCATCGCGGCGCGCTACGTCGACCTGGTGGACGACCGGAAGCTGGGCAAGCGCATCTTCGGCGCGATCAAGGCCGAGTGGGAGCGCACGCAGGCGATGCTCACGGCCATCACGGGCGAGACGCAGCGCCTGCAGTCCAACCCGTCGCTGGCGCGCTCGATCGAGCACCGCTTCCCCTACCTCGACCCGCTGAACCACCTGCAGGTCGAGCTGATGCGGCGCTACCGCATGCGCAAGGCGGACGACGCGGATCCGGCCACCGAGCGCGTCAAGCGCGGCATCCACCTGTCGATCAACGGCATCGCCGCCGGCCTGCGCAACACCGGCTGATCGGGCGGCCCCGGCCGCCGTCGTTCAGCGGCGCCGGCCACGCAGCCACTCGAGCGCCAGCAGCAGCGCGGTGGTGAACAGGATCAGCAGCGTGGCGACGGCGGCGATCGTCGGCGAGATGTTCTCGCGGATGCCGTTGAACATCTGGCGCGGCAGCGTCAGCTGCTCCGGCCCGGCCAGGAACAGCACCACCACGACCTCGTCGAACGAGGTGGCGAACGCGAACAGCGCGCCCGACACGACCCCGGGCGCGATCACCGGCAGCGTGATGCGGAAGAAGGTCCGCAGCGGGCTCTCGCCGAGGCCCAGGCTGGCGCGCACCAGGTTCTGGTCGAAGCCCTGCAGCGTCGCGAGCACCGTCGTCAGCACGAACGGCGCGCCGAGCGCCGCGTGCACGATGATCAGCGCGGTGTAGCTGTCGGCCAGGCCCAGCGGCGCGAAGAACAGGTAGGTGCTGACGCCGACGACGACGATGGGCACCACCATCGGCGCGATCAGCAGGCTCATCAGCAGACCCTTGAACGGGAACGACGTGCGCGCCAGGCCGACGGCGGCCAGCGTGCCGAGGCTGGTGGCGACGAGCGTGGCCGCGGGCGCGATCAGGAAGCTGTTCTTCGCGGCGCGCGCCCACTCCGCCGAGCCGAAGAGATTGTCGTACCACTTGAACGAGAACGCCGGGATCGGGTAGACCAGGAACGAACTGTCGCTGAACGACAGCGGCACGATCACGAGGATGGGCAGCAGCAGGAACAGCAGCACGGCCACGCACAGCGCGCGCAGCGCCCACCAGCCGGCCTTGTCCAGCGGCGTGGCGTAGGCCGGGAAGCCGGGCGCGAGGCGGGCGAGCAGCTTCATGGACTCACCCCAGGCTCAGCTCGGACCGCGTGACGCGGCGATAGACCGCGTACAGCACCAGCGTGGCCGCGAGCAGCAGCGCGCCGAGCGCGCAGGCCATGCCCCAGTTGACGTCGACGTTGGTGTACTGCGCGATGTAGTAGCTGAGCATCTGGTCGGTCGGGCCGCCCAGCAGCGCGGGCGTCACGTAGTAGCCGATGCTCAGGATGAAGACGAGCAGCGCGCCGGCGCCGATGCCGGCGTAGGTCTGCGGCACGTAGACGCGCACGAACGCGGCCAGCGGCGTGCTGCCGAGCGACACCGCGGCCCGCAGGTAGGTGGGAGGCACGCCGGTCATCACGCTGTACAGCGGCAGGATCATGAACGGCAGCAGGATGTGCGTCATCGAGATCACGACGCCGGTGCGGTTGAACAGCAGCGCCAGCGGCCGGTCGATGATGTGCAGGCCCTCCAGCGCGTGGTTGACCAGGCCCTCGGACTGCAGCAGCACGATCCACGCGGCCACGCGCACGAGGATCGACGTCCAGAACGGCACCAGCACCACGATCATCAGCACGTTGGCGCGGCGCGGCGGCAGCGTGCTGAGCCAATACGCCAAGGGGTAGCCGAGCACCAGGCAGCACAGCGTGACCAGCGCGCTGATGCCGAAGGTGCGCAGCAGGATGCCGCCGAACACGCGCTGGTCGGGGGCGACGCGCTCGATCGCGCCCCGGGCGTCGCGGCGCAGGTCGACGGCGGTCAGCAGGTAGTCGGGCGTCCAGCGCGAGCCGTTCTTGGCGATCGCCTCCCAGTACGCGGCCTCGCCCCAGCGGGCGTCGAGCGCCAGCAGCTTGTCCTTGATCGCGGCCGCGGGCGTCGCGGCGCTGGTGCCTTCCAGCGGCAGCGCGCGATAGGTGCCCATGACGAGCGAGCGGGCGCCGGGCTTCTCGCTGTTGAGGCGGCGGGCCAGCGCGCCCGCGTCGGCGCTGTCGGACAACGCGCCGAGGTCGGCCACGATGGCGGCGAACGCCGCGGGCCCGGGCGCGTCCGCATGCTTCCAGCCCTGCAGCGCGACGACCGTGCGCGGCAGCGCCCGCGCGACCTCCGGGTTCTCGACCGCGCGCTTGAGCAGCGCGGCGATCGGCACCAGGAAGGTCAGCAACAGGAACAGCAGCAGCGGCAGCGTCAGCGCGAACGCGCGCCACTGGCGGCGCCGCCCCGCGCGCGCGAGCGCGCGACGCAACGCCGCCGCGTCGGCGGCGGCCGGCGGCGAGGGGGCGGCGATGGCGGTGCTCATGGCGCGTGCGATGTCGGCGACGAGGCGACCCGGGCCGGCGTCAGTTGGTGGCCCAGGACGCGAAGCGCTTCTCGAGATCCTCGCCCTGGTCGGCCCAGAATTTCAGGTTGAACTGCAGCGCGTCCTTCGCGTTGGCGGGCGACGTCGGCAGGTTGGCCAGCGTCTTGGCGTCCAGCTTGGCCAGCGCGTGCTTGTTGGTGGGGCCGTACGCGATGTTCTTCGCGTACTCCGCCTGCGCGTCGGCCGTGCTGGCGAAGGCGATGAACTTCAGCGCGGCGTCCTTGTTCGGGTCACCCTTGGGGATCACCCAGTAGTCGAGGTCGTAGATGCCGCCGATCCAGCCGATCTGCAGGTGCTTGCCTTCGCGGTTCGCGGCGTCGATGCGGCCGTTGAACACCGTGGTCATGACGACGTCGCCCGCGACGAGGAACTGCGGCGGCTGCGCGCCGGCCTCCCACCACTGGATGTTCGACTTCAGCTCGCCCAGCTTCCTGAAGGCCCGGTCGGCGCCCTCCTTCGTGGCGAGCACCTTGTAGACGTCCGCGGGCTTGACGCCGTCGGCCATGAGCGCGAACTCCAGGTTGTAGCGCGCGCCCTTGCGCAGGCCGCGCTTGCCGGGGAATTTCTTGGTATCCCAGAAGTCGGCCCAGGTCTTGGGCCCCGTCTTGAGCTTGTCGCCGTCCCAGGCCATCACGGTGGACCACACGAAGATGCCGATGCCGCAGTCGGTGACCGCCGCCGGCAGGAAGTCGGCCTTGTTGCCGACCTTGACCCAGTCCAGCCTCTCGAACAGGCCTTCGTCGCAGCCGCGCGCCACGTCGGGCGACTCCACCTCCACCGCGTCCCACGTGACGTTCTTGCTGTCGACCATCACCTTGATCTTGGCCTGCTCGCCGTTGTATTCGACGGCCACGACCTTGGTGCCGGTCTTCTCGTACGGCTCGTAGAACGCCTTCTTCTGCGCGTTGGCGTTGGCGCCGCCGAAGTTCACGACGGTGAGCTGCTTCTGGGCCAGCGCCGGCAGGCAGGCGAACGCGGCCAGCGCGACGACCAGGGAGGACGGTTTCAGCATGGGACGTTTCTCCGTAGGACTAGGTTGCGAAGGCCCGTCGCGCGTCAGAGGTAGACGCGCGTCAGGTCGGGGGGGAACTCGAGCCAGACCTCGTCGCCCGGCCGCGGGATGGCGGCGGCCGACAGCGCCAGCTTGGCGACCGCGGGCTCCTGGCCGTCGCCGACGTGGCACATCAGCCGCAGGTGGTCGCCGAAGTAGACGATGCTGCGCACCTGCGCCGGCAGCACGTTGGCCTGCGCCGCCGGCACCGCGGCGTGCACGACGAGCCGCTCCGGCCGGATGCCCGCGACGACTTCCGCGCCGACCGCCGCGCCGTTGACGTCGACTCCGGCGAGGCGCCGCCCGTCGGGCAGCGCGACGACGCAGCGGCCGCCGCCGGCGCCTTCGGCCAGCGTGCCGCGCAGCATCGTCCCGTCGCCGATGAAGCCGGCCACGAAGCGGTTGGCGGGGGTCTCGTACATGCGGTCGGCGGCGTCTATCTGCTGGATCACGCCGTTGTTGAAGACGGCCACGCGATCGCTCATCGTCAGCGCCTCGCCCTGGTCGTGCGTGACGAAGACGAAGGTGACGCCCAGTTGCCGGTGCAGTTCCTTGAGCTCGATCTGCATGTGCTCGCGCAGCTGCTTGTCGAGCGCGCCCAGCGGCTCGTCCATCAGCACCAGCTGCGGCTCGAACACCAGCGCGCGCGCCAGCGCCACGCGCTGCTGCTGGCCGCCGGAAAGCTGCGTCGGGAAGCGCTCGGCCATGCCTTCGAGCCGCACCATCGCGAGCGCCCTGGCGACCTGCGCCGCGCGCGCGGCCGCCGGCACCTTGCGCACCGTGAGCGGGTACGCGACGTTCTGCCCCACCGTCATGTGCGGGAACAGCGCATAGTTCTGGAACACCATGCCGAAGTTGCGCCGGTGCGGCGGCGTGCGCGTGATCGGCCGGCCATCGAGCAGGATCTCGCCGGCGGTGGGCGATTCGAAGCCGGCCAGCATCATCAGCGTGGTCGTCTTGCCCGATCCGGACGGCCCCAGCAGCGTCAGGAACTCGCCGCGGCGGATGTCGAGGTCGAGCTGCCGCACCACCAGCTGCACGCCGTCGTAGGTCTTCTGCACGCCCGCGAAGCGCACCAGGGGCTGGGCGGCGGACGGCTGTTCCGGGGACAGGGCGGCGGACATGCGGATCGGGACCTCCAGGATCAGGGCGACCGCAGGCGGCCGCGTCGACAACCGGGGCAGGCCTCGACGACGCCGAAGCCGCGGACAGGGCCGAATATAGCCCGTGCGCCGCGCCGCGGCTCGCGCGGCCTCGCCGCACGTCCTCGCCGGCCGCTCAGGGCGCGCGGTAGCCCGGCGTCGACACGTTGGCCGACTCGTCGGCCGGCGTCGCCGCGAAGGCCGGGAAGGCCTCGACGCGCGCCGAGTGCGCCGCCAGGGCCGGACAGGCGGCGTCGGCGACCGGCGTATCGAGCTTGATCTGCATGAAGCGCCAGGCGATCGCCGCGTCGAGGCCGGCATGCGTCAGCGCGCGCTCGTCGGCGGGCGGCGCCTCGCGCGCCAGCTCGGCGTCGAGGGCGGTCAGCGCCGCCATCATCTGCGTCTCCACGCGCCGCAGCCACGGCGCATGCAGCTTCTCGGGCGGACGCACGTTGTGCTCGTAGACGATCTGCACGATCTTCTCGCAGGCCGCCATCGCCAGGCCCGTCGTGCGCAGCGCGCGCGTGCGCGCCGCGAGCGCCGCCGGCCACAGGCCGCGGCCGGCGAGCGCCTGGGCGTAGTCGATGATCAGGCCCGAGTCCATCAGCACCGTGCCGTCGTCGCAGACCAGCGTGGGCGCCTTCACGACCGGGTTGATCCGGCTGAACTGGTCGAAAGTGCGGAACACCGACAGCGGGTCGTGTTCGAACGGGATGTCCAGCAGCCGCAGCGCGATGGCCGCGCGGCGGACGTAGGGGGAGTCGAGCATGCCGATCAGGCGCATCGTCGTTTCCTTCTTGGGTGGGTCGGGCACCGTACGATAAATCGGCGAACGTGCCGCGGGAAGGCCGATTCGGGACACGACCAGTACCGGAAACGGCGCAGCCTAGACCCCGTCCTCGGCGAGCAGCTCGCGCACCTGCGTCAGCTGGCGCCGCGACACCGCCAGCCACTCCTGCGTCGCGCCGACCAGCACCGCCCAGCCTTCGGCGTCGCCTTCGCTGTCGGTGGTGGCGCGGCGTTCGAGCTTGGTGACGGCGGTGCGGGCGACCAGGGCGTTGCGATGGATGCGCAGCAGGGTGTCGCCCAGGCGCTGCTCGAGGTCGGACAGCGAGTCGTCGAGCACGTAGGCGTGCTGGTGCGTACGCAGCGTGACGTACTTGAGCTCGGCCTTCAGGTACAGGATGTCGGCCACCGGCACGCGCTGCACGCGGCCGCGGTCGCTGACGACCAGCACCGGCTGCTCCGCGGGCGCGGCGACGGGCGCGGGCGACGCGGCGGGCACGGGCCGGTCCAGGCGCTGCGCCACGCGTGCCAGCGCCTCCTGCAGGCGGGCGCGGCGCACGGGCTTGGTGAGGTAGTCGACGGCGTCGATCTCGAAGGCCTGGAGCGCGTGCGTGGCGTGCGCGGTGACGAACACGACCTTGGGCGGCTGCGCGGCGGCACGCAGCCGCGCGGCCAGCTGCAGGCCGTCGAGGCCGGGCATGTTGATGTCCAGCAGCACCAGGTCGGCCTGGTTGGACGCCAGCCAGTGCAGCGCCTCGGCCGCGCTGCCGGCCTCGCCGGCGACCTCGGCGGCCGGAGCCGCGCAGTCGGCGAGCAGGCCGCGCATGCGCAGGCGCGCCAGGTCCTCGTCGTCGACGATCAGCACTTTCAGGCGGTTCATCGCCGCGCGCTCCGCTTCATGGCCCGCATTGTCACAGCGGCACGGCCAGGCGCACGCGGAAGCGGCCGCCGTCGATGGGGCCGGCCTGGAACTCGGAGCTGAGGTCGTGCATCAGGCGCAGCCGCTCGCGCGAGCTCGCCAGGCCGATGCCGTGGCCGGGCGGCGCGGCGGCCGCCACCGTGTTGACCACCTGCACCCAGGCGCGTCCGTTGCGCTCGCGGGTGCGGATCTGCACGCGGCCGCCGGCGTCGTTGGGTTCGACGCCGTGGCGCACCGCGTTCTCCACCAGCGGCTGCAGCAGCAGCGGCGGCACGCGGGCGCCGGCGACCGCGTCGTCGAGATCCCACTCGACCTCCAGCCGCTTGCCGAAGCGCATGCCCTCGATGTCGAGATACAGGCGCGCCAGCCGGATCTCCTCGCCCAGCGTCGAATCGCCCTCGAGCGCGCCGAGCGCGGCGCGGAACAGCTCGGACAGGTCTTCCAGCACCTCCTCCGCGCGGTTCGGGTCGACGCGCACCAGCGCGATGGCCGTGTTGAGCGTGTTGAACAGGAAGTGCGGCTGCACGCGCGACTGCAGCGAGATCAGGCCGGCCTCGGCCGCGGCCGGCAGCGTGGCGCGCAGGCGCAGCTCGAACCAGTGGTAGATGAGGGCGCCCAGCAGCGCGCCCACGCCGGCGACGGCCGCGGCGTTGGGGGCGTAGTCGCCCGTGTCCATGCCGATGATGCGCAACGGCAGGCAGGCCGCCCAGCTGGCGGCCGCGCCGACCGCGGCCGCGCAGGCGATCCGCCCCGCGGCCGGCAGGCGCGCCAGCAGCTTCGTCGCCCAGCAGCAGATCACCAGCCAGGCCAGCGTCGCCGGCACCGACACCGCCGCGCCCACCGCGGCGCGCCCCAGCCAGGCCGACGCCGAGCCGCTGCCGAACGCCGCCCCCGCCGCGACGACCACCTGCACGCCCAGCAGGGCGCGCAGGATCGTGCCGGGCTCGCACGGCGTGGGCACGGCGGCGCGGCGCAGGCTGGCGACCGGCGTGTCGCCGAGCAGCGTGGTGGAGGCGGAGGCGGTGTCCATGGACCCGCATTGTGGGCGAGCGCGCGGCCCCCGGACAAGGCGGGCGCCCGGCAAGCGGACGTGCGGTCTTGCGAAGGCTGCGAACGGTGCCCGACCTACAATCCGGGTTGCCCCCGATCCCCGCATTTTCGAGCGAAGCGATGAGCGAAAACCAGTTCGACAAGAAGTCCCAGGCCTGGTCGGCCCTGTTCTCGGAGCCGATGAGCGAGCTCGTCAAGCGCTACACCGCCAGCGTCTTCTTCGACAAGCGCCTGTGGCAGGCCGACATCGCCGGCAGCCTCGCGCACGCCGAGATGCTGGCCGCGCAGAAGGTGATCTCCGACCAGGACTACGCCGACATCCGGCGCGGCATGGCGCAGATCCAGGACGACATCGCCGCCGGCAGGTTCGAGTGGAAGCTCGAGCTGGAGGACGTGCACCTGAACATCGAGGCGCGCCTGACGCAGCTGGTGGGCGACGCCGGCAAGCGCCTGCACACCGGCCGCTCGCGCAACGACCAGGTCGCCACCGACGTGCGCCTGTGGCTGCGCGGCGAGATCGACGAGATCGCGCGGCTGCTGGTCGAGATGCAGGCCGCGCTGCTGGCCGTGGCCGAGCAGCACACCGAGACCGTGATGCCCGGCTACACCCACCTGCAGGTCGCGCAGCCGATCAGCTTTGCGCACCACCTGCTGGCCTACGTCGAGATGTTCGCGCGCGACGCCGAGCGCCTGGCCGACGTGCGCAAGCGCGTCAACCGCCTGCCGCTGGGCGCCGCCGCGCTGGCCGGCACCAGCTACCCGCTGGACCGCGAGCGCGTGGCGCGGACGCTGGGCTTCGACGGCGTCTGCCAGAACTCGCTGGACGCCGTGAGCGACCGCGACTTCGCGATCGAGTTCTCGTCGTTCGCGTCCATCGTGATGGTGCACGTGTCGCGCCTGGCCGAGGAGATCGTGCTCTGGATGAACCAGAACTTCGGCTACGTCGACCTGTCGGATCGCTACTGCACCGGCTCGTCCATCATGCCGCAGAAGCGCAACCCCGACGTCGCCGAGCTGGCGCGCGGCAAGAGCGGCCGCGTGGTGGGCCACCTGATGGCGCTGATCACGCTGATGAAGGGCCAGCCGCTCACGTACAACAAGGACAACCAGGAAGACAAGGAACCGCTGTTCGACACGGTCGACACCGTCAAGGACACTCTGCGCATCATGGCCGAGATGGTCGGCGGCGAGGTCGACGCCGCCACCGGCGCCCGCTCGCGAGGCATGGTCGCCAGGCCCGACGCGATGGAACGCGCGGCGCAGCGCGGCTACGCCACGGCCACCGACCTCGCCGACTACCTGGTGCGCAAGGGCGTGCCCTTCCGCGACGCCCACGAGGTCGTGGCGCACGCCGTCAAGGTCGGCATCGATGCCGGCAAGGATCTGGCGGAGCTGCCGCTGGACGTGCTGCAGGGCTTCCACGCCGGCATCGGCCAGGACGTGTACGACGTGCTGACGCTGCGCGGCTCGCTGAACGCGCGCCGGGTGATCGGCGGCACGGCGCCCGTCGAGGCGCAGCGGCAGATCGCGCGCCATCGCGCACGCCTGGGCTGAACGCGCGCGGCCGCCCGGCCGCGGCGCCGCGTCAGTTGCCGGCGTTCGGCGCCAGCGTGTCCAGCATCAGCTGGCAATGGCGGGCGAGCAGCTCGAGCGAGGTCTTGTGCAGGCGCTCGACGTCCGCGTCGGCCAGCTTGCTCATGCCGGCGTCGGCGTCCACCCCGCCCTGGGCCGCCTGCTCGCGGATGAACTTGCCGCCGCTGTCGATGCGCGCCGCGTTCTCGCTGCGCCAGGCGTCGAAGACCTTCTGGAAGCGCGGCATGTAGTCGGCGATGCGCTCCGCGCAGACCGCGGCCTGGCGCGGCAGCGTCACCGACTGGCCGTACAGCGAGGCGTCGGTCTCCGGGCTGTCCGACGTGGCGGCCGGCTGTTCGGCGGCGAGGGCCGTGGCGGCCAGCGTGGCGGACGCGGCGAGCGCGAGAAGGTGGGTACGGAGCTTCATGCCGCCATTGTGCCGGGCCCGCGGCCGCGAACTGTGTCCGAATCCTTCCGTGCCCGGCCGTGGCCGCCGCCCGCCGGCCGTCAGAACAGGCTCGCCCCGATGTTGATCAGCAGCGCCAGCACCGTGGTGTTGAACAGGTAGGCGAGGATGCAGTGCAGCGAGCCGATGCGGCGCATGGGCTTGCTGACGAAGGACACGTCGGCCGTCTGGCCCGAGGTGCCGATCACCACGGCGAAGTAGAAGAAGTCGCCGTAGTCCGGATCCGGATCCTGCGGGAAGTCCAGGCCCGGCTTGCGGCCGTGGCAGGCCTCCATGTAGTAGTCGTGCGCGTAGTGCAGCGTGAACATGATCTGGATGAAGCTCCACGACGACAGCACCGTGATGCCCGCCAGCGCGATGTGCGCGCCGCGCTGCCAGCCGTGCAGGTCCTTGACCACGGCCAGCTCGCCGGCGATCGCGGCCAGGCTCGCGATCGCGGCGATCACGGTCAGGCCCAGGATCGCGTACTGGCCGTCGTCCTGCAGCTGCGCCCTGTGACGCATGTGCTCGCGCGACGAGCGGATCATCATGACCGCGGCCAGCACCACGTACAGCCACGCGCCGACGTTCCACGCGATCAGCCAGCGCGAGACCGTCTGCGAGGCGACGTCCTGCGGCAGCAGCCATCCGGTGAGCACGCCGATCGCGATGACGATGAACAGGCGCGGCCGCACCTTGAACACGTGCAGCAGTCGCTTCAGCGGAGGAGTCATGGATGGTTCCCGGCAAGTCGCGCGCCGTCGGCGCGTGGCCGCATTGTCGGGCGCTCCGCGGCGCCGCGGAGCGCAAGCTGAAGCGCGGCTTGCGCGGCGCGCCGGCGCCGTCAGTGGCTGAAGGTGATCTTGTCGGCGATCACTTGGGCGCCGCTGGCCGACAGGTTGCCCTGCACCCGGATCATGGCGCCGACCGCCAGGTCGGTCGCCTTGCCGCCGGCGAACGACGCCGCGGCGTAGGCGACCGTGGTCGGGCCGCGCATCGTGAAGGTCTGGCTGGCGGCGTCCAGCGTCAGGATCGCGCCGTCGAGCTCGACCGCGTCGTTGCCGTTCCCGCTGTCGTCGTCGCTGTCGTGGTGGGCGCGCACGTGCACCGCGGTGGCGACCAGCACGCCGCCGGTGACGATGCCCTGGACGACCACGCGCGCCTGCACGCCGATCGTCGCGCCCGCGGGCGTGACCTTGGCGCTGCTGGCGTCCACCGCGACGCCGCCGACGACGAAGTGGCCGGCGTCGGCGACGCTGTCGACCACCCCGTTCACGCCGCCGCTGCGCCCCTCGGGCAGCGCCGACTGCGCCTGGCCGAACGCCGTGACGACCCAGCGGCCCTGGCTGTCGGGCGTGACGGCGAGCACCGCGCGCAGCAGCTGCCCCGCGGCGAACGGCGACGGCGGCGCGAGGCTGCCGTAGCTGAAGACGACGCCGCCGATGGTGAAGGTGTCGGCCGTCGTGTCGACCGCCGACGGCGCGCCGCGGATCGCGAAGCGCGTCGCGGCCGGTGCCGGGTCGATGCGGGTGGCGACGTACACGCCGGTGGCCTGGTCGTACAGCGACGAGACCGCGACCGTGCTGCCCGCGGCGATCGCCGCCGCGCCACCATGGAAGCCGTCCAGCGCGGTGGTCGACACCACGCGCACCGGCTGGCCCAGCACGGCCAGGCGGCCGCTGGTCGCGTCGTAGGCCGCCGTCACCGGGCCGACCAGGTCGACGTGCACGCGGATCGCGCTGGCCGCCGTGGCGCCGTTGCTCACCGCGCCGCCCTCGACATCGACGACCGTGCCCAGGCGCAGGCTCTGTGCGCCGGACAGCGCGTTGCCGTCGTCGTCCGTCACGCTGGCGCCGCTGTCGTCGAAGTGCACGTCGTTGACGATGATCGAGCCGAAGCCGCTGATCGGCCCGCGCGAGAAGCTCTGCGGCGAGCCGGTGCCGCCGCCGCCGACGCCGGACTCCGAGCCGCCGCCGCAGCCGACGGCCAGCGCCGTGGCCGCGATCAGTGCGCTCAGCGCGCGCCAGGGACGCAGGGATTGCAGGGCGTGGGTCATGGTTCGTCTCGTTCTTGCGGAGGGCGGCGCACGGTGGCGCCGGGCGCCGCGGGCGCTTCGCGCGCGCCGTCGTCGCGTTCGGTGTAGGCGTAGAGCCCGGCGCGGAAGCGCTGCTCGCGCGCGCTCTCGGGCAGGTGCGCCTCGTCGGCGATCAGCTTCTCGAGCAGCGGCACCAGCGAGGTGGCGACGTTGCGCCACGCCTCGGTCACCCAGGCCTCGGCGGCGGCGACGGCCTCCGGCGACAGCCCGTCGGCGTAGATCGCGCGCTCGAGGTGGCGCGGCGTGCGCCCGGTCACGTTGGCGACCGCGGCGGACAGGTGGTCGCCGACGTTGTGGGCCAGGAACTCGAGCATCTGGCGGCGGTCGTTGCTCGGCACGAAGGCGTCGAGGATCAGCGCGACGGTGTCGGCGTCGGCGTCGTGGCGCGCCATCCCCAGGCGCAGCAGCTCGTCGAGCAGGCTGCGCGGATGCACGTCCTGCGTCACGCCGCGGGCGAGCGACTCGAAGCTGGGCGCGTCGCCCTGGCGCGCGAGCGTCAGCGGCTCGCCGCGGGCGTCGAGGTAGGCCGGGTTCGAGCGCCAGCGATGGAAGGTCTGCGCGGCGGCCGAGCGCTGCGGCACCGAGGGCGCGTGCTCCAGCCGCGTCAGCCGCGTGACCTCGCGCCGGTTGATGCCGGTGATGGTGGCGATGCGGCTCACGAGCCGGTGCGGCAGCCCGTCGCGGTTCGCCTCCTGCGCCGCCTGCACCATCGCCGTCTTCAGGCTCTCCTCGGCCTGCGCGTACGGCACGCCGCGCGCCACCAGCAGCCGGGCGAGCGGCAGCATCAGGGCACGGGTCGCGGCGAGCAGGGCCTGGTGTTCTTCGGTCGAAGTCAACGCGGGCCTGCGAGGAACCCGGGAAGCGGAAGCACGGGCATGGGAACGCGGGAGGTGGGGTACGGCAGCATGGGATTGTCGTCCATTCGGGCCCTCCCGGCCCTGCGGTGATGCCCGCAGGCGGGGCCGCCGGACCGCGGCCAGGGCGCTGCCGGCTATCGCAACCCCTGTGGTTTCATACAGAATGGCGGCATGAGCCACCCGCTGCCCCGCGTGATCGCGCACCTGGACATGGACGCGTTCTACGCCTCCGTCGAGCTGCTGCGCTACCCGATGCTGCGCGGCCAGGCGGCCGTGGTGGGCGGCGGGCGCCGCCACACGCCGGTGCCGCAGGACGACGGCACGCTCAAGTTCTTCAAGCTCGAGGACTACGCCGGCCGCGGCGTGGTCACGACCTCGACCTACGAGGCGCGCGCCTTCGGCGTGTTCTCCGGCATGGGCATGATGAAGGCCGCCGCGCTGGCGCCGCACGCCGTCCTGCTGCCGACCGACTTCGACAGCTACCGCCACTACTCGCGCAAGTTCAAGGCCGCGGTCGCCGAGCTGGCGCCGGTGATCGAGGATCGCGGCATCGACGAGATCTACATCGACCTGACCGACGTGCCCGGCATCCGCGAGCCGATCGGCCACGACCCGCTCGGCGGGGTGCGCGCCTTCGGCCACGAGCTGAAGAACAACGTGCGGCGCGCCACCGGCCTGACCTGCTCGGTGGGCATCACGCCCAACAAGCTGCTGTCCAAGATCGCCTCCGAGCTCGACAAGCCCAACGGCCTGACCGTGCTCACGATGGAGGACGTCCCAGGCCGCATCTGGCCGCTGCCGGTGCGCCGCATCAACGGCATCGGGCCCAAGGCCGGCGCGCGGCTGGACGCGCTCGACATCCACACCATCGGCGAGCTCGCGGCCCGCGACATGGATTGGCTCGTGCAGCACTTCACGCCCAACACCGCGCGCTGGCTGCACGACGTCTCGCGCGGCCTCGACGAGCGCCCGGTGGTCACCAGCAGCGACCCGGTGTCGATGAGCCGCGAGACCACGTTCGACCGCGACCTGCACGCCAAGCGCGACCGCGCCGAACTGGGGGCGATCTTCACCGAGCTGTGCACGCAGGTCGCCGCCGACCTGTCGCGCAAGGGCTGGGTCGGCCGCACGATCGGCATCAAGCTGCGCTTCGACGACTTCCGGACGGTGACGCGCGACCAGTCGATCGCCGTCCCCACCGCCGACCCGGCCGAGATCCGCCATGTCGCGGGCCAGTGCCTCAAGCGCGTCGACCTGACGCGCCGGCTGCGGCTGCTGGGGGTGCGCGTCGGCGGGCTCTCGCGCGTGGGCGCCCTCGCGTCCGCTCCACGCGCGAAGCCGAAGGCCGGCGGCCAGGCGAGCACCGCGAAGCCGCGGCCGGCCGAGGAGGAACGGCCCGACGAGCCGACGCTGTTCTAGGCGAAGTCGAGCTCCGCGGCCCTGGCGGTATCGGGCTTGCGTCCCGCGTACTGCAGCCAGCTCATCGCGAGGTTGAGGTCGTCGACGATGTCGCGCGCCGCGACCACGCTGCCGTCGCGGCGCTCGATCGCGGCCGTGGTGTGCGCGTCCCGCACCAGCGTGAGGTCGTAGCCGCGCTCCAGCGCCGCGTAGGCGGTCGCGCGGATGCACCAGTTGGTCATCGCGCCCGCGAGCACGATGCGCGTCGCGCCGAGGCGGGCGAGTTCCGGCTCCAGCGGCGTGTCCTCGAAGGACGAGTTGTAGCGCTTGAAGACGCGGGCCTCGCCCTCGCCGGGCGCGAGCCCCGGCACCCATTGCCAGCCGGCGCTGCCCTGCGGCATGTCGGCGTCCTCGTGCTGCACCCAGACCACCGGCACGCCCTGCGCCCGCGCGCGCTCGACCGCCAGCGCGACGTTGCCGACGACGCGCGGCGCGTCCCACGCGTTGCGCATCACGTCGACCTGGACGTCGACGACGAGCAGGACGCTGCGCCTGCCTTCGCGGATGGTGGCCATGGAAACTCCCGTTGGTCAAACCTGCAGCCTACCCGATCGTGCCGGGGGTTCACATGCTGCGCCGGGCCGACGGCAGGCGGATGTCCCGGCCCCGCCGCCGATACCCCGGCCGCGCTACCATCACGGCGGCCCGGGAGCTGGAGACAAACCCACAATGACCGTGATCACCTGCATCGAAGACCTGCGCCTGCTGGCGAAGAAGCGCGTGCCGCGCATGTTCTACGACTACGCCGACTCCGGCTCGTGGACCGAGGGCACCTACCGCGCCAACGAGAGCGACTTCCACAAGATCCTGCTGCGCCAGCGCGTGGCGGTGAACATGGAGAACCGCAGCCTGGCCACGACGATGGCCGGCGTGCCGGTGTCCATGCCCGTCGCGCTGGCGCCCACCGGCCTGACCGGCATGCAGCACGCCGACGGCGAGATCCTGGCCGCGCGCGCCGCCGAGGCCTTCGGCGTGCCGTTCACGCTGTCGACGATGAGCATCTGCTCGATCGAGGACATCGCCGCCCACACCCAGGCGCCGTTCTGGTTCCAGCTCTACATGATGCGCGACCGCGGCTTCATCGAGCGCCTGATCGATCGCGCCAAGGCCGCGAACTGCGGCGCGCTGGTGCTCACGCTCGACCTGCAGATCCTCGGCCAGCGCCACAAGGACGTGCGCAACGGCCTGTCCGCGCCTCCCAAGCCCACGCTGGCCAACATCCTGAACCTCGCCACCAAGCCGCGCTGGTGCCTGGGCATGCTGGGCACGCGGCGCCACAGCTTCGGCAACATCGTCGGCCACGTCGAGGGCGTGGGCGACGTCAGCCGGCTGTCCGAATGGACGGCGCAGCAGTTCGACCCGGCGCTGAGCTGGGCCGACGTCGAATGGGTGAAGAAGCGCTGGGGCGGCAAGCTGATCCTCAAGGGCATCCTGGACGTCGAGGACGCGAAGCTCGCCGCGCGCTCCGGCGCCGACGCGCTGGTCGTCTCCAACCACGGCGGCCGCCAGCTCGACGGCGCGCCCAGCACGATCGCGGCGCTGCCGTCCATCGTCGACGCCGTCGGCAAGGACATCGAGATCTGGCTGGATTCGGGCATCCGCTCCGGCCAGGACGTCCTCAAGGCCGTCGCCCTCGGCGCCCGCGGCACGATGATCGGCCGCCCGTTCCTCTACGGCCTGGGCGCTATGGGCCAGGCCGGCGTCACCAGGTGCCTGGAGATCCTGCGCAAGGAGATGGACGTCACGATGGCCTTCTGCGGGCACCGCGACATCCGCGACGTGGGGCGCGACATCCTGCTGCCCGGCACGATCCCGGCCTGAGCCGGGCGTCACGGAACTCCGCCGTGGCGGCGCGCTCCAACGCCCGTCGTCCCGACCGGCAACGCCGGCCGGCTCGCGCGTCCCACCGCCTCCGGCGCGGCCCGCGGCCGGCCCTGCCCCTTCGCTGATGGAATTCTGGAAGCTGCTGCTCGCCTGGTCCGCGCCCACCGCGCAGGACGGGCGCTGGCACTGGCGCCGTCCGCTGCACCAGCTCGTCCGGGGCACCCAGGTCGTCTGGGACGCCCTGTTCGCGTTCGTGACCGAGGAGGCGCTGATCCGCGCCAGCTCGCTGGCCTTCACCTCGGTGCTGGCGCTGGTGCCGCTGATGACGGTGGGCCTGCGGGTGATGAACTTCTACGGCGTCTCCGAGGCCACGCGCCAGGAGTTCGAGGCCGTGCTCGCGCAGTACCTGCTGCCCGCGCAGAGCCGCGACGTCGTCGACCTGGTGCTCAAGGCGGCGTCGCAGGTCACGCAGAACATCGGCGCGCTGGGGCTGGCGGGCTTCTGCGTGACGCTGGTGCTGATGGCGCGCGAGCTCGAGGGCCACATCCAGAAGATCTGCGGCGCCAGGGGCTCGCTGGCGACCAGCCTGCTGCACTACTGCGCGTTCCTGGTGCTGGCCCCGACCGGCGCGCTGCTGGCGTTCGCGCTGCTGCATCCGCTGGCGGCGCTGCTGGCGCTGCTGCCCGGCGACCTCGCGAACATCAACTATCCGTTCGTGCTGAGCATCGTCGTGCTGTTCGTGACGCTGCGCGCGTTCTCGGGCTACGTGCTGAGCTGGCGCGCCAGCGCGTTCGGCGCCATCGCCGCGGCCGTCGCGGCCTGGGGTTCGTGGCGCGGCTGCGCGCTGTACTTCAGCCACTCGGTGTCGCTGTCGGCCTACGGCGCGCTGGCCGGCATCCCGGCCTTCCTGCTGTGGGTGTTCGTCGCCTGGTGCTGCGTGCTGTTCGGCGTGCAGGTGGCGGCCAAGGCGCAGCCGCTGTGCGCGCCCTGCCGTGCCGTTCAGACGGACTCGCCGGCCGCGGTCGCGGGCAAGGCCGCGAAATAGCGTTTCAGGTAGTCCACCGCCCCGCGCACCTTGGCCGCCTCGGCCTCGTCGCGCCGCGGCGTGACGGCCCACACGGGCAGCGACGCGAAGCGCCACTGCGGCAGCACGCGCACCAGCGCGCCGCGCGCGAGCGCCGCGGCGGCGTCGGCGTGGCCCAGGCGCGCGATGCCCAGGCCGTGCTCGCACATCTGCTGCAGCGAGAGCTGGTTGTTGCTGGCGATGCGCGCCTGGACATGGACGCGCTGGCGCTCGCCGCTGCCCGCGCGCATCTCCAGCGGCATCGTGGCCGGCTGCGACGTGGCCAGCGCGCCCTTGCCCAGGCCCTTGCCCGCGGCGGCGAGCACCGGGTTGCCCGGCGCGGCGAAGCCGTCCTGCAGGCCGGCGGCCGGCGCCTCGCGGCCGAAGGCCAGCCACTGGTGCGCGGGCAGCTGCTGCGGCGTCGCGGGCGTGCCCATGCGCGCGAGGTAGTCGGGCGAGGCGCACAGGATCATGTCGAAGTCGCACAGCCGGCGCGCGACCCAGCTGGAGTCGGCGAGACGGCCGATACGGATCGCGACGTCGATGCGGGCGTCGATGAGGTCGATCATCGCGTCGTCCACCAGCAGGCGCAGCCGCAGCTGCGGCGCCTCGGCCAGCAGCGGCGCCAGCGCCGGCGCGATGTGGATCGCGAAGCCGACCGGCGCCGACACGCGAAGCTCGCCGGTGGGCGCGTCGCGCGCCTGCTGCAGCGACTGCGCCGCGGCGCGCGCGGCCTCCAGCAGGCGCTGGCAGTGCGGGTAGTAGCGCTCGCCCGCCTCGGTCAGCGCCAGCTTGCGCGTCGAACGGTGCAGCAGCGTCACGCCGCCGTGCTGCTCCAGCGCGCGTATCGTTTGGCTCACCGCCGACGGGCTCATGCCCAGGCGGCGCGCGGCGGCGCTCATCGAGCCGGCGGCCACGACCTCGGCGAACACGGCCAGCGGCTTCAGGTCATCCATCGATTGATAAGTACAGCTTCAAGCTGATGGCGAATTTAACCGACTACCGCGTCGATTGTGAAGCGGGCATAGTGACGCCATTGCCCCCAAGACCACTGGAGAACCTCATGAAGATCGCCCTCATCGGCGCCACCGGCTTCGTCGGCAGCGCCCTCGTCACGGAACTGCTGCGCCGCGGACACCAGGTCACCGCGCTGGTGCGCAACCCGACCAGGCTGGAAGCCCGCCCCAACCTGGTCGCCAAGGCGCTGGACGCCTACGACGCGGACGCCGTCGCCGCCGCCGTCAAGGGCCAGGACGCCGTCATCTCGGCCTTCAACCCGGGCTGGGACGATCCCGCGCTGTACGACCGCTTCATGCAGGGCAGCCAGGCCATCGTCGCGGGCGTCGAGCGCTCGGGCGTCAAGCGCCTGCTGGTGGTCGGCGGCGCCGGCAGCCTGTTCGTCGCGCCCGGCGTGCAGCTGGTGGACACGCCGGAGTTCACGGGCCACGTCCCGCCCAAGATCGTCCCCGGCGCCAAGGCCGCGCGCGACGCGCTGACCGCGATGCGCGGCAACACGGTGCTGGACTGGACCTTCATCAGCCCGCCGGCCATGCTGGCCCCGGGCGAGCGCACCGGCAAGTACCGCGTCGGCGGCGAGGAGCTGCTGATGGCAGGCGCCGCGCCGGCCGGCATCTCGGTGGCCGACCTGGCCGTCGCGATCGCCGACGAGATCGAGGCGCCGCACCACGTGCGCGCCCGCTTCACGGTCGCGACCGCCTGATCCGGCGTCCTGCAGAAGCGAAAAGGCGGCACGCGCGAGCGTCGCCGCCTTTTTCGTGGGCACCGTCGCTTCAGGGGTGGCCGGCCTGCGCCTGGTGCCGGCGCGCGACTTCCGCGCTGACGCGGGCCACCGTCGCGACCCGGGCGGCGTCCACGGGCGCCGCGCACGGAAACGCCACCTGGCGCTGCCGCCGCCCGACGCCTTCCAGCGGGCCCAGCGTCGCCTCGACGTCGCTGCCGTTGAAGACCAGCAGGTTGACCTGGTTGCGCGCCGGCGCGATCGCCAGCAGCGGCTCGCCGTTCATCGACAGCAGCAGGTTGCCCTGGCGCACGGTCTCGGTGAGCTCGGACACGGTCGCGCGGATCGCCTTGTGGATCGCCTGCGCCACGGGCATCTCGGCCGGCGGCAGGAAGTCGAACCAGGCCGCAACCAGCGAGCGGGTCTGCTGCGCCTTACGCATGGGACGGCGTCACTGGGCCGCCGCGCCGGCCGCCTGGCGCCGGTGGTAGATCTGGAACAGCTCCAGCGCCAGCCGGCGCAGGTTCTCGTCGCTGGTCGCGTGGGCCGCGGCGATGCGTTCGTAGGCGTACAGCTTGTCGTAGCACAGCCGCGCGAGGTGCACGGTCTGGCCCTCGTGCGCCATCATCGTCTTGAAGCGCAGCAGCGCCCCGATGCCCAGCTCCTCCGCCTGCATGTGCGTGGTGCTGAAGCCGGCGACCTGGGAGCGCGGGACGCGCGGCGCGCACGCGGCCAGGGCGGCGTCGAACGGCAGGAAGTCGTTCGGCGTCTGCTGGAGTTCGTTGATCTTGGGCACTGGGGTCATGGCGTCCACCTCCGGGCTGCGGATTCCCGGTGAAGCTGGAAATCCACGGCTCGATGGTGCGGCACCCGCCCGGACGCCGATCCGTGAAAAAGGCCGCACGGATGCGGCCTATTCGACGCCTCGCCGGTTCAGACGTCCCCGGGCGGCGACGGCGGTTCGCCCGGCTGGCGGCTGTCGCGGATGAACTGCTCGAGCCGCGCCGACCAGGTCGGCGACTCGGTTTCCAGCTCCGACAGCGCGTGCACCTCGATGCCGGCGTCCCTGAGCATCTTGTTGGCCGCGGCGATGGCGGCCACCTGGTGCGGCTTCTGTTCGAGATAGACCACGCGCTGGATGCCCACCTGGATGATGGACTGCACGCAGCGCGGGCACGGGAACTGGGTGGCGTAGATCGTGCCGCCGGTCAGCGGCAGCACCACGCAGTTGAGGATGGCGTTGACCTCGGCGTGAACGATGTAGCTGTGGCGCGAGTGCAGCGGGTCGGCGTCGTCGTCGGCCCAGTAGGCCGGGTCGTCGTCGTCGCAGCCGCGCGGCAGGCCGTTGTAGCCGACGCCCAGGATCTTGTAGTCGGCGCTGGCGATGCAGGCGCCGTTGCGCTTGCGGGCGTCCTTGGAACGCGCGGCTGCCAGCAGCGCCACGCCCATGAACATCGAATGCCAATCCAGCAGGGACTTGTTTTCCATCGTCGCGATCACTTGATTCGGGTAGGCGCGGGGCGCCGGACGCCAGTTTAGGGCGAACCCGGCCCCGGCCACCCCGCGCGCATCGGCGAGAATCAAGCCGTGGTCGAGCTGGCCCGTTCCGGTTTTTGACAGCCGGCATGGTGCGTGCTCCACTACGACAAGCGCAGGCGGCCGCCGGCGCGCCCCTCGTGGACGCCCGTCTCGCCGCCCTTCCTGCAGGAGATCTTCGACCATGCCCAGCCCGTTCCGACCGGCCACCGAACTGATGGTGCAGTACGCGGCCTACCACCGCGACCGCCGCAACATCGCCACCCATTTCGTGGGCATCCCCCTGATCGTGCTCGCGATCGGCATCTTCATGGCGCGCGCCCAGTTCGACGTCGCCCAGATCCACGCCACCGCGGCCTGGGCTCTGTGGGCGCTGGCCACCGCCTGGTACCTCACGCGCGGCAACCTGGTGCTGGGCCTGGCCACCAGCGTCGTCAACGGCCTGCTGATCTGGGCGGCCCACCCGTTCGCGGTCGGCAGCACCGGCGTCTGGCTGGCCTGCGGCTTGACCACCTTCATCACCGGCTGGGTGCTCCAGTTCATCGGCCACTACTACGAAGGCCGCAAGCCGGCGTTCGTCGACGACATGGTCGGCCTCCTGGTCGGCCCGATGTTCATCGTCGGCGAGGCCCTCTTCGCCGCGCGCCTGCTCCGGCCGCTGGCGCAGGAGATCGAACGACGCACCGGCCCCACCCTGATCCGTGACCTTGCGCATCCCGTTGCCTGATCGAAACCGAAACCGACCGGGGCTGACCGCCACGCCCGAGCGACGTGGCTGACCTCATCCTCACCGACGTCTCGCCGATCGGTCCGGTGCTCATCATGGGCGCGGGCTCGATCGGCTGCTATCTCGGCGGCCGCCTGGCGCTCGCCGGGCACGACGTGCACTTCGTCGGGCGCCCGCGCGTCCTCGACGAGTTGCGCGTGCACGGCCTGACCATCACAGAGCCCGACGGCCGCACGGGCACCGTGCCGCCGGACATGCTGAGCCTGCACGAGGAAGTGCCGTCCGGCCTGGGCATCTCGCTGGTGCTGCTGTGCGTCAAGAGCAGCGCCACCCCCAACGCCGCGATGGCGCTGGCGCGCGCGCTGCCGATCGGCACGCTGGTGCTGTGCATGCAGAACGGGCTGCACAACGCCGAGGTCGCGCGCTCCGTCGCGGCGCGACTGCGCTTCCTCTCGGGCATGGTGCCGTACAACGTGGCCGAGATCGGCCCCGGCCACTTCCTGCGCGGCAGCGGCGGCGCCCTGGCGCTGGAGGAGGACGACGTCACCACCGCCTGGCTGCCGACGCTGGCCGAGGCCGGCCTGCCGGCCGCCACGCACAAGGACATCCGCGCCGTGCAGTGGGGCAAGCTGCTGCTGAACCTGAACAACCCGGTCAACGCGCTGTCGGGACTGCCGCTGCGCGACGAGCTGCTCCACCCCGACCTGCGCGCCACCACGGCGGCGCTGATCGAGGAAGCGCAGGCCCTGCTGGCCGCGGCGCGCCAGCGCACCGCCAAGGTCACGCCCGTGCCCACGAGCTGGCTGCCGCGCCTGATGCGCCTGCCGACGCCGCTGTTCAAGGTCGTCGCCGGCCGCATGCTGCGCATCGACCCCCGCGCCCGATCCAGCATGGCGGACGACCTGGCGCTTGGCCGCCGCACCGAGATCGGCGAGCTGTGCGGCGAGGTGGTCAAGCTGGCCAAGTCGGTCGGCCGCCGCGCGCCGCGCAACGAGAAGATGCTGGGGATGATCCGCTACGTCGAGCTGACGGCGCTGGCCGTGGGCTCGGGCGAACGCGGCCCGACCGACCCGGCCGAACTGCGCAAGACGATCGAGACGGCGATCTGATCCGCCGGCTCGACCGGGTTCTCAGGTCGACTTCGAGACGCTGATCGTCGGGAATTTCGCGCTGAAGTCCTTGGCCTTGCCGGCCACCACCACCGCCACCTGGCGCGCGACCGCCTTGTAGAGGCCGGCGACCTCGCCGTCGGGATCGGCGGCCACGGTGGGCGTGCCGGAGTCCGTCTGCTCGCGGATCGCCATGGCCAGCGGCAGCGCGCCGAGGTACGGCACCTTGTACTGCGCGGCCATGCGCTTGCCGCCGTCGGCGCCGAAGACATGCTCCACGTGGCCGCAGTTCGTGCAGACGTGCACGGCCATGTTCTCGACGACGCCCAGGATGGGCACGCCGACCTTCTCGAACATGTTGACGCCCTTGCGCGCGTCCAGCAGCGCGATGTCCTGCGGCGTCGTCACGATCACGGCGCCGGTCAGCGGCACGCGCTGCGACAGGGTCAGCGCGATGTCGCCGGTGCCGGGCGGCATGTCGATCAGCAGGTAGTCGAGCTCGCCCCAGTTCGTCTGGCGCAGCAGCTGGTCGAGCGCCTGCGTGGCCATCGGGCCGCGCCAGACGACCGCCTGCTCCGCGTCGACCAGGAAGCCGATCGACATCACCTTGACGCCGTGGTTCTCCAGCGGCTTCATGGTCTTGCCGTCCTCGGACTCGGGGCGGCCCTCCAGGCCCATCATCAGCGGCAGGCTGGGGCCGTAGATGTCGGCGTCGAGCAGGCCCACGCGCGCGCCCTCGGCCGCGAGCGCGAGCGCGAGGTTGACGGCCGTCGTGCTCTTGCCGACCCCGCCCTTGCCCGACGACACCGCGATGATGTTGGACACGCCCGGCAGCAGCGAGACGCCGCGCTGCACCTGGTGCGCGATGACCTTGCTGCCGACGCCGACGGTGACCGCCGTGACGCCGTCGACGGACCGGGCGGCCGCCGTCAGCGCGTCGCGCACGACCGCGAACTGGCTGCGCGCCGGATAGCCCAGCTCGATGTCGAACGCCACCGCGCCGTCCGCGCCCAGGCGCAGGTTCTTGAGCTGGCGCGCGGCGGTGTAGGGCTGGCCGGTATGCGGGTCGACGACGGTGGCGAGCGCCGTGGTGAGCGCGGCTTCGGAGATGGTCATGGAGGCGGCGCCGGTGGCGCGACAAGGACGGAACACGCGCCGGGGTCGCAGCTTTCGCCGGCCAGGCGCAGAATCGGGGGAAGTACCTGGGAGGTACGAGCGGCCAGTTTATCGCGCGCCCGTTGGCAACGCCGGGCGCGGGGACTGCCGGCCGCGCGAGCGTCCCCCGGCCTCACGGAGAGCCTCATGGAACTCTGCCCGCTCACCCGGGTGCAGCACCGCATCCGCATCGGCAGCCCGCTGCCGTTCAGCATCCGCGACGCCAGCAGCCGCCTGCTGCTGGCCAAGGACGAGGTCGTCAGCGACCCGCACGAGCTCGAGGAACTGGTCGAGCGCGGGGCCTGCGTCGACGTCGACGAGCTGGGCGCGGCGGACGCTCCGCCCGCGCCCGAGCCCTTGCTGCGCCAGTGGCGGCTGCTCGCCGCTTCGCTCGCGCGCGTGCTCGCGCGCATGCCCGCGACCGACGCGCCCGCGGCGCTGGACGAGGCCGCCCGCGAGCTGGCCGTGCTGGCCGAGGCGGCGCCCGACCTCGCGATCTTCCTGCTGGTGCGTCCCGTGCCGGCCGACGACACGCCCTACGGCGTCGTGCGCAGCCTGCACGCGGCGGCGGCCGCCTACCTGATCGCGCTGCGCCTCGGGTGGCCGCGCGAGCGCTGCCTGACGCTGGTCAAGGCGGCCTTCACGATGAACGTCGGCATGCTGGAGCTGCAGGAGCGCATGGCCAACCTGGCGCGCCTGCCCAACCCGCAGCAGCGCCACGCGGTGCAGATGCACCCGACGGCGAGCCTGGCCGCGCTGCGGGCCAGCGGCGTCGCCGACCCCGAGTGGCTGCAGGCCGTCGAGCAGCACCACGAGAAGCCCGGCGGCGGCGGCTATCCGGCCGGGGTCACCGAGGTCGGCGAGATGGCCAGCGCGCTGCGCACGGTGGACGTCTACACCGCCAAGCTGGCCGGCCGCAGCGGCCGCGACAGCCTGCCGCCGCCGCGCGCCGCGCGCGACCTGCTGGTGCTCGAGCGCGGCAACCCGTTCGCGCTGGCGCTGATCACCGAGTTCGGCGTGCACCCGCCAGGCAGCCTGGTGCGGCTGTTCAGCGGCGAGGTGGCGGTGGTGGTGCGACGCACCGCGGACTCCAACGCGCCGCAGGTGGCCGTGCTCGCCGGCCGCCGCGGCGAACCGCTGGCCGAGCCGATGCTGGTGGAGGCCAGCGGCCGCGACCGCGGCATCGCCGGCCCGGCCGACGCGCACGGCCTGCGCGTGCGCATCAACCCCGAGCGGCTGTACGCCCTGTCTTGAGCTGCGAACGAATCCGACACGTCCGAGCGGCGCGCCGGATTCATTCACAGCTTCCGAGGCCTACGCGATCAGCGCTTGGCGGGCTTGGAGGCCTTGTCGGCCGGCTTGTCCGGCACCCGCGCGGCACGGTGCTCCAGCACGATGTTGGTGGCCACGCCCGAGTCGACCACCTGGCGATGGGCGTTCTCGAACAGCTCGTTGATCTCCGAGCTGGACATCACCTGCAGCCGCGCGGGCGGGATGTTGGCGGTGACGCCCTTGAGCTCCTGCTCGCGGCAGTTGAAGTAGAGCGCCGAGCCGACCTCGTTGGCCGGCGTGTGGCGGTCGTCCAGCCGCACCGCCTCCCGGCGCAGGCAGGCCATCCAGTCGTCGCGCGCGGCCGCCGCCGCGGCCTCCACCTGGGCGCCCGGGCGCACCAGGTTGGAGGCGGAATCGTTGGCCTGGATAGAGGCGGGCAGCACGGGCAGCGCCGGCAGCACCGCCGCGGTGAAGGACTTGCTGGCGAACTCGCGCTTGACCGAGTCCTCCAGCGCCTCCGCCCACTTCGTCATCGCGGCGTCGCTGTCGAAGTACGGCGCGGTGAAGAACACGTGCATGCGGCCGAAGGTGGCGTCCTGGCGGCTGGTGTAGACGATCTCGATGGCGCTGCCCAGGCCGACCACGTGCTGGTCGAGCATCCACTGCGCCACCTGCGGGTTGTTGCGGCGCAGGCTGCGCAGCAGGTCGGGGTGGCCGAAGACGGCCAGGCACTGGTCGCCGTTGAACTTGTTCATCGGCGTGGCGTGCAGGGCGCCGCTGTTGGCGCGGCAGCTGTCGTCGCCCCAGGGCGCCATCTGCGGCGCGTCGCGCACCGGCAGCGACACGTCGATGGCGACGCGGAACTGGTTCTTGTCCAGCAGCACGAGCACGCCGCGGAAGATCTCGGCGTCGCGGTTGCTCGCGCTGCCGGTGGTGAAGGTCTGGCCCTGCACCAGCATCCACTGGCCGGGCGGCAGCACGAACGCGTGCGAGCCGATCCTGATCTTGTTGTCGGCCACGACGGAGGGCACGGGCGCGTGGGCGATGTCGGTCGCGCGGCTGGCGGCCGGCGCGAAGGCCAGCAGCGCCAGCGCGGACAGCAGGCCGGCCTGGACGCGGCGCGCGGCGGGTTTCCTGAGCAGCTTCAAAGGGAATCCTTGGCGTGGGTTGGCCGACGACGACGTGCCGGACTTTACGTCATCGCCCGTCGAGCAGGCCGGCCGGAACGGCCCTCGCGCGTGACATTTGTCGGGCGCCGACCCCGACGAACTGGGGATGGCGCCCCCACGCGCGGCCCGCCCGGCCATGGCCGCGGCCTGCCGATCCGGCCCGGCGCCCTTAGAATCGACGGTTCCGCTCCGCGCGCTCGGGACAACCCGATTGCCCGCGGCGCCACCACGTCGGCCCGCACGCGCCCGACGGCGACCCCAGTCCTGCCATGACCCGCAAACTCTTCGTCACCACCGCCCTGCCCTACGCCAATGCGCCCTTCCACATCGGGCACATGATGGAGTACATCCAGGCCGACATCTGGGTGCGGTTCCAGCGCATGAACGGCGCCACGGTGCACTTCGTCGGCGCGGACGACGCCCACGGCGCGCCGATCATGATCGCCGCCGAGAAGCAGGGCAAGACGCCGCAGGCCTTCGTCGCCGAGGTGGCCGCCGGCCGCGCGAAGTACCTGGACGGCTTCCACATCGCGTTCGACAACTGGAGCTCCACCGACTCGCCGGAGAACCACGCGCTGTCCAGGGAGATCTACCTGGCGCTGCGCAAGAACGAGCTGATCGACGTCAAGACGATCGACCAGTTCTTCGACCCGGTGAAGTCCATGTTCCTGCCGGACCGCTTCATCAAGGGCGAGTGCCCGAAGTGCGGCACCAAGGACCAGTACGGCGACTCGTGCGAGAACTGCGGCGCCGTCTACAACCCGACCGAGCTGAAGAACCCGTACTCTGCCCTCAGCGGCGCGACGCCGGTGATGAAGTCCAGCGAGCACTACTTCTTCCGCCTGTCCGACCCGCGCTGCCTGGAGTTCCTGCAGAAGTGGACGACCGACACCGGCCGCCTGCAGCCGGAGGTCCTGAACAAGATCAAGGAATGGTTCCAGAAGGATCCGGAGACCGGCGCCGGCGGCCTGGGCGACTGGGACATCAGCCGCGACGCGCCCTACTTCGGCATCGAGATCCCGGACGCGCCGGGCAAGTACTTCTACGTCTGGCTGGACGCCCCGATCGGCTACCTCGCCTCGCTGAAGAACTACTTCGGCAAGGCCGGCATCGATTACGACGCCTTCTTCGCCGACCCGCAGGTGCAGCAGGTGCACTTCATCGGCAAGGACATCACGTACTTCCACACGCTGTTCTGGCCGGCGATGCTGCACTTCTCGGGCCGCAGGACGCCCGACCACGTGTTCGTGCACGGCTTCATCACGCTGGGCGGCGACAAGATGAGCAAGAGCCGCGGCACCGGCATCTCGCCGCTGAAGTATCTCGAGCTGGGTCTGCACCCCGAGTGGCTGCGCTACTACATCGCGGCCAAGCTCAACTCGCACGTCGAGGACATCGAGTTCAATCCCGAGGACTTCGTCGCCCGCGTCAACTACGACCTGGTCGGCAAGTACGTCAACATCGCCAGCCGCGCCGCCGGCTTCCTGGCCAAGCGCTTCGGCAACAGGCTGTCGGGCGACCTGGGCGTCGAGGGCTCGGCGCTGCTGGAGACGCTGCGCGCCCAGAAGGACGCGATCGCCGAGCTGTACGAGGAGCGCGAGTTCGGCAAGGCGCTGCGCGACATCATGGCGCTGGCCGACAAGGTCAACGAGTACGTCGACCAGCACAAGCCCTGGGATCTGGCCAAGAAGGAAGGCGCCGACGCCGCGCTGCAGGACGTCTGCAGCACCTGCATCGAGGCGTTCCGCCTGCTCACGATCTACCTCAAGCCGGTGCTGCCGGCGTTGGCCGGACAGGTCGAGGCCTTCCTGCAGGTGCCGGCGCTGAGTTTCGCCGACGCCGCCGCCCCGCTGGGCGCGCACGTCATCGGCGCCTACAGCCACCTGATGCAGCGCGTGGACACCAAGCTGCTGGACGCCCTGTTCGAGCCGCCGCCGGCGCCGGTGGTCGTGCCGGGCGGCGAGCCGGTGGCCGCCGAGATCAAGATCGACGACTTCGCCAAGGTCGACCTGCGCGTGGCCAGGATCGTCAACGCGGAGAAGGTCGACGGCTCGGACAAGCTGCTGCGTCTGACGCTGGACGTCGGCGAGGGCCGCCACCGCAACGTGTTCTCGGGTATCGCGGCGCACTTCGACCCGGCCACGCTGGTCGGCAAGCTGACGGTGGTCGTCGCCAACCTGGCGCCGCGCAAGATGAAGTTCGGCCTGTCCGAAGGCATGGTGCTGGCCGCCAGCCACGCGGACGACAAGGTCGACGGCGGGCTGTACCTGCTGGAGCCGGGCTCCGGCGCCCAGCCCGGCATGCGCCTGAACTAAAATCTCCCGTTGTCGCTCCCGCACGCCGCGGGCGCCGTTCCCTCCTTTCCCCGAATCCACCATGCCGCTGTTCTGGAAGCCCTACAAGTCGGAAGTCAGCTCGTTCATCGACGACCTGAAGGCCAAGAAGCCGACGCTGGAGGCCGAGCAGCGCGCTGGCCGCGCCCTGCTGTGGGACAAGCAGGTCGACCGCGACCTGCAGGCCGGCTACCGCGAATCGCGCGTCGCCCAGCAACCCTACGTCTACCAGACGCACGCGAAGTGAGTTCCACGGCGCCGGCTGCCGGCGACGGCGCCGACAGCGGCGCCCTTGCGGAAACCGCGACCGCGACGCAGACCGTCGACGGCGTCGCGCTGGCGCGCCTCTATGGCGAGCCGCTGTTCCGCATGCCGACGGATCTGTACATCCCGCCGGACGCGCTCGAAGTCTTCCTCGAGACCTTCGAAGGCCCGCTGGACCTGCTGCTGTACCTGATCCGCAAGCAGAACTTCAACATCTTCGACATCCCGCTGGCGCAGGTGACGCGCCAGTACCTGGACTACGTCGACCAGATCCGCGCCCACAACCTCGAGCTCGCCAGCGAGTACCTGCTGATGGCGGCGATGCTGATCGAGATCAAGTCGCGCATGCTGCTGCCGCCCAAGCCGACGGCCGACGGCGCCGAGCCCGAGGATCCGCGCGCCGAGCTGGTGCGCCGCCTGCTGGAGTACGAGCAGATGAAGCTGGCCGCGGCGCAGCTCGACGCGCTGCCCGTGATCGGCCGCGACTTCCTGCGCGCCCAGGTGACGATGGAGCAGTCCAACGTCACGCTGTTCCCCGACGTGAGCCTGGCCGACCTGCGCGAGGCCTGGGCCGACATCCTCAAGCGCGCCAAGCTCAACCAGCACCACCACATCTCGCGCGAGCAGCTGTCGGTGCGCGAGTACATGTCGCGCGTGCTGCGCCGGCTGCAGGGCGTGCGCTACGTCGAGTTCCAGGAGCTGTTCGACACCGCGACCAGCCCCACCGTGATGGTGGTGACCTTCATCGCGATGCTGGAGCTCTCGCGCGAGCGCCTGCTCGAGGTGACGCAGGCCGAGGCCTTCGCGCCGATCTACGTGCGGCTGGCCTACACGCCCCTGCAGTGAGCCCACGTGACCTCGCCGCCGCGACCGCCGCTGCGCCTCGTCGAACCGCCGGAGCGCGCTGACGACGACACCGGCTTCGCGCCGGTCGACCGCGCGCCGCACGACATCCACCCGCCCTACCGCGAGCTCGCCGTCGTCGAGAACGACGCGGCCACCGACGAGGACGCGCCGCGCGCGTCGCTGTCGCCGCGCTTCGTCGTGGCCGCGCTGATCGTGTTCCAGGCGCTGGCGGCGTCCACCTTCCTCGGCAAGTACACGGCGCTCGTGCACGGCGACGACCAGTTCAAGTTCGCCGCCGCGATGAGCCTGCCGGCCAGCGCCTGCCTCTACGTCGGCGCGCTGCTGCTGGCGCTGCGGCCCGGGCGCGGCCGCGCGCTGTTCATCGTCGCGGCCTGCGGCTTCGGCCTGTCGCTGCCCGGCTGGGGCGTGGGCTACGGCTGGAGCTGGCCGATGGCCTTCGGGGCGATCGTCGCGCTGGCCGGCGCGTGGTATGCGCGTCCCGAGGCGCGTCCCGACGAGGCGTCGGGCGCGCAACCCTGAATCCTTTCTTCGCCACAAGGAACCTTCCCATGCGTCTGCCCGCTCCGTCGCTTCCGCTCCTGCTCGCCGCGCTCGCCACGCTCGCGGGCTGCCAGGCCTTCGCGCCGCAGCCCGATCCCGCGACCCTGCCGCACGCGACGATCGCCGGCACGCACGTCGATGCCGGCCAGCGCGTCGACACCTTCCGCCTGCTCGCCGTCGACGGCCACGCGGTGCTGCCCTACACCGACGAGCCGGCCAAGCAGATCGGTCACGACGCGTCCAACGTCGTCGTCGCGGGCCGTGCCGTGCGCCTGGAGATCGAGGGCTTCGGGTTCTACGACAACGCGATGCGCCGCCTGTTCTGGGACCCGATGCGCGCCCAGGGCGTCGTCGAGTTCGTGCCGGTCGCCGGTGCGACGTACTCGCTGCGCGGCGCGATCGCGCCCGAGCTGTCGTCGGTCTGGATCGAGAACGACGCCACGCACGAGGTCGTCGGCCGCAAGATCAGCGTGCCGGGCCGTGGCGCGGCGGCGGCCGAAGCCGCGTCGGCCGCCAAGGCCGCGGAGGCCGCGGCCGGCGACGACCAGTGACGCTCAGGACGCCGCCTGCGCGCGGCGCGTGATCAGCGCGATCGGCAGGCCGACGCCGGCCATGTGCACCAGCAGGCCCGTGGCGGTGGTCAGCAGCGGGAAGCGCAGCGGAAACGGGTACGCCGACAGCGGCAGCACGACGAAGTTCATGAAGCCGTAGATCGCCACGCCGTAGGCCAGCCCCGCCGCCACCGGCTCGCGCCGCAGCCAGGTCCAGCGACGCGCGACGGCGAAGAACAGCGCCGCCGCGACGATCACGATCGCGTAGTGGCACGCGAGCCCGAGCGCCGCGGACGGCGCGCCGCCGTCGTACGAGGCCTTGCCCAACAGGCCGCTGGCGACCGTCTGCAGGATGCGCTCGGCGGAGATGCCCTTCCAGCCGTAGTACAGGACGGCATAGGTGATGTCGCAGGTGGCGCCGACGACGCCGGCGAGCAGGATCAGGCGCATCGTGCGCGCGGTGCTGGAACTCATGCCGTTTCCTCGCGAGCCACGGGGGGGCCGCCATTGTTGCCCGGGAACAGGCCCAGCGCGCTGCCCAGCATGCGCGCGATCTGGCGCCGCGTCTGCTCATGCGCCAGGTAGTGCGTGTGGAACACCGGCGAGGCGTCGAACTGCACGGGGCAGCGATCGGGCGACGCGCGCAGCAGCTCGTTGTCCGCGGCGCGCCCGCCCAGCGCGGACAGGCGCCGCACCAGGCCGTCGCTCTCCTCCTCGGCGCCGGCCAGGTCCTCGAACAGCCAGTCCCAGGCCTGCCGGTCGACGGCGATGCCCGCGCCCGGACCCCAGTGCGAGCCGACCAGCCACATGCCGTCGGGCAGCTCGGTGGCCGGGCGGCCGCGCATCATCCGCTCGACGCCGGCGGGCTCGACGTCGTGGAAGCCGGGCGGCACGTCGTAGGCCAGGCCGCGCTCCAGGTTGACGAGCTCGGCCAGCGTGTCGCGGCTCAGCCAGGGCGCGCCGAGATGGCGCAGGCCGCCGACCGCCGCGGCCAGGCCGTGCCAGCGCTGGCCCACGCGCTCGAACACCTGCGTGCCCAGGTGCGGGCTGCCGAGGGTGACGGCGGCGAACGTCCAGCCCTGCCCGCCGAAGGCCTGGCGCAGCGCCGGCAGCGCGAAGCGCGCGACGTTGCCGCCGCGCGAGTGCGCCACCAGCACGATGTGGCGCTGCGCGTCCGCGGGGCTGCCCGCGATGCACTGCTCGCGCACCGCGGCGACGAGGTGCGCCACGTTCTGCGCGATACGCAGGAAGGTATCGTGCTCGAAGCGCCAGGTCGCGCGCTCGTCGAGCACGGGCAGGCCGGGCCAGACGCGCGCGGCGTCGGCCGGCGGCGCCGCCGCAGCGGGATCGGCCGGGTGCGCGCGCTCGACGGGCCGCAGCGTCGCGTCCTGGCCGCCGAGCTCGACGCGGACGGCGATCGTCCCGGGCGCCGCCGGTTGGCCCGCCTCGATGGCCCGGGCCACCGCGCGCGCCGGGGTGTCGAGCGCGGCCTCGTACGCGCTGCGCGCCGAGCTCAGGCCGCCGTGGATGACGATCACCTGCGCCTGCCGGCGCTGCGCCGCGGGCAGCATCGCGATGCGGCTGGCCGGCCGCAGCGACGCGCCCCGCTTCGCGTCGCGCGCCAGCGCGGCGGCGCCGGGAGCGGCGCTGCGCAGCTGGCCGGCCCACCAGGCCTCGTCGGACTTCAGGCGCGCCGCCCACGTCGGATCGCGGTCGCGCCGCGACGGGCGGCCGACCATAGCCCGCAGCCCGCGCCACCACTGTCCGGCCCGGCGCTGCCAGCGCTCGACGGCCGTCAGCTCGCGCTCGAAGCGCAATTGCGGCACGGCCACCAGCCAGCCCACGCCCGGATGCAGCTGCAGCACGACGTCGGGGTCGGCCGGCTGGTCGGGCAGCGCGGCCTCCACCGCGCGGCCGCCGTCCAGCGTCATCAGCCGCAGCGACGGGCGCCCCGCGTCCCCGCGCTGGGCGCAGGCGTGACGCGCGGCCGCGTGCGGGTGCACCGCGCCGCGCGCGCCCCAGTACACGCGCGTCTCGACGTCCAGCGTCACGTGCACCGTCTGGTCCCACCACGCGCCGGGCATGTGGCGGCGGATCAGCGCGGCCAGCGACTCGCGCGTGGCGTTCAGCGGCAGGACGACGCGCTGCGGCGCGCCGTCGCGCACCGCCAGCGGCAGCGCCCACCACAGCGGCAGGTGGACGTCGAGCCGGCGCTGCTCGGAGCGTCGATCGCTCGTCTCCGCCTCGTCGCCGGCGCCCGGCTGCCAGTGGCGCGGGTGGTCGGTGCCGGGCAGGCCGCCCCAGGCGGCGCTCAGGTCGGCCTCGTGCGCGAGCAGTTGCGCGACGCGGCCGGCCGCGTCGTCCTGCTCCGGGCCCAGCAGGCCGCGGCCCTTGTCGTTGAAGTGGTCGAGCACCGCGCGCGCCGACAGCGCCCCGTCGATGCGCAGCGCGCGCGGGGTCGTGTCGGGCGGGATGGCCATGGCGGGCTCCTCAGCGCTGCCCGAGCTTGAACGCGATCATCGCGCGCAGCTTGGTCGGGACGACGGGCTTGAGCAGCAGGTGGAAGTCGTTCGCCTGCGCCTCGCCTTCCTGGTTGGACATCAGGCTGCCCGTGACGATGACCGCCGGCAGGCCCTTGCCGAACGCGCCGCGCATCGTGGCGATCACCTCGATGCCGGTGTGCCCGCTCTCGAGGCGGAAGTCGGTGATCAGCAGGTCGGGCTTCATCAGCTGGCGCGCGGCGGCGGCCTCGGCCCATTCGGCGGCGGCCGTGAACGAGTCGAACGCGACGACGTCGGCGCCCCAGCTCTTGAGCAGCACCTGCAGGCCGCCCAGCACGGCGGGATCGTCCTCGACGATGACGATCAGGCGGCGGTCCAGCGTCAGCCCGAGCGCGGCGCCGCGCGGCGCCGCTGGCTCGGTCGGCCTGGGACGCCGGCCCAGCGGCACCTCGATCGAGAACATCGTGCCGCGCCCCGGCACCGAGCGCAGGCGCAGCGGCGCGTCGAGCACGCGCGCGAGCCGGCGCACGATGGCCAGGCCCAGGCCCAGGCCCTTGCGCTGGGTCGGGTCGAGCGGCGGCGCGTCGGTGGAGACCTGGTAGAACTCCTCGAAGATGCGTTCCTGCTCGTGCGGCCGGATGCCCAGGCCCGTATCCCAGACCTCGAAGCGCAGCTTGTCGCCGCGCTGGCGCGCCGCCACCACGATGCCGCCGTCGTTCGTGTAGCGGATCGCGTTCGACAGCAGGTTGCGCACGACGCGATCGAGCAGCGTCGGGTCGGCGTAGCCGTAATGCCTGCCGCCGTGGAAGCGCAGCGCCAGGCCCTTCTCGAACGCGGTCGGCTCGTAGTGCAGCTTCAGGCGCGCGAACATCGCCTCGACGCCGAAGTGCTCCGGCCGCGCCTCGACGCCGCCGGTGTCGATCTTGGTGATGTCCAGCAGCTCGGAGAACAGGCCCTCGAGCGCGTCGACCGAGCTGTTGATGCTGTTGACCAGGTGCGCGACCTCGGCGTCCGTGCCCACGCGGTGGCGCAACGCCTCGGCGAACAGGCCCAGCGCGTGCAGCGGCTGGCGCAGGTCGTGGCTGGCGGCGGCGAAGAACTGGGTCTTGGCGCGGTTGGCGGTCTCGGCCTCGCGGCGCGCCTGGTCGGCGGCGACCTTCTCCACCTGCAGTTGCGCCAGCAGCTGCAGCCCGCGCTGCTTGAGCGCCACCACGCGCGCGAACGTGCGCTGGTAGCTGCGGCCCAGCATCACCGTGATGCCGAAGATCAGGAACAGGATGGCCGCCAGCGTCCAGCCGTCGTGCCCGGGCAGCAGCGCGATGCGCAGGATCATCGGCACGAAGGTGAGTGCGACGAAGGCGACGAACGCGCGGAACTGCGTGGCCAGCGCCGGCACCGCGGAGATGCAGAAGCTGTAGACCGTCAGCAGCAGCGCGATGCGCTCCAGGTTGCCGCCGTACGGGTAGAACAGCCACACCGAGACGCCCCACATCGCGCCGGTGGTCAGCACGCCCGTGAGGTAGCGGTTGCGCCAGCTGCGCAGCAGCGCCGGCGAGCCGCGCCAGCGCCGCTGGTAGGTCACGGTCAGCACCGCGCGCAGCGCCAGCGCGGCGCCGAACAGCAGGGCCCAGGCGATCATCGTCAGCGTCGGCACGACGTGCGCGTACAGCGCGACGACCACCACCGCGCCGACCGTGTTGCCCACCAGCCCGGTGCGCGCGAACGCATGCAGGTTGTCGACCTGGTCGATCAGCGGATCGGCCTCGCCGACGACCAGTCCGGCGTCGTCGTCCGCGAGCTTCGGCAACGGGTCGACGCTCCCGAAACCCGACGGCCGGTCGTCGGGCGACAGCGTCAGGACGGACGACGGGGCAGCATCTTCACGCTTCATGGGACGAGGACCGACTTCTTCTGGCGGGGAGGAAGGACGGGCCGCGGCGACCCGTCCGGGGGCGCCCATTGTGGCAACAGGCGGCCCGCCTCGTCGGTGACGGCGGTGGGCCGCAGCAGGCTCGCCGCCTCGGCCTCGTCGGCGAAGTCGGCCGCCGTCAGCGGCACGCGCTCGGGCGGCGCGAGGTCGGTGCCGGCGAGGTAGGTGCGGCCGGGCGCGCGCGGCAGGCCGGCGCAGAGCATGTCGCCCAGGTCCAGCGCCGCGCTCGTCCACGCGCCGCGGCGCAGGAACGACGGCAGGTCGTGCGCCAGCTTGGCCAGGCGGCGGCGCGGGGCGTAGATCGCGTCGACCGCGGCCTTGTACGCGCCGACGTAGTCCTCGGCGCTCGCGTGCGTGGGCTCGACGACCAGCGTGTACGAGGTGAAGTCGCGCAGCAGCGCGCCCGGCAGGAACAGCGCGCGCTCGCCGGCGGCCAGGCGCCGGGCGTTCTGCGCCGCCAGCCGGTTGAAGTACGGCGTGCCGGGGAACGGCGTCTCGAACGCGAGGAAGGTGGGCACGTGCAGCCCGCTCTCGCGCAGCCGCGCGGGCAGCGAGCGGATGTAGGCGAGGTCGTCGTGCTGCGGGCTCAGGATCAGGCCCGCCGTCACGAGGATGCCGACGTCGCGCGCGTCGGCCAGGGCGCGCCGGATCAGCGCCGGCCGGTTCTGCGGCTTGTTGAAGTCGTCGAGCGCGGCCGGGTTGAAGGTCTCCAGGCCCACGTACAGCGCGCGGCAGCCGCTGTCGAACATGCGTTGCAGCAGCGCCTTGTTGGTCAGCACGTTGAAGGTGACCGAGCTGGCCCACTCCAGGCCCAGGCGCTCCATCAGGTCGCACAGCTCGCGCAGGACCGCGAGGTTGCCGGCGATGTTGTTGTCGTAGAACATCGCCATGCGCCGGCGCTTGTCCTTCAGCGGCCCCGTGATGCGGCCCTTCAGCGCCGCGCGCAGCGTGACGAGGTCGTGCTCGACGCGCGCGGTCGGACGCGTGTCGAAGCGCGTGCCCATGCCGGTGAGCACGCAGAAATCGCAGGTGTAGGGGCAGCCGCGCGTGACCTCGAGCGCCAGCGGGAAGATCTGCTGGTGGGCCACGCGATGCGCCAGCGGCGTGGGCGCGCGCGCCGCGGCGTCGCCGCCGGAGCGGTACAGGCGCTGCAGTTGCCGGCGCGCGGCGTCCGCGTAGACGCGCGGCACCGTGTCCTCGGGGTCGCCCACGACCACGGCGTCGAACCAGGGCGCGCAGACCTGCGGCAGCATGGTCGCCAGCGAGCCGCCCAGCACCACCTGGGCGCCGCGCCGCCGCCAGTAGTGCGCGATCTGGCGCGCGCGGTCGAAGTCCGCGTGCATGCAGGACAGGAACACCAGGTCGTAGTCGCGCGACCAGTCGGGGTCGGTCCAGGTGTCGTTGACGATGTCGACGTCGGCCGCGTCGGGCAGCAGCGCCGCGATCAGCGGGCCGATCTGCGGCTGCAGCACGCCGCGGTGGTGGGCGCCGCGGCGGTGGTAGTCGACGAAGACGGAGATGATCGCGACGCGCATGCTTGCGTGCGGATCAGCGCGTCGCGTCGAAGTCGTCTCTAGCGAGGGACGGCGCGGCGTTCCATCCGCTGCTGCGTCATCTGGCTGACCGCCAGCACGGCCTGGGTGCGCGAGCTCACGCCGAGCGCGCGCAGCACGGCCTGCACGTGATCCTTGACCGTCTCGACCGACAGCCCCAGGCGGCGCGCGATCTCCTTGTTCGGCTTGCCCTGCAGCAGCTGCGTGAGCACGTCGGCCTGGCGCGGCGTCAGGCCCAGCTCCTCGAACGACGGCGTGACCTGGTAGGTGGCCGCCTCGGCGGCCGGGATGGCGGGCGCCGCGGCGCGGCTGGCCGGGCCCTGCGAGCTGCCCAGGTGCATCGCCGGCACGTAGATGCCGCCGGCCATGACCAGGCGCAGCGCGTCGACCAGCGTGTCGTTGGTGGCGCGCTTGGGCACGAAGCCCATGGCGCCGAGGTCGATCGCCTGGATGACGTCGCTGGCGCGGTCGGAGGCCGAGATCACCACCACCGGCAGCGCCGGGTGCGCCTTGCGCATCTCGACCAGCACGTCGAAGCCGCTGGCGTCGCCGAGCTGCAGGTCGAGCAGCACGAGGTCGAAGTCGGCGTCCGCCGCCAGCGCCGCGCGCGCCGCGCCCGCGCTGCCGACGGCCGTGACCTTCACGTCCGGATCCAGCTCCTGGATCATGGCCTGCAGCGCCGACAGGATCAACGGATGGTCATCGACCAGCAACACCTTCATGGAAACTCCGCTCGCACTCTTGTTTTGGGTCGCACGCGGCATCGGCCGGGACGACGATCCCCTCGCCGAGATCCTATCGATTGCCTTGCGACTTGCCGACCCCCGGATGGGGGGGGCAGGGAAAACGACTGCCGGCCCCGCGCCGGGCAGGCGGGCCCGGAATGTGTCGGTTCAGACAAGATGCCGCGTGAGCCAGACCGCCACGCAGGCCGGCTTCGCGCCGCCCTCGCGCTCGACGGTGACGGTCAGCGTCAGCTGCGCGCCGCCATCGATGGCCTCGTAGCGATCGAGCACGCACACCGCCCGCAGCCGGCTGCCCGCGGGCACCGGCGACGGGAAGCGCACGCGGTCCAGGCCGTAGTTCAGGCCCATGCGGGTGTCGGCGATGCGGAACGCGCCGGCCGCCAGCTCCGACAGCAGCGACAGCGTCAGGAAGCCGTGCGCCACCGTCGTGCCGAACGGGCCGGCCGCGGCGCGCGCCGGGTCGACGTGGATCCACTGCAGGTCGGCGGTCGCCTGCGCGAACTGCGTGATGCGCGCCTGGTCGACCTCGACCCAGCCGCTGGTGCCGATCACCCGGCCCTCCAGCGGCGCCAGGTCGGCCAGCCGGTCGTACGTGATCATTCGAGCGGCACGGCCTTGGCCGGCAGCGCGAGCCAGCGCGCCAGCGGCTCGAACTGCGCCAGGTCGCGCTCGACCTTGCCGGGCGCGACGTCGAACAGCGTCAGGCCGTGCGCGGCCAGGTGCACGTAGTTCTGGGTGTCGCGCAGGGTGGTGATCAGCGGGATGCCCAGCGTGGCGACGAACTCCTGGAAGCGCTCGAGCGCGATCGTGTGCTCCTTGACGCGCATGCCCACCAGGCCCATGCGGATCCTGTCGGCACGCCTGTGGGCGAGCAGCTCGCGCACGAAGGCGTGCGTGGCCTGCATGTCGAACAGGCTGGCCTGCAGCGGCACGACCACCGTGTCGGCCACCTTCAGCGCGGTGTCGAGCCGGTTGCCGTGCAGGCCGGCGGGGGTGTCGACGACGGCGTCGGTGGCGCCCTTGGCCGGGCGCGCGATGTCGCGCGAGATCTCCCACGGCTCGATGCGCGGCAGGTGCGGCGGCCGGATGTCCAGCCACTGGCGCGAGGACTGCTGGCGGTCGAGGTCGCCGAGCGTGACCCGCTTGCCCTGCGAGGCGAGGTATCCCGAGATCTGCGTCGCCAGCGTGCTCTTGCCGACGCCGCCCTTGGGATTTGCAACCACGATGACCGACATGCAAGTGCTCTCCGGTGTGTCGTTACAGCTCGACGGGAAGGCCGATGTTACCGAACCCGCCACAATGGGGCCCATGGCAGACGTTCTGGTGCTGGTCGCCCACCCCGACATCGCGCGTTCGCGCGTCAACCGCGCGCTCGCCGCCCAGGCCCGGCTGCTGCCGTCCGCGGCGGTCGAGGTGCGCGACCTCTACGCGCTCTACCCCGACTACCTGATCGACGTCGAGGCCGAGCAGGCCGCGCTGGCCGCGGCGCGCACGGTGGTGTGGGTGCATCCGATCCAGTGGTACTCGATGCCGGCGCTGATGAAGCTGTGGGTCGACGAGGTGCTGGCGTTCCGCTGGGCGTACGGCCCGGACGGGCGCGCGCTGGCGGGCAAGTGCCTGTGGCTGGCGGTGTCCACCGGCGGCGTCGAGACCTCGTACCAGAAGCTGGGCGGCGGCGAGCACCCGTTCGAGCGCTTCCTGGCCCCGTACCGCCAGACGGCCGAGATGGTGGGCATGCGCTTCCTCGACCCGCTGGTCCTGCACGGCGCCCACCGCGCCGACGCGCACGCCGTGCACGCCCACGCCCATGCGTTCGCGCAGCGCCTGCTCGCGCTGTCGGCCGAGGTGCGCGACGGCGCGATCGCCGCGCCGCCCGACGTCGCCGCCGACGAGCGCCGGGTCACCAGCGATTGACGCCCCGATGTCGCACACGCACTGGCTCACCCTCGCCCTGACCTACCTCGCCGCGGCCGTCGTCGCGGTGCCCGTCGCGCGTCGCCTCGGCGTGGGCGCGATCATCGGCTACCTCGGCGCCGGCTTCGCCATCGGGCCCTGGGGGCTGCGCGTGGTGACGGATCCGTCGCAGATCGTCGACCTGGCCGAGTTCGGCGTCGTGCTGATGCTGTTCCTGATCGGCCTGGAGCTCGAGCCCAAGCGGCTGTGGGCGATGCGCCGGCCGATCTTCGGCTGGGGCAGCGTGCAGCTGCTGGGCAGCCTCGCGCTGATCGCGGGCATCGGCTGGGCCTGCATGGGCTTCTGGCCCGACGGCTGGCGGCTGGCGCTGGTGGCGGGCGCGGCGCTGGCGATGTCGTCGACGGCCATCGGCCTGGCTACGCTCAACGAGCGCAACATCCTGCTGACCACCGGCGGCCAGAACATCCTGAGCGTGTCGCTGTTCCAGGACATCGCCGCGATCCCGCTGCTGGCGCTGATCCCGCTGATGGCGCCCGACCGCGTGGCCGGCGCCGACGCCGGCCATCCGCTGCTCGCCGCGGCCAAGGCGTTCGGCATGATCGCCGTCATCGTGCTGGGCGGCCGGCTCGTGCTGCGGCCCGCGCTGCGCTTCATCGCGCGCAGCCAGACGCCCGAGATCTTCACCGCCGCCGCGCTGGGCCTGGTGGTGGGCACCGCCGCGCTGATGCAGGCGGTCGGGCTGTCGATGGCGCTCGGCGCCTTCCTGGCCGGCGTGCTGCTGGCCGAGAGCGAGTACCGGCGCGAGCTCGAGACCGACATCGAGCCGTTCAAGGGACTGCTGCTGGGCCTGTTCTTCATCGCGGTGGGCATGGGCATCGACCTCGGCGTCGTGCTGCACAACCCGTGGCAGGTGGCGGCCATCGTCGCGGGCTTCCTCGCGGTCAAGGCGCTGGTGCTGTGGGGCATGGAGGTCGGCATCCCGGTCCCGCGCCTGGAGCGCCCGGTGTTCACGCTGCTGCTGGCCCAGGGCGGCGAGTTCGGCTTCGTGGTGCTGCAGGCCGCCCAGGGCCAGCAGGTGATCGACGCCGCGCAGGCCGGCATCCTCACCGCGGCCATCACGCTGTCGATGCTGCTGACGCCGCTGCTGATCCTGGTGGCCGATCGCTGGTGGATGCCGCTGCTGGCCAGGATCAGCCCGCGCGCGAAGCTCGCGGAGCTCGCCGAGCCGCAGGACGCGCCGGTCATCATCGCGGGCTTCGGGCGCTACGGCCAGATCATCGGCCGCATGCTGCACGCCAACGGCATCCAGGCCACGGTGCTGGACCACGACGCCGAGGCCATCGAGGCGCTGCGCAAGTTCGGCTTCGGCGTGCACTACGGCGACGCGACGCGGCTGGACCTGCTGCGCGTGGCCGGCGCCGCGAAGGCGCGCGTGCTGGTCGTGGCCGTCGACGGCATCGAGCCCAGCCTCGAGCTGGTCGACATCGCGCGCGAGAACTTCCCCAACCTGACGATCGTCGCCCGCGCCCGCAACGTGCAGCACTGGTACCAGCTCAACGAGCGCGGCGTGAAGTTCATCGAGCGCGAGACGCTGGACGCCGCGCTGGCCAGCGCCCGCAGCGTGCTCGAGCTCATGGGCTGGGAGCCGCACCGCGCCCGCACGCTGGCGCTGCGCTTCCGCCGCCACTCGGTGCAGCAGCTGCGCGACATGGCGCCGCACTTCCGCGACGAGTCCAAGCTGGTGTCGCTGGCGCGCGCCGGACGCGCGCAGCTCGAGCAGCTGTTCGCGCAGGAGCGGCTCGAGCATCCGCCGCTGGCCCGCACCTGGGACGCCGACACGGAGCCCGGGGACGAATCCTTCGACGACGCCGAGGCCGCGCAGGCGACGCCCGCCGACGCCGCCGAAGGCACGAAGCACTGACAAGCCGTGGACGAATCCGGCGCGCCCGCTCGTCGCGCCCGAACGCGCAGCATTCGCTCGCGGCTTGCGCGGCTCCTGGCGCGCAAGCTTGCCCTCAGGTATCGTTAAGCGATGCCTGAGGCTGCCCTTCGATGATGCAACGATCCCTATCCCCCATCGCTCCGATCGGAGTGCCGCCCGTGCGAATCCTTCTTGTCGAAGACGACCCGCTTCTTTCCGATTCCACCGCGCGTGCGCTGCGCTCCCAGGGCTGGGTCGTCGACTGCACCGAACGCGGCGAGCCCGTCGCCGTCTCCGTGCGCCAGGATCCGTACGACCTGCTCATCCTCGACGTCGGCCTGGCCGGCATCGACGGCTTCGAGACGCTGCGCCGCGTGCGCGCCCAGGGCTCCGACCTTCCCGTGCTGATGCTCACCGCGCGCGACGCCATCGAGGACCGCGTGCGCGGCCTGGAGAGCGGCGCCGACGACTACCTCGTCAAGCCGTTCGCGCTCAGCGAGCTGGTGGCGCGGTCGCGCGCGCTGGTACGCCGCAACCAGGCGCGCGGCGGCAGCGTGCTGAGCCTGGGCAGCCTGCGCATGGATCTCGAGGCGCGCCGCGCCTACATCGGCGAGCAGGAGCTGGCGCTGGCCGGCCGCGAATGGTCGATCCTGCAGTTCATGCTCAGCCGCACCGGCAAGATCGTGGCCAAGGAACAGATCATCGCCGCCATCTCCAACTGGGACGGCACCACCTCCGACAACGCGATCGAGGTGCACGTCTCGCGCCTGCGCTCCAAGCTGGAGCCGGCCGGCCTGAAGATCCGCACCATCCGGGGCTTCGGCTACCTGCTCGAAGAGGCCTGAGCACCCGCGGACGGATCCGGCCCGCCCGCGCGCGCCGGGGCGCCCGCAGGCCCCGACGGCTACTGGGCGATACTCGCGCATTCCCCTTCCCGCGCCGCCCGGCGCGCGACGCGACCCGCCCGTGAGCAAATCCCCAGCCGACGCGCGCGGCCTGCGCGCCCTGTTCGACGCCCGTCCCAGCATCCGACGCTCGCTGGTGATGTGGCTGGTGCTGCCGCTGGCGCTGCTGGTGCCGGCCACGGCCTTCCTGTTCTACCGGCTCGCGCTGTCGCCCGCGCTCGATTCGCTCGACCACTCGCTCGACGGCTCCGCGCTGGCGATCGAACGCCTCGTGTCGCAGGACGGCGGGCGCGTGACGATCACGATGTCGCCCGCGCTCGACGCGTCGCTGCGCGCCGACCGCTTCGATGAGGTGCACTGGGTGGTGCTCGGCCCCGAAGGCCGCGTGCTGGCGGGCGACGCGCCGCTGGCGACGCTGGCCGGGCCGCCCGAGCCGATCGACTGGCGCTTCTCCGACGCGACCTGGAACGACGAGCCGGTGCGCGTCGCGATGCACAGCTGGCCCTGCGTCCCGGCCACGGCCGACCGTCCCGCCGCCGAGTGCGAGGCGCGGGTGTCCGAGACGCTCAACAAGCGGCACGGCGTGGCGCAGCAGGTGTTCACCGCGGCCGCGTCGGCGATGCTCGTCGAGGCGCTGGTGCTGGCCGTGCTGGGCTGGCTCGCGATCGCGCGCAGCCTCAAGCCGATGGAGCGCCTGAGCACGGACATCGAGCAGCGCTCGCCCGAGCACCTGGGGCCGGTCGACCGGCCCGACATCCCGCGCGAGGTGGCGCCGCTGGTCAGCGCGCTCAACGGGCTGTTCGCCCGCGTGATGGCGGCCTCGGCGGCGGAGAAGGCCTTCATCGCCGACGCGGCCCACCAGCTGCGCACGCCGCTGACGCTGATGCGCACCGAGACCGAGCTCGCGCTGCTGGAGTCGCATCCGGCGCAGATCGACGGCCTGCTGCGCCGCCTGCACATCGCCACCACGCGCGCCGCGCGGCTGGCCAACCAGCTGCTGTCGCAGGCACGCGCCGAGCACGAGCGCCACAACTCCGCGATGGAGCGCTTCGACCTGAAGCAGATCGCCACCGAGGCCGCCGAGGAATGGGTGGCACGCTCGGTGGACGCCGGCGTCGACCTCGGCTTCGAGCTGGAGAGCGCGCGCGTCGACGGCCACGGTTTCCTGCTGCGCGAGATGCTCGCCAACCTGTTGGACAACGCGATCAACTACGCCGGCCACGGCGCGCGCATCACCGTGCGCACCGGCCCCGCGCCGGACGCGCCGTCCTGCGCGATGCTGGAGGTCGAGGACAACGGCCCCGGCATCCCGCCCGAGCTGCGCGAGCGCGCGTTCGAGCGATTCCAGCGCGGCAACGCCGGCGGCACCGGCAGCGGCCTGGGCCTGTCCATCGTGCGCGACATCGCCGCCCATCACGGCGCCCGCGCCGAGCTGCTCGACGGCCCCGGCGGCGTCGGCCTGCGGGTGCGCGTCACCTTCTCGGCCGTCGACGCCTCCGCGCGCGGCGGGCGCGCAGGCCGGGCGTAGCGAGACCCTTCGCCGGCGCACGCGGGTCGCCCGCGCGACAATCGACGAATGTTCCAGCCCAGCCAGCACGACGTCCGCCGCTTCTTCTGCGAGACGCATGCACTCGCCAGGAGCGGCGCCCCGATGTCGCCGATCCAGATCCTCGCATCGCAGTGGATCGCCGAGCATCCCGAGTACCACGCCGATCTGGCCGACGTCGACGCGGCGCTGGCCGCGGTGTTCGAGGTCGACGACGGCCGCACCAACCCGTTCCTGCACCTGGCGATGCACCTGACGATCAGCGAGCAGTGCAGCATCGACCAGCCCAGCGGCATCCGCCAGGCGGTGGAACTGCTCGCCGCGCGGCGGCAGTCGCTGCACGACGCGCACCACGCGGCGATGGAATGCCTGGGCGAGATGATCTGGCAGTCGCAGCGCAGCGGCCTGCCGCCGGACGGTCACCAGTACCTCGACTGCGTGCGGCGCAAGGCCACCCGCGACTGATCCGGCCCCGAGGGACCGCCGCCGAAAGCGGCCAGTAAGGCGAACCGGCGCATGCTCGCCCGCTCGCGGTGCGCGCCGGGCCAGGCCCGGTTCGCGCCTTCGCAGGCAGATTCTTTCGCGCGCTTGTCGATTCCGGCCCGGCCCGTTCGTCGAACCAGACGTTCGAGGCCCGCATCCGGGATTCGGCCGTCGTCGTCTTCACCGGGGCATCGCGCCGGTGCTAACGTCGCCGGCTGATTGCCGGGCGGCGCGCCCGTCCGTTTGTTCACAGATTCGAAAGACGCGCAGGCAATATTTGCTTAGGCAACCATTCCGTGGGGGATTGGCATATGAGCGGGAAAACCCGACTACCATGCCCCGCTGACCGCCGCGCCCCTACCCACGGGCAGCGGCGCGCCTGAATACCGAGGAGCAGGAATGATCAACAACATCCTCCGACGTCCGCCCTGGCGCACCACCGCCATCAGCGTCGCCGTCGGCCTGGCCCTGTCGGCGTGCGCCGTCGGCCCCGACTTCCACGCGCCGGACGCGCCCAAGGTGGCCGACGCCAGCCACGCGTACACGCCGGCGCCGCTGCCGGCGATGGCGGCCAGCAACCCGAGTCCCGCGTACGTGCCGCAGCGCTTCGTCGACGGCCAGGACATCTCGGCCGCCTGGTGGGAGGCGTTCCAGTCGCCGGCGCTCAACGCGCTCGTGCAGTCGGCGCTCGCGCACAGCCCGACGGTTGCCGCGGCCCAGGCCACGCTGCGCCAGGCCGAGGAGAACTACCGGGCCGACTACGGTTCCAAGGTCTTCCCGTCCGTCACCGGCCAGCTGAGCGCAACGCGGCAACGCTACGCGCTGGCCCAGTCCGCGCAGATCCCTGCCGGCTACACCGCCAGCCTGTTCCAGGCCGGGCTCGACCTGTCGTACACGCTGGACATCGTCGGCGGCAACCGGCGCGAACTCGAAGGCGTGCGCGCGGCGATCGACTACCAGCGCTTCCAGGTCGAGGCGACGTGGCTGAGCCTGACCTCCAGCGTCGTGGCCACCGCCATCCAGGAGGCCTCGCTGCAGGCGCAGATCAAGGCGACGCAGGAAGTCATCGACAACGAGACGGCCTCGCTCAAGGTGATCTCCAGGCAGGTCGAGCTCGGCGCGCTCGCCCGCTCGGCCGCGCTGCAGCAGCAGACGCTGGTCGCGCAGTCGCAGGCGGAGCTGCCGGCGCTGGAGAAGTCTCTCGCGCAGACCCGCCACCAGCTCGCCGTGCTGGCCGGCCGCCTGCCGGGCGACGCCGGCCTGCCAAGCTTCGACATCGACACGCTCGCGCTGCCGCGCGAGCTGCCGCTGAGCGTGCCGTCCGCGCTGGTGCGCCAGCGCCCGGACGTGCGCTCCGCCGAGGCACAGTTGCACGAGGCCAGCGCGCAGATCGGCGTGGCCACGGCCAACCTCTATCCGCAGATCACGCTGAGCGCGGGCGTCGACCGCCAGAGCCTGAAGCTGGACAAGCTGTTCGACACCGGCACCACCGGCTGGTCGCTGGCGGCCGGCCTGGTGCAGCCGATCTTCAACGGCGGCGCGCTGCAGGCCAAGAAGCGCGCGGCGGTGGCCGCCTACGACGCCGCGCAGGCGCAGTACCAGGCCACGGTGCTCAACGCGTTCCTCAACGTGGCCAACACGCTGCGCGCGATCGACACCGACGCCGAGGCCGTGCAGGCCAACGCCGACGCCGAGCGCCTGGCCACCGAATCGCTGGACCTCGTGCAGCGGCAGTACCAGCTGGGCGCGGTCAGCTACCTCGCCTCGCTGGACGCGCAGCGCACGGCCCTGTCCACGCGCGTCGCGCTGGTGCAGGCGCGCGCGGCCCGCTTCACCGACACCGCCGCGCTGTTCCAGGCGCTGGGCGGCGGCTGGTGGAACGCGCCGGACGCGGTGGCCTCCGCGGCGGGCGCGTCGGCCGCGGCGCACTGACACGACGCAGACATCCTGCGTCCGCCGACGCGAAACGAGCCGGCGGACGCGACGAACATCGAACACGAAATCTGGAGTGAGAACATGACGAAGCGGATGCTCATCATGATTGGCGGGATTGTGGTGCTGGTGCTGATCCTGGCCGGCGGCTTCGCGCTGCACATCAAGAAGCTGATCGCCAGCTCGCCGAAGCCGACGCCGCAGACGGTCACGGCCACCAAGGTCGCATCGCAGGACTGGCAGCCCACGCTGGCCGCCGTCGGCAGCGTGGTCGCGGTGCGCGGCGTGGACGTCACCACCGAGATCGCGGGCCTGGTGCGCGCGATCAACTTCAAGTCGGGCCAGGACGTGAAGAAGGGCGAGGTGCTCGTCGAGCTCAACGCCGATTCCGACAAGGCGCAACTGGCCTCGCTCGAGGCCGCGGCCGAGCTCTCGGCCAGCGTGCTCAAGCGCGACAAGGCGCAGTTCGAAGCGCAGGCCATCGCGCAGGCGCAGGTCGACTCCGACGCCGCCGACTTGAAGAGCAAGCGCGCGCTGGCCGACCAGCAGCGCGCCATCATCGACAAGAAGACGATCCGCGCGCCGTTCGCCGGCCGCCTGGGCATCACCACCGTCAACCCGGGCCAGTACCTGAACCCGGGCGACAAGATCGTGACGCTGCAGACCATCGACCCGGTCTACGTCGACTTCAACCTGCCGCAGAAGTCGGTGGGCCAGCTGCAGGTGGGCCAGGTGGTCAACGTCACCAGCGACGGCTTCGCCGGCACCGTCTTCCCCGGCAAGATCAACGCGATCAACCCGAAGGTCGACACGGCCACGCGCAACGTGGTCGTCGAGGCGACGCTGCCCAACCCGAAGCGCCAGCTGCTGCCCGGCATGTTCGCCAACGCGGCGGTCGACGTCGGCGACAAGAAGCACTACCTGACGCTGCCGCAGACCGCGGTCACGTACAACCCGTACGGCTCCACCGTGTTCGTCGTGATGACGGCCGACGAGGCCGCCGCCGTGGCGCGCGCCAACGCCGCGGCCAGCGGCGGCTCCGCGCCGGCGCCGGCCCAGGCCGCGTCGGGCTCGGGCCTGGTCGTGCAGCAGGCCTTCGTCACCACCGGCGAGACGCGCGGCGACCAGGTCGCCATCCTCAAGGGCCTGAAGGAAGGCCAGCAGGTCGTGACCACCGGCCAGGTCAAGCTCAAGAACGGCACGTCGGTCGTGATCGACAACTCGGTCCTGCCCGCGAACTCGCCGAATCCCACCCCGCAGGAACATTGAGGCGAACGCCATGAAGTTCACCGACCTCTTCATCCGACGGCCCGTGCTGGCCGGCGTGATCAGCCTGCTGATCGTCGTGCTGGGCATGCGCTCGCTGTTCAGCCTGCCGGTCAACCAGTATCCGAAGACCCAGAACTCCGTCGTCACGATCTCGACCACCTACTACGGCGCCGACGCCGCGACGGTGGCCGGCTTCATCACGCAGCCGCTCGAGGGCGCGATCGCGCAGGCGCAGGGCATCGACTACCTGTCGTCGTCGAGCTCCGCCGGCGTCTCGACGATCACCGCCACGCTGCGCCTGAACTACGACGCCAACCGGGCGATGACCGAGATCAACACGCAAGTGAACTCGGTCAAGAACCAGCTGCCCTCGCAGGCGCAGGCGCCGGTGCTGACGGTCGCGACCGGCCAGACGACCGACGCGATGTACATGGGCTTCTACAGCAAGGACCTGCCCACCAACAACGTCACCGACTTCCTGGTGCGCGTGGTCAAGCCCAAGCTGGACTCCATCACCGGCGTGCAGACCGCCGAGCTGCTCGGCGCGCGCCAGTTCGCGCTGCGGGCCTGGCTGGACGCCGACAAGATGGCCGCCCACGGGCTGTCGGCCGCCGACGTCTCGCAGGCGCTGACCACCAACAACTACCTGGCGGCGCTCGGCTCGACCAAGGGCCAGATGGTCACCGTGCCGCTGACCGCGGGCACCGACCTGCACACGCTCGACGAATTCAAGCAGCTCATCGTCAAGCAGAGCGGCGACTCCATCGTGCGGCTGGAGGACGTCGCCAACGTCACGCTCGGCTCCGAGAACTACGACTTCAACGTCGCGTTCGGCGGCGTGCGCTCGGTGTTCATCGGCATCAAGGTGGCGCCCGAGGCCAACATCCTCGACGTGGCCAAGCGCGTGCGAGAGGCCTTCCCCGAACTGCGCGACCAGCTGCCCACCGGCGTGACGGGCGAGATCGTCTACGACTCCACCGACTTCATCAACACCTCCATCAAGGAAGTGGTCAAGACGCTGGTCGAGGCGCTGCTGATCGTCACGGTCGTGATCTACCTGTTCCTCGGCACCTTCCGCGCCGTCGCGGTGCCGGTGATCGCGATGCCGCTGTCGCTCATCGGCACGTTCTTCGTCATGCTGATGCTGGGGTACTCGATCAACCTGCTGACGCTGCTGGCGCTCGTGCTCGCGATCGGCCTGGTGGTGGACGACGCCATCATCGTGGTCGAGAACGTCGACCGCCACATGAAGGAGGAGCACAAGACGCCGATGCAGGCCGCGCTGATCGCGGCACGCGAGCTCGGCGGCCCGATCCTCGCGATGACCGTCGTGCTGATCGCCGTCTACATCCCGATCGGCTTCCAGGGCGGCCTGACCGGCGCGCTGTTCACCGAGTTCGCGTTCACTCTGGCCGGCTCGGTCGCCGTGTCGGGCGTGGTCGCGCTGACGCTGTCGCCGATGATGTGCTCGCGCATCTTCACGCCCGAGCAGGACAACGGCAAGTTCGTGCAGCAGATCGACCACGTCTTCGAGAAGGTGCGCTCCACCTACAGCCGCTGGCTGCGCAGCCTGCTGGCCACCTACCCGGTGCTGATCACGATGGGCGTGATCCTGCTGGGGCTGCTGGTGGTGCTGTTCATGATGTCGCAGTCCGAGCTCGCGCCCGAGGAGGACCAGGGCATCGTGCTGTCGCAGGTGGTGGGCTCGCCGACGGCGACGTCCGACCAGATGCAGACCTACGCGCAGCAGGTGTTCGACATCGCGCACGGCATCCCCGAGTACAAGCAGATGTTCCAGATCACCGGCGTGCCGACGGTCAACTCCGGCATCGGCGGCGTGCTGACGACGGACTGGGGCGACCGCACCCGCAGCGCGCACGAGATCCAGATGGACCTGCAGGCGCGCTGGAACAAGATCGCCGGCGCGCGCGTCGCCGCGTTCCAGTTCCCGCCGCTGCCCGGCTCGTCGGGCCTGCCGGTGCAGTTCGTCGTCACGACGACGGAGCCGTTCGAGAACCTCAACACCGTGGCCCAGCAGGTGATGGCCAAGGCGCAGGCCTCGGGCAAGTTCTACTTCATCGACCAGGACCTGAAGCTCGACGCGCCGCAGGCCACGGTGGAGGTGGACCGCGACAAGATCGCCGCGCTCGGCATGACGCAGCAGGACGTCGGCCAGGCGCTCGGCGCCGCGCTCGGCGGCGGCTACGTCAACTACTTCTCCATCGCGGGCCGCTCGTACAAGGTGATCCCGCAGGTGCAGCAGGTCGACCGGCTGAACCCGTCCAACGTGCTGGACTTCTACATCAAGACGCCCAGCGCCGGCCTGATCCCGGCGAGCACGGTCGCGCACCTGAAGTACAGCGTGCAGCCGGAGTCGATCACGCGCTTCCAGCAGCAGAACTCGGTGACGATCTCCGGCGTGGCCGGCGTGTCGCAGGGCGAGGCGCTGAAGATCCTGTCCGACGCCGTCAAGGCGGTCGCGCCCAGCGGCTACAACGTCGACTACGCCGGCCCGTCGCGCGTGTTCCAGAGCGAATCGGGCGGCTTCCTGGTCACCGTCGCCTTCGCCGTGATCATCGTGTTCCTGGCGCTCGCCGCGCAGTTCGAGAGCTTCCGCGACCCGGTGGTGATCCTGATCTCCGTGCCGCTGGCGCTGTTCGGCGCGATGATCTTCATCTTCCTGGGCTTCGCGTCGCTCAATATCTACACCAAGGTCGGGTTGATGACGCTGATGGGGCTGATCTCCAAGCACGGCATCCTGATCGTCGAGGTCGCCAACAACGAGCAGAAGAAGGGGCTGTCCAAACTCGAGGCCATCCTCGAGGCCACCGGCATCCGCCTGCGCCCGATCCTGATGACCACCGCCGCGATGGTCTTCGGCGTCGTGCCGCTGGTGATCGCCTCGGGCGCCGGCGCCGCGGGCCGCCAGGCGATGGGCCTGGTGATCTTCACCGGCATGTCCATCGGCACGCTGTTCACGCTGTTCGTGGTGCCGGCGTTCTACATGCTGATCGGCGCCAACCACGAGAAGAGCGTCGACGCAGGCGAGGCGCTCGCCGACGACGAGCTGGCGCCGAAGCCGGCGCACTGATCGCCCGCTTCGCGAGCTGAAAAAGCCAAGGGCCCGGCAGCGATGCCGGGCCCTTTCTCGTTGTCGGGCGTCAGCGCCTCTTCGGCGCGGCGTCGCCCGCCCACAGCTCGTCGAGGAAGCCGAACTTCCACTTCTGCGGCGACTCGCGACCGGCGATGCGGTCGCTGGTGCCGCCGGACAGGTCCAGCCGCTGCAGCGCCACCGGCATCTGCGACTTGAGCGAATAGAACACGCGCACCACCGGCGCCGTCAGCGCCGCCGGGTTCTGCTCGATCACGACGGCCAGGCGCTCGGACTGCAGCCGCACCAGCGAGCCGGTCGGGTAGATGCCGACGCTCTTGACGAAGCTCGCGAGGATCGCCGGGTCGAACTGGCCCTTCCAGCTGGCCATCTGGCCGATCGACTCGGCCGGATCCCAGCCCTTCTTGTACGGGCGGTCGGAGGTGATGGCGTCGTAGACGTCGCAGATCGAGCCCATGCGCACCAACAGGTCGAGCTGGTCGTTGGGCAGCTTGTGCGGATAGCCGCCGCCGTCGAAGCGCTCGTGGTGGTGCAGGCAGACGTCCATCGCCTCGGGCGAGGTGCCGCGCGCCTCCTGCAACAGCTCGTGGCCGCGCACGGGGTGGCTGCGCATCACGTCGAACTCCGCGTCGGTGAGCCGGCCGGGCTTGTTCAGGATCTCCAGCGGCATCAGCGCCTTGCCCACGTCGTGCAGCAGGCCGGCCGTGCCCGCGGCGCGGCAGCGCGCGTCGTCGAAGCCGAGCTCGCGGCCCAGCGCCACCATCAGCGCGCACACGGCCACCGAATGCATGTACGAGTAGTCGTCCTGCGTCTTCAGGCGCAGCAGGCTGACGATCGCGCCCGGGTTGCGGAAGACTGATTCGGAGATCTCCTGCACCAGCGGCACGCAGGCCTCGGCGTCGATCGCGCGGCCGAGGCGGGCCTCGGCGAACACCCTCTGCATCTGCGCCCGGCCCTTGTCGCAAAGGGCGCTCGCGGTGCGCAACTCCTCGGCGAAACTGCGTGACGGCAGCGATGCCGGCGCGGCCTCCTTGCGCGCTGCGGGCGCCTGCGCGCGCGGCGCGGCGGGTTCCTCGCCGACGGCGTCCAGCCCCTTGTCGGAGTCGATCCAGACCTCCTGGACCGCGCTGTCCTGCAGTTTCTTCAGCTGCGCCTCGTCGCGGATGACGAAGCGGGTCTTCCAGAACGGATGGTCCATCCAGGCGCCTTCGAGGGCGTGGAGGTGCATGCCCAGGCGGACCTGGTCGACGCGGATCTTCTTGAGCATGGAACGTGCGGGCGTGCGGGACGTGCCGACAGGAAGCCGGCGTTCTCCCGTTTTCGGCCGGACGCGCCTCGACTGTAGGGATTCCTCGACGGATCCGGAAAAAACGAGACCGCCCGAAGGCGGTCGCGTCCTGATCGATCGATGCGGCCCGGCGTCCGCGCGCGGCTACTTGAACTTCGCCTGCGGGACGGTGCGCACCTCGCCCGGCAGCGTGGCGAGGTAGTCGGCGATCTCGGCGATGGTGTCGTCCTTCAGCGGCTTGGCCATCGCGCCCATCACGGCGTTGGCGCGGCCGAAGTGCGGGTTGCCCTCGACCTTGTACGACTTCAGCGCGACCTGCAGGTAGTCGGGATACTGGCCCGCCAGGCGCGGGATGCTGCCGTCGGTGGGCGTCGAGAAGTTCGCGCCGTGGCAGGACACGCAGGTGGCCATGGCGGTGCGCAGCCTGTCCGGCACGGGCGTCGCGAGCGCCGCCGGCACCGTCTCATCGGGCTTGCCGAGCTGCGCGTAGTAGGCGGCGATGTCGGCGATGTCCTGGTCGGACAGCGAGGCCGCGATGCTGCGCATGGTGGGGAACTTGCGGTCGCCGCTGCGATAGGCCGTCAGCGCCGACGCGATGTACTTCGCGTCCTGGCCCGCGATCTTGGGCACCTTGTAGACCTGCGGAAAGTCGGCCTGGTAGCCCACGATGCCGTGGCAGCCGATGCACATCTGAACCTTGGTCGACCCGCGTTGCGCATCCTGCGCGTGGGCGGTGGAGAAGAAAGCCGCGAGGGCGAGAAGCAAGGTCAGGGTTCTTGTCATCGTCTCGTCTTGGTTGATCGAAAGAGGCAGTACTTCCGTGCAGCGGAGAGCGGGCGTGTGCCCGGCTATCCGAATGATTATAGGAACGTCCCCTTATACTGGAACGACCCGCTCAGTCAGGCAAAACCCGCCCCCACGCCATGAAGTTCGAAGGTTCCAGCAACTACGTCGCCACGCCCGACCTGATGCTCGCGGTCAACGCCGCGATGACGCTCCGCCGGCCGCTGCTGGTCAAGGGCGAGCCGGGCACCGGCAAGACGATGCTCGCCGAGGAGGCCGCCGCGGCGCTCGGGCTGCCGCTGCTGGAGTGGCACATCAAGAGCACGACCAAGGCGCAGCAGGGCCTGTACGAATACGACGCGGTGAGCCGCCTGCGCGACAGCCAGCTCGGCGACCCGCGCGTCAAGGACATCCACAACTACATCGTCAAGGGCGTGCTGTGGCAGGCCTTCGCCAGCGCGACGCCATGCGCGCTGCTGATCGACGAGATCGACAAGGCCGACATCGAGTTCCCGAACGACCTGCTGCGCGAGCTCGATCGCATGGAGTTCCACGTGTACGAGACCAAGGAGACGATACGCGCCGTCCAGCGCCCCATCGTCTTCATCACCAGCAACAACGAGAAGGAGCTGCCCGACGCCTTCCTGCGCCGCTGCTTCTTCCACTACATCAAGTTCCCCGAGGCCGCGACGATGCAGCAGATCGTCGACGTGCACTTCCCCGGCATCAAGCAGGAGCTCGTGGCCGCCGCGCTCAAGAGCTTCTACGACGTGCGCAACCTGCCGGGCCTGAAGAAGAAGCCGTCGACCTCCGAGCTGCTCGACTGGCTCAAGCTGCTGCTGGCCGAGGACATCCCGGTCTCCGCGCTGCAGTCCAAGGACGAGAAGGTCTCGATCCCGCCGCTGATCGGCGCGCTGCTGAAGAACGAGCAGGACGTCACCCTGTTCGAGAAGCTGATCTTCATGCAGCGCAACAACCGCTGAGGCCGCGACCATGCTGAACGTCCAGCCCGTCACCCTCACCGACGGCCGCATCCGCCTGCAGCCGATGTCGCTGGCCCACGTCGACGCGCTCAAGGCCGCGGCCGCCGACGGCGAGCTGTGGAGGCTGCGCGTCACCTCGGTGCCCACGCCGGAGGACACGCAGGGCTACGTCGAGCGCGCGCTGGCGATGAAGGACCGGCTGCCGTTCGTGGTGGTCGACCTCGAGAACGACGGCCGCATCGTCGGCTCGACCAGCTACCACGACATCCTGCCGGCGGTCGACCGCGTCGAGATCGGCTGGACCTGGTACGCCAAGAGCATGCAGCGCAGCCACGTCAACACCTGCGCCAAGCTGCTGCTGCTGGTGCACGCGTTCGAGACGCTGGGCGCGAAGGTCGTGGGCTGGCGCACCGACAACTACAACTTCGCGAGCCAGCAGGCCATCGAGCGCCTGGGCGCCAAGAAGGACGGCGTGATCCGCCACCACGCGCTGCGCCGCGACGGCACGGTGCGCGATACCGTGATGTACAGCGTCACGGCCGGCGAGTGGCCGGAGGTCAAGGCGCACCTGCTCTACCAGCAGAACAAGCCGCGGTGAGCCGGGGCGGCGATCGGCGCAAGCGCCGACGCGCCCCGGGGCGATCACACCTTCTTCGCGAACTCTGATTTCAGGCCCGTCGCGCCGCCCCGTCGACGCGCGACGCCTCGGGCAATCGACGCCGTCTAGCGCCGACACGCGCCGTCGACCACCGCGTCGTCGACGGCGATCGCGGCGCGATGCTCGACCCCGTCGATCGCCGCCCGGCAGCGCTCGAATCGCACGCCGCGCGCATCGCGCACGAAGAACGCATAGCCCGGCAGCGCATAGTCGATCGCCTCGGACTTGTCCGCCGGCGTGGCGAAGATGAACTTCGCGTCGGGATACCCGCCGGCGTACACCGGGAAGCGCGCGGTGTCGGCGGGCGCACTGCCGAACACGTGCGGACCGGCGGCGTCGCCGGCGCCGCGCCAGGTGATGTCGACGTCGTCGAAGACGATGTCGCGCAGGTCGTGGCGGCCGGCCGCGTCGGCCGGCGCGCCGGACAGCAGCGCGCCCCACGGATAGCGCAGGTGGGCGGCGCGGATCGCCTCGAAGCGGATGTCGTGGATCGCGCCCACGCCGCTCTTGCCGCGCGTGCCCAGCAGCACGAACACCGGCGTGCCCACGTCGTCCGCGGTGATGCGCCGGAAGGTGACGTTCGACACCTCGCCGCCGTCGACCGATTCGACCGCCATCGCCGCGGCCTGCGCGTTCTCGATGCGGATGTCCTCGAACAGGATGTCGCGCATCGGGCCGACCGTGGCCGTGCCCAGCTTCAGGCCGTTGGCCACGCCGGCGCCGCGCACGTGGTTGCGGCGCACGACGACGTCGCGCAGGCCGGTGGCGCTGCCGCTCTTCAGGCAGATGCCGTCGTCGCCGGCGTTGATCGTGTTGTCCTCGATCAGCACGTCGCGGCCGTCCACCACGTCGATGCCGTCGTGCGTCGGACCGTGCGGCGAGTCGACAGTGATGCCGCGCACGACCAGGTGCTCGACCTCCATGTCGACCACCGCCCAGACGCCCGCGTCGCGCACCGTCACGCCCTCGATCGCGACATCCTTGGACAGCGCCGTGAAGATCGCCATCGGCCGCCGTCCCTCGGGACGCGCCATGCCGCGCCACTTGTCGATGTCGGCGTTGCCGTCGATCGTGCCGCCGCCCTCGATGCGCACGGCGGTGGCGCTCTCGGCGTAGACCAGCGCGTGCCGCGTGTCGGCCAGCTGGGTGTTGACGACGGGCGGGTTCAGCAGCGGGTAGTCGGCGTCGTCCTGGCTGCCGCGCAGCGTCGCGCCCGCCTCGACGCGCAGCGTGACGTGGCTGCGCAGCCGGATCGTGCCGGACAGGAACACGCCGCGCCGCAGGACGACCGTGCCGCCGGCATCCGTCGCGCACGCGTCGATGGCAGCCTGGATCGCCGCGGTGTCCTTGGCGACGCCGTCGGCTCGCGCGCCGAAGGCGACGGGGTCGCACGAGCGCCCGCGGACCGCGGACGCCTGGGGCGCGGGCGCCGGATCGGCGAGCGGCCGCTGGGCGCAGCCGGCGAGGACGAGAAGACCGAGCGCGAGGACGCAGGCCGACGAGCGCATGGGGAGACTCCGGTTCGATGTCGGAACGCACTCTAGCGCGGTCGCCGCGCCGCGTCGGAAAGACAGCGGGCGCAGCGCCTGCCGGCGTGCGCCCTCCGGTTCGCGGGAGCCCGGCTCAGGTCCTGAACTGCTCGACGGTGCGCGCCAGCTTGCCGGCCTGGTCGCGCATCGATTCGGCGGCCGCCGCGGACTGCTCGACCAGCGCCGCGTTCTGCTGCGTCATCTGGTCGACGCTGTTGACGGCCTCGTTGACCGACTGGATGCCGCCGGCCTGCTCGCTGGCGGCGGTGGTGATCTCGCCCAGCACCTCGCTGACGCGGCGCACGGCGCCGACGATCTCGTCCATCGTCGAGCCGGCGTCCTGCACCAGGCGCGCGCCGCTCTCGACGCGGTCGACCGAGGCGCCGATCAGCGCCTTGATCTCCTTGGCCGCATCGGCCGAGCGCTGCGCCAGGCTGCGCACCTCGCCGGCGACGACCGCGAAGCCGCGGCCCTGCTCGCCGGCGCGCGCGGCCTCGACCGCCGCGTTCAGCGCGAGGATGTTGGTCTGGAACGCGATGCCGTCGATCACGCCGATGATGTCGGCGATCTTGCGCGAGCTCGCGTTGATCTCGTCCATCGTCGAGACGACCTGCGACACCACGCGGCCGCCGCGCGCGGCGATCTCGGAGGCCGACGCCGCGAGGCCGTGCGCCTGGCTGGCGGCGTCGGCGCTGTGGCGCATGGTGCTGCTGAGCTCGTCCATCGAGCTGGCGGCCTGCTGCAGGCTGCCGGCGGTCTGCTCGGTGCGCGCGCTGAGGTCCTGGTTGCCGCTGGCCACCTCGGTGCTGGCGACCTGGATCTGCTCGGTCGAGCTGCGGATCTCGCGCACGATGCGGATCAGCGCCTCCTGCATGCGCGCCAGCGAGCGAACCAGCTGCGCCGGCTCGTCGCTGCCGACGGCGCGGCAGTCGGCCGTGAGGTCGCCCGCGGCGATGCGGTCGGCGGCCTTCTGCGCGGCCTTGACCGGGGCGACGATGCTGCGCGTGATCAGCAGGCCCAGGCCGATCGAGAACAGCACGCTGACCACGGCCGACACGACGCACACCAGGCTGGTGGCGTTGACGGCGGCGACGATGGCCGCGCCCTCGCCCTCCGCGCGCTTCTGCTCGTAGTCCACCAGCTGGTCGCCCAGGCCGATGTACTCCTCGCAGATGGCGTTGAAGGCGTTGTTGGCCTGGCCCTTGGCGATGGCGGCGGCGATCGAGCCGCTGGTGTCGGCGGCGGCCTTCTCCAGCGCCTCGCGGCCGGTCAGGTAGCGCCCGCGGATCTCGCCCAGCCTGGCCTGCAGGGCCAGGCCCTGCGGCGTCGTCTCGAGCTCGGCGAAGCGCTTCTGGATCACCGAGGTCTCGGCACTGGTCGCCTTGACCTTGGCCTTCAGCGGCTCGGCCAGCGTGGCGTCGGCGATCATCGCCAGCATCGCCGCGCGCCCGCCGTTGACGGACACGTTCTGGCGCCAGCGGAACGCCAGCGAATTGCGCTCGGCCTGGACGGAGGTCAGCTCGACCGCGGCCGACTTGACCTCGACCAGGCGCCACAGGCTGAACGCGGCGGACAGGGCCGTCAGCGCCACCACGACGGCGAACGCGAAGGTGAGGCGACCGCCGATGCGCATGCGGCTGAGGAAATTCATCGTCTTGTCTCCAAGTCTCGGGGCGGACGCGCGCCTCCGGCGTCGCGGCCCCGCATCCATGCCATCTCATCGGCAGTCCGCCGCCGACCTTGAGCCCTGCCCCCCGACGCGGCGGTCCAACGGTGATACGCTTCACGCTCCAGCCGACGTCCGCCCGCCCTCCTCGCCCATGCTGATCCCCTTCTTCTACACGCTGCGCGAGGCCCGGCTGCCCGTCTCCGTCAAGGAGTACCTGACGCTGCTGGAGGCGCTCAAGGCGGGCGTCATCGGCCCGTCGATCGACGACTTCTACTTCCTCGCGCGCGCCACGCTGGTCAAGGACGAGGCCCACTTCGACCGCTTCGACAAGGCCTTCGGCGCCTTTTTCAACGGCGTCGCCAGGCTGACCGAGTCCAAGGAGATCCCCGAGGACTGGCTGCGCCAGCTCATCGAGCGCGAGCTCACGCCCGAGCAGAAGGCCGCCATCGCCGCGATGGGCTGGGACGAGCTGATGGAGACGCTGCGCAAGCGCCTCGAGGAACAGAAGGGCCGCCACGAGGGCGGCAACAAGTGGATCGGCACCGGCGGCACCTCGCCGTTCGGCCACGGCGGCTACAACCCGCAGGGGATCCGCATCGGCGGCGCGGGCAAGAACCGCAGCGCCGTCAAGGTGTGGGAGCAGCGCGCCTACCGCGACTACGACGACTCGCTGGAACTGGGCACGCGCAACATCAAGGTCGCGCTGCGCCGCCTGCGCCGCTTCGCGCGCGAGGGCGCCGACCTGGAGCTGGCGCTAGCCGACACCATCCACGCCACCGCCGCCGCGGCCGGCATGCTCGACATCAAGATGCAGCCCGAGCGCCACAACAAGGTCAAGGTGCTGCTGCTGATGGACGTCGGCGGCACGATGGACGAGCACATCCACCGCGTCGAGGAGATGTTCTCGGCCGCCAAGAGCGAGTTCAAGCACCTCGAGTTCTACTACTTCCACAACTGCGTCTACGACTTCGTGTGGAAGAACAACCGCCGCCGCTTCTCCGAGAAGCACGCCACCTGGGACGTCATCCGCAAGTACAACAAGGACTACCGGCTGATCTTCATCGGCGACGCCACGATGAGCCCGTACGAGATCCTGCAGCCGGGCGGCAGCGTCGAGTACAACAACGCCGAGCCCGGCGCCGAGTGGATCCAGCGCCTCACGCACGCGTTCCCCAAGCACTGCTGGATCAACCCGGAGCCGCAGGGCGTGTGGCAGTACCGGCAAAGCATCTCGCTGATCGAGCAGCTCGTCGGCCACCGCATGTTCCCGCTGACCCTGCAGGGGTTGGAGGGCGCGATGCGTCTCCTGACGAAATGACGGCGGCGGGCGTCTCGCGCGTTCCTCTCCTGCGACTGTCGGCCCCGGGCCCGCGCGCGCGCCTGCTCGCGCACGGGCTCGCCTGCGCGACCGTGCTCGCGTGCGCGGCGCCCGCGCGCGCGGCCACGCGCGAGCTCGTCGTCGACGCGCCCTCGCCGTTCAAGGCGCTGCTGGAGAAGAACCTCGACATCGAGCGCGCCGCGCGCCTGCCCGAGGCCGACAGCCTGGACGACACCGAATGGGCGCGCCTGGTCGCCGCCGCGCCGGCGCAGGGCCGCGCGCTGGCGCAGACCGAGGGCTACTTCCGCGCCGAGGTCACGGTGGCGGCCGACCCGAAGGACGCGCACCGCATCCTCATCAGCCTCGTGCCCGGCGAGCCCGCCACCGTCGGCCGCTTCACGCTGGAGTTCGACGGCGACCTCGCGCGCGCCGCCGAGAGCGGCGAACGCCAGGCGCTCGACTTCGAGGCGAGGCTGCGCGCCGACTGGGCGCTGCAGCCCGGCCAGGTGTTCCGCAACGGCAACTGGGACGACGCCAAGGCGCAGACGCTGGCCGCGCTGCGCGCCGAGGGCTACGCCGCCGCGCAGTGGACCGCCACCGCCGCGCAGGTCGACCCCGCCACCAACAAGGCGCGCGTGTTCCTGGTGGCCGACGCCGGCCCGCGCTTCGTCGCCGGCGACTTCGTCATCGACGGCCTGGAGCGCCAGCCCGAGCGCAACGTGCGGCTGCTGGCCGGCTTCGGCACCGGCGCGCCGCTGACGCAGAAGCGCCTGCTCGACTACCAGGACCGGCTGCAGAAGACCGGCCTGTTCGACCAGGTCGCCGTCATCTACGACCCCGACCCGGCGCAGGCCGCGCACGCCACCGTCACCGTGCGCGTGCACGAGCAGTCGCTGCAGCAGGCCACGGTGTCGCTCGGCTGGAACTCGCTGTCCAAGGGACGCGTCACGCTGGAGCACGTCGACCGCAAGGTGTTCGGGCTGCCCGCCACCACCAGCAACAAGCTGCAGTGGGGCGCGGACCTCAAGGAGTGGGACTTCTCGGTGGCCACGCATCCCGCCGAGAGCTTCCACAGCTGGATCTTCGGCACCGGCGTGAGCAGCATCACGACCACCGGCGACCTCGTGCGCGCCGGCTCCGTGCGCTTCGGCCGCACGCAGACCAGCAACGCGCTCGACCGCACGACCTACGCGCGGATCGAGCGCTCGATCCAGTGCACGCCCAAGATCGACGGCGAGACGGGCGACAACCAGTACGACTGCGTCGACGCCCGCGCCGTCTCGCTGAACCAGGCCAACGTCTGGCGCAACGTCGACAGCGTGATCCTGCCCACCGACGGCTACTCGCTGTCCGGCCAGGTGGGCGTGGGCTACGCGGGCGGCCCGGTCTCGTTCAACGACGCCCAGGCGACCTACGGCCCCTACACGCGGCTGTACGGCCGCATCACGCAGTACTGGCCGCTGCCCAGCTCGTTCTACCTGCAGGGCCGGCTGGAGCTGGGCCAGATCATCGTCGGGCGGCACGTCGCGATGCCCGACGCGGAGCAGTGGCGCGCCGGCGGCGAGGACTCCGTGCGCGGCTACGACTGGCGCTCGCTGGCGGCCCACGACAGCCGCAACAACGTCGTCGGCGGCAACGCGCTGGTGACCGGCAGCCTCGAGATCGCGCATCCGTTCACGCAGTCGCTGCCCTCGGTCTGGTGGGCCACCTTCGTCGACGCCGGCGGCGCGGACAAGCGCTTCGACGACATGCGCGCCGGCATCGGCGCCGGCGTCGGGGTGCGCTGGCGCAGCCCGGTCGGGCCGCTGAAGATCGACCTGTCCAAGGGCCGCGGCATCGACCACCTGCACCTCGATCTGAGCATCGGCGTGGTGTTCTGAGGACGCGATGACCGAGCCCGAGGATCGCCCTGCCCCGCCCGCCGCCGCCGCGGCCGCGCGCCGGCCCGCGTGGCAGCGCGCCGCGCGCGTCGCCTCGTACGCCGCGGCAGCGCTCGCCCTCGTCGCGGGCGCGGGCGTCGCCGTCGTCGGCACGCTGTGGCGCAGCGAGGACGGCACGCGCTGGCTGCTCGCGCAGGTGCCGGGCCTGACGGCGGTCGACGTGCACGGCGCGCTCGGCGGCGCCGAGCTGCGCGTCGGCTCGCTGCGCGCGGTCGCGGGCGGCGTGCAGGTTGACGCGACCAACCTGCGCATCGCCGGGCTGGCCCTGCGCTGGCATCCGCATCGCGGCGCGTGGTTCGGCGCCTCGCTCGCCGCGTTGACGGCCGACGCCCTGCGCATCACGCCGCTGCCCTCGAAGACGCCGGCGCAGCCGCTCACGGCCCCGGCGTCGCTGCGCAGCCCGGTCGCGGTCGACGTCGCCGACCTGCGCGTGGGCTCGCTCGCGATCGCCGACAACGCGCCCCTGCGCGACGTCCAGGCCGCGCTGTCCATCGGCGCCGAGGGCGGCCGGCTGCATCGCGTGCAGGGCCTGCGCCTGGGCTGGGAACGCGTGCAGGCGGCGGGCGACCTGATCGTGCAGGCCGACGCGCCGTTCGCCCTCGACGTCACGCTCGCGGCGCACGACGCCCCACAGGCCGCGGCCACCGCGGCGCCGGCGTCGGCCGCGCTGCCGCACTGGTCGGCCAAGGCCACGCTGCGCGGGCCGCTGGCCGGCTTCGACGCCGCCGCCAGCCTGCAGGGCGAGGCGCTGGCGGGCCGCGCGGCGCCGCAGGCCACGGCCAGCGCGCACGTGACGCCGTTCGCGGCGCTGCCGGTCAGCACGGTGCTGCTCAAGACCGACGAGCTGGACCTGCGCGCGCTGTCCGAGCGCGCGCCCGCCACGCGGCTGCAGGGCGACCTGCGCATCGCCACGACGCGGCCCGCGGCGCTAGCCGTCGACCTGCGCAACCTCGCGCCGGCCGCGTGGTCGTCGGGCGGACTGCCGTTCGCGTCGCTCGTCACGCACCTGGAGGCCCCGTGGAGCGGCGAGTTCATCGCGATCCCGTCGCTGCGCCTGGTGCTGGCCGACGCCAAAGGCCCCGGCGGCGAGCTGCGCGGGCAGGGCCGCTGGCAGGGCGCGAAGGCGCAGCTGCAGCTCGACCTCGACCAGGTGCAGCCGGCGCGCATCGACGCGCATGTCGGCGCCTGGCGCATCGCCGGCCCGCTGCGCGCGGAGCTCGAAGGGCTGCCGCCGCCCGCGTCGCTGTGGCACGGGGGCGCGGCCTCTGCCCCGGCGTCGGCGGCATCGCCGGCCGCCGCGCCGGCGGGCGCGTTCGAGCACGTGGTCGCGCGCGTCAGCGGCCGGCTGTCCGGCAACGCGCCGCCGCTGTCGGCCGCGAAGGACGCGGTCGCGCCGCCGCCGATGGCGCTGCAGCTCGACGCGCTGCTGCGCGCCGACGCGCTGCAGCTCAAGCAGTTCGAGCTCAAGGCCGGCGCGGCGAGCCTGTCCGCCACCGGCGCCGTGAACCGCGGCCGCGACGACGCCTGGCAGGGCGACGTCAAGGCGCAATGGACGCAGCTCGACCCGGGTGCATGGTGGCGACTCGCAGACTCGGGGCCGCTGCGCGACGGCCCCAACTTGCTCAACGGCTCGCTGGCGCTGCACCTGGCCGACGCGCCCGCCACCTGGCAGGGCCTGGCCGGCGTGCGCGCCAAGGCCGAGCTCGTGCTGGCCGACAGCCTGCTGGCCGGCCTGCACTTGGACGGCAACGCCACCGTCGACGCCCTGCACGCGCCCTGGGCCGTGGCCGCCGAGCTGCACAGCGGCGGCAACCGGGCGCGCGTCGACGGCGCGATCAGCCCCGGCAACGCGCGCGCCGACGCGCTGGCCGTGATCGACCAGCTGCACCTGGTCGTCGACGCGCCGCAGCTGCAGCTGCTGGCGCCGCCTGGCAGGCCGGCCGCCGCGTCGCCGGCGGTCGCCGCGGCCTCGGCCCCCGCCGCCGCCGCACGCGGCAACTGGCCCACGCGCGGCGCGGCGAAGCTCGACCTGCAGGTCACGGGCGGGCTGGCGATCGGCGCCGGCGCGCAGGCCCGCCGCGGCGCGGCGCCGTGGCGCGTCGTCACGCAGGGCGAGCTGAGCGACTGGGCCGGCCCGCAGTTCAAGCTCGCGAAGCTGCAGTGGAGCGGGCGCGGCAGCAGCGATCCGCAGGCGCCGCTGGAGGCGAACGTCACGCTGGTCGAGGGGCAGTCGGGCGTCGCGCGCGTCACGCACGCGCAGGCGACGCTGTCGGGCACGCTGGCGCAGCACCAGCTGCAGGTCGACGGCGAGGCGCCGGTCAGCCCGCCGGCCTGGCTCGCGCACCTGGCCAACATCGGCAACGCGAACGCCACGCGGCTGGACGCCGTGCTGCAGGGCCGCTGGCGGCCCGAGGCGGCGAACACGCCGGCCTGGCAGGGCCACCTCGCGCAGTTCGACCTGCACGCGGCCAACGACCCCAAGGCAGCGACGCCGGACGTGGCGCCCGCGCCGGCGGCGGCGTCCGCGCCCGCGGTCGCCAACGCGAACTGGGTGCACGTGCGGCCGTTCGACCTCAGCCTGTCGCGCGACGCCGCGGGCGACTGGCAGACGCTGCGCGTGGCCGCCGGCGCGGCGGAGTTCGCGGGCCTGACGCTGAACTGGCAGCCCTCGTTCTGGACCGCGCCCGCGGCCCCCGGCGCGAGCGCGCACTGGGCGGTCGACGCGGCGCTGGCGCCGTTCTCGGTGGCCCAGATCATGGCGCGCGCCCAGCCCGACCTCGGCTGGCACGGCGACCTGCAGCTGGCCGCGCAGCTGCACGCCGCCTTCGACGGCCAGTGGCACGTCGCGGCGCAGCTGGGGCGCACCGGCGGCGACCTGAGCGTCACCGAGCTCGCGCTGGATCCGACCGCCGCGCGGCAGGCGCTCGGGCTCACGCGCGCGACGGCCAGTGTCAAGGCCGAGGGCGCGCACTGGGCCGCCGACGCCGACATCGCCGGCACGCGCCTGGGCGAGCTGACCGGCCACTGGACGGCCGAGGCGCCGACCGCCGCCGCGCTGCCCACGACCGAGTCGCCGCTGCGCGGCAACCTCAAGGCGCACGTCGAGGACCTGAACGTCTGGGGCGCCTGGCTGCCGCCCGGCTGGCGCCTGGGCGGCGAGCTGCGCACCGAGCTCGCGCTGTCGGGCCGCTGGGGCGACCCCAAGCTCACCGGCGAGCTGGTCGTCACGAAGCTGGCGATCCGCAACGCGCTCGAGGGCGTCTACGGCCGCGACGGCGAGGCGGCGATCCGCCTGACCGGCGACCAGGCGCAGATCGAGCGCTTCCGGCTGCAGGGCGGCAACGGCGAGCTCACGATCACCGGCGGCGCGGCGCTCGGCGCGGCGCCGCTGGCCAAGCTGCAGCTGCAGGCGCGCCAGTTCCAGCTGCTCGGCCGCATCGACCGCAAGGTCGTCACCAGCGGCAACCTCGCGCTGCAGCTGGGCCAGGAGGCGATCAAGGTCGACGGCAAGCTGGGCATCGACGAGGGCCTGTTCGACCTGAGCAAGGGCGGCGCGCCCTCGCTCGACGCCGACGTCGAGGTGATGGACGGCAGCACGCCGTCCGACAGCGACGACTCCGCCGCCACCACCGCGGCGGTGCCCAAGCCCAGCCGCGCCACGCAGATCAACCTGGCCGTCGACCTCGGCGACCACCTGCAGCTGCGCGGCCGCGGCATCGACACCACGCTCAAGGGCGCGCTGCAGATCACGTCGCCGAACGGCCTGCTGACGGTGCGCGGCAGCGTGCACACGGCCGGCGGGCAGTACGTCGCGTATGGCCAGAAGCTGGACATCACGCGCGGCGAGATCGCGTTCACCGGCCCGGTGTCCGACCCGCGGCTGGACATCCTCGCCGTCCGGCCCAACCTGGACATCGTGGTCGGCGTCGCCATCACCGGCACCGCGCTCGCGCCGCACGTGCGGCTGATGAGCGACCCGGAGATGAGCGACAGCGACAAGCTCTCGTGGCTGATGCTGGGCCGCGCGCCCGAGACCGTGGGCGGCGCCGACACCGCGCTGCTGCAGCAGGCCGCGATGGCGCTGCTGGCCGGCGAAGGCGAGGCGCCCAGCGACCAGGTGCTCAAGCGCCTGGGCCTGACCAACTTCGCGGTCAACCAGCGCACCGACACCGACACCAACACCAAGCAGACCGTCGTCAGCCTGGGCCGCCAGATCTCCAAGCGCGTCTACGTCGGCTACGAGCGCAGCGTCAGCGCGACGTCCGGCAACTGGCAGCTGATCTACCGCATCGCGCAGCGCCTGACCGTGCGCGCCCAGGTCGGCGTGGACACCACGGCCAGCCAGACGGACAGCCAGGCGACGTCGCGCTCGCTGGACGTCATCTACACCTGGCGCTGGAACTGAGTAAGCTCGGGCGGCGACGGCCGTCGCGCGGGCATTGAACCGTTCCCGAGCTCGACGGCATCCACGGCGGACGAAGCTGCCGCCAGCCATGAACACCGCCCCGACACCCCGCCCCTCCTCCCGCCCCGCCGCGGCCGCCGGCGGCCTGCTCGACGACGCCGAGGATCGCCGCCTGGTCGCCTGCGTCTGCGCGCGCGAGCTGGCCGCGTTCGAGTCGCTGTACCGCCGCTACCACCCGCGGCTGTGCCGCTTCCTGCACCGCATGCTGCGGCCCGAGCACCTCGTCGAGGAGGTGCTGGACGACACGATGGTCGTGGTCTGGAACCAGGCCGGGCGCTTCAACGGCACGAGCAAGGTGTCGACCTGGATCTTCGCGATCGCCTACCGCAAGGCGCTCAAGGCGCTGTCGCGCCACGAGGATCCGCTGCCGGCCTCCGGCGAGGACGACGCCGGCCACCCCGAGGCCGACGCCGCCGACCGCCCCGACGCGCGCATGAGCCTGGCGCAGGCGCGCACGGCGATCGCCGCGGCGCTGCGGGGGCTGTCGGCCGACCAGCGTGCCGCGGTCGAACTGACCTACTTCCACGGCTTCAGCTACCCCGAGATCGCGCAGATCGTGGACTGCCCCACCGACACGGTCAAGACGCGCATGTTCCACGCCCGCAAGCGCCTGAAGGCGGCCTTCGGCGGCCAGCTGGACGACTGGCTATGACCTCCCACGCCGCGCCGAAATGGCCGATGATCACGTCCGGGGCCGCGTCCCCTTGTTCCTGGAGATTGGCATGAGCGGTCAGATCCTTCGCCTCGAACCCGATCCGCACGTCGCCGTGCAGCGGCTGCTGCCGTGGTACCTCACGGGCCGCCTCGAGACCGCGGAACACGACGTCGTCGAGGCCCATCTCGCGCAGTGCCCCGAGTGCCGCGCCGAGCTCGAGACCGAGCGCCAGTGGCAGTTGCTGCACCCAGGCCACGGCGCGCAGGTGGACGTCGAGGAAGGCTGGGCGCGGATGCGCGCCCGCCTGGCCGGCGAGCTGCCGACGGCGTCCGCGCCCGTCGCCCCGGCCCGGCCGGCGCCGGGCCCGCGCCGCCGCGGCTGGCTGCCGCCCGCCTGGCGCGCCGCGCCGCGCGGGCCGGCGCTCGCCTGGGCCGCGCCGGCGCTGCTGTCGGTCGCGCTGGCGGTGGCCATGGTCGTCACGCTGCGGCCCGTCGCGCCGGTCGCCGAATATCACGCGCTGGCCGCGCCCGCCGACGCCGGCGCCACCGCCGTCGTCCGCTTCCGGCCCGACGCCACCGAGGCGCAGATCCGCCAGGGCCTGAAGGACAGCGGCGCGCGCCTGGTCGACGGCCCCACCGTCAGCGACGCCTACGTCGTGCGCCTGCCGCGCGAGCACTACGCCGCCGCGCTCGACGCGCTGCGCAAGGCGCCGGGCGTCGCGCTGGTCGAGGCGCTGGAGAGCGCGTCGCCATGACCTGGCGCGACGCATGGCGCCGCGCGGCGCTGGGCCTCGCGCTGGGCCTGGCGTCGCTGGCGGCCGTCGCGGGCGACGACGCGGCCTCCGCGCCGGCCGTTGCCGCCTCGGCGCCGCGCGAGCTGCTGGTGATGCTGCGCGCGCCGACGGCGCACGCGCGCATCGACGGCAGCTACGGCGGCGCGGGCTACGGCGACGCGGCGCGCGCGCAGTCGCAGGCGCGCGTCGGCGCGCGCCTGGCGGCCGCGCACGGGTTCGCGGTCGTCACGCTGTGGGCGCTGCCGGCGCTCGGCATGGACTGCGTCGTGCTGGCGCTGCCGCCCGGGGCGGACGTCGGCGCCAGCATCGCCGCGCTGCAGGCGCATCCCGAGGTGGCGTGGGCGCAGGCGATGAACGAGTTCCACGCCCAGGGCCACGCGGATCCGCTCTACAAGCTGCAGCCCGCGGCCGCGCAGTGGCACCTGGACGACCTGCACGCCGTGGCCACCGGCCGCCGCGTGCGCGTGGCCATCATCGACAGCGGCATCGACGACAGCCACCCCGACCTCGCGCAGGCCGTGCTGGCGCGCGCCAACTTCGTCGACGGCCGCGGCTGGGCGGCCGAGGCGCACGGCACCGCGGTGGCCGGCCTGGTGGCCGCGCGCGCGGACAACGGCATCGGCATCGTCGGCATCGCGCCCGACGCGCAGCTGTACGCGCTGCGCGCGTGCTGGGAGGCCAGCGCGACGCAGACGCTGTGCAACTCGCTGAGCCTGGCCCGGGCGCTGAGCTTCGCGATCGAGCGCCGCGCCGAGGTCATCAACCTGAGCCTGTCGGGCCCGACGGACCTGCTGCTGGGCCGGCTGATCGACGTCGCGCTGGCGCAGCGCCAGCAGGTCGTCGCGGCGGTCGACGCGCGCGCCGCGGGCGGCGGCTTCCCGGCCGGGCATCCCGGCGTGATCGCGGTGGCCGACGCGCAGGCCGAACTGCCATCCGGTATCGCCGGCGCCTGGGCCGCGCCGGCGCGCGACCTGCCCGCGACGGCGCCGGGCGGCGGCTGGCGCATGGTCACGGGCAGCTCGTTCGCGGCGGGCGAGGTGTCGGGCCTGCTCGCGGTGATGGCCCAGGCCAGGTCGCGCAGCGACTTCCGCGCACCCGTGCCGCGACTCGTGCGGCTGGCCGGCGGAGGCATCGACGCCTGCGCCTCGCTGCTGGCGGCGGTGCAGCCCGCGGCCGCGCAGCCCGGCGCCGCGCCCGGCTGCCGCGCGCTGCTGGCCGTCGCCGGCGGACCGTCGGGCGCCGCCTCGCCATGACGCATCGCTGAAGGGCGCGCGCGATTGACCGCTCGCAGCACCGGGACCGTCGGCCCATGGCGCCGCGCGGCGCGCCGCCTGCTCGCGGCGGCCGTCGTCGCGCTGCCGTGCGCCGTCCACGCGCAGTTCGCAGGCACGCTGGGCGTCACCAGCGTCAACCGCTACCGCGGCGTCGGCACCGACGACGCCGGGCCCGTGCTGCGCGCGAGCGCGATGCTCGACCTGCCCGCCGGCGCGTATGGCGGCGTCTCCGGGCTCTGGCGCACGCGCGACGCGGGCCTCGCGAGCGCGCAGGCGCTGCTCGGCTGGAGCGGCCGGCTGCAGGCGCTGGGCGGGCTGGAGACGCTGTCGCCCGAATGGGGCTGGGACGCGGCGCTGCAGCGCGCGCACTACGGCGAGAGCTCGCGCTACGACTTCTCCGAGGCGATGCTGGGCCTGCTCGCGCCCGACCTCGCGCTGCGCGCCTGGTTCGCGCCGCACTACTTCGGCGGCCCGACGCGCACGCTCTACACCGAACTGGACGCCAGCCACGCGCTCGACGCGCGCTGGCGCGCGTTCGCGCACCTGGGCTGGCTGCACTACGGCCCGGCGCCCGCGTACCAGGCGCGGACGGCCGATCGCGTCGATACATTGGCAGGTATGTCGTACACGCTCGCGAACTGGAACCTGCAGCTCGCGCGCGATGGCCTCGTCGCAGGCCATGCGCGCGACGAGCTCGACGCGCGCCGCCGCCGCGCCGCCTGGATCCTGGGCGCGAGCGTCGCGTTCTGAAAGGCTTGAACCACGGCCCCGGCCATCGGCATCCACGTGCAGGCGCTGCCACCGCGTCGCATTCCAACCAGGAGCCGAGACCATGACCGATTCACCGATCGCCCGCCCGCTGCCCTTCGCCCTCGCGTTCGCCACCGCCGCGCTGCTCGCGGCCTGCGGCGGCGGAGGCGGCGGCGGGACGCCGAGCCAGCCCACCACCGGCGGCGGCCAGAACTGCACCACCGGCCCCTACGGCACGACCTGCGTGCCCACCGGCAACGGCTTCGGCGGCGCGGGCGGCGGCAACTACGTGGCCAACGCGCTGGTGAGCGACAGCACCGCCACGCAGGCGCTGCACCACGACGCCAACCTCATCAACGCCTGGGGCCTCGCGTTCAACCCACAGGGCTTCTCGTGGGTCGCCAACGCGGGCACGGGCACCTCGACGCTGTACGACGGCGACGGCGTCGCGCAGTCGCTGGTGGTGACGCTGCCCGCGGGCACCGACGCCTCGGGCATCGTCTTCAACGGCACCAGCGACTTCTCGATCACCGAGAACGGCGTCAGCGGCGCCGCCCCCTTCATCTTCGCGACGCTGCAAGGCCAGATCGCGGCATGGGCGCCCACCGTCGACGCAACGCACGCGTTCACGATCGTCGACAACGCCACGTCCGGCGCGGTCTACACGGGCCTCGCGATCGACACCGGCACCGGCGGCGACAGGATCTACGCGGCCGACTTCGTCAAGGGAACCGTCGACGTGTTCAGCGGCAGCTTCGCGCCGGTCACGACGGCGGGCGGATTCGTCGATTCGACGCTGCCCGCAGGCTACGCGCCGTTCGGCATCCAGCAGATCGGCGACAAGATCTATGTCGCGTACGCGCAGCCCGACCCGACCACGCACGAGAAGGTCGGCGCCGGCCTGGGCCTGGTCGACGTGTTCGACACTCAGGGCAACCTGGTGTCGCACCTGATCCCGGCCGGCGGCGCGCTGAACGCGCCCTGGGGCCTGGCGATGGCGCCGCCCAACTTCGGCAAGTTCTCCAACATGTTGCTGGTGGGCAACTTCGGCGACGGCAAGATCAACGTCTACGACCCGGCAACGGGCGCCATGGCCGGCACGGTCAGCAACAACGACGGCTCGGCCATCGTCGTGCCCGGCCTGTGGGCGCTGCAGTTCGGCAACGGCATCAACGCCCAGCCGACCAACACGCTGTTCTACACGGCCGGCCCCGGCAACGAACAGCACGGCCTGTACGGCCGGATCGACATGAATTGACGCCGGCGGCGGGCGGCACTGTCTGCCCGTCCAGTCGATTTCTTGCCCTGCACGTGCTTTTTGGCGCGAAGCATGGTATGATCGAAGACTTTTCTCCCCGCCCGGAGCATTAATACCAAATGGCAACCTCTTCCAAAGCCAAGAAGCGCACCGTCCGTCTCGCGTCGGGCCGCAAGCGCGCTCGCCAAGACGTCAAGCTGAACGCGCACAACTCGTCGCTGCGCTCCAAGTTCCGCACCGTCATCAAGAACGTCCAGAAGGCTGTCGCCGCCGGTGATTCCGCGAAGGCCGCCGATCTGTTCAAGTCCGCCCAATCGACGATCGACTCGATCGCCGACAAGGGCCTGTTCCACAAGAACAAGGCCGCTCGCCACAAGAGCCGCCTGGCTGCCAAGGTCAAGGCCCTGGCTGCCCCTGCCGCCGCCTGACAGCGGCTTCCCGGGCGGGAACGTGGAAAGGGCGCTTCGGCGCCCTTTTTACTTTCGAAAGCGGCGCTGCCGCAAAGACGAAGGCCTCGCGATGCGAGGCCTTTTCGTTGGCGCGGCCCGACTGGGGTGGATCCTGCGCAAAGGCCTTCCGGCCGGCTACTTCTCCGCGGGCTGGAAAGCGCCGTCCGGCAGCAGGCAGCCCTCGACCACCGGCAGCTTGTTGTCGCGCGCGAAGTTCATGACGAAATCCCAGGCCATGGGCTCCAGGGCCTTCAGGCGCTCGTCGACGATCACGTGCTTGACGTTGCCGATCAGCCGCGGCACGCAGTACGGCGAGTAGCCGATGAACGAGCCGATGCCGCCCTTGCCGCCGCCGGGGCGAAAGCAGGACATCGCGCCGGCGAGCCGCTCCGCCCAGTCGCTCGGGCGGAACGTGCGCCCGTCCAGGGTCTGGCCCTGGATGAAGAATTGACGGGGTTGAGCCGGGTTCATCGAGATGGGTAAGGCGGGGAACCTCGTATTGTGCCCTGCGCTGCTGCATCGCACCAATCTTGTGGGTTACGAGACGCGTTCACGTCCGTGCAATCCGCCGGCCTTTAGAATGTTTCTCCCCTTGGCCGGCCCCCGCGGGAGCGTTTTCAGCAACCCGACTGCCGGCCGTTTTTCTTCCCGCCACCCGACAGGAGCCCTCCGCGATGACCCAGCCCGCCGCCATGCCCCATGTGATGAACACCTACGGCCGCCTGCCGTTCGCGTTGTCGCACGGCCGAGGCAGCCGAGTCTGGGACACCGACGGCCGCGAGTACCTGGACGCGCTCGGCGGCATCGCCGTCAACACGCTGGGCCACGCGCACCCGCAGCTGGTCGCGGCCATCGCCGACCAGGCCGGCAAGCTGATCCACACGTCCAACTACTACCAGGTGCCGCTGCAGGAGACGCTGGCCGCCATGCTGTGCGAGCGCTCGGGGCTGTCCGCCGCGTTCTTCTGCTCGACCGGCCTGGAGGCCAACGAGGCGGCGATCAAGATCGCGCGCAAGTACGGGCACGACAAGGGGATCGAGCGCCCCGAGATCATCGTGTGCGAGCGCGCCTTCCACGGCCGCTCGCTGGCCACGCTGTCGGCCACCGGCAACCCCAAGATCCAGGCCGGCTTCGGGCCGCTGGTCGAGGGCTTCGTGCGCGTGCCGTTCAACGACGCCGCCGCCGTGCGCGCGGTCGCCGAGTCGAACAGGAACGTGGTCGCCGTGATGCTGGAGCCCGTGCAGGGCGAAGGCGGCATCAACCCGGCGCGCAACGAATACCTGCGCGAGCTGCGCGCGATCTGCGACGAGCGCGGCTGGCTGCTGATGCTCGACGAGGTGCAGTGCGGCATCGCGCGCACCGGCAAGTGGTTCGCGTACCAGTGGGCCGGCATCCAGCCCGACGTGATGACGCTGGCCAAGGGCCTGGGCTCGGGCGTGCCGGTGGGGGCGCTGGTCGTCGGCCCGCGCGCGAAGGACGTCTTCGGCCCCGGCAACCACGGCAGCACCTTCGGCGGCAACCCGCTGGCGATGCGCGCGGCCATCGAGACGCTGCGGCTGATCGAGTCCGAAGGCCTGATGAAGAACGCGGACGTCGTCGGCGAGCACCTGCGCGGCGCGCTGCGGCGCGAGCTGGGCGGGCTGGCGGGCGTCGTCGAGGTGCGCGGCGAGGGCCTGATGATCGGCATCGAGCTCGCCAGGCCCTGCGGCGCGATCCTGACGCGCGCGGCCGAGGCCGGCCTGCTGCTGAGCGTGACGGCCGACACGGTGATCCGCCTCGTGCCGCCGCTGATCTTCACCCTCGCCGAGGCCGACGAAGTGGTCGCCAAGCTGGCCCCGCTGGTCAAGGCATTCCTCGCGGAGCAGGCATGAAGCCGGGCGACACCCTCATGAAGCACTACCTCCAGTTCAAGGACTTCCGGGCCGAGGAATACGCCTACCTGTTCGAGCGCACCAAGGAGATCAAGAAGCGCTTCAAGCACTACGAGAAGTACCTGCCGCTGGTCGACCGCACGCTGGCGATGATCTTCGAGAAGGCCTCCACGCGCACCCGCGTGAGCTTCGAGGCCGGCATGTACCAGATGGGCGGCTCGGTGGTGCACCTGACCACGGGCGACAGCCAGCTGGGCCGTTCCGAGCCGATCGAGGACTCGGCGCGCGTCATCAGCCGCATGGTCGACATCGTGATGATCCGCACCTTCGAGCAGGCCAAGATCGAGCGCTTCGCGGCGCACTCGCGCGTGCCGGTCATCAACGGCCTGACCAACGAATTCCACCCGTGCCAGATCCTGGCCGACCTGTTCACCTTCATCGAGTACCGCGGCGCGATCGCCGGCAAGACGGTGGCGTGGGTGGGCGACGGCAACAACATGGCCAACACGTGGCTGCAGGCCGCCGACATCCTCGGCTTCACCCTGCACGTGAGCACGCCCAGCGGCTACGAGCTGGACTTCGAGGTCGCCGGCGTGAAGAACCGCGCCTGCGTCAAGCTGTTCGACAACCCGATCGACGCCTGCCGCGGCGCCGACCTCGTCACCACCGACGTGTGGACGAGCATGGGCTACGAGGCGGAGAACGAGCGTCGCCTGGTCGACTTCGAGAAGTGGTGCGTCGACGCCGAGATGATGGCGGTCGCGCGCCCCGAGGCGCTGTTCATGCACTGCCTGCCCGCGCATCGCGGCGAGGAGGTGACCGCCGAGGTCATCGACGGCCCGCAGTCGGTGGTGTGGGACGAGGCGGAGAACCGCATGCACGTGCAGAAGGCGCTCATGGAGTACCTCCTGCTCGGCAGGATCGGCTAAATGGAGTCCCACGGTCGCTGGCGCTCGGACGCATTCGGCTTGCAGGCCGAATGCGGCTCCGGCGGGGCCTCGCTGCGCGAGTCCTCTGCCGCCTCCGCTCCCCAAGGGGCCGGCCGCGAGCGGCCCGGCAAAGCCGGATCCGCCGCTCCCTCGAACTTCGTTTGGCGGGAAGCGAGCGGCAGCGCCGGATAGAAATTCCAGGCACACGTCGCAGCGCCTTGCGACTGATGATTTCCTGCTGATTCATGAGGGTGGCACACAGGCACGTCGAGGGGACAGCGCGCGCCCCGGACTAACGGACAGGCACAGCGAATGCTGTCAGCGGCACGCGGAAGAGCTCGATCGCGGGCCCCGAAAAGACGAAGGATGTGCCATGTCCAAAGACGCCCGCTCCGTCGCGAGCTCCCATTCCTCGTGGCTGAAGCTGTATGCCGCCGTCGCCGTCCTGCCGCTGGCATTGGCGGCGTGCGGCGGCGGTGGCGGCAGCTCGCCGTCGCCCTCGCCGACCCCGACGCCCGCGCCGTCGCCCTCCTCGCCGACGCTGGTCGTGACGCCGTCGAGCACCGTGACCACGCAGGGCGGCGCCGCGATCACGCTGAACGCGACGGTCACCAACAGCACGGCCACGCCGACCTGGACGCTCACCGGCACCGGCATGCTGAGCGCGACCAGCGGCACGTCCGTCACCTACACGCCGCCCGCCGCCGGCACCCTCACGGCAAACACGACGGTAACAATTGCCGCCGCACTGACCGGCGCCAGCACGCAGACCGTGACGCTGACGATCACCGTCTCGCCCGTCGCGGGCATCAGCTGGACGAACGTCACCGCCAGCGCGGTGGGCAACCTGACGGCGGTCGACTTCGCCGACAGCCAGTACGTCGCCGTGTCCGATTCGGGCGCCGCGCTCGCGAGCAGCGACGCCGCGACATGGACGCCGGTCACGCTGTTCTCGTCGAACATCACGACCGACCACCTGAAGGCGTACGCGATCGCGCACCTCAACAGCACCTACGTCGCGGCCGGCGCCATCTCGTCGTCGCCGTACACCACGTCGACCGGCGCCGTGGCCTACAGCGCGGACGGCACGACGTGGACGATGGGCGCGCTGCCCGCGGGCGCCACGCCCATCCACGGGCTGATCGTGGGCACCCGCGTGGTCGGCCTCGGCGAAGGCGGCCATCTCTACAGCAGCAGCGACGGCCACTCGTGGTCGGCCCTGACCGCCCTCAGCGGCCCAGGCACGCTCAACGCCGGCGTCTACGGCGGCAGCCGCTACATCGCGGTGGGCGACAGCGGCTACATCGCCGCGAGCAACGACAGCACCGCGTGGGTGTCCGGCAAGGTGGTGACCGATTCGAGCGGCGCCGGCATCAACCTGCACGGCGTGGCCTGGACCGGCACGCAGTACGTGGCGGTCGGCGACAACGGCGCCATCACCACCAGTCCCAACGGCTCGAACTGGTCGGCCTTGAAGACCTCCGCGATCACGGGCCCGCTGCGCGCGGTCGCGGTGTCGACCGCGGGCGAGATCGTCGTCGTCGGCGACAACGGCATCGAGACCAGCGAGGACGGCAACACCTGGACCTCGCGCGACCCGGCCGGCGCGGCGGCGCTGTACGGCGTCACCTTCGCGAGCGGCCGCTTCGTCGCGGTGGGCGCGAGCAGCGCGATCAAGACCTCGGCCGGCAGCTGAGCCCGGGCGTCATCGCGCCGCGGCTGGCGCGTCCACGTCCGCGTCGGTGAGCGTGCGCAGGAAGGCGACGATGTCGTCGATGTCGCGCTCGTCCAGCCGCGGCCGGCCGCCGGGCAGCGGCGCGAACGGGACCTCGCGGTCGACGAAGGCCGCCGCGTCCGCGGGCAGGTCGTCGTACGCGTGCACGCTGCCGTCGGCGTTGCGCGGGTACCAGCGCGCGGGGTCGGTGTCGCGCGTAGCGTAGAACGCGACCGCGTCGCGCAGCGTGCGCAGCGCGCCGTTGTGGAACAAGCGGGTGCGCAGCGCCACGTTGCGCAGCGTGGGCGTGCGGAAGCGCCCGCAGAAGCTCGGGTCCTCGCTCAGGCCGGGGCGGCCCGAGCGGCACAGGCCCAGGTCGGCTTCGGCGCCGCGCGCGCGCGAGGCCAGCGGCTGCGACGCCGACGACCCCGCCAGCGGCGGCAGGTCCGCGCGGCGCGGCGCGGCCACCGCGATGAAGCCGGCGTCGGTGAACAGCGGCGCGCGGCCGCCGGCGCTGCGCCGGCTCGGGTGGCAGGTGTCGCAGTTGCCGCGCGCGGGATCGCGGTACAGCGCGAGGCCGCGCAGTTCCGCGGGCGACAGCGCCGCGCGGCCCGCGAGCCAGCGGTCGTAGCGGCTGTCGAAGGGCGCGAACTCGGGCGCCTGCTCGTAGACCTCGAACGCCAGCGCCATCCACGCCACCACCTGCGCCGGGTCGGCGAAGACGTCGCGCCCCGGCGCGCTGAAGGCCGCGCGAAACCGTGCCGCGTACGGTGCGGCGGCCACGCGGCGCGCCAGCGACGCGGCGTCGGCGTTGGCCATCTCGCGCGCGTCGAACAGCGGGATCAGCGCCTGCTCGCGCGCGGTGTCGGCGCGGCCGTCCCAGGTGAGGCCGCCGGTGGGGCCGCCGTCGACGCCGTGGGTCTCCTCGTCGTCGGTGGCGTGCTCGGTGAAGCGGCCCGCGAACCGGGCGTAGCGCAGGGACGGGATCGCGCGCGTGCCGGCGTGCGCGGGGTCGCCGTCGGCGAACGGGCTGGGCGTGCGCGCGTTCGGCCCGAAGGCCGCCGCCGGATCGTGGCAGCTCGCGCACGACAGGCGGCCGTTCGCGGACACCCCCGGGTCGACGAACATCGCGCGCCCGAGCGCCGTCAGCTGCTCGACGCTGGGTCGATCGCCGAACGCGCGCGGCTGCGGCGGCGTCATCGGCGCGGCGGCCAGCGCCAGCGCGGCACCGGCCAGCAGCGCCGCGATCGCCGCCGCGCGCACGGGACACATCAGCAGCCTCGCGTCAATGCGCGCGCAGTTCGAGCGCGGCCGTCAGGTCGCCCATCGCCGGCAGGCCGTTGGCCGCCAGCGACGCGTCGCGCAGCTTCAGGCCCGGCAGCACCGGCAGCGACCAGCGATGCGTGATGAAGCGCGCGATCGAGCCCGTGTCGTACGGCGTGTGGTCGACGAAGCCGCGGCGCGCGAACGGCGAGACGATGACCGCCGGGACGCGCGTGCCCGGCCCGACGAGGTCGGCCTTGGGCGGCGCCACCTCGTCCCACTGGCCGCCGTTCTCGTCGTAGGTGACGACGACCAGCATGTGCGCCCACTGCGGGCTGGCCTGCAGCTTCGCGATGGTGTCGGCCAGGTGCGCGTCGCCCTCGGCCAGGCTGGCGTAACCGGGGTGCTCGTTGTCCTTGCCGATGGGCTTGTAGAACACGACGGGCGGCAGCCTGCCGGCGGCGGCGTCGGCCACGAGGTCGATGTAGTCCTTGAGGTGCGCGGCACGGTCGGCGGCGCGCGTCTTCGGGTCGAAGGCGGCGTAGTAGTTGAACGGCTGGTGGTGCGCCTGGAAGTTGCCCGAGCCGCCGTCGTAGACCTTGGTGCGATCGGCCAACGCCGCGTTCCAGCCGCCGGCGTACCACGTCCACGCGACGCCCTTGCCGTCGAGCAGGTCGCCGATGGTCGCGATCGTCTGCGGCGGCAGCGTCGTCGGCTCCAGCGGGTTCGCGTACTGGCCGGCGGTGTCGTCGGGCGTGGGCGGGTTGTAGCTGGGCTGGTACGGCGGCTGCATCGTGTTGACGGTGCGGAACGTGCCGTCGCCCAGGTAGTTCTTCGGCGTCAGGTTGCCGCTCTTCCTGAACACCGGCGGGCCGCTCATCGCCGAGGCGGGCGAGTTGTCGGCCAGCGCGAGCTCGGGCAGGAACTTGCCGTCGGCGTCGGTGCGCAGCACGCTGATCGACGGGTGCGCGGAGCTGGTGTCGGCGTTCGGGTACTCCGGCATGCAGGCGCAGACCAGGTACTGGTGGTTCAGGTACGAGCCGCCGAACGCGCCCTGGAAGAAGCGGTCGGCCAGCGTGTAGTCGCGCGCGATCTTCCACATCGCCGTGCGGCTGCCGTCGAACCAGCCCATGACGACGCCGCCGGAGTCGCCCCAGGCGGCGAACTTGTCGTTGAGGCCGCCGTCGATCTGCATCTGGTTCTCGAAGAAGCGGTGGTACAGGTCGCGCGTGACGATGGTGTTGGGCAACGCCGGCGACCCCCAGGCCGGATTGGCCGCGTCGATCTGGAACGGCGCGTTGGGCCACACGTTGGTGGTCTGCGCCTGCGTCACCGTCACCGGCTGGCCGCCGGCGGTCAGGCCGCCCCAGGCCGGCGGCAGCCTGGCCAGCACGCTGCCGTCGCGGTCGCGCTGCGGCGCGAAGGCCGGCGCGGCGCCCTTCTTGCGCGCGCCCTTGCCGGCCGGCGCGCCCGTGGCGCCGGGGAAGTTGGCGAACAGGTTGTTGAAGCTGCGGTTCTCGGCATAGATGACGACGACGGTCTCGATGCGGTCGAGGTCCAGCCGGCTCGCCAGCGCGGCGGCGAGGTCGTCCTTGCGGCCGGCATCGGCCACGGCGGCGGCGATGCGCTCCATCACCGCGTTCTGTTCGGCGACGAGCAGCGCGCGCCTGGCGGCGTCGGCCACGCCCAGCGCATCGATGCCTGCGGCCGTGGTGGCGTCCGCATCGCCGTCGGCCAGGCCCAGGCGCTTGCGCAGTTGGTACTCCGCGTCGAGCACGGACCCGACCCGGCCGGTGGCCTCGACGATCGCCTCCAGTTCCGTCGACAGCGGCCCGACCGCCACCGTGCCGCCGCCGTCGGACTCGGGGGCGCGCAGCACCAGGGCCTGCCTGACCGGCACCCGCGCGTGCGCGGCCGCGTCGACCAGGACCGCGCCCTTGCCGACCTCCGCCGTCACCACGCCGCGGCCGGCCAGCCGGAACGCGCCGTCGGCGCCGGAGAACGTCGCCGCCTCGCCGGCGTCGCAGCGCGCGTTGCCGTTGCGGTCGATGCAGACGCGGGCGTGCGCGTAGGCCTTGCCGTCCACGCCCAGCACGACGCCGGAGGTGCCGGCCGCCGCGGCCGGCGCGGCGGCGGCGGCGAGCCAGGCCGCGGCGAGCGCGGACGTCAGCGGGCGGAGGAGCGGGTGTCGGGACATGGGGTTCTCGCTGCCAGGGAATGTGGAGGATGCCCCAGCGCGGTCGCGCTGGCCGAGCCGGATTCTCGCCGTGAATGCGGCGCCGCCAGGGGCAAGGCGTGGCGCGATGCGGGGGTTTCCACCGCCCCCGGGCGGCGAGGGCTGCGTAATCCCGTACGGGAGCCGTCAGCGAGTGCTGGCAACATGGCCGCGAAAGCGGACAGCCAACAGATGACCAAGATCGCGGTCGTGACCGACCTGCATGCCAACCGGGAAGCCGTCGAAGCCGTCTTCGCCCACGCCCGCGCGCAAGGCGCCACGGAATGGGCGTTCCTGGGCGATTTCGTCGGGTATGGCGCCGACCCGGCCTGGGTCGTCGACCGGGTGCGCGAGATGGTGGACGCCGGCGCCGCGGCCGTCTGCGGCAACCACGACGAGGCCGCCGTCATCGGCAGCACGCCGCAGATGCGGCCCGAGGCCCGCATGGTCATCGACTGGACCCGCGCCCAGCTCGACCCCGGCCAGCTCGACTTTCTCGCCGCCCTGCCGTTCCAGGTACAGCGCGAGGACATCCTGTACGTGCACGCCAACGCCTTCGCGCCCAGCCAGTGGGAATACGTGCAGGGCCGCGCGGACGCCGTGCGCTCGATCCACGCCACGTCCTGCCACTACACCTTCTGCGGCCACGTGCACGAGCCGCGGCTGTACCACCTGGGCGCCACCGGCAAGGCGGGCGACTTCTCGCCCACGCCGGAGGTGCCGATCCCGCTGCCCGGCTATCGCCAGTGGCTGGTGATCCCCGGCTCCGCCGGCCAGCCGCGCGACGGCAATCCCGCGGCCTGCTACGCGATGTTCGAACCCGATGCGCAACGGATCACGTATCACCGTGTACCCTACGACCACGAGAGCGCCGCCGCGAAGATCCGCGCGGCGGGCCTGCCCGAGCGGCTGGCCGCGCGTCTCGCGGAGGGGGTGTGATGAACAAGCCTGACAAGCCGAAGCCGCCCGTGCAATCCGGCATGGCGCGCTCCAGCGGCGCGTTCGACTCGGGCGGCGGCAGCCGCATGAAGCGCGCCGGCGACTGGAAGTACGACATCGGCGGCATGGCGCCGCCGCTCGAGCGCGGCGCGGTCGTCGACGGCTTCCTGCTGGAAAAGCGCCTGCACCAGGGCGGCATGGCCAGCATGTGGCGCGTCAGCCGCGTCGACGCCGAGGGCAAGCCGGCGCCGGCGGAGGGCGAGCCGCCGCTGATCATGAAGGTGCCGCGCATCAAGGGCGGCGAGGATCCGGCCACGATCGTCGGCTACGAGGTCGAGCAGATGATCATGCCGGCGCTCACCGGCCACCACGTGCCGCGCTACGTCGCGCGCGGCGACTTCACCCGCCAGCCCTTCATCGTGATGGAGCACATCGCGGGCGACACGCTGCGGCCGCGGCTCGCCGAGGCGCCGCTGGCGCTCGACGAGATCGCGGAGATCGGCATCAAGGTGGCCAACGCGCTGCACCACCTGCACCGCCAGCACGTGATCCACCTGGACGTGAAGCCCAGCAACATCATGTTCCGCCCCGACGGCGCGGCCGTGCTGGTGGACTTCGGCCTGTCGCGCCACGAGCACCTGCCCGACCTGCTGGAGGAGGAGTTCTCGCTGCCCATGGGCACCGGGCCCTACATGTCGCCCGAGCAGGTGCAGTTCATCCGCAACGACCCGCGCAGCGACCTGTTCGCGCTCGGCGTGATGCTGTACCACTTCACCACCGGCGAGCGTCCGTTCGGCGCGCCGACCTCGGTGCGCGGCCTGCGCAAGCGCCTGTGGATCGACCCGGTGCCGCCGCGCGCGCTGCGCGCCGACTGCCCGCCCTGGCTGCAGGAGGTCATCCTCAAGTGCCTGGAGGTGCAGCCCGACAAGCGCTACCAGACCGCCGCCCAGCTCGCGCTGGACCTGCAGCAGCCCGAGCAGATCGTGCTGACGCGCCGCGCCGAGCGCATGGCGCGCTCGAGCCAGTGGACGCGCCTGAAGCGCTGGTTCTTCGCGCTCGGCGCCGAGCCCGCGGAGGCGGCGGCGCCGTCGGCCACCGAGGTGCTCAACCGCAGCAACATCATCATGGCCGCGGTCGACGTCGACAACGCCGCGCCCGAGCTGCTGGACCAGCTGCGCGAGACCGTGCGCCGCATCGTGCTCACCGAGCCCGGCGCGCGCCTGGCCTGCGTCAGCGTGATGCGCATCGCGCGCATCGGCACCGACGCGCTCACCGACCACACCGGCAAGAGCCTGCACGTCAAGCAGCTCGTCGGCCTGAAGCACTGGGCGCGGCCGATCAGCAAGTCGCTCAACCTCGAGGACGGCCGCCTCACCTTCCACGTGCTCGAGGCGCCCGACCCGGCCGACGCGCTCGTGGACTTCGCCAGGCGCAACCAGGTCGACCACATCGTGATGGGCGCGCGCGGCGTCTCGGCGCTGCGGCGCTACCTGGGCAGCGTGTCGTCGACGGTGGTGGCGGAGTCGACATGCACCGTGACGGTGGTGCGCGCCAGCGCGCCGGTCGAGGCCAGCGCGGCCGAGCCCGTCAAGCAGGCGACGGCGGCCGACGGCATTTCCTGAGCGGCGCCGCGCGCGGGCGGTAAGCTGCGTCCCATGACCAAGCTCTGGGACATCTCCCCGCCCGTGAACGCCCGCTCGCCCGTGTTCCCCGGCGATACCGAATACCGTCAGGTCTGGGGCGCGACCATCGGCCCCGGCTGCCCGGTCAACGTCAGCGCGATCACGTTGTCACCGCACACCGGCGCGCATGCCGACGCGCCGCTGCACTACGAGGCCGATGCGGCGACGATCGGCGAGGTGTCGCTCGAACCCTTCCTCGGCACGTGCCGCGTGATCCACGCGATCGGCGCCGGCCCGCTGGTGGAGCTGCGCCACCTCGCGCACGCGCTGCCGCCCGCGGGCGCGCCCCTGCCCGCGCGCGTGCTGGTGCGCACGTACGCGCGGGCCCCGCTGGACCGGTTCGACCCCGACTGCGCCGCCTTCGCCCCGGCCACGGTCGAGGCGCTGGCCGACCTCGGCGTCCGGCTGGTGGGCATCGACACCGCCAGCGTCGACCCGGCGGCGAGCAAGACGCTGGACAGCCACCAGGTGCTGCGCCGGCGCGACCTGCGCGTGCTGGAGAACCTGGTGCTCGACGAGGTGCCCGAAGGCGACTACGAGCTGATCGCGCTGCCGCTGAAGCTCACGACCGCCGACGCGAGCCCGGTGCGGGCGGTGCTGCGCGCGCTGGCATGAAGCGCCGGCGCCGGACGTGGGGGACGCCGCCCGCTCCCGTTGACCCGCGCGGCCGCGCAGGCGAATAATTGCGGGCGCACCGAGTGTCGTGATTGGGAAGTTCGTTGAATAGGTCGCGAGCGCAGAGCAGACGTCGCCGAATCCTCTCGAAAACGCGTGTGGGCTAGGCGCCGCGCGGAGCGAGGCTCAATGCCTCGCGAGCACGGCAACGACGACCACAGGCGTTTTCGAGAGGATTCTTCAACGAACTTCCCAATCACGACACCAGCGGTGCGCGCGCCGGCCGAAGCGCGGGCTCGTCGCGCCAGGCGCTGTCCAGCAGCCCGCGGAGGGTGCTGTGATGGACGAAGCCAAGTTGAACGACTTCATGGGCAAGCTCGTGACGGACATGGGCGGCGCGGCGATCCTGGCCAACGTGATCCTCGGCGAGGAACTCGGCCTGTACCGGGCGCTGGCCGACGGCGCGGCGGTGACGCCGGAGCAGCTCGCGGAACGCACCGGCTGCAACGCGCGGCTGGTGCGCGAGTGGCTCAGCGGCCAGGCGGCCAGCGGCTATGTCGAGCACGACAAGGGCCGCTTCCGCCTGCCCGAGGAGCAGGCGATGGCGCTGGCGATCGAGGACTCGCCGGTCTACGTGGCCGGCGGCGCGTCGGTGCTGGCCAGCATGTACATGGACAAGGACAAGCTGGTGGCCGCCATGCGCGGCGACGGCGCGCTGTCCTGGGCCGACCACCATCCCTGCCTGTTCTCCGGCACCGAGCGCTTCTTCCGCCCGGGCTACCGGGCCCACCTGGTCGCCGAATGGCTGCCGGCGCTCGACGGCGTGGTCGAGAAGCTCGAGAAAGGCGCCAAGGTGGCCGACATCGGCTGCGGCCACGGCGCGTCGACCGTGATCATGGCCAAGGCCTATCCGAAGTCGAGCTTCCACGGCTTCGATTTCCACGAGCGCTCGATCGAGCAGGCCCGCCTGCGCGCGGAAGACGCCGGCGTCGCCGACCGCGTGCAGTTCACCCGCGCGACCGCGCGCGAGTTCCCGGGCGGCGGCTTCGACCTGGTGTGCTTCTTCGACTGCCTGCACGACATGGGCGACCCGGTCGGCGCGGCGCATCGCGCGAACGAGGCGCTGAAGCCGGACGGCACGGTGCTGCTGGTCGAGCCCTTCGCCAACGACGAGCTGGAGGACAACCTGAACCCGGTGGGCCGGCTGTTCTACGCGGCGTCGACCTGCATCTGCACGCCCAACTCGCTGTCGCAGGAGGTCAAGCTGGGGCTGGGTGCGCAGGCAGGCGAACGCCGGCTGGCGCACGTCTTCGCCGAAGCGGGCTTCAAGCACTTCCGCCGCGCGACCGAGACGCCGTTCAACCTGGTGCTGGAGGCGCGCAAGTAGGCAGCCGCCGCGCGCGACACGGTCGGCGGCACGCGCGGCCGCCGCCCCGCGAAGCCCGGGCCTCGCGCGCGTCGCCACGCACGCCGGAAGAGCGCGTCGCCCGGTGCAGGCGGTGCGGCGCGCGCCGGCATGGGCGGTGCCGCACCGCGGCTCTCGGGACGGCCCGTCCCGTCATGCGTAACACCGTGCAAGCGATGGCGCCGATGCCAACTCGGGCGCGGTCCGGCCCGTTTCGGCGGGCGAGAATGGCACGCATGAGCAGCGACTACAACAAGACTTGGCGCATCGGCCTGGGAATCTTCGCCGGCGTCGTCGTCGCCTGCGTCCTCGTGCGCGCCTGCGACAACGCGATGCGGCAGGAACGCATGGACCAGACCGCCGCCGCGGTCCGGCACGTGGCGGAGCTCCAGCAGCAGGAGCAGGCGGAGGCGCTGCGCCAGCAGCAGCTGCGGCAGGCCCGGGAACAGGCCGCGCAGGCGACCCAGGAAGCGGCGAGCCAGCAACGGGCAGCGCAGGTCCGCGCCACGATCCAGGCCGCGCAGGATGCCCAGGCGGATGCCGAGGCGCGCCGCGAGGCCGCCTGGCAGCGCGCCTACAAGCGACCGCCCGAATGCGATAACCCGCCCACCGACAAGGCCCTCGTGGAATGCAGCAACAAGACCCTGCACGCCCGCGAGCGGTTCGACGCCACCTACAAGCCTTGACACGACCCGGCTCGCGGCCGGCCGAGCCGCCGTCCGGCGCCGCGCATCGACCCGCGAAAACCACGGTTTCCGCGCGGTAGAACGCCCGGCATCCTCGGCGGCCGACGCCTAAAATCGGGGATCCCTCCGGCACGCCGCCGCCCCGCCTCAACCAGGCCGGGCGCGGCGTCCTTCCTCTGCCTGCCCGGCCGGCCACCCGCCCGCCGCGGCCGCCAACCGCGAAAGAGACTCCATGGACACCCGCACCTCCCCCGCCCGCGCCCGCATCGCCCGACTGCGCGAGGCGATGCACCGGCACGGGGTCGACGCGGTGCTGGTGCCGTCGAGCGACCCGCACCTGTCGGAGTACCTGCCCGGCCGCTGGCAGGGCCGCCAGCACTTCTCGGGCTTCACCGGCTCCATGGGCACGCTGGCGGTCACGGCCGACAAGGCCGCCGTGTTCGCCGACAGCCGCTACTGGACGCAGGCCGAGGCCGAGCTGCAGGGCAGCGGCATCGCGCTGGTCAAGATCCCCACCGGCGCCGCCACGCACCACCTCGACTGGCTGGCCACCGAGGTTCGCCAGGGCGGCGTCGTGGCCGTCGACGGCGCAGTGCTGGGCCTGGCCGCGTCGCAGGCGCTGCGCGCCCGGCTGGCCGCGGCCGGCGTCGCGCTCCGGACCGACGTCGACGTCCTGGGCGACGCCTGGGACGAGCGCGCCGGGCTGCCGCGCGCCGGCATCGCCGAGCACGTCGCGCCGCACGCCGCGCAGCCGCGCGCCGCCAAGCTGGCCCAGGTGCGCGCCGCCATGGCCGCGCTCGGCGCCTCGCACCACTTCGTCTCCACCGTCGACGACATCGCCTGGATCACCAACCTGCGCGGCGCCGACGTCGACTACAACCCGGTCTTCCTGGGCCACCTGCTGATAGCCGCGGACTCGGCCACGCTGTTCGTCGGCGCCGGCAAGGTCGACGCCGCGCTGCAGGCCGCGCTGGCCGCAGACGGCCTGAAGATCGCCGACTACGCCGCCGCCGGCCCCGCGCTGGCCGCGCTGTCCAAGGATGCGGTGCTGCTGGTCGACCCGCGCCGCATCACCCTCGGCTTCCGCGAGCAGGTGGCGGACGGCGTGCGCGTCGTCGAGTCCATCAACCCGAGCACGCTGGCCAAGAGCCGCAAGACGGCCGAGGAACTGGCCTTCGTCCGCGAGGCCATGGCCCAGGACGGCGCCGCGATGTGCGCGTTCTACGCCTGGTTCGACAAGGCGACCGCGCCGGGCCGCCCGTTCGGCCCCGTCACCGAGCTCACGATCGACGAGAAGCTGTCCGGCGAGCGCCGCAAGCGCCCGGGCTTCGTCGGCCTGAGCTTCCCGGTCATCGCCGGCTGGAACGCCAACGGCGCGATGCCGCACTACCGCGCGACGCCGGAGTCGCACGCCACCATCGAGGGCGACGGCCTGCTGCTGATCGACTCGGGCGGCCAGTACCTGGGCGGCACCACCGACATCACGCGCGTCTGGCCCGTCGGCCAGGTCACGCCGCAGCAGCGCCAGGACTACACCCGCGTCCTGCAGGGCACGCTGGCGCTGAGCCAGGCGCGCTTCCCGCGCGGCACGCTGTCGCCGATGCTGGACGCCCTGGCCCGCGCGCCGCTGTGGGCCGCCAGGCTCGACTACGGCCACGGCACCGGCCACGGCGTCGGCTACTTCCTGAACGTGCACGAAGGCCCGCAAAGCATCAGCAAGGCGATGACCGAGCCGGCGCACGCGATGGAGCCCGGCATGATCACCTCGATCGAGCCTGGCCTGTACCGCCCGGGCCAGTGGGGCATCCGCATCGAGAACCTGGTGGCCAACGTCGCCATCGGGGCCAACGAGTTCGGCGACTTCCTCGAGTTCGAGACGCTGACGCTGTGCCCGATCGACACCCGCTGCATCGAGCCGGGCATGCTCAGCGCGGCCGACGTCGCCTGGCTCAACGCCTACCACGCGGTCGTGCGCGAACGCCTGCTGCCGCTGGTCGAGGGCGAGGCCCGGGCCTGGCTGATCGAACGCACCGAGCCGTTCGCGGGCTGAGCCCCGCGCCTGCGCCCGCTCGCGCGCGTGACGCGCGGGCGTCCGCGGGCGCGAGCGCTGGCGCTCCCGCGCCGACCTGCGACACTTGCGCCTGCACGCCCGCGGGCGGCACGACCAACCTCACGGAGACGACGCCATGGGCGCGCAATGGAAAGAAAAGGGCAAGGCGGCGGTCGCCGATGCCAAGGGCAAGCTGTTCGGCAAGCTCGTCAAGGACATCATGATCGCCGCGCGCGGCGGCGCCGACCCGAAGGACAACGCCAGGCTGCGCATGTGCATCGAGGCGGCCCGCAAGGTGTCGATGCCCAAGGACACGCTGGATCGCGCGATCAAGAAGGGTGCGGGCCTGACCGGCGAGACGGTCAACTACACCAGCGTCATCTACGAAGGCTTCGCGCCGCATCGCGTGCCGGTGGTGGTGGAGTGCCTGACCGACAACGTCAACCGCACCGCCTCCGAGATGCGCGTGCTGTTCCGCAAGGGCCAGCAGGGCACGCCCGGCTCGGTGACCTGGGACTACGACCACGTCGGCATGGTCGAGGCCGAGCCCAGGGACGGCGCCGACCCCGAGCTCGCGGCCATCGAGGCCGGCGCCCAGGACTTCGAGCCCGGCGACGAGGAAGGCACCACGCTGTTCGTCACCGACGCGGCCGACCTCGACGTCGTCGCCAAGGCGCTGCCCGAGCACGGCTTCATCGTCCTGTCCGCCAAGCTCGGCTACAAGCCCAAGAACCCGGTCGATCCGTCCTCGCTGAGCGCCGAGGCGCTGGAGGAGGTCGAGAGCTTCCTGCAGGCGATGGACGCGTGCGACGACGTGCAGAACGTCTACGCCGGGCTGGCGGGCTGAAGGCCGCCGCCGCGGCCCGGGCCGGCGTCAGTACTGCCGGAACCAATGCACGTGGTTGCGGCTGACGCTCAGCGTCTCGCTGCGGCCCTTGAGGTGCACCTCGGCCGTCTCGTTGGGGCCCTTGACCACCTGGGCCACGAAGCGCAGGTTGACGATGGTGGAGCGGTGGATCTGGATGAAGGTCTCGGGCTCGAGCCCGTCCAGCAGCTCGCGGATCGACTTGCGGATCAGCGCCTCGCCGCCCACCCACACGACCAGCGTGTACTTCTCGTCAGAGCGGAAGTACAGCACCTCGTCGACCGGGATCAGCTTGATCATCTGCCCCACCGAGGCGCGGATCCACTGCAGGCGGTCGCCGGCCGGCGCGCGGCGGCGCAGCTCGCCGGCGAGCGCGGCCAGCACGGCGTCGAGGTCGCCGGGCGGCAAGCGGCCCAGCGCGCCCGGAGCGTCGGCGGCGTCGGCCGCCACGCTGGTGACCTGGCCCAGGCCGGACTCGGCCGCGGCCAGGCGGCGGCGTTCCGCGACGCGGCGGCGCAGCCGCGCGACGCTCTCGCCCAGGCGCTCGGCGTCGAAGGGCTTGACGAGGTAGTCGATCGCGCCCTGCTCGAAGGCCGCGACAGCGTACTGCTCGTAGGCGGTGACGAAGACGATCTGCACGTCCGGGCCCATCAGCCGCGCCGCCTCGACGCCGTTCATGCCCGGCATGTGGACGTCGAGGAAGACGACGTCCGGCTGCAGCTGCACGGCGAGGTCGACCGCCTCGCGGCCGTTGCGCGCCTCGCCGGCGATCTCGAGCTCGGGCCACAGCTGCGCGAGGTGGTGCCCGAGGTGGGTGCGCAGCAGCGGCTCGTCGTCGACGATCAGCGCGCGGACCGCGCCGGGGGTGCCGCTGCGCGGGCGCGCGACGGCGGCGTCGTCGGGGAGGTCGTCGTCGTTCATGGGGTGCTGCGCGTGGCGCGCGAAGTGGGCACGTCGATGAGGATCTCGGCCAGCAGGCCGTGCGGCGCGACCTCGGTAAGGTCGAGCCGCGCCGCGCCGCCGTAGAACGCGGCCAGGCGCTCGCGCAGGTTGGCCAGGCCGGTGCCGGGCACGGACGACTCGCCCATGCCGACGCCGTCGTCGCGCACCGACAGCCGCACCGTGTCGCCCTCGCGCGACGTGCCGACCGCGATGCTGCCGCCGGTCTCCGACGGGTCGATGCCGTGGCGCACGGCGTTCTCCACCAGCGTCAGCAGCAGCATCGGCGGGCACGGGAAGCCCTGCAGCGCGGGGTCGCCGTCCACCGTGAAGCGCAGCCGGTCGGGCATGCGCAGGTGCATCAGCTCGAGGTAGCTGCGCACCAGCGTCATCTCGCGGCCCAGCTGCGCGTCGCCGTCGTCCAGGCGCGGCATCGTGGCCTTGAGGTAGGCGATCAGGCTGCGCAGCACCGCCGGCGCGCGCGGCGAGCCGGTCTCCACCAACGCCTGCACGTTGGCCAGCGTGTTGAACAGGAAGTGCGGCTCGACCTGCGCCGTGAGCACGGCCAGGCGCGCGTCGGCGGCGTGGCGTTCGAGGCGCGAGCGCTCCAGCGCCAGCTCCAGGCCCAGCGCCTTGGCCTCGGAGTCGCGCTGGCGCTCGAGCGCGCCGAGCGCCAGCATCAGGCCGACGATGGTGCCGGTGCCCGAGATCAGGATGAAGCCCTGCAGCCGCCCCTCGTGCTGGACCACCGCGCTGAAGTCGCCGCCGGTGGCCAGCAGGTAGACGGCCAGCGTGGCGAGGATGGCGCCGCACAGCACGGACACCGACTGCAGCACCCACGGCGCCACCAGGCGCTGGCGGGACACCACCGCCGCGCTGCGCGCCAGCAGCGTGAAGAAGCCCACGAACAGCGTGCGCCCGAGCAGCACGGTGAACGGCAGCTCGAAGATCGGGCTCATGACGATCGCGACCACCAGCGAGCACGCCAGCGTCAGCCCGATCATGCGCGGCGTGAGCGCCCGCAGGAAGCGGCCCCAGCGCGAACGCGGCGCCTGCTCGGCCCCGGGGCCGGGCGGCGTGGCGGGAAAGGAAGAGGACATGTCCGGACGATAACGCGCCGCGCGCCGCCGGCCCAGGGGCGGCGGGCCGCGGTGCGACGGACGACGGATGGCGGGGGACGGGCGGCGGGCCGCCCTGCCCTCAGAACCCCGCGCGCTGCATCGGCGCGTTCAGCGCCACGCGCAGCGTCTCGGCGCAGTCGGCCAGGTGCAGGCGCGTGGCCTCGCTCAGGCCCGGCCGGCGTTGCGCCGCCTGGATGCGCGGCAGCAGCGCCGCGGCCTCGGCGCGCAGCGTCGAGCGCATGTCCACGCGCACGCCGCCCGGCGTGCGCAGCAGCACGGCGGCCAGCAGGTTGACGTGGTCGCGCTGCAGCTCGCGCCGGCGCGCCGGGATGTCGCCCTTGCCGTCGGCGCCGAAGTTGGCGGCGGCCAGCCACAGCGAGCGCGTGACGCGGGCGTAGACCTCGGCCGCCGTCAGCGCCTGCGCCTGCGCGGCGCGGTCGAGCTTGGGCGCGCTGTCCTCCAGGCGCTGGGCCAGGCCGTCGCTCATGAGCGCGGCCAGCACCTGGCGCTGCACGCCCAGCATCACCGACTCCACCGGATAGTCGGTGGACACCGGCTCGCCGCCGGCGGAGACGTCGCCGCGCTCCATGAAGTCGGGCGCCAGCCGCCGCTGCAGCGCTGGCGAGATGCGGAAGCTGTCGGCCGCGAGCACGCCGTCGACCAGCGCGTCGAGCGCGGCGCGCTGCACGTTGCCGGGTACCGGCTCCATCGGGTCGCGGCCGGAGCCGGGGAAGTCGCGCAGCGTGGCGACGCCGCCCAGCTGGCGCAGCAGCACGCCGGCCGAGCGCGTGGCGTCGCGCAGCGCGAAGGTGACCGAGCGCCGCAGCACGGCGTAGTCCTCGCCGGGCTTGAGCGTGCGCGTCTCCTGGCGCGCGAACAGGTCGCGCGCGATCGCGATGCGCTTGTTCGCGTAGGCGATCGGGTCGGCGCCGAGGTCGCCCTGCAGCGACGCCGGATCCAGGCCGAGGAAGTTGTCCTCGTCGGTGCCGTAGTCCAGGCCCGGCTCGGTGTTGCGCGCCGCGATCCGGAGCAGCTCCGCCTTCTGCTGCGCCGGCGTCGCGTCCGCGGCGAACGGCTTGTAGGCGTATTCGATGGCCCAGAAGTCGTAGGGGCCCAGCGTCGAGTCGAACGCCTTGCCCGCGGGCTCGCCGGGGCGCGGCAGGTTGATGGGCAGGTAGTCCATCACCGAGCCGCCCAGCGGGTGCGTCTTCGTGAACTCGGGGTTGTCGAGATCCTTCTCGCTGTTCATGCGAGAGGCGCGGAAGTTGTGGCGCAGGCCCAGCGTGTGGCCGACCTCGTGCATGGTGACGTCGGTCAGGTAGGCCTCGACGTAGGCCTCGGCCTCGGAGCTGTCGGGGTCGATCTCGCCGCGCGCGGCCAGCACGTCCAGCCCGTAGCCGGCCTGCTCGGCCTCGTACTGGCCGGCCTCGCAGTAGCTGCCCAGGTCCGCGCCGGTACCGCGGCCGACCGCGTTCGCCGCCGCGGGCAGTTCCGAGGACGGCGCCTGCAGCAGCGCGGCCAGCGAGCTCGCGCCGTCCGGGGCCAGCACCTGCGCGCGCACGTTGCGCAGGTCGCGCGAGGACAGGCTCTCGATGGAGATGGCCGCGTCCAGGATCTCGCCGGTGCGCGGATCGACGTGCGTCGGCCCGATCGCGCCGTATTGCGGGTCGGCGTTGACCGTCCAGCGCACCGAGGTGACGCCGACGTCCAGCGTGTCGAAGTTCGCGTCCTCGGGCTGCACCTTCACGACGATGGCGTCCTTGAAGCCGATGCGCTCGAAGGCCTTGTTCCACTCGAGGATGCCGCGCGTGATCGCGGCGCGGTACTTCACGGGGATGCTGCGGTCCAGCCAGTAGGTGATGGGCCTGACCGGCTCCGACAGCGCCGCGGCCGGATCCTTCTTCTCCAGGCGCCAGTGGTTGACGAAGCGCTCGCGCGGCGAGCGGGCGAGGTCGTCGCTGAAGTCGGCCACGGTGGTGGTGAAGTAGCCCACGCGCGGGTCGGCCGGGCGCGTGGCCATCAGCGTCTCGGGCAGGCGCGCCAGCGAGTAGTGCAGGCCCAGGAACAGGCTGCGCGCGTCGGGCACGAAGCTGGGGATGGTGGGCTGCGGCGCGTTGGGCGGCGCGTTCGGGATCGAGCTGGCGATCGACGGCGTGTAGTAGTGCGCCGTGACGTCGAACATCACCTCGTCGGCCGAGCCGCGCACGCTGTCGAAGTAGGAGTTGCGCGGGTCGAAGCCATACCCCTGGCGGTACATCTGCTGCAGGTGGATCGCCATGCCCAGCGTGTCGACCAGGAACAGGTTGTTGGCCTCGACGAGCACGCCGCTGGACGCCGTCTCCGGCTGGCTGGCCACCGGCGTGCTGCCGATCAGGCTGCTGGAGTACGCGGCGGCGACCGCGCGCGCCTCGGGCGTGCCGGCCTTGGCGCGGAAAGTCTCGTTGAGCGCGACCAGCTGCACGACGTTGTGGATCCGGCGGAACTCGACGATCTGCGGCGCGCCCCAGGGCGAGTACGCGCGGATGACGGTGCCGCCGAACACGCCGCCCTCGCCCAGGCCCTGCGAGATCTTGGGCGAGAAGAACATCGGCTTGTTGAAGTCCTCCGGCCGCAGCTCCAGCCAGACCTTGTCGTCCTTCTGCCAGAGCGTGAGCAGGCCCTCGACCTTGCGCGCGCCCTGCGTGACGGTCGCGAACGGCGGCAGCGGCGGCCCGCCCGCGGCGGCCGGACGCGCCGCGCCCGGCTTGGCCGCGGCCGCGCTGGCGCCGCTGGCCGGAGCTGCCGCGGCCGCGGCCGAGCCGGCTTCCGCAGGCGCGGACGCCGCCTCGGCGGCAGCGGGCTGGCCCGCTTCGGGCACCGCCGCGCAGCTGCACAGCAGCGCGGCGCAGGCGGACGCCAGCACGGTCGACGGCGAGATCGGGCGGATTTGAGGCATGGGATCGGGAGTCGTGGAAGAACGGTTGGTTCCGGGCGCGGGCGAAAGTACGGCAAAAAAGTCAGTGATTACCCTGTACGCTCGATTCGGTACGTATAGAATATGCATACCGAAAGGTTCCGCATCGTACTGTCAAATCCAGGGGACGAACATGGAAGCCACTGTCGCCGAACGCGGCCAGATCACGCTGCCCAAGGCCGTGCGCGATGCGCTCGGGCTGGCGAAAGGCACCGTGCTGAAGGTCGAGCTGGACGGCGGCCGGATCATCCTGCGCAAGGACGTCAGCGACGCGATCTCGCGCGTCCGCGGCCGTTTCAAGCTGCCGGACGGCGTCTCCGCCGACGACGTGATGCAGGACCTGCGCGGCCGCAAGCCGGGCGAGACGCCGGAATTCTAATGACGCGACGCCTCCTGCCGCTGTCCCCGCGCTGTCGCTTCGAGACCGCCCGATGATCGCCATCGACACCTCCGTGCTGATCGACCTGCTGGGCGACGGCGATGGCGCCGACGCCGCCGAGGCCTGCCTGCGGCTGGCGCTGGGCAGCGGCCCGGTGGTGGTGTGCGACGTCGTCGCCAGCGAGATCACCGCGGGCCTGGGCCATGGCGCCGAGGTGATGGACGCGCTCGACGACATGGGCCTGACGTTCTCCGCCATCGAGCAGCGCTCCGCCGTGCGCGCCGGCGAGATGCAGCGCAAGTACATGCAGCGCGCGCGCGCCGCCGGCCAGGCCGTCGCCTCCCCGCGCACCATGCCCGACTTCCTCGTGGGAGCGCACGCGCTCCTGCAATGCAACGGCCTCATCACCCGCGATGAAGGCTTCTTCCGCGACTACTTCAAAGGCCTCAAGGTCATCGTGCCGAAGACCTGAGCCTTTCCCTTCCACCCAGACACCCCAACCCGGCTATTCCAGGAGAACTCCATGCTTGAAGCCTACCGCCAACACGTGGCCGAACGTGCCGCCCTCGGCATCCCGCCGCTGCCGCTCAACGCGCAGCAGACGGCCGACGTCATCGAGCTGCTGAAGGCGCCGCCGGCCGGCGAAGACGCGTTCCTGCTCGACCTGCTGACGCACCGCGTGCCCCCGGGCGTGGACGACGCCGCCAAGGTCAAGGCCAGCTTCCTGTCGGCCGTCGCGCACGGCGACGTCAAGGTCGCGCTGATCTCCAAGGCCAAGGCCACCGAGCTGCTGGGCACGATGCTGGGCGGCTACAACGTCAAGCCGCTGATCGATCTGCTGGATCACGCCGACGTCGCCCAGGAAGCGGCGAACGCGCTGAAGAAGACGCTGCTGATGTTCGACTACTTCCACGACGTCGCCGAGAAGGCGCAGGCCGGCAACAAGTTCGCCGCCGAGGTCATCGACAGCTGGGCCAGGGCCGAATGGTTCACGTCGCGTCCGGAAGTGCCCAGGAAGATCACGGTCACCGTGTTCAAGGTCACCGGCGAGACCAACACCGACGACCTGTCGCCCGCGCCCGACGCCTGGAGCCGCCCCGACATCCCGCTGCACTACCTGGCGATGCTCAAGAACGCGCGCCCGGGCATCATGCCCGAGGAAGACGGCAAGCGCGGCCCGATGCAGTTCATCGCCGACCTGAAGAACAAGGGCCACCTGGTCGCCTACGTCGGCGACGTCGTGGGCACCGGCTCCAGCCGCAAGAGCGCCACCAACTCGGTGATCTGGGCCACGGGCGAGGACATCCCGTTCGTGCCGAACAAGCGCTTCGGCGGCGTCACGCTCGGCGGCAAGATCGCCCCGATCTTCTTCAACACGCAGGAAGACTCCGGCGCGCTGCCGATCGAAGTGGACGTCACGGCGTTCGACATGGGCGACGTCATCGACATCTTCCCGTACGACGGCCGCATCGAGAAGGACGGCGCCCAGGCCGCCGCCTTCAAGCTCAAGTCCGACGTGCTGTTCGACGAGGTGCGCGCCGGCGGCCGCATCAACCTGATCATCGGCCGCTCGCTGACCGCCAAGGCGCGCGAGTTCCTGAAGCTGCCCGCGTCGACCGCGTTCCGCCTGCCGCAGGCCCCGGCCGCGTCGAACAAGGGCTTCTCGCTGGCGCAGAAGATGGTCGGCCGCGCCTGCGGCCTGCCGGAAGGCCAGGGCGTGCGCCCCGGCACCTACTGCGAGCCGAAGATGACCACCGTCGGCAGCCAGGACACCACCGGCCCGATGACCCGCGACGAGCTGAAGGACCTGGCCTGCCTGGGCTTCTCGGCCGACATGGTGATGCAGTCGTTCTGCCACACCGCGGCGTACCCGAAGCCGGTCGACGTCAAGATGCACCACGAGCTGCCGGCGTTCATCTCGAACCGCGGCGGCGTCGCGCTGCGCCCGGGCGACGGCGTGATCCACTCGTGGCTGAACCGCCTGCTGCTGCCCGACACCGTCGGCACCGGCGGCGACAGCCACACGCGCTTCCCGATCGGCATCAGCTTCCCGGCCGGTTCCGGCCTGGTCGCCTTCGGCGCCGCCACCGGCGTGATGCCGCTGGACATGCCCGAGTCGATCCTGGTGCGCTTCAAGGGCAAGATGCAGCCCGGCATCACGCTGCGCGACCTGGTGCACGCGATTCCGCTGTACGCGATCAAGAAGGGCCTGCTGACCGTGGCCAAGCAGGGCAAGGTCAACGCGTTCTCTGGCCGCATCCTCGAGATCGAGGGTCTGCCGGACCTGAAGGTGGAACAGGCGTTCGAGCTGTCCGACGCCTCGGCCGAACGCTCGGCCGCCGGCTGCACGGTGCACCTGAACAAGGAGCCGATCATCGAGTACATGACCTCGAACATCGTGCTGATGAAGAACATGATCGCCGACGGCTACGCCGACAAGCGCACGCTGGAGCGCCGCATCAAGGCGATGGAAGCCTGGATCGCCGACCCGCAGCTGCTCAAGGCCGACGCGGACGCCGACTACGCCGAGGTCATCGAGATCGACCTGGGCGAGATCAAGGAACCGATCCTGTGCTGCCCGAACGACCCGGACGACGCGAAGTTCCTGTCCGACGTGGCCGGCACCAAGATCGACGAGGTCTTCATCGGCTCGTGCATGACCAACATCGGCCACTTCCGCGCGGCGTCCAAGCTGCTCGAAGGCAAGCGCGACATCCCGGTCAAGCTGTGGGTCGCCCCGCCGACCAAGATGGACGCCTCCGAGCTGACCAAGGAAGGCCATTACGGCACCTTCGGCACGGCCGGCGCGCGCATGGAGATGCCGGGCTGCTCGCTGTGCATGGGCAACCAGGCGCAGGTGCGCGAAGGCGCGACGGTCGTCTCCACCTCGACCCGCAACTTCCCGAACCGCCTCGGCAAGAACTCCAACGTGTTCCTGGCCTCGGCCGAACTCGCGGCGATCGCGTCCAAGCTGGGCCGCATCCCGACGGTCACCGAGTACCACGCCGACATGGGCGTGATCAACGCCGACGGCTCGAAGATCTACCGCTACATGAACTTCGACAAGATCGAGGAATTCGCGGACAAGGCGAAGACCGTCGCGGCCTGACCCGCCGAAGCGCCCCGCTTCGCAACGCCCTCCCCGCCTCTGCGCCGGAGGGCGTTTTTCCTGCGGCAAAGTGGACGCGACACGGGGTTTCCCGCTGTCCAGCGCGATGGCGTTCCGCCCGCGGCGGGGGCATCATCGGGCCATCCGTCGCCGCGATCGCGCCGCGGCCATCGGGGCCGGCGCGCCGCAGGCGCGCCGTCCTCCATGTCCAGCCTCATCGCCGACCCGCAGTCCGCCAGCGACATCGTCGCCTTCACGATCGCGCTGATCGCGATCATCCAGGCCGGCGCGTGGTACCTCGAGCGCGAGCCGGGCATGCCGTGGTTCGCGGCCGGGTCGCTCCTGAGCGCCTGGCTGGTGATGACCGGCGGCGCGGTCTCGCGCCCGGGCGTCGCGCCTTCCGCGGAGTCGCTGCTGGTGATGTACGTGGTGCGCGGGCTGTTCGCGTTCGGGCTGACCGGCTACTTCCGCTTCAGCCGGCGCGCCCGTGTCGCGGTCGTCGCGGCGCTGGTGCTGCCGGCGGCCGCGTTCGGGCTCGCGATCCTGGCCGGCACGCCCGGCGCGCGGCTGCCGGTGGCGTTGCCGCTGCTGTGGGCCGACATCGGCATGGCCTTGCTGTGCTTCGCCTGGGCGCGCCGCGAGCCCGGCGCCGGCAACGGCGTGCTCGGGCTCGCGCCGCTGCTGGGGCCGGGCATGGCGCTGCTGGACCCGTGGCGCGGCCAGGGCCCGGGCCCGCACCTGAACCACGACTTCCCGGCCGCGGCGATCGGCTTCGGGCTGGTGGTGCTGGTCGTCAGCCTGATGCGCCGCAGCCGCGCGAGCCGCGTCGCGCAGGCGCAGGCCGAGAAGATGTCGCGCTACTACGCCGCGCTGTCGCGCATGAGCCAGGCCACGCTGCGCATCAAGGAGCCGGCAGCGCTCTACACCGAGATCTGCCGCATCTGCGTCGACTCCGCGCAGGCGCGCATGGCCTGCGTCTACGTCGCCGACGGCTTCCTCGTGCACCGGGCCGCGATGGCCGGCGAGGCCGCCCACGTGCTGGAGCGCCTGCCGCCGACCTGGGACGCCCGCACCGAGGAAGGCCGCAACTCGCACACCGTCCAGGTGCTGCGCAGCGGCGAGCGCAGCGTCAGCAACGACTACTGGAACGACCCGAAGGCCGGCCCCTGGCTGGAGGTCGCGATCCGGCACGGCATCCGGGCGATCGCGTTCCTGCCGCTGCGCCGCGGCGGGCAGACCGTGGCCTCGCTGATGGTGGGCGCGGGCGAGGTCGGCCTGTTCGACGACGCGCTGCTGCGCCTGATCGACGAGATGACGGCCGAGATCTCGTTCGCCCTCGACAGCCTCGACCGCGAGGCGCGCCACCTGGCGTCGGTGCGCGAGGTCGAGGCCGGGCTCGAGCGCTTCGCGCGGCTGTTCCAGACGGCGCCGATCGCGTCGGCCATCATCTCGGTGGACGAGCGGCGCGTGATCGACGTCAACGACGCGCTGTGCGAGCTGCACCGGTCCACGCGCGACCAGCTGATCGGCCGCACCACCGAATCGCTCGCCTACCGCGCCGTCAGCGAGGACCGCGAGCGCTTCTACGACTGCCTGAAGCAGCACGGCCGCGTGCGCAACATGCCGGTGCGCATGAGCGACGGCGACCGCCGCGAGCACGTGGAGCTGATGAACGCCGAGCCGATCGAGTACATGGGCCGGCCCTGCTTCATCTTCATGAGCCTGGACATCTCCGACATGCGCGCCGCCGAGGAGGCGCGCCGCGCGCTCGACGCGGCACAGGCCGCCAGCGACGCGAAGACGCGCTTCCTGTCCAGCATCAGCCACGAGCTGCGCACGCCGCTCAACGCGGTGCTGGGCTTCTCGGGGCTGCTGCGGCTGGAGGCCGCCGACCGCCTGACGCCCGGCCAGCTGGCGCAGCTCGATCACGTGCAGCAGGCCGGCTGGCACCTGCTGCGGCTGATCAACGACGTGCTCGACCTGTCGCGCATCGAGGCCGGCCAGTTCGGCATCGACGCGAGCGCGGTCGAACTCGCGCCGCTGCTGGACGAGGCGATCCAGATGAGCCAGCCGCTCGCGAGCCAGGGCCGCATCGAGCTCGCCGCCGGCTACCGCGGCGCGCCGCGCGCGTGGGTGCTGGCCGATCCGACGCGGCTGCGCCAGGTCCTGCTGAACCTGCTGTCCAACGGCATCAAGTACAACCGCGCGGACGGCCGCGTCGACGTGCGCGTGTCGCGCCGCGAGGGCCATGCGCGCATCGAGGTGTCGGACACCGGCATCGGCATGAGCGCCGAGCAGCTGGCGCACCTGTTCGAGCCGTTCAACCGCCTCGGCCGCGAGCGCCAGGGCTTCGAGGGCACCGGCATCGGCCTGTCGCTGACGCGCCAGCTGATGCACCTGATGGGCGGCGAGGTGCACGTCGACAGCAGCGAAGGCCGCGGCACGCGCATCGCGCTGACGCTGCCGCTGGCCGACGCCCCGTCGCCCGCGGCCGCCGGCGCGGCGCCGGCGCACGCGGACACGCCCGGCGCGGCGCCGCGCGGCACGGTGCTCTACATCGAGGACAACGCGGTCAACTCGATGCTCGTCGAGCAGCTGCTCGCGCGCTGGCCCGAGGTGCGCTTCATCCGCGCGATGGACGGCGCATCCGGCCTGCAGATGGCGCGCACCCTGCGGCCCGACCTGGTGCTGATGGACCTGCAGCTGCCCGACCTCGACGGCTTCGAGCTGCTCGAACGCCTGCGCGAAGACGCGGCGCTGCGCGACACGCCGCTGATCGTGCTGTCGGCCAGCGCGATGCCCGGGGACATCGCCCAGGCGCGCGCCCGCGGCGCCACCGACTACTGGACCAAGCCGCTCGATTTCAAGCACTTCCTGGCGGGCGTCGCGCGCGCGCTCGACGGCGCGGCGGTGGACTGAAGCGCGCCGACACCTCGCGGGCGGCGGGGTGGGCGGGGGCTTGTTTCTTCGGCGTGCCGTGCGTCGAAATCCGGCCTGGACGGCCGGATTTAGCGGGCCGTCACCCGATTTTCTCCCCGCAACGCGGGCGGGCCGCGCTCAACGCCTTGGCCACGCGCCGCCGATGCCCGCATCGCGCCGGTCTGCCTGCGAAACAAGCCCCCGCCCACCCCACCGCGGCAACACCCAGGCAGGG